>OLOZ01000086.1_pt1 | contig 106364 bp, 100 predicted proteins | sample 1673021 | NCBI WGS metagenome assembly OLOZ01 (sample SAMEA3136747, study PRJEB25190) | human gut metagenome | biome: human gut; feature: human-associated habitat; material: faeces | place: Austria | collected 2013 | reverse complement strand
CCGACAGACTTGGATGCAGCGCTTCAGTCTCTATCATGAAAGATTATCTTAACAAAAAATGATCACTTAGCTTTCCACATCATTATATTGTCTATGAATCTACATTCAAGCTCATCTCTATCCTGAAGATAAGTTATATAACTTTTTGCTGTAGATGAAAGCAACGCATGCTGAGAAACAGTTGATCTCATGCCCATTTTTTCATACATTTTTTTCAGAATACCGTCAATAGACATATACTCGGTACATATATCTTTTATCATTCCAATCATTTTCATTATATTGGCTGTATTCAAATCTGATATCTCTGTTATATCCTTTTCAGCTACACCATGGGCCGGTATAAAAAGGACTCCCTCAAGAGTTTTTATGCATTTCAGTGTATTCAAATATCCTTCTACATCATAAAGATATCCGAAACTTCGTTTTTGCAGATATTTTCTGCTGAGATATGAATCAGCCAAAAACCAGATGTCATCGGAAGTTTTCAATCCTATCATTCCAAATGTATGCCCCGGAAGATATATCCAGCTTATGCCTTCCAAGTGATTTCTTTCAATAGACTCAAATCCTATCATCCCGGGATGAGAAAATATATTGCGAAGTCTCCTGCATGGATATCCTCCATTCATATAGGCAGCCTCCAGATCTGAATAATGCGCAAAAGCCATATCATATTCCGTACAATATGCAGGAATATGATATTTTTTCATGAGATACTCATTGCCTCCAAGATGATCTATATGAGTATGGGTATTTATTATATAATCCACAGACCATCCCTGATTGCTTATGATCTCATCTATGCTCTCTCCGTCCCCTTTGGAACCTGTATCTATCAGACATACTCTGTCCCTGCCTGTCATATATACGCCTATATTGGTATCATGTTCAATATAATATGTCTTCTCCCCTACTTGTTTAAGCCTCATACCTCAGATCTCTCCTTGATTTAACATATTCTCGGGAGTCCCTCTCCGTAAAGCACATCAAACCTTCTGGTGGCTCCCAGTCTTGTTTTTATATAAGCTCCGCTCCCCGTTTTCACAGTTCCTATAATCTCAGCATTTTTTCCATGCTTCGTGTTTCTAATAGCCTCAAGAGCTTTATCTGCATCCTTTCCCGAAACGACTGCTATCATTTTGCCCTCGTTTCCCATATATAGAGGATCAAGACCAAGGATGTCACAGAATCCTCTTACCTCATCATCTACGGGAATACTTTCTTCATTCAATTCTATCATGCATCCCGAACTATCGGCAATTTCGTTGAGAACCGTACCAAGTCCTCCTCTTGTAACATCTCTCATCGTTTTAACATTTATACTGTTTTCAAAAAGACTGTCCACAACGTCATTTAAAGCTGCACAATCGCTTTTTATATGGTTTTCAATCTCCATTCTATGGCTCAATATACACGCATGATGATCTCCGAGGTTTCCTGACACTATCACCACGTCTTCCGGTTCACAGTTGCTGCTGCTGACATTTCTTCCGGCCGGTATCTCACCGATGCCTGTCGTATTTATATACAGCCCCCCGTTTCCTTCAATAACCTTTGTATCTCCTGCAACTATAACAACACCGGCTTCACGAGCCTGTCTTGCCATAGACTCCACTATTTTATCAAGAAGCCCCGTTTCAAGCCCTTCCTCCATGATAAAACCGCATGTTATATACTTTGGAACTGCACCCATCATCAGAAGATCATTGACTGTGCCGCATACACACAGCTTGCCTATATCCCCGCCGCTGAATATCAGCGGTGTAACTACGAATGAATCAGTGCTGCACGCAATTTTACCGCTTACATCAAGAACTGCCGCATCCTCCATTCTGTCCAAAATCTCATTTTTAAAATATTTTCCGAATATATCGCTCATAAGCTGAGCAGAAGATTTACCTCCGCTTCCGTGAGCCATAGTTATTTTCATCGCAATTCTCCTTAATGAACATTCCTGTACCATATGCCACATGCTCCCTCGGATGAAACCATACAAGGTCCGAAAGGATTCATAGGACTGCACTTTTTTCCAAACATAGGGCATTGATCCGGATTCATTCTTCCTACTATCACATCACCGCATCGACATTCTGAAGGAAGCTCCATATCTTCATACAGATCTCTGCTGCCCCCGTCATACCGGCTGAACGGTCCTGTAAGATACAGTCCCGAATCTTCTATTATACCAAGACCCCGCCACATAGCCGGACCTTCTTCAAAAGCGTATTCCATGACTTCTACCGCCTTTTCATTGCCGCTCTGTTTCACTGCGTTTTTATAAAGGTTCTCTGCTTTAGCCTCACCGCTTTCCAGTTGTCTTACAATCCTATATATGGCTGCCAGTATATGTTCAGCTTCAAAACCCGCTACCACAAAAGGCTTATTATAACATCGGGCCAAAGGTTCATAAACACGGCTACCTGTTATAACGCTCACATGACCTGGACATATAAAACCATCCACATCCTCTTGGTTTTCACATATCCACTGTAAAGCTGGTATAGCCTTTTTTAAAGCTGTAACCAGTTTTATATTCTCTATACCCTCCCGGCGAGCTTCCTTTATCATCAGAGCATATGCAGGCGCAGTAGTCTCAAACCCTACCGCAGCTATAACATATGTGATATCCGGATTTGCTTTTGCCTTATCTATAGCTTCAAAAGGTGAATACATTATCTGTATATTCACATTGCCATTTCCTTTCACCTCTGACAGGCTGCCTTTTTCCCCCGGTACTTTCATCATATCCCCAAACGTAAGCAGTGTATGGTTTTCTTTTGACGCATACTCTATACATCTGTCTATATATGCTGTAGGCGTAACACATACAGGACAGCCCGGTCCTGATATCAGCTTTATTCTGTCTGATATCAAGCTCCTTATGCCGTTTTTAAATATAGCCGCCGTATGAGTCCCACATACTTCCATTATTTTCAACTTTTTACCGTCATACGCCTTCAGATAATCAATTATCTCTTTTATATCCATTATTTTACTGTAATTCCTCCAGTTCGGTAAACAACTCTATCAATTCCTGAGCCTTGTCCTGTTCCATAACTTCTATGGCACAGCCCGCGTGTACCAGTACATACTGCCCCACTTTAGGTTCCACAAGCCCTGTATTTACATCAACCGTATTTCCGTTAAAATCTACTTTTGCTTTACCGTCTGAAAGCTCCATAACCCTTCCGGGTATAGCTATACACATATTTTCCTCCTCAGGGATCAGAAAACATCAGATCCCTTAATATGATTTTCCAAACCTTCATCATTATACAATTATTTGCATGATTCGTAAACACATTCGGACCTTATATTTATTACCAATTGCACAGAAATACTCTTCTGAAAAATATTTATATTTATTTTCTCGATCTTTGAGATTTAAACGATTTTTGACATACTTACTGTATAACAAAAACACTCGGTATACTTATATACCGAGTGTATCAAAACTGTCAGAATTAAAATCCACTTACCATGAAACTATTTTTCTTTTTTACTGTGTTTAAACGCTATGGCGCACGATACTGCGAAACCTCCCCATAATCCAACACATCCGATCACCATCAAAATGATTGCGCTTGTACTCATTTCGCTGCCTCCTTTTGTGAGATTTTATCAAGGTCCGCATATCCTTCCTTGCCTTTCATTGTTGTAAGAAAATCTGCAAGAACAACGACAAACAATATACATCCCCATCCAAAAACATTTACATCAGCAGATGAATAATTACCGTATCCATTAACAATAAAATCCTTTGTATTAAGAAACAACATTACTCCCAGAACTATCGTCGTTACAATTCTCAGAGAGTATGTCCACCACTGACCTATACTGAAATTAGAAAACTCATTGGCCTCTTTACGTAGTTTCTCGGGGTTAAAGAATCTCGTGATAAGAATCACTTCTATAACTCCGCCTGATGCAACACCTATATTATTGATAAAGGCATCGACTATATCAAGTATATTCATTCCGGCTCCTGTAATAAACAGTATGCTGATAACAAATGTCGGAACAAGAACAATAGTCACAGCTTTTTTATGCTCTATATCAAATTTATCATGGAAGCCCGAAACAACTGCCTGAAGGATCGATACCATTGACGTTATCCCTGCTGTAAGCAGCGCTCCGAAGAAACAGATTCCAAACAATGCGTTCAGAGCGGGAAGTTCGCTTATAGCTGTCGGGAACGTCATAAACGCCAATCCTATGCCCGATGATGCCACTTCCTCTACCGAAACGCCTTGCTGCATGGCCATAAATCCCATAATACTGAAAACTCCAATACCTGCAAATACTTCGAATCCATGATTCGCTGTAGCTGTTATAAACGCACTGTTTACCACATCTGTTTTTCGCGGTAAGTAACTGGCATACGCCAACATTATAGCAAAGCCTATAGACAGACTGTAAAAAATCTGACCGTAAGCAGCTACCCATACTCCCGGATCCTTAAGCGCCTCCCAGTCAGGCTTAAACATATATTCAAGTCCATCAACAGCTCCGGGCAAAGTTATTCCCCGTATTACAAGCACAAGAGTAAGAACAAATAATATAGGCAGACATATCCTGCATATCATCTCTATTCCCTTGCTCACACCTTTATACATAACAAAGGCGACAATAGCCCATATTATTATAAACGGCAGTATCAAATTAGTTCTGATCCCTCCAAAGTTCAAAGCACTGTCCGTAAGACCCAGATATTCCATAAAAAATCCGGAAGGATCAGCGCCCCACGCCTGTGTAAACGAAAATCCTATGTAACTGAGTACCCATACAATGATAGCGAAATAATATGTCCCTATGACAAACGCCACCATTACCTGAAACCATCCGATCCACTCGAACTTACGATTAATCCTTGCCCAAGTAACCGGAGCTCCTCCTCTGTATGTCTTTCCCATAGTATATTCCAGAATCAAAATAGGTATACCGGCCGTAATAATAGCAAAAAAATACGGAATCAAAAATGCTCCGCCTCCGTTGGTAGCTGCAACATACGGGAATCTCCACAAATTCCCCAGTCCTACTGCCGAGCCTATAGCCGCCATTAAAAAGCCCAGCTTGTTATTCCATTGGTCTCTCAAAATATTTCACTCTCCTCAAAAAAAATAATGATGACAACAACCACATAATCATCACGTAATGTGTCCAATAATTATATATTGACAAAGCAGGAAATGTCAATATATTCAAAGATTATCCGATCAAAATTTCCCTCGATGACCATTTACATAATTGTACAGACCCTTATGAACATGATATAATATTACATAAAAAAGAAAGAAGGTGTTCTTAATTTATGAAAAAAGAAACTTTAGACTATATTGTCAAAAAAACTCACGAACTTATAAACGCTCCTACTTGCAGTGCAGAAACAAAAGAATCTGCAGAAAGATGGCTCAATGCAGTCGGAACCGATAACGAAAAGGAAGAAACCATAAGATACATTGCTGAGCTTGAAGCAGATATCATGCCTATAGATAATCTCATAAATTTTGCGAGTTCTGAAAAAGGGAAGGAATATTTCGGAGCTGATAATGCATCAAGCATAGAAAAACATGCCATACAGATAAAGGCCAACGGCGCCAAATACTGCGACTGCCCTGCATGCTTGATTGTTTCCGATATACTGGACAGAAAAAATGAAATGCTTTAAATCTATTTTACTTTTATGGGGAAAATACTGATATGCATGAATATCCAATAACAGAACAAATAATAAAAATAGCCACAGATCACTGCAAAAAATCCGGCGGAAAAAAAGTAACAACAGTAAATCTTGTGATTGGAGACTATTCCGGATACGTAGGTGAATCTGTCCAGATGTATTTTGATATAATAGCTCAGGATACTATATGCGAAGGTGCTCTTGTAAACATAAACCATATAAAACCCAAGCTCAAATGTCCGCACTGCGGAGAGCTTTTCGAAAAAAAGCCCATGTCCTTTGAATGCCCAAAATGCGGAGAGCAAGGAGAACCTACCGAAATAGGCAAGGAGTTTTACATCGAAAGCATAGAAATAGAATAGATTATTTAAGCAAATACAGCGGAGGGAATAAAAATGCATGACATAAAAAAAATAAACGTAATGGAAGGCATATTAGATGAAAATGATCACATAGCCGGACATGTCAATGAGCATATGACTGCTCACGGTATATTAGTAGTAAATGAAATGGGTGCACCGGGAGTAGGCAAAACCACTACACTGAAGAATTTAGCCAAACATCTGGACATCAAACCATATGTAATCGAAGGTGATATAGAGTCTGATATCGATACCAAAGATCTCAATTCACTTGGAATAGAAACTCATCAGATCAATACTCACGGCGAATGCCATCTTGATGCTCCTCTTGTGCAACACGCCACAGAACATATAGCGTTTAGCGAACCGGGCATCCTCTTTATCGAAAATATCGGCAATCTTGTATGCCCTGCAGAATTCACCATAGGTGAACATATAATGATGCTGATTTCCACTGTTACTGAAGGAAGCGACAAACCCTATAAATATCCTCTGGCATTTGAAAAAGCAGATATAATCCTCCTTAACAAAATTGACCTGGTACCATATCTGGATTTTGATGAAGAATATTTTATGAAGGGTGTAAGAGCACTCAACAAGAATGTTCCCGTATTCAAAGTTTCGGGAAAGACTGGCGAAGGTTACGAGGAGGTAGCTAAGTGGCTGCAAAACAAAGCGAAAGAATTAAACTCTGGGGAATAGTCCAAGGAGTAGGATTCAGACCATATGTCGCAAAAATAGCCGATAAGTTCAATATGAAGGGGCAAGTTCTGAATATAGGCGGCCTGGTGGAAATAACCGTAACAGATACACCCCTTCGTATATCTTCATTCATAGATGAACTTGTCCGCAGCAAACCTGCACCTGCAGAAATTGTTCACATCAAACGCGAACCTATTAAATATTGTGATTTCGATACTTTCACCATTATCAAAAGTGACAGAGGAGATAATGAGGCAGCTATGCTTCCGGCAGATCTGGCTATATGCCCTGATTGTCTCCGCGAACTTTACACCAAAACAGATCCACGCTATCAGCATCCTTTTATAAGCTGCATGATATGCGGACCAAGGTACACCATCATAGATAAAATACCTTATGACAGAGAAAATACAGCTATGATGGATTTTTCTATGTGCAGTTTCTGTAAAAATCAATACACAGATCTTCACGACAGGAGATATCATGCCCAGACTATATCCTGCCACAACTGTGGACCGCAGCTTTTATGGAAGGAAAATCCCAATGCCTCAGACACTGTAATATCAAATTTAGAAGGTGATAGTGAAATACTGGACAATGCCTCGAAAATATTAAAAAATGGCGGTATAATAGCATTTAAAAGCGTCGGAGGCTATAATCTCCTTGCTGACCCTTTTAATGATAAAGCTACTGCAAAACTCAGACATATCAAAAATCGGGAATCAAAACCTTTCGCAGTGATGTTCAGAGATGTTGATCAAGTTAAAAATTACTGTAGCATAGACGATATTGAGGAAAAACTTCTGAATTCTTCAGCTCGCCCTATAATACTGCTGGAACATAAAGAACTTCCGTATGAAGAAATAAAAAAAAGCCGCTTCATAGGCAGCTTTCTGCCAAGCTTCGCCGCTCAATATATACTCCTTGACCGTATAAGTCCTCTCATATTTACCAGTGCCAATATTTCAGATATGCCTATGATAAAAGATGAAGGCGAAATGATTGAGATGATGAATGAAAACCCTCTTATAGACGGTATGATATATAATGCTCGCCAGATAAGAGTCCGAGCAGATGATTCTGTAGTACGCGTTATAGATGGCCAGCCTCAGATGATAAGAAGGTCAAAAGGTTATGCCCCTGTCCCGCTTTATATCGATATTTCAGACACAAAAAACAATAACAATGATTTCGCTATAAATTTTCATCAGAATCACCCTGATACCAATTCATCTCCTGTATCAGACAGCAATATCGCCAAAAAATTAAAAAATGTTAAAAACAGCACTGATCCTCTTATGATCCTTGCATCCGGCAGCCAGCTGAAAAATTCTTTCGCTGTTACCAAAGAAAATTTCGTTTATATGAGCCAGTTTTTCGGAGACATGGATACTGTTGAAAACCAGAATCTGTACAGTGAAAATATCGACAGATTTTGCGGGCTTTTCAGAATAAAACCCAATGCAGTCGTTTGTGATATGCATCCGCTCTATTACACAACAGGTTTTGCCGAAAATTACGCTAAAACTTATAATCTGCCGTTGATAAGAGTTCAGCACCACCACGCTCATGTTGCTTCGGTAATGGCTGAAAACAATCTGTCACAACCGGTTATAGGGATAAGTTTCGATGGTACAGGATATGGTACTGACGGATGTATATGGGGTGGAGAAATATTCATATGCCATAAATCAAAAGCCAAAAGAATTGCCCATTTGAAATATGTAGATATGATAGGAGGCGACTCATCTGTAAGAGATGCAAGACGCTCAGCTATCAGTTATATTCATGCATACGATAACGGATATCTTAAAAATAATCCTTCCGTTGAAGGCCACTGCAAAGATATAACAATAGATATTTCTGACATAATATCTTTTGGCAGAAAAAGTTTATTAGACCAACCTGACTCAAAACTTATAACCGCCGCTTTGAATTCCGGAGTCAATACAGTTCGCAGTTCCAGCATGGGAAGGCTTTTCGATGGGGTATCTGCTTTGCTGGGAATAAAAAACCACAATGACTACGAAGGCCAATGCGCCGTTATGCTTGAAGATGCTGCTTCATTTGCAAAAAAACATCCCAGAGTCGATACTGTTTCCGACCTCGCACTACAATTTCACAACAAAGTCATTGATGCCATCGTAAATCAATGTATTGCAACACGTAAAAAATATGGTCTTTCACAAATAGTTCTTACCGGAGGTACTTTCCAAAACAAAATTCTCATGGAAGGCGTACTTGAGAAATTAAGAGACTGCGGCTTCATACCATATTATAATATTTCAGTAAGCCCTAACGATGGAGGTATTGCATTGGGGCAGGCCTATGTGGCAATGCATGAAATACAAGACCTTCTAAAAAAATGATGATACAAAAGGAAAATATAATGTATACAAAAAATGAACGCCTCCGTTATATAGCAGGAACACCTGTAAATATCGCAATCGCAAATATAAGAAATTATAACCTTCACTGTCATGAAAATGCCATAGAATTCGCTTATTGTCTTTCAGGCAGCGCTGTTTTCAACATAGCCCATGAGCATATGATACTCAATGAAGGTGAAGTAGTTCTCATAGAACACGAAAATTTTCATTCTATACAAGCTGATTCCGACAATATTATTTTGCTGTTTCACATAGATATAAAAAACTGTATATATCCATGGGAGAAAATCAAATACATGTATTTTTCATGTGCTACCAAACTATGTAAGCCTCATCATATACCACATTTACAGAAAATATATGAAGCCCTTCTTACAGCCTCATATATTTATGCATCCCGCGATACACATTTTACAGAATCATATAACAAGATAGCCAATATCCTTTTAGATCTGGTCGTAAATTACTTTACTTGGTTTTCTATCGAAACATTCACATCTGAAGACAGCAAAAAATTTAAAAACAGGCTTGACCGTATACTTTCTTATGTACAAAAACACTATAACGAAAAAATAACACTTTCTCAGATCGCTCAAAACGAATATATCAACGAAAATTATTTTTCTCAGTTTCTAAAAAGAACATCCTTTCATTCGTTCACGAAAATGCTCAACTATATACGTTGTTTTGAAGCAGAGAAACTTTTACTGAAAACAGATCTGCCTATACAAGAGATTTCCGACATCTGCGGCTTTTCTTCCAAGAAATATCTTCATAAATATTTTAAAGAGTTTTGGAAAACAACGCCCTTCCAGCATAGAAAAAAAAGTCATGAAAATTCACTTATTCAAAATGACTTTTATTATTTTTCCCCGGAAGAATCTCTGCCTTTAATCGAAAAAAAAATTTGTGAATACTTAAAAAGCAAGTTGCTGAAATAAACAACTTGCCTTTTTCATTTTTATATTATAGGATCTTTTTTCTTTCCTACAATATACAAAATCGTTCCACCTAAAGTCAGTATTAAACCACCTATCTTCGCAATGCTTATCATTAGCTTAAAATCACTCATTACACCCGATCCATACATTGTCATATAATATTCTGCGCCGTAATCCCCCTCGTACCAGTTTAGGAAAAACCCTCCTATAATAAGCAGTATCCCAAACAGCATGAAAAAAATCCCTATCCTCACAGAATCTCCTTTAGCCAGCCTTGTTTTCTCATTCAAAGGATATTTCTTGGGATCACATTTGGCCATGCCTCCATAAAAAAATTTAAATATTACATAAAACACCATACCCGATATTATTGAAATAAATCCTATAAGAAAATACTCTGTGCCATTGACAAGCAATGCCAATATCCCTACCAGTATCGGGCATACAACTATATAAACCTCTATAACTTTTCCGCCTTTTGCATAATATACATCTCCCCTGTTTTTCACAGGATACTTCCTTCGCATTTTTACAAATACAAAAGCAAGCACTACATAACAAATCAGTCCCAGAGGAGCTATTATAGTAAGCAACATTGAAAAATCCAGATTCATCAGCATCATTGTTACAGCCGCTAATATTAATATAGGCCAATATGGAATTTTTCTCTTTTTTGACAGCTTAGTAAGAAAATGCGGACACAATCTGTCATCTCCTAAAACAAAGAAACTTCTTGAACCTGCAGCTATATATGAGTTAAATATGCCGCATTAAGCAATTATCGCACATATGAGAAATACCACTCCCCATCCCTTTCCTATATTAGAGGTTAAAACACTGGCATAGTCAAATCCCCCATTACCTGTATCTATTCCCCAAAGCTGCCAATTGCCTAAAGAACATAAACCCGCTAAGGTGGGCAATATATAGCTTAAAGCTATTATCGGTATTATGATTTTGAATGCCTTTGGAATCACCTTAGGGTTCTCTATTTCACCCGCCATATTTGAAACAACGGCATACCCACAATACATCCATATTCCTATGCAAAGACCTGTCCCTATACTTTCAAGAATTCCCTGTCCTTCCGGAATAAAGGGGCTCACCGGATTATAATTCCAGTTAGCAAACCCAACTACCGTAACAAGAGCAAATGCCGCAAGTATTATAGCAGAAAAAACAGTACTTATAATCCCAACCTCTTTTATCCCCAACAAATTAACCAAAGTAAATATCAATACCATTCCCATTTTGATACACATAGCCGCTGTCGGGCTCAAATCTATAAATTTCTCTACATACCCCACAACCAGAACTACATATGAAGCCATACCAAGATAAACTGATAAAGAGCCCCACCAGCCCATGCAGAATCCCCACGCCTCTCCGAAGGCTTCTTTTGTCCATACATACATCCCACTTTCTTCAGGCATGAATGCTGACAGCTCTGACACTGCAAGGCATATTGGTATTACCCATACTATTGGCAGCACGGCAAGAATCACAATAGTCATTCCCGGACCACATGATGGTATCATTGCTTCGATTCCGAATGCTCCGGCTGCTGTCATGCAGTAAATAATAAATGCTATTGCCCATACACTCATTTTTCTTTTTTTCAGCCCGTCAACTCCGCGAACGATATTTACAGAATTATTATGTTCCATTTTTTCTCCTTTCCTATGATGAATAAACAACTTTCCCTTTGAATACCGTCGCATTCACTTTGATATCATAAAGCTCATCCGCAGAACACTGTTCTATATCCCTATCCAGAACAATCAGCTCCGCCGATTTTCCTTCCTCAACACTTCCTGTAATATCTTCCGTGAACATCTGGTATGCTCCGCTCCATGAACTACTCTTTACGGCCTGTCTCAAAGATACGCACTCCTTTGCCGGATTATTTTCCGGCCCGAGAACATAGCCTTTATATTTTTCATATTCTTTACTATCTCCTACAAAAACACTTCTTGTTACTGCGCACTGTATCCCATGAAAAGGATTAGGCGGAGGTGTTACGGGAAAATCAGTTCCATATGAAACTACACAGCCTGAGTCAAGCAAACTCCCATTAGGATAACATCTAAGAGTCCGTTCTCTCCCAAAAATTTTTTGATAAAACTCATCTGCATCTGAATCATATATCATCCATCGCGGCTGGCAGTTGGCAATAATATCATTATTTCCCATCATTCTCATGTCCTCTTCGCTGACAATCATTAAATGAGCTATCACATTTCTTTTCCTTATATTTGTTATATTCTGTCCATAAACTATACTCTTGACTGCTTGTCTCACCGCACGATCTCCCATAGCATGTATATGTATCTGCAATCCGGTTTTCATTGCCTCGGTTACTGCCTTCATAATTACAGCGTCATCATAAAAAGCTTTTCCGCAATATCCATCCGAAAGATTCTGTTCTTTCAAAAACTTTTCTTCATATGGCTGCAAAGTCATGAATTCTCCTTCCGCAAAAATTTTTATCGTGTTTATCTGAAACATATCATTTACATCATATTTACCAATATCTTTCTTAATATCATCTATTTGAGTTAAGTCACGGCAATCATTGAAATGATATACACCCCTTGCTCTAAACGTAAGCCTCCCTTCCTCTGCCAACTGTTTATAAGCATCTGCAGCATTTTTTGTATGCAAGCAGTCATTTATCAATGTTACTCCATACGGATTAGCCAACTCTTCTTGGAATCTCAAGATAGTATTTTTATATTGTTCTACCGAATAGTCATATCCGGGTAAATTTTCTTTTATTAAGTCCTGTGCTTCCATTTCAAAAAATATACCTGCCGGATATCCTGATTTTTCCCTTGTAAATCCTCCTGATTTAGGAGATATGGTTTTCTCGGATAATCCCGATAATTCTATCGCCTTCGTATTAACCCATAATACATGCTGACAATATGACTCCATCACCAATGGCTTATCCTTACAAACTTTATCCAAATCGTGACGTGTAGGCCATCGAGGTTCTTTGCATACTCCTGAAAAAAATGCTCTATTCCATCCCGTTCCCCTTATCACATATGCTTCTTTATTTTTATCCAAATACTCTTTTATCCTCTCCAGATATCTCTTTATTACATCATTGCTATATTCTTTTTCACTTCCATCTATATCAAAAAGCTGACATGATTCAAATATCCCGGCCGCCCAATTAGGATGGCAATGTGCATCGCAAAGTCCTGGCAATACAGAATTCCCTTTACAGTCAATTACTTCTGTATATTTATCGATGTATTCATAAGCTTCTTCATTACTGCATACTTTCTTTATTATCCCTTCCTTTACCAACACAGCTTCTCCTCTCAAAATCTCCTCTCCTGCAATGGGAGAGTATACTTTTCCATTTATTAAAGCCAAATCCGCATACATAAAGGTACCTCCACAATCTAATGATTTTATTTAGAATTATCTGATTTTTTATTTTATGATATATTTACGATAAAAAAATTTAAAGACTCTTTTTATCTTAAAAAATCAGTTATTTTCATAAGAATTCGACTACTTTCTGAAATAAAAAACGACGTCTTATCACATGATAAAACGTCGTTTTTTATACTTTTAATTAATGGATTTCTGCAATCATCTGATTTTTTATGATGTTACAGCAATGCCTTATCTCTATCAGCTAATTCTTTATAAGTGTAGTACTTAGACTTAGCGTTTTCTTCCGTCATTTCAAAGAGTCTTTCCGCTACATCAGGAAATTCCTTAGCCAGTGAGGAATATCTTACCTGCCCCATGATAAAGTCTCTGAAGCTTTCTGTAGGCTCTTTTGAGTCTAAAATAAACGGATTCTTTCCTTCTTCCTTAAGCTCAGGATTGTATCTGTAAAGATGCCAGTAACCTGAATCTACAGCATCCTTGATGTTCTCCTGTGCCTTACCCATACCCTTCTTAAGGCCATGGTTGATACAAGGAGCGTAAGCGATAATGATGGACGGTCCGTCATACTGCTCTGCCTCTATTATAGCCTTCATAAGCTGGTTCTTATCGGAACCCATTCCTACCTGAGCTACATATACGTATCCATATGACATTGCCATGAGACCAAGGTCCTTCTTCTTCACTCTCTTACCTGCTGCCGCAAACTTGGCTATAGCTGCTACAGGAGTTGACTTTGACGCCTGACCGCCTGTATTGGAGTAAACCTCTGTATCGAATACCAAAATATTGATATTTTCGCCTGATGCCAGTACGTGGTCAAGACCGCCATAACCGATATCATAAGCCCATCCATCACCGCCGAGAGCCCAGAATGACTTCTTAACAAGGTGATCCTTAAACTCCATAATCTTTCCGCAAAGCTCTTTAACTCTTGCATCATCAGACTTAAGATTTGCGATAGCTGCGATTACGTTATCACTCTTTTCTCTCGTTTCGCTTCCATCGTTCTTATATTCTATCCATTCTGTCATTGCCGTCTTAAGCGCTTCATCAGCATCCAGCTCAAGCAACTCTCTCATCATTTCTTCAAGCTTATTTCTCAGCTGCTTATCTGCCATTACCATTCCGTAGCCGTACTCTGCGTTATCCTCAAACAGAGAATTTGCCCATGCAGGACCTCTGCCGTTCTCATCCTTGCAGTAAGGCATTGAAGGAGCCGAAGCACCCCAGATTGATGAACATCCTGTTGCATTGGCAATCATCATTCTGTCACCAAAGAGCTGAGTTACCAGCTTGATATAAGGAGTCTCTCCGCAACCTGCGCATGCGCCTGAGAATTCTATATAAGGTTTAGCAAACTGGCTTCCCTTGATTGTATGAGTATTTACCTTCTCTTCTTTTCTCGGAAGCTTAATACCGTAATCCCAGTTCTTGCTTTCCTTTTCCACCTCTGCAAACGGCTTCATTACGAGAGCCTTGTTCTTTGAAGGGCAAATGTCGGCACAGTTTCCACATCCTAAGCAGTCAAGAGCCGAAACCTGCATTCTGTACTGAAGTCCCTCCATACCCTTTCCTGTAGCCTTGATAGTCTCAAAGCCCTCAGGAGCGTTAGCTTTTTCCGCATCGTCAAGAAGCATTGGTCTGATTGCAGCATGCGGACATACGAATGAACACTGATTACACTGTATGCAGTTTTCAGGCTTCCATTCAGGCAAGTGTGCTCCTACGCCACGCTTTTCGTAAGCTGCCGTTCCTGAAGGGAACGTACCGTCTTCTATTCCGTCAAATGCGCTTACAGGCAGTGAATCACCTTCCTGCTTGTTCATAGGAATGAGAATCTGCTCTATGAATTCAGGCAGCTCTACCTTCTCGCCTGCAGGATCTTCTGCATTTGCCCAGTCAGCCGGAACCTCAACTTTTCTTATAGCTGTGATTCCCTGATCTACGGCAGCGCAGTTCATATCTACTATATTCTTACCCTTCTTACCGTATGATTTCTCGATACCCTCTTTAAGATACTTAACAGCATCATCAATAGGAATTACATTGGTAAGCTTAAAGAATGCAGCCTGCATTATCATGTTGATTCTGCTTCCCAGACCTATGCTGTCGGCAATTGCACCTGCATCTATAGCATAAAAATTAATTTTCTTGTTTGCAATGTCTCTCTTTACCTTAGCAGGCAGATGTTCATTCATTTCGGCATCTGACCACAGTGAGTTCATCAGGAATGTACCGCCCTCTTTCAGGTCTTTAAGCATATCATACTGTCTGATATACGCCTGATTATGGCATGCCACAAAGTCAGCTCTATTTATAAGATATGTTGACTGAATAGGTTTTTCCCCAAATCTCAGATGTGAAATCGTAACTCCGCCGGACTTCTTGGAGTCATAAGCAAAGTACCCTTGTGCGTACATATCAGTCTTATCACCGATAATCTTAATAGCAGTTTTGTTAGCGCCTACAGTACCGTCAGAGCCAAGACCCCAGAACTTACACTTGATCGTACCTTCCGGCTCCATAGCGATACCCGGTGTGTACGGCAGTGAAAGGTTAGTTACATCGTCTTCTATACCTACCGTAAAATGGTTCATCGGCTTTTCTTTATTAAGATTGTCATAAACAGCTTCAATCATACCAGGGTTAGTATCGTTTGAACCGAGACCGTAACGTCCGCCGTAAACCTTAGGAGCATTGTCCTCATCAAAGAGTAAAGTCTTTACATCCTGATAAAGCGGCTCTCCCAGTGAACCAGGTTCTTTAGTTCTGTCAAGAACAGCAATCTTCTTAACCGTTTCAGGAAGAACGTTCATGAAATACTCTTTTACAAACGGTCTGTAAAGTCTCACTTTAATGAGACCTACCTTCTGGCCTTGAGCGTTCATGTGGTTAATAGTCTCTTCTATAGTTTCACATACAGAACCCATTGCAACAATAATTCTGTCAGCATCAGGAGCGCCTACATAGTCAAATGGCTTGTAGCTTCTTCCTGTTATTTCGCTGACTTTATCCATGTATTCCACTACAATCTCAGGAACAGCTTCGTAGAATTTATTGGAAGCTTCTCTTCCCTGGAAGAAAACATCAGGGTTTTGAGCTGTACCTCTGATAACAGGATGCTCCGGATTAAGCGCCTTGTCTCTGAATTCCTGCAAAGCTTCCCAGTCCACTAATTTTTTAAAGTCATCATAACTGAAAACTTCAATCTTCTGAACTTCATGTGATGTTCTGAATCCATCGAAGAAGTGAAGGAAAGGAACTCTTCCTTTAATTGCCGCAAGGTGAGCGATACCGCCCAGATCCATTACCTCCTGTACCGAACCTGATGCCAGCATAGCAAACCCTGTCTGTCTGCAGGCCATAACATCGGAATGATCTCCGAAAATACAGAGAGCGTGAGTTGATACACTTCTTGCAGCAACGTGGAAAACTCCAGGTAAAAGTTCTCCAGCTATCTTATACATATTGGGAATCATAAGTAATAATCCCTGTGATGCTGTGTATGTAGTTGAAAGCGCACCTGCTGCAAGCGATCCATGTACCGCACCTGCTGCTCCCGCCTCTGACTGCATCTCAGCTACCTTGACTGTCTGATCGAATATATTTTTTCTTCCATAGGCAGCCCACTCATCTACTACTTCAGCCATAGTAGAGGACGGTGTTATCGGATAAATTGAAGCCACGTCAGTAAACGCATAAGAAACGTGAGCCGCAGCCGTATTACCGTCCATCGTCTTCATTGTTTTGTTTGCCATAATTACCTCCATTTAATTATGTATATTGCACGATTATTGATCTAAATTCTAATATCACGCAATTATTAAGCTATTTAAAATTATTCCTATTATAGCACATTACCATTAATTTTAACTTAATCCAGCCCCTCCGTCAACCGTGTACCAAAAATTATACAATATACATGCAAAATACAATCATACAAGAAATCGACCAAAATATTCCTTATAATCCCTATTGATAACCAATATAACAGTGCCCATTATAATGTAAATTTTTAACACGCTTTGCATGCTTGTTATAACAGCGATTTACTGGTATAATGAACGCTATGAATCAATACAGTTTTACCAGTATATTGACATCGGTAATTCTGTACATCATATTACTCAGAAAGTGTTTTAATAAATCAGGGAGCATAAAACGTTGAAAAAGATCAAAGGATGGAAACACGAAAAAGAATTTGATACAAGAACTCTCATGTCAGATATCACCTCTTTAGCTTCAGACGGCAATAACGATCAGAAAGATCCAGCCGAAAATTCAAGCGATTCCAATGACGAATGCAGGGAAACACGAAAAGCCATAGACTTGAAAACTCTTTCGGATATAGAAAACAAAGCAACAGAAGAAAAAGTAACACAAGTATATGAGCCTCGTCCACTTACTCCGGATGACGATATATATGAAGATATCATAGAACAATTTGCTTCAGCGCCCACAAAACCAAAATACTGGTTCGAGGAATTCGGAGATTACTGGTCATGTAGCTGTGGCCATATAAATAAAGGCGACCGCTGCAAAAGCTGCGGTCTGGAACGTGATCTTCTCAGATCTCTTTTTATTTTGCATAAACCTGCCGGCACTCCCGGAAAACTTAACAAAAAACTAAACAAAGCCGCGAAAGAAAAAATAGATAAAGAAGAACAGCAACTGGCAGCTAAAGAAAACAGAAGAAAAAAACGTGAAGAATCAGGAGATGATAGTCTCAAAGTCATTCCTATAGAGTCCTCCGAAAATCCGTCTGACGTACATGATACTCCGGAGTCCCAATTTCCCGAAAGCGAAACTCTTAAAGAAAATCCCGATGAAAATATCATATCCGATGATACCTCACCAATATCCTCTGATATGGAGTCTCAAAACAATGACGAATACAGAGAAAAATCCAACGAAGAAATATCTCAACCTAAAGATTCCAATGAACCCAACCAAAAAGCTGTAGCTGCCCTTCCGGCCCCCAAACATCTTTCTCCGCCGCAGAAAAAACAGCACAAGCTGAATTTCAGAGCAAAACTAATTATCGCTATCATAGCATGTCTTGTTCTGATAGGAGGATGTGGTACAGCCATATATCATTATATGGCTGCTCCTGCTATGCAGTATCAGGAAGCTCAGCAGCTCCAAGCCGACGGTAAATATGAAAAGGCAATTGCAAAATACAAATCTCTGGGAGATTACAAAAATTGCGAAGAATTAATCTGGCAATGTTATATCAGCATGGGCGACCAATACTTTCAGTCAAAGGATTATGATAAAGCAATAGACACCTATAATATCGCCATAGATTTGAAGGATGATGAATCACTTCACGATAAAATTTGGCAGTGTTATTGCGGTATCGGTGACCTCCATATGGAAAACGGGGAATACGAAAAAGCTTTAAGTACATATTATGTGGCCGCAGATCTAAAAGATAATGACGAGATCCAGGAAAAAATAAATCTTGCCAAATTCAATTATGTAAAAACGTACCAGAAAGACAGAACGGCAAAAGTTGAAGAATATATGTCAGATCTTATGTCAATCAAATATTCAGGTATACAGGAAATATACGACGATTATTATGCATGGCATGTAAAAATCGTCGCCAATACTTCTGAAACTGATTATTCTACTGATATGGATACTGTCAGCAGAAAAGATACAGTATTTTTTCACGCTACACTAAGCGGAGGAGAACCCTCTGAACAAATTATGCTTTATTATGAAATCACATGGCCAAGTGGATCAAGCCAAATATATAATCTGGATTCCACCTGGAAAGACGGATCAAATATAACAGCTCGTTTTCAGTATCCTATACCATTATTCGGCAAAGAAGGAAAACTTACATTCAAGCTCTATGACAGAAGTACGAATGAAGTTCTTGGAAGCGACAGTATAATATTTAAAAATTAGTATATATAAATAAAAACCCTATAGCCAATTTCATTGCAATAGGGTTTTTATTATTCTATCGATAATAAAATCAGCACAGTTTAAGACACAAATAAAAACGAGCCTTAAGTAAGGCTCGTTTCCTATAGGTGTTACCCTTATTCTATGATCTCTGTTACTACTCCGGATCCTACTGTCCTTCCGCCTTCTCTTATAGCGAATCTCAGTCCTTCTTCAATTGCTATCGGTGTTATAAGTTCGATAGTCATTGTGATGTTGTCTCCAGGCATACACATCTCTGTTCCTTCCGGTAACTGAAGATCTCCTGTTACATCTGTTGTTCTGAAGTAAAACTGCGGTCTGTATCCGTTAAAGAACGGTGTATGTCTTCCGCCCTCTTCCTTCTTCAGTACGTATACTTCTCCCTTGAACTTTGTATGCGGATGAATTGTTCCCGGCTGCGCCAGTACCTGTCCTCTTTCGATCTCATCTCTCTGTACTCCTCTTAAAAGAGCTCCGATGTTATCTCCTGTCTCAGCCTGATCTAACAGCTTTCTGAACATCTCGATTCCAGTTACTACTACCTTCCTCTTCTCTTCTGTAAGTCCTATGATCTCTACTTCCGCTCCTACTGTAAGGCTTCCTCTCTCTACTCTTCCCGTCGCTACTGTTCCTCTTCCTGTGATAGAGAATACATCCTCTACCGGCATGATGAACGGCTTATCATTATCTCTTTCCGGTTCAGGTATATATGCGTCAATCTCTTCGAACAGCTCTACTATCTTATCTCCCCATGGACCTGCAGGATCTTCCAACGCCATCAGCGCTGATCCTCTTACTATTGGTGTGTCGTCTCCAGGAAATTCATACTGGTCGAGCAGTTCTCTTACTTCCATCTCTACCAGATCAAGAAGCTCTTCATCATCCACCATATCGCACTTGTTTAAGAATACTATGATGTATGGTACTCCTACCTGTCTTGAAAGCAGAATGTGCTCTCTTGTCTGCGGCATTGGGCCGTCTGTTGCTGCCACTACCAGGATCGCTCCGTCCATCTGGGCTGCTCCTGTGATCATGTTCTTTACATAGTCAGCATGTCCCGGGCAGTCTACGTGCGCGTAGTGTCTATTTGGCGTCTCATACTCTACGTGAGCTGTTGCGATTGTGATTCCTCTTTCTTTTTCTTCAGGCGCTTTGTCGATCTGATCGAATGCTACGTCTGATCCCAGTCCGTATCTCTGGTGAAGTACTGTTGTGATTGCTGCTGTGAGCGTCGTCTTACCATGGTCTACGTGACCGATCGTTCCGATATTGATATGCGGTTTGTTTCTTTCAAATTTCTGTTTTGCCATTTTAATTCCTCCTAATTAAAATAATGCGTAAAGAACAAAGTCGGCCTCCGCCGATTCTTTTCGATGGTGGACTTTGATTCACAGTCCGTCAATATCGCAAAGCGATATCCATACATATTAAAATGGAGCTGCTGAGCAGACTTGAACTGCCGAACCTCTTCATTACCAATGAAGTGCTCTACCTACTGAGCTACAGCAGCATACCAATATTAATTATGGTACTATATTTTATATGACGTGTCAACTAAATTGCAATCTCTTGAGCCGATTTTAGAACACGTTTTTCACACGTTAGTTCCATAAATAATTTACTATTTTTTTCTTGACTCTCTGCATAGCATTATCTATAGATTTTATACTTTTTCCCAACTTCGCTGAAATCTTTCTGTAATCATTATCTTTGAGTACTTCACTTAAAACCTGCATCTCAAAATCACTGAAAACATTATCCCCGTTATTTCTTATATAATAAGCTATATCCTTAAGTACAAGAAGCTCTTCCGGATCTTCTTCCATATTTGTCTTGAGCGTATCCGCTATAGTTAAATCCTCATTTTCCGGCTTCAGAGGATTGCTCAAAGGAACAGATGTATTAAGCGCCCTGTGTTTGTCCCTTGCCGCTGATCTGATTGCGCTTATTATCTGCCGTGTTATACATATATTGGCAAATGTTTCAAATGATGCTGCTTTTCCGGCATCAAACTGTCTGATTGCCTTAAGCAGTCCTATCATACCCTCCTGGACTACATCATCTTCATCGGCACCTGCCATGTAATACATCTTTGATTTTATCCTGACAGTTTCCTTGTATCGTCTCATCAGCATTTCTTCAGCATCAAGGTCGCCGTCTTGCGCCATAACCGCCAGATCGCTGTCAGAGAGAATACAACTGTTGCAGTCAATTTTACACATACATTACTTCCTCTGTCTTACAACTTCATACATTAATACAGATGCTGCATTAGATGCATTCAGAGAACTTATCTGTCCTTTCATAGGAATAGATACGACAAAATCGCACTTTTCTTTCACAAGCCGACTTATTCCCGCTCCCTCTCCTCCTATAACAATACCCAGAGGTCCTGTAAGATCATGCTCATAGTACAGATTATCTCCCATATCACATGCTCCTATCCAGATGCCTTTTTTCTTAAGTTTTTCTATTTCACCGGCTATATTGGTGACCTTTGCACAAAGCATATATTCCACCGCTCCGGCAGATGTTTTTGCCACAGTCTCTGTAACAGATACAGAACGTCTTTTGGGAATGATTATCCCATGAACCCCTGCACACTCGGCAGTACGCATGATTGCTCCCAGATTATGAGGATCTTCAAGACCATCCAAAATAAGAATAAATGGCTCCTCACCTCTGCAGGCCGCACGTTTTAAAATATCCTCCACACTGCAATATTTATAATCCGATACAATGGCTATGACACCCTGATGTACTCCTCCTGATGCAGTTTTATCCATCCTTTTTTTTTCACTGTAATAAACAGGAATATGTTTATCCCTCGCTTTAGCGGCTATTTGCTTTACCGATCCCTCAGCGCCTTTAGCCAATGTTATTTTTTCTATTTCTCTATTACTTTTCAACGCTTCCAACACAGCGTTTCTTCCTATTATTATTTCCGACATACTACCTCACAAATGTCATTATGGCCTGCTGTATTTTAAAAATCTGTAGAATATACCTTTTTCCTGCTGAAGTTCACTTTCCCATGTCACAGTATATCCAAGCTTGTCAAGATCAGGAAAATATCTGTCAGCTTCAAACTCAGCGTCTATCTTTGTGACATAAAAGGTATCACAGTCATCCATAAACTGTTCATACACCTGCGCTCCCCCTGCAATAAAAATTTTTTCCGTATTATATTCCATCAATTTTTCCATAACCTCTTCTTTCGAATGACATATAAGACATCCTTCTTTCTCATAGTCTGTATCGGAAGTTATGACTATATTGGTCCTGTCAGGGAGCGGCTTTCCTCCGGGAAATGATTCCAGCGTCTTTCTGCCCACTACTATAATATTACCTGTGGTTTTCTGTCTGTAATATTTAAGATCCCCGGGTAAATGCACCAGAAGACCTCCGTTTTTCCCTATGGCCCAGTTTTTGTCCACAATTACAATTGCATTCATCTTTTCTCCTTCGCGCATGTGCCTTTTATTTCAGACTGCTATAGGTATATTTTTTATCTGAGGATTCTTCTGATAATCTTCAACCCTAATATCATCTGTTGTAAAATCATAAAAATTCTTTACTTCAGGATTTAGTATGAATTTAGGAGCCGGATACTGAGGTCTTTCTATCATTTCACTTATAATATCCACATGCCTGTCATATATGTGAGCATCAGAAATAACGTGAACAAGCTCTCCCGGCTTCAGACCTGACACCTGCGCCATCATATGAATCAATACCGAATACTGCACTACATTCCAATTATTTGCCGCCAGAATATCCTGAGACCTCTGATTCAGTATACCGTTCAATCTGTTTCCGGTAACATTGAAAGTCATGCTGTAAGCGCATGGTTCAAGTCCCATCTCCATTAAATCGTCAAATTTATATATATTTGTCATAATTCTTCTGGAATACGGAGTATTCTTAAGCTGCCACAACACATTGTCCACCTGATCCATTTCGCCATGAGGGAACTTATATTTTACACCCAGCTGGTAGCCGTAAGCTTTGCCTATAGACCCATCTTCATCTGCCCACTCGTCCCAGATATGGCTGTTTAAGTCTTTTATATTGTTTGACTTTTTCTGCCAGATCCATAGCATTTCATCAACTGCAGATTTTATAGCTGTAGGCCTTAGTGTCAAAGCCGGAAATTCTTCCTGCAAATCATACCTATTGACAATACCGAATTTCTTTATCGTATGAGCAGGAGTTCCGTCCTCCCACCTGGCTCTGACTATCTGTCCTTCGCTGGAAAACCCGTCACGGAGAATGTCCCGACACATATTTACAAATAATTTATCAGCTTTACTCACTTTATCTCCTCCCATGTCTCATTTGCCTATTATCGCTATAGCTTTTGACAAAACACTTTCCAGACGTTCATTCTCATCTGCCAAATACAAGTATCCCACCAGAGCTTCAAAGGCAGTCGCCCACTTATATGTTACAGGATCGGCATTTTTTGCTTTTGTATTGTATTTTCTGTTTCTTGCCCTCTTCACAAGTTTCTGTTCCACTTCAGAAAGTTCATCAAACATGGTTCTTATTATTTTAGCCTGTGCTGAAGCATTCACAAAGTCCGTTGACAGCTTATGCATATTACCGACATGATACGATCCTTTTTTTATTACATGTTCCCTTACTGCCTGTTCATACACGGCATCTCCCATATATGCCAGAGCTGTAGTATTGATCTCGTTCAAGTTTTGTATTTTCATGTTATTCCCTGATTATCTGGACTCCCTGAGGCGTATCTTTGAGAGTGATTCCTCTTTCCTTCAGCAGGTCTCGAATTTCATCAGCCCTTGCAAAATCTTTCGCTTTCCTCGCCGCCTGTCTTTCATCAACTAAACTCTGTATATCATCGTCGATTTCATTTGTATCATCCTTTTGCAGAAGCCCCACCACGTCAGCCAGCTCCATCAACATATCAAGACTCTTTTTAGCAAACTCTTTGCTGGCGCCGTCTTTTACTGCTGTATTTATAGCTGTTATAAGCTCGAATATGGCAGAAATAGCATCCGCCGTATTAAGGTCATCGTCCATCGCAGCGATGAATGCCTTCCTGTATTTATCATAACCTGACAATGTTTCTCTCTCTGCGTCTGTCATTTCTCCCGATCCATTTTCCATAAGATGTCTGAGGTTCTCCTTCGCATTTTCCATTCTTGCCAGTCCTGCCTTGGCTTGCTCCATAAGAGCATCACTGAAATTTATCGGATTCCTGTAATGTCCTGAAAGCAGAAAAAATCTGATAACCTCTCCGTCATAATCCTTAAGTATATCTCTGACCGTAAAGAAATTACCCTTTGATTTCGACATTTTCTCATTATCAATCGTTATATATCCATTGTGCATCCAATAATTGGCAAATGGTGCTCCATTGCAGCATTCAGACTGAGCAATCTCGTTTTCGTGATGCGGAAACTGAAGATCCTGACCTCCTGCATGGATATCTATAGTATCTCCAAGATGTTTTTTTGACATGGCAGAACACTCTATATGCCAGCCGGGACGACCTTTTCCCCAAGGGCTTTCCCATGCTATTTCGCTTTCTTCCTTCTGGGCCTTCCATAATGCGAAATCCAATGGATCTTGTTTTATATCACCCACTGCTATCCTTGCTCCCGACTCAAGATCTTCTACATTCTGCCTTGAAAGTTTTCCGTATCCGTCAAATTTTCTTGTCGAAAAATAAACATCACCATCTGCTTCATAGGCATATCCTTTATCTACAAGGGTACTGACAAAATCTATGATCTCAGGAATATGCTCTGAAACCTTAGGATGAACATCCGCCTTTTTAACATTCAGAGCCTTTGCATCCTTATAATATTCTTCTATATATTTTTCACTGACTTCAGAAGCTGTTATGCCTTCCTCTTTAGCTTTATTTATTATTTTATCGTCCACATCCGTAAAATTCTGAACGAATTTCACTTTATATCCTCTATATTCCAAGTATTTTCTCAATGTGTCAAAAACCACGAAAGGCCTTGCATTTCCTATATGGAAATAATTATATACTGTAGGCCCGCACACATATATTTTTATAATGCCGTCCTCTATCGGTCTGAGTTCTTCCTTTTTTCTCGTAAGTGTATTATATACCTTCATCTTTTTCCTCCGATTCCTCATCCGGTCTTTTATCTCCGTATATATCTTCTTCATATATCTGAACAAAAGTCCCGTCCTGGATCTCCTTCACAATATTGGCATACTGACAATCGCTGTCGCATCTGACATGAGTCTCTTCGCCGAATTTCTCTATGAACAGTTCTTCCAGCTCCACTACTCGCCTTCTAAGACACTCCAGCTCTACGGCCACAGGATCCGGAAGATCTACCTGATCCAGTTCCTTGGTAGGCTTACCATGTCTTCTTACTATGGTACCCGGTATCCCTACGACTGTACAACCATCCGGGATCTCCTTCAACACTACAGACCCTGCTCCTATCTTTACATCATCCCCTACTTTGAAAGGTCCCAGTACTTTAGCGCCGCTGCTTATAACGACTCTGCTACCTATGGTAGGATGTCTCTTTCCTACATCTTTGCCTGTACCTCCCAGAGTGACGCCCTGATATATAGTCACATCGTCTCCAATCTCAGCAGTTTCTCCTATAACTACAGCCATTCCATGGTCTATGAAACATCTCCTGCCGATGACAGCCCCCGGGTGTATCTCAATACCTGTGAACCACCTTGTAAGCTGGGATATCATTCTCGCAAGCATCTTAAGCTTATGTTTATAAAGCCAGTGAGCAGGTTTATGCCAGATGAGCGACCAAATGCCAGGATAACACAATAATACTTCGAGGCTTGATCTTGCTGCCGGGTCCTGCTCCAATACCGCTTTTATATCCTCTCTAACGTCTCTGAAAAATGCCATTATATCTTCCTTCTATACATGAATTTCGGTTCCCCTTTGAAACTGAAAAAGCAGGTATCCATACCTGCTTTTTATAATATCATATCTATTCGGTGGATTCAATGAAGGTTCTTAAAAAGTACCATGTTAAATCGTCTGCCTGCTCTTTATCTTTCAAAAATTTCGATTGGCATCTTACAAATCCAGAAAATCCAGAGGATTGACACAATTTCCGTTTATTATCACCTCAAAATGAAGATGTGGTCCTGTGGAATTGCCTGTGGATCCTACGAGCGCTATCTTTTCTCCTTTACTCACATGCTGCCCCTGAGATACAAGTAATTTGCTGCAGTGAGCATAATAGGTCTGCATACCATTGCCGTGATCTATTTTGACAAGATTACCATATCCTCCGGAAACTCCCGAAAAATACACCTGACCATCATCTGCAGCGTATATAGAGTTTCCCTGAGCCAAAGCAAAATCTATGCCACTGTGCAGCCTTCCCCATCTCTGTCCGAATCCGGATGAAATATATATATTATCTATAGGATTGCCAAGAGTCTCATAGACAGCCGACGGATCATATGAAACATTGTCTCCGCTGTAATTGCCGGTTCCGCCTCCATACCCATCATAATTTTTTGTTCCGGTCAGAACTATTTCTTCCTGAGGTTCTTCGAGAACTTCTTCTTCAAGTACTTCTTCTCGGATGCTTCGGCCGTTTTCTTTAACTACTTTTTTTACAACTTCCTTTGTTCCTTCCTTTCCCTCTGTCTCCACCTTTTTTTCTCCGATATACATATCAGGCTCCGGTTTATATTCCTGTTCAAACTCTATAGGTTCCTGCTGCACCTGTTCTTCAGTAGTAACTACTGTAAGATAACTTTCACCATTTTTTCCTTCCGATAAAAGTTCTTTCGCTTCTTTTTCGGTCAGGATATCCGGAGCTTTATCTCCATTTTTGATCTCCATCTTCTCCGTTTGTGTTTCTTCCTTCACCTCGATATCCAAAACAGTTCCGCTACCTCTGCGGTACTCTTCTATCACGTCGCCGACCACTTCTTGAGCCGTCTGCTGGGAGTCTACCAATGCGATCTTTTCTCCATCTATCGTTATATACCAAGGAGGTGTTATTACTTCTCCATCAGCCAAAACTACCGGGATATCCTTTCCCTCAGGTGACATTATTGCTCCTGCCGTTATAGAAGCTGCCATCAGTAATGCGCCTGCGATAACAAAAATCAACATTCCCCTGCGGGGGACGGGCGCCCCGCTTTCCATAAAGCTTTTCATAATAAATTCTTCCTTTGTGATTTTTTCCCTCTCGGGATTTGTTTTCCATTTCCTTTAGGAAATAGTTTCCTTAACTATTATTCCCATATCCTTTTTCTTCATACACACAAAGAAAAAGCATCTGAAATATTGAATCCTCATCAAATCTCAAATGCTTTCATTATTATTTTTTATAATACTTTATGCTGTCGGTTCAGCATAACTGTAATCAGCCCCATGAAAATCAGAACCTCTGGTTATCAAAAGATCATACTTTTCAGCTATTTTAATAAATCGGACAGTATGCTCAGAATTCTGATCCGGATGATAGCATTCCAAACCTTTAAGCCCTTTATTTTTTAACTCTGTTATTATTTTCTCCATATTAAAGAAAAATTCTTCACTGCCGGGCTTGCCTATATGCCTGGTTTGTATAGGATGTGCCAGCACCGCAAAGCCTCCTGCCCTGTTTATAACATCAATGGCTTGCTCTGCAGACAACTTTTCTTTCTTAACAGTTTTAGCCTTAAAGCTTTCTAAAAAATGACCATCTTCAAAAGCCTCCCGATAATCTTTCACATATCCTTTTTCCGCAAGAGCTCTGGCTATTACAGGTTTGCCTACGAACCCGCCCGGCTGCTTTTTTTCCAGTTCGTCAAGATATATATCATATCCCATATCCCGCAAAACACCTATAAGTTTCTCATTACGACTATGCCTCCGTTTCGCAAGATCTGAAACAATCTTTCTGAAACCAGGATCATCTGTGTCCATATCATATCCCAATATGTGAAGTCCTATGCCAGCTTCCAGTTCTGTTGCCAGTTCTATACCAGGTATTACCACAAGGCCTTCTTCTTTTCCCTCAGCCAAAGCCTCTTTTACTCCGCCTGTTCCATCATGGTCAGTTATAGCTATAACTGAATATCCCATAACTGCGGCCTTTTTTACTATAAATGACGGACTTGCCTGTCCGTCGGAATAATAAGTATGAATATGAAGATCCACCTTATGAATATCCCTCTCCCCTACAACCCTTTCAATCATGCTCATGATTTTCTCTATCTGATGCACAGCATATCTTTTGCTACGTCATCGGATACTTCCTTTCCCATTATACTTTTTACAAGAGTCAGAGCGAATTCCATAGCAAGAGCCGGTCCTCTGCCTGTTATAATATTCCCGTCTACTGTCACAGATTCTGCGCTAACTTCAGCGCCTTCCAGAGTTTCTTCCATCCCCGGATAAACAGTGGCTTTCTTTCCTTTCAAGATTCCACATGATCCAAATATCATAGGAGCTGCACATATGGCCGCAAGCTTTTTACCCTTTTGAGCAAAATCTTTTATATGTGATGTGAGACCATCATGAGCCTGCAGATTTGCCGCTCCGGGCATTCCTCCGGGAAGAACAATCATATCGCATCTGCCATAATCCGCATCTTCATAAAGAATGTCTGATTCCACAGGCACACCATGTGTCCCTGTAACAATACGGTTCCGGGAAACGGAAACCGTTTTCGTATCTATGCCGGCTCTTCTAAGAACATCCACTACAGTCAACGCTTCTATTTCCTCAAATCCTTCAGCCAGATGAACATATACCATTAATCATCGCTCCTCTCTAAAGTAATTATTCCCCAAATCAGCGGGAGGCTGACTATCTTTTTTCTTTTTATATGTACTGAATATAACAATCAAAATCGTAGCTACATATGGAATCATATCAACAAGATATTGTGATATATTGAATCCCATTGCCTGAAGTTTGAGCCCCAATATGCTGAGGCCTCCGAAAAGCGCCCCTCCGAAAAAGCCTTTTATAGGATTCCATGCTACAAAGATAACGAGAGCTACAGCTATCCAGCCCCTTCCGTTTACTATATTTTCCTGCCATATCGGCATACGTACAAGGGAAAGATACGCTCCGCCAAGACCGCAAAGAGCTCCTCCTATAAGTATGTGTACATACTTATACAACGTTACATTTATACCTGAAGCGTCAGCTGCTGCATTGCTTTCCCCAAGAGCTTTAAGGTTCATGCCCATCCGTGTCTTATACATATAGACGGCTGCAAGAGCGCATAATATATAACTTAGATATACGAACATATCCTGTCTGAAAAATATAGGCCCTATAAACGGTACATCTCTCAAAAGCGGGATCGATATCTTAGCGAAAAACTCAGTTATCTGAGAAGGCGCACTGGTCCCAAGCATTGATTCACCTACGAATTGAGCAAACCCCGTTCCGAATATAGTCAATGTAAGCCCACAGACAATCTGATTCGCTCTGAGAGTAACGGTTAGCACAGCAAAAATCAGCGCTCCTCCTGCTCCTGCCACAGCGGCAACCAATATTGCCGCAATGGCGTTTTCTGTATTCAAAGCCGCTACAAACCCCATCACCGCTCCTATGAGCATCATTCCTTCCACACCCAGATTAGTGCTTCCCGATTTTTCAGTTATGAGTTCACCGAGAGTGGCGAAAATCAGCGGAGTTCCCGCTACTATACATGCCGCTAAAAAATCAGTCATGATTATGCCACCTCCTCTTCTTTATTTCTTCCTATATGTACTTTATATCTCATGAAAAACTCGCTTCCCAAGATGAAAAACAGAATAAGCCCCTGTACAATATCTGATACCGCACTTGGAACTCCCAGTGCAATCTGTATATATTCTCCTCCCTGTACGAGCATAGCAAATACGATACATACAAAAAATGCTGTTCCAGCATTAAGTTTAGACAGCCACGCAGGTATTATAGCAGTGAAGCCATAGTTATTGGCTATTCCATATACCAAAGACTTCTCTACTGCAGAAACCTGTATCATTCCTGTTATTCCACACAAGCCTCCCGATATCAGCATAGCAGTAACTATTATCCGGCTTATATTCATGCCGGCATATCTTGCAGTCTCGACACTCTCTCCTACTACAGCTATTTCGTACCCTTTCTTGGTATGCTTCATGAAAAAATATACAGCTACAGTAGCAAGTATAGCCAGTATCCAACCTATATGTATACCTCCCAGCACCGGAAGTTCAGCACTTGCAGGAAATCTGGGTATCCTCGGAAATCCATTGACAGACGGATCTCTCCATGGACCATACTGAAGATATGTAACAAACTTTATAGCCACATAATTCATCATAAGTGTGAATATTGTCTCATTAGTCCCTAATTTCGCTTTAAATATGGCCGGTATAAAAGCCCATATTCCTCCGCATATAACTGCCGCCACTATCATGAGAAAAAGCATTACGGGCTGCGGAAGATCCGGGCTGAGATTAAGCGCCACCCATGTAGCTCCCAGAGCTCCCATTGTTATTTGTCCTTCTGCTCCGATATTCCAGAACTTCATTTTAAATGCTACAATTATCCCCAGTGATGTTATTATCAATGGTACGGCCTTGACTATGGTTTGCTTTATTCTCAGTTCAGTTCCCAGGGACCCTAATATGACTTCCTTAAAAATATGAAACGGATTCAATCCAAAAACAGCGAGAATAACTCCTGCGAATACTATTGAAAGAAAAACAGCCAATACTGTTATCAATAATTCTTTGCTTCTGGGAAGATCGTCACGCTTAGTAAGTCTTATAAAATCCATTACGCACTCACCTCCTCTTCTGTTTTTCCTGTCATCAGAAGACCTATATCTTCTTTTGTCACCTTATCAGGATCTACTATCCCCGTTATTTCTCCATGACACAGGACAACTATTCTGTCGCACAGATCCATCAATACATCTAAGTCCTCACCGACAAACAATACTCCTACGCCGTTTCTTTTCTGTTCATTGAGAAGTTCATAAATCTTATAAGAAGCTCCAATATCGAGTCCCCTAACAGGATATGCCGTTATCAGGACCTTTGGCGATGAATCTATTTCCCTGCCCAGCAATACTTTCTGAACATTTCCGCCTGACAGCTTTTTAACCGGAGTATATATACTCGGAGTCTGAATGTCCAAAGCTTCCACCAGTCTTTCAGCTTTTTTGATACAGGGTCCTCTATGAAGTATAAAACCGGGACGATTCTGATAATCTTTCAGTATTATGTTATGCACTATATCCATTCCTCCGACAAGCCCCATTCCAAGACGGTCTTCAGGTATAAATCCCATACGTATTCCAAGTCTTATTATATCCCTGGGAGTTTTCCCCACTATATTTTCCCCATCAAAAAAGATTCTTCCTTTTTGAGCTTTTATCAAACCCGCTATAGCTTCACACAATTCTTTTTGCCCACTGTTGGCTACTCCTGCCACACCCACAATCTCATGAGACGACAATTCAAAACTTATATCAGAAACAGCTTCCTTTCCCTCTCCGTCAAGAACCGTTATTTCATCAAGATTAAGAAGCGTTTTTTTATCCCGGAATTTCTCCTTTTCTATAGACAGGTCAACTTTTTTTCCTACCATCATCTCTATAAGATTGGAAACCTGAATATCTTTTGTTTCAACAGTTCCTATGGACTGTCCTTTCCTAAGTACCGTAACTCTATCGGAAATCTCCATCACTTCATTGAGCTTATGTGTAATAATTACTATAGAACAGCCTCGTTCCTTCATATTTCTTATTACCCTGAAAAGTTTTTTTATTTCCTGTGGAGTTAATACTGCGGTAGGCTCGTCCATGATAAGGATCTTCGCTCCTCTATATAAAACCTTTATTATTTCCAGTGTCTGTTTTTCTCCCACTGACATATCATAGACCTTTTTATCAGGATCCACGTCAAGGCCATACTGATCTGAAAGGGTTTTAACCTTCTTTGTAAGACTTTTGCCATGAACGAAAAAATTCGTGCGCTGCCCTATTATAATATTTTCCTTAGCAGTCATCACGTCTACAAGTTTAAAATGCTGATGTATCATTCCTATGCCCATTCTTATCGAATCCTTTGGCGATGAAAAATGGACTTCTTCTCCGTTGATCTTAATGTGTCCGGAATCAGGTGTATATATTCCAGACAACATATTCATCAGTGTTGACTTCCCTGCGCCGTTTTCGCCAAGTAATGCATGAACCTCCCCTTTTCTGACAGAAAGATCCACATTATCATTGGCTTTATGCGATCCGAAGCTTTTGCTGATATTTTTCATTTCTATTGCAAGATTCTGCTCCACTGTATTCCTCCGTATACGCTGCACCGATACTTCCTTTATAAATAGTATAAGGGGAACTATATAGTTCCCCTTATTACTATATCATAATATTAGTTTTTTATAAATATGATAATTTTACTAGTTGGAAGTTGCTGTCACGCCTTCAATCTCTTTGTTGATCTTCCAGATCTCTTCATCTGTCAATGTCTGTCCGTCCTTGCAGAGAAGGCTTCCGTCAGTATATTTGATTTCTCCGGAGAATACATCAAATTCGCCGTTTTCCATCTTGGCCTTTACTTCCTCAATCTTCTTCAGTGCATCCTCAGGAACTGCCGATCCAAAATCATCTATACAGATCAGACCACTTTCCATAGAACCGTAATAGCTGAAAGGCTTATTCCCTGTCGGTTTCCACTCACCGGCGAGAATCTTTTCGAATGTCGGAGTAAAGTATGTTGCCATATCCCAATAAGGGGCTGTCAGATAGCTGTCTCCTGCAACATTGTTATCAGAGTTCCAGCCTGTAGTATAGATTCCTGCTTCTTTAGCAGCAAGCTGTGTAGCAGTCGAATCAGCATGATAAGTCAGCACATCGCATCCTGCCGCAATAAGCTGCTCAGCGCCTGTCTTCTCAATCTCAGCATCTCCCCATGTATTGATATAGATAACCTTTACCTCAACATCCGGATTTATTGCCTGAGCTCCCAAAGTAAATGCATTAATCCCTATCTGTACTTCTGTATAAGGGTATGCTGCCACATATCCGAGAACGCCTTTCTCACTGGCTGCTGCTGCAGCCATCCCGCTGAGATATCTGGCTTCTTCCATAGAACCGAAAAAGTTTTCCATATTTGTATCATTCTGATACGTTCCGGAAAAGTGCAGGAACGTAATGTCATCATAGTCTCCGGAATTGGCCAGTTCATCCATGATCTCCCCATATCCGAACGAACATCCTACCACGATAGTGCATCCCTGATCAATAAAGTTCGTTACAGCATCCTTAATGGCCTGTGCATCATTTTCACCTAAATTTTCTTTTATAAGCAGCTCAAGACCATTTTCCTCTGTTGCCTTTTCAAGGCCTTCATTCATACTCTGCGTGAAACCGCCATCGTTTACATTTCCGATATAAAGCGCTCCCACTTTACCGTTTTCACCCTTGCTGCTGTCGTCTCCTCCACATGCAGCCAAAGCAAATACCATAATTGCGGCTAACAATACTGTTAGTACTTTTTTCATCTTTCTAATTCCTCCGTGTAAATTATTGTGATATTTCTTCGTATATTATAATATTTATTTTTCATTAGTCCAACAAAAAAATGTATTAAAAGTAATTTTTTTGTCAGGATTTTTACGCATGACTTATATTTGTATATCTTGATATCTCGTGATTCACTGTTACAAGATCGTCTGTTGACAAGTCATGAACAGATTTATTTCCTGTTATCCTTGCAAACATTTTTAATTCTTCCCGCGAAACATTAAGAAAATTAGCCACTCTCTGAGCTGCCGCATCCACCTTCAGTCTGTTTCTGAGATCCTCGTTTTGGGTTGCTATCCCCACAGGACAGTTTCCCGTTCCACAGATCTTATACTGCTGGCATGCTGCCGCCATAAGTCCTGCCGAAGCTATTGCCACAGCATCGGCTCCCATAGCAAGAGCTTTTGCAAAGTCAGCGGATACTCTCAGACCGCCCGTTATAACAAGTGAAATATCAGAATCCACCGAATCAAGATATTTTCTTGCTCTATAAAGCGCATAAACTGTAGGTACTGTTGTCGCCTCTCTAAGCATATAAGGACTCGATCCTGTTGCTCCGCCTCTCCCATCTATTGTTATGAAATCAGGCTCTGCGAATACACAATGTTCAAGATCCTTTTCTATCCTCCCCGCTGCAATCTTGATTCCTATCGGTCTGCCTTCCGAACGCCTTCGAAGCATACTCACCATATCTTTAAGATCCTCTTTGGAATTTATCTCAGGGAACTTACTGGGGCTCTGTATATCTTCACCCTGTTTTTTCCCTCTTATTTCAGCTATCTGATCGGTTACTTTCTCTCCCGGAAGATGTCCTCCCATTCCGGGTTTTGTCCCCTGTCCTATTTTTATCTCTATGGCGTCAGATGATCTGAGATTTTCATCAGTAACACTGTATTTATTTGGAATATATTCAAAAATATATTTATATGCTTCTGCTCTTTCTTCAGGAAGAATTCCTCCCTCTCCGCTGCATATTGCAGTATGCGCCATAGCCGACCCCTTCGATAGCGCCGTTTTTATTTCTTTTGATAAAGCTCCGAAAGACATATGAGAAATGTAAACAGGATTATCTATTACCATAGGTTTTTTTGCATTTTTGCCTATAACTGTTTTTGTATCTACTTCATCTTCATCATCAAGCGGAGGAGGATTAAGCTGTGCGCCTAATATCAGTATATCATCCCAATTAGGCATAGGCATCTGAGTACACATGGCTGAATCAAGAGATTTCCCTGTAACTGCCATTTCATGTATCTCTTCCATATATCTGCATGATTTATCATGTCTTATGAAATTCTGATCATAACTGAGATCCTGCTCTGCCTCTCTTGCATCATCAGGAGATATAAAGGAATCCGCACTCTTTTCAGGGCCCTTTTTCTCATCTCCTTCCGGCTCCAATTCTATAAACATATCCCCCGGCTGAAAACACACCGGACATCTTTCAGGCGGTTCATTGCCCTCGTATACGTATCCGCATACCGAACATTTAAATTTTTTCATTTCGTCTCCCCTTTCATCTTACTTGAAGACAACATCCTTTTTTACCTATTCTAATCATATATCTTATTTTTGCCATAATGTCAATAGCAATACCTTCTTCAAAAACGGCTTTTATATTCTTAAAAATTTTTATTAAAAACAACGCTGTTTCAGTTTTTATGCCATTTCTTTCCGTTGCCGTATGTCATAAGTGATTTGCATGGAAAAATAAACAGCTACGGCTAAATTATAAAAAAATGAAGCCCATACGTTATCGAACTTCATTTTATCTTAACTTTCTTCAAAACTTATTAGTCAAAGATTATATTTCCATCAGAGATCTCTCTGATAACCGCCAGAGATTCAACTTTATAACCTCTGTCCCTGAGTTTCCTGCTCCCGCCTTGAAACCCTTTTTCTATAACAGCTCCGATACCTATGATTTCGCCTCCCGCCTGCTTAACTATCTCTGTGAGTGCAAGAGATGCTTCTCCGTGGGCCATAAAATCATCTATTATCAGCACCTTTTCACCGGCATGAAGAAGATTCTTGGAAACTCTGAACTTAGAAACGGTTCCTTTCGTAAATGATCTGGCATCCGCTTCATAAAAATCTTCCGTCATAGTATTAGGTGAGGTTTTTTTTGCAAACACTACGAGAGGATATTCAAAATACTGGGCGGCAAGACATGCCACGGCTATACCGCTTGCTTCCACAGTCAATATCTTGTCTATTTCACAATCTTCAAATCGTTTTCTGAATTCTTTGCCTATACGCTCAAGAAACTCCACATCAAGCATATGATTAAGAAAACGATCGACTTTTACTACTTCTGTACCTATAGCCAAGCCTTCTTTTAAGATCTTTTCCTTTAATTCCTGCATATCTGACCTGTTTTCTATTTATCTTCCTTAAACAAATCTTCCAGCCCCTCAAAAGAAATCTCTCCGGCTTCTTCTTTAGGTGCTTCTTCTACAGGCTCCTCTTTTAACTCAGGCATATCGACCTGTATATCATCGAGCTTAAGCTCCTGTATATCATCAACCGGCTTCCCATCAGTATTCTCTGTCTGAACGAGATCTTCCAGCTTAAGTTCCGTGAATTCTTCCTCAGCAGGTTCTTCGGCAATTTCATCTGCAGCAGGCTGTTCTGTATGTATCTGCGGAAGCGTAATCTCCTCCACACCTTCTTCTGCCATCGGGATATCAACGGCATCAAGATCCTGTGCAACATTCCATGCTGCTTCTTCGTCATCTGCCAGTTTGCTCTTAAGGCTGTCCACTCTTCCTGCAGTACGAAGTATATTTGTTTTTATCTCAGCAAACTCTTCTTCCATAGCATTGAGCTGCTGCTTGTATTTATTCTTAAGAGCCTCGGCTTTTTCTTTCTCAGCCTGAACTTCTGCTTTCATAGCAGCTTTTTCAGCTTCTACAGCCTCTCTGGAAGCATTGAGTTCTGCTGTGATGGCCTCTTTTTCGGCCTCCATACCATTTCTCATTTGTTCCAGTTCTTTTTCCTGCTTAGCCACATGTTCTCTGCCTTCTGATAAGATTGTCTCTACCTCTGTTTTCGCCTGATTGATTATCTCATTGCTGCTCTTTTTAGCTTCCATGATCAAGCTTACATACAGTTCGTTGTTATCATCATATTTCTGATATCTTTCTCTCAGTTCATTTATCTCTACTTCATAAGCGTTTTCCAGCTCTTCTATATTATTTTCGTACAAATCGCACAGCTGCTGCATGCATTCGTATACATCATCTTTGTCAAATCCCCCAGCCGGGTTCTTCTTGATATTCATATTTTTCAGAAGCCCGATAACCGTTTCACGTCTTTGCTCAGTTAATGCATTCTTGTTCATTTCCGTAACCTCTTTTTCTTCTCATTATTATAATGCGAATAAATAATATGCTATATTATAACATCATTAAACTGCTTTGTCTTCCTTTATTTGTAATTATGTCTCATTTTTTATTGACTTTTACCACTCAAAAAGGTTACCATAACAAAAAGGTCTTTTATCAAGGAGCTTTATTTTCTCATGAATTTTATGTAAAGTTGAGGTCAATATTTATGAAAACTATTGAAATAATATCAGGAGAACAAAAGGCGCGATTTACCACTAAGTCCGTTACTTTTGACGGAAAAGAGTACCTTTATATCAAGATGTCTGATGTAACACATAATACAGAAGAATGTGTGTATACATTTACATATGAAAATGAAATCAAAACTCTGCCCTATGAAGCAAAAGATGCTCGGATCCTAAATGCGATATTCAGCCAAGTTCAGAATCTGCAGGTTAAAAAAAAGCATATAAGTGAAGTTTCTAAAACTACTGAGAAATCAAAAGTTGAAAACCACGGGATTTCATCCGAACCGGATTCGGAAAAAGAACTTCTGTATCCCGAACATTCAGAAAAACCAGATATATCATCCGAAAAAGACGATCCTCTTGATCCAAAAGCCGAAAAAAAAGCCGAAAAAGCCAGACTTAAAGCTGAAAAGGAACGACTTAAAGCGGAGAAAAAAGCTGAAAAGGAAAAAGAAAAAGAACGAAAAAAAATTGAAAAATCAAAAACAGAAAATCCTGACATAATAACAAAAGAAAATCAGCAATCCGGTGATAACACAGCTACAGATGAAAACAAAGAAGAACTCTCCGATAAATTCTCATTGTTTGAAGACTTAGATCAAAACTCGGACAAGCTGTCCGAAAATATAGATAATGCAGATTCCGAAAACAGTGATCCAAACGTTGCCGAAAAGAAAACCCGTTTCAAAAAATCCATCATAATATTCGCTATAATAGTTGCTGTGATAGTCGCTCTCTCACTCATATATTTCCTAATATTCGGAACCAAAGACAAACCTTCATCAATAAATCCTTCCTCAACTAATTCCGAAACATATGAAAACATAGATGAATTGATAGATGATCTGCAGTAAATTACTGCAGATCGTTTTTTAATTCATTCTATCGGGATGACATCTTCCGCATGGTTCATATCCAGCCTCTTGGGCAGTTTGTATATCCATAAAATAAATCCTGTTTTCCTCATTGGGAAGACCTCCGCAATCCGGAAAATGATACTTCCTTGAATTTATATTTCCTATATATTTAGCGTTTTCGTACTCTTCAACATGAGACCTTTCAGATTTTTTCCCTTCACAGTTGAATGTAATATCCTCACCGTCAGATACAGCTATTACAGTCCCTTGTTCATCTGTTCTGAAAATCTCAGCTCCAAGATCTCCGAATCTGCTCATGGACTCTTCATGTGGATGCCCATACATATTATCTTTCCCACAGGATATGACTACATATTTTGGATTTACTTCACGCAAAAAATAATAACTGTTTGAAGTACTGCTTCCATGATGCCCTGCCTGCAGAATATCAGCTTCAAGTGCCTCTCCGCTTTCTATCATCTTACGTTCACAGGAACTTCCCGCATCCCCTGTAAAAATGATACTGTTCTCCCCATGCATCACCTTAAGGCATATGGAATTATCATTTTCATCATCGGATTTCTCCAAAGGTCCCAGAAACTCGATACTGCATTCTCCTAAAGATATCGTATCTCCCGGCAAAGGAGCCTGTGTCTGTATTCCCATCCTATCTATCACTGTCTTGAGATATCCTTCAATACCATCATCATATCCTTCAAGCATAAATATCTTATCTACAGCAATGCTATCTATGATATCTCCTCCGGATCCTATATGATCTTCATGAGGATGAGTAAAAACTATATATTTAAGCCTGCTTATCCCCAAATCATCAAGATACCCTGTAATAAATTCTGCATCATCTCTGTTTCCCGCATCTACAAGCATTGCTTCATCCTGTGAAACCAACAATGTAGAATCTGCCTGCCCCACATCAAGAAAGTAAATGGTCAGATTTTCTTTCACCGGCGACTTAACTGAAGAACTGTCTTTCAATGTATCCATACCACACGAACTGAAAAGCAGCAATACCATCAGCAGCATGAAAAATACCGGAAATACTGAGCATTTTCGCGCAATACACCCGGTATTCTTTTTATATTCTTTTTTTCCGCAACTAATCATTTTATCAAGATCTTCCCTGTTTACCATATATGTCATCTCTTCCGGCCTGCTTTTTACAATATCACTGATATATATGTTCCGCCGCGGCCTTCTGCATGAATTATCTCAAGTCCTTTATTTTGCTGAAATATATCCCTACACTCTCTAAACATCAATGATATGATTTCCTTTGTGAACAAAGTGTCATAAGGATGTCCTAATTTTTTTCTTACCTTTGCGAAAACCGTTTCGGGCATAGCTTTTATGGCCATATCAGCCATAGCCAGAGGCACCGGCATAGAGAAATTCGTTTTCCCGCTTCTGACTTCTATCTTCATAAATCCCTATTTGTCCACAAAGACGCGGACTTTTGTTCCGTCAGCCGCATCAATGCTGACAATATCTCCTTCCATTCCTTCGTTAATACACTCAGCTACTGCTGACATTATTTCTTCAAATTGTATGCCATTAAGGTTCCCATCGGGAATCGGCAGTTTCCCTGAATTCTCCAAGAGCCTTTTTACAGCAGCTACCGGAAGCTGTATATTTATCTTATCCCCATCAGCGCTGTCTACAGTAATCCTGAACATTTTCTTTCCGTAAAGTATTATTTGTTTATCGTCCATATTTCATTTCCTTTTTGTATAATAAATATATTTATTATATCACGGTATATCGATATTTAACAGATATTTGACTTTGATCTTAAAACGAAAGAAGGATGCTCTGAGCGAACATCCTCTTTTCACAAATACGTCTACGCAATTTTTCTGCAAAACAACGTTCTGCATCTTAAATTCATGGTGGAGCATAGGGGGATCGAACCCCTGACCTCATGACTGCCAGTCATGCGCGCTCCCAGCTGCGCCAATGCCCCTCATGGAGCCACTGGCCGGGGTCGAACCGGCCACCTGCACGTTACGAATGTGCTGCTCTGCCAGATGAGCTACAGTGGCTTACCGCAAAAGTATAATGACATTTTACTATGTGTTAAATATAACGTCAAGCTGACAGACAAAAATTTTCATCGTAAAGAAAACTTTTATATCATACTGGGTCATACCGGCATCCATCAAAAGAAGTATCAAACATACATATACTTTTATAACTGCAATATTTGCATGCGGTTTTGAAATTCCCCTCCATATCTCTTTTCCCTTCCCGCTTTGGCTTTATGTCTATTTTCCCTTCACACAGTTCCCTGCATATACGTTTCACCTGCATATCTACCTGCTGATACAGATTTCGGAATTCATCCTTTGACATAAGGTATCCTCCTGAAGACGAAACATATCTCCCCTCTTTCCTGCTCACCTTTACCGGAATTACGTGGGATGCTCCATTTATCTCTGTGTCCATAGAATTTATCACACTTTCATCATCGAGCAATATTCCCTCAAGCTTATAGGCATCGGCTATCTTACGCTCAAAATCCTCAGAATCTTGAGGTATAGAAGTTGTATCAGCGTCCATATCTATATCCTTTATCTTAAAATAAAATATACCCGCAGGCTGAGCAGCCTCATATGATGATTCCAGCGCTGCTTTCAGATATACCATAAGCTGAAGTTTATACCCTTTTATAAAATGTTCCGGATCTATAGAATCATCACCTGTCTTATAATCTATTATCCTAACTGCATCTGTTTCACCCTCTATAATATCAAGTCTGTCTATCTTACCCTGTATGAATACTTGCTGCTCTCCTATATCCACTTTTACAGGGGGCAAATCTTTTCCTGAACCAAAAGGATACTCAAACCGCATCGCTTTAATATTGCCTTTTCTCACCTGCTGTATCATAGACCATGCTATCCTTGAGCATATCTCAGCTATTCTCTCTGTTCTGTATTCTTCCTCTTTTCCGGAAATAAGAATTCCCTCTCTGTAAGAAAGTAAATCATTTTTTATAATTTCCTCTATCTGATCAAAACACTCATCCTGAGTTATAGTCATCCATGGGGAAACTTCATCATTTACCGACATACCGCTCTTTCTGTCAGGTGTCAAATTCTGAGATAGCTTCATGAGGCATCTGTGATAGATATCACCTATTTCTCTTGCTCCCATCTCATATACTCTTATCTGCTCTGCTCTGAGACCGTACATGATAAAATGAGCAAAAGGACATTTACTGTATTGTTCCAATCTTGAAGAGCTGACTTCCAACATAGCCCGTTCCCCTCGATACAAACTATCAGCAAAATCATTTCCCAGCATTTCCATTTTATTGTCAAAAAGCATCCCTTTTTTAACACGTTTAAAATCAGCGTCTTCTTTATCTTCATACCAGTTCATAACCTGAAGCCACCCGGTATCTATCTGCCCTCCGTCATGATATTCTCTAAGAGCATCAGCCATATAAGACAATGTCCCCTCTTTCGACGTTATTTTATCCAGAAAACAATCAGAATCAGAAAGATCACCAAAAACCGATATACTTTCCTCACTTTCGCCACCATTCATCTTTTGAAGATATTTTTTTAATTCTGTAAAAACCTCTGACGGTCTGCTTTCTTCACCCTTTTCATCCACTCCGCTGCAGCTGACATAAAGATATTCCTCAGGTAGATATAATGTTCTTAAAACAGCCAATTGTTCCTCTTGCTTTACGATCTCATCCCTTTTCGAAATTTCCAAATCCATTGACTGAAGAATCGCTTTTTCATGCTCACTTAAAAGCCCCTCATCATTTCTGTTTAAAGGCAGTACACCTTCGTTGGCTCCTACAACCAGCAGAGCTTTCAAACGGCTAAGCCTTGTTCTCTGCAATGTTCCAATCAATACACAGTCAGGACTCACAGGGACCAAACCTATTTCAACATCTTCAAACCCGGAAGTCATAAGACTCAGAAGCTCTTCATTGGAGCTTTTCTCGTTTCCTATTATCTCAACGATCTGATCAAATATATTACATATCACATCCCAACTCTGAGATGTCTCAGCGGCGCTTTCTGCAAGCCCCATATCCTCCTGCCTTCTGATTATCTCTTCCAGTCTTTCTGTCATGGCAAAATCCTTTTCAAGGAAATCATAAAGACCTCTTATTTTATCTCCGGCAGTATTGCGCCCTCCCATACAAAGTCTGGCCTTCTCAACCATATCTACCACATATTGTCTCAAATCATTGATTTTATTAAGATCCTCTGCGCTATATGTATCAGTACCCTTGGAAAAAATTTTTTTCCATGCGAAACCATGTATCCTAAATTGCTTCACATAATTTTCAAGAAGCTCCTTCTCATCATCATTAAAATCCATTATCCCGGACTTTACAAGTCTCATCAAAGCGTCATCACGATAACCTTTTGCAATCACTTCCATAAGAGCCAGAAGAAAACTTACAGCCTGATGATGCAGGACTTTACGTTTTTTATCCATAAAAACCGGTATCCCCCATCTCATGAAAGTTCTCCTTAAAATACCGCCCCTGATATCAGTATCATTACACACCACGACTATATCTCCGAATTTATAGCCTTTCTCCCTTACCAATTTAAGAATATATGCTGCCGCCCTGTCAGCCTCCGTATACATATTTGAGGCTGACACAAGTGTAACAGGAGCCGGAATTCCCCTATGACTCCACACAGTTTCCCTCGGTTTTCCGCTTATGCTCTTTATGGCAGAAGATATCCCAGCCTTCTCTGCCAGTTCAGAAAGCTGTCTCATAACATATCCTGTAAGATAAAATATTTCATTATCCTTTTCATATGTCATAACAACATTGACCCCTCTGGAAGCTCTCAGAAGGCGCTCTATCACCAGAAAATTTTTCGGAGTAAACGTATCAAACCCATATATCCATACCTCTGATTCACGTACTATCGGAGCCTCAAGGATCTTATCGCCATAAAATGTTATATAATCCTCTGAATCAAGATATTTTCCCTGTATCTGCTGTTGATAAGCTCTGTATATAGTGAGAATATCGCTGAGCTTGTATTTCAGATAACTGTTATCGTCAAGCAAGTCAAGAGTTCTTTCAAGATCTTCTTCAGAAACATCATATCGTTTCATCTCAGAGATGGCGCTGTTGAGCATCTCTATAAAAGAACTTTTCCAATTAAGTCCTTTGTAAATATTAAGCCTGTCCTCCATTTTTGACACGATCTTTGTAAGGAGCATATGCCTTCCGTATTTATCTACAAGATCAGGAGTTTTGCCTCCTGCTTGCCTTATCACCTTATGACCGAGAGTAGAAAAATCTATGACTCGAAGATCTATGAGACTGTTTTTCTTAAGATAAAAAAAGGCATCCCTTTCGGCCTGCAGGGAAAACTGATCCGGTACAAGCAGCAAGGTATTGCCTTTCATATGTTCAAATATAAATTTTTCTCTATCTGTCTGTTCTCCGCCGTAATAGATATTAAGCATGGAAAATCTCCTTATTTAAGTAATAAATTCCCTGAAAACATCTTTTACGGTATCTATTTTTCGGATCCCGTCCACACCGGTGCTGCAAAAAATCAGTCCGCTATCGTAATCTCCACAAACACCACGTTTAACTGCGCCTATTATATCATACTGATCTTTTCCTGTACTTGCCAACATATCGGAAAAAGAATTTTTCATTACTCTCACTGATGTTTTCATAGGACTTCTGATTATTGTAACATCATTTTCAGTGCAGTTCAAATACAGCTTTTTGTACTCATCAGAGGCATCACATTCTTCAGTGGTAACAAATCTCGTTCCCATTAGGATCCCATCGGCTCCATATCTGTATACCTTTTCTGCATCTGATTTGTGAAATATCCCTCCTCCTACTATAAGAGGGCAATTTTCAAGTTTAGCAAGCTCTGCTTTTATTTCTGCTATTATTTTATACCTGTCTCCCGTAGCTTTCTCCAGCTCTTCTTCTTTAAAACCTAAAAGTCCCGCCGCAAGAGGACCCTGGAAAATAAATCCGTCAGGAGTTCTGTTGTATTTCTGAGTCCAAGCTTTTGTTATGGCGGAAGCTGCTCTTTTTGATGATATAGTTGGCATAAGTGCAATCTTCCTGTCAGAACAATATTCGGGAAGATTTTTAGGAACTCCTGCGCTTGTTACTATAACCTGAGCGCCTCCTCTTATAGCCGCTTTCACGTACTCTCCGGCATTAGGATTATTCCACATGATGCTTGCTCCTACGAGGCCTTTTCCTTTCGCCTTTTTTACCATATTTCTCGCCTCAGACACAGTTTTCTCTATAGCTGATAAATTTGCTTTAAGAGGATTCTCTTCATAATCATTCGTACCATATCCTATTTCAGAAGTCCCTATAAGGCCAAGCCCTCCTTCTATAGCTACAGCGGACACCAGACTGCTGCCGGCGACACCTATACTCATTCCCGCCTGTACTATAGGAACAGGCAGATGGTTTCCGGCCAGCTCCATAGGAGCCAATTCAAAAGAAGTATCTTTCTTGTAAGCCATACTGCTTCTCATCACCAGAAAATTGTTTATATTGTCCACCGAAGAGACAAACTGTCTTATACTTTCCTCCGGTATCTGAGCGATAGCTTCACGTATCATGGATTCATGAAAATCCTCATGTTCCTTTACGGCATCCATTCCGCGCTCTGTAAGACTGACTTTCACTATACGTCTGTCATTTTCATCTCTCAGACGCTGTGCATATCCCTTTTTTACAAGTCTGTTTATAGCTGTCGTAAGAGTACTGACCTTTATACCAAGTATATTGGCTATATGAGTCATGGTTTTGGGTCTTCCTGTTCCTACAGCTTCCAAAGTATGAACTTCCGTGATGGAAATATCTCCATAAGACGCATTTTGAATAGCTTCTTCCTCAAGCCTCAGCACAGTATTGAAAAGATTTACAAATATATCATTGAGTTTTTTTATTTCCCTATCCATGTCGGTTTCCTAACTGAAGGCAAACATTATCTCACATTTACAGGCCAGCACATCTGCGACATAAGCTTCCGCCAGTCCTATGCCTGAATTACTCCTTAGCCTTTCCATGCTGACTTTAAGCGTAAGAGTGTCTCCCGGAACCACTTGTTTTTTAAATTTCGCATTCTTTATAGCTCCAAAGACAGCCAGCTTGCCCTTATTCTCCGGCATAGAAAGCACAGTTATTCCTCCGGCCTGCGCCAGTGATTCCACAATGAGGACTCCGGGCATTATAGGCCTGCCCGGAAAATGTCCCTTAAAATAATACTCATCTGCTGTAACAAACTTGGTGGCAACGATGGATTTTCCTACTTCCATTTCTTCCACCTGATCTACAAGAAGGAACGGCTCTCTGTGAGGAAGCACTTCCTTTATCTGTTCTTTATCCATCAACATCTTGGCTACCTCTTTCTATCTATTGTATTTTTTCATGATAAGGGTTGCATTATGCCCGCCAAAACCGAGAGAGTTTGAGAGAACATAATTAAGCTCTGCTTTCCTTCCCACATTCGGAACATAATCAAGATCCAATTCAGGATCCTGTTTCTGAAGACCCGCAGTCGGCGGGATAAAATTCTCAACTATAGCTTTCGCACAAATAACAGCTTCAAGTCCGCCTGCTGCTCCCAGCAAATGCCCGGTCATGCTCTTAGTAGAACTTACAGGTACCTTTGTATCTTCTCCGAACACCTTTTTTATAGCAATAGTTTCAAAAGCATCATTATATGGAGTACCTGTACCGTGAGCATTAATATAATTCACATCATCGGGAGTTATTCCGGCATCCTCTATTGCCATCTTTATTGCTTTCGCTGCTCCTTCGCCTTCAGGATCAGGTGAAGTAATATGATAAGCATCAGATGTAGCGCCGTATCCTACAATCTCTGCATATATCTCAGCGCCTCTTTTCTCTGCATGTTCGAGTTCTTCGAGAATAAGGAACCCTGCACCTTCGCCGAGAATAAACCCAGCTCTATCCTCATCAAAAGGAATAGAAGCTCTGTCAGGATCAGTTGTAGTATTCATAGCTGTCATATTGGAAAATCCGGAAAACGATACAGGGGCGAGAACCGATTCAGCTCCTCCCGCTATCACAACATCATTATATCCATGTTTAATATTTCTGTATGCTTCTCCTATATTATGAGTTCCTGCAGCGCACGCCGATACAATACCAAAGCTGGCTCCCTTTGCTTTAAATTCCATTGAAATATTACCGGCGACAGCATTTGGCATCATCATAGGTACTAAAAGAGCCGACGCCCTTGCAGTGGTCCCTTTTTTCACACATTTAGTAACTTCGCTTTCAAGAGTAGCCAAGCCGCCTATCCCTGTACCGCCATATACTCCGAATCTGTCAGAATCTACATTCTCTCCGCTTACGATTCCGCTGTCAGCTACAGCTTCTCTCGCAGCCACGAGAGCATATTGATCTGCTATATCAAGTCTCCTTGCTGCTCTCTTATCTCCGAAATCAAAATTTTTTACCTCAGCAGCTAAAGTAACTTTATGTCCTTCAAGATCAAATCTTGTAATTCTGCCTATGCCGTGTTTTCCGGCCTTTATAGATTCCCACATAGTTTCTATGTCGTTTCCTACAGGGGAGACAACGCCGAGCCCTGTAACTACAACTCTCTTTTCCATATCAATTCCTCCTTATGAACTTGCCTATCTACATTATCAATCCGCCATCCACACTTATTACCTGTCCTGTAACATATGAACTCATGCCTGAAGCAAGGAAAAGCGCTGCATTAGCTATATCCTCCGGTTGCCCCAGCCTTCCAAGCGTTATGTTCTTAGCCGCATTATCTTTCTGTTCATCTGTCAGTACCGCCGTCATATCTGTCTCAATAAATCCGGGAGCAATCGCGTTAACTCTTATTCCGCGTCTGCCCAGTTCCTTTGCCGCTGACAATGTCATGCCTACTATTCCTGCCTTCGATGCGCTGTAATTTACCTGAGCGGGATTTCCTTTAAGCCCTGATACAGAAGCCATATTGATTATAGATCCGCTTCTTTTTTTCACCATCAGCGCAGAAAGCTCCTTCATCATATAAAATGCTCCGTTAAGATTCGCATTTATCACTTTTGTGAAATCCTCATCACTCATTCTCATCATGAGTTTATCATTTGTAATCCCCGCATTATTGACAAGTATGTCGACTTTTTTGTCAAAATCAGTTTTTATAAGCTCCGCAATTTTCTTGGCTGTTTCGGGATCAGCTACATCACCTTTTAGTACGCGAACCTCCGTTCCCATCTCTTTAAGTTCATCTGCAGTTTTTTCTGCTTCTGCATCATTGCTTCTGTAGCACAGGACAACATTAGCGCCGTTCTCGCAGAAAACTCTGGCGATGGCTTTTCCTATACCTCTTACGCCTCCTGTTATCACTGCTGTTTTATCTTTTAACATTATTTCCTCCGATCATTTAACGAATCTAAATAAGCTCTTTCAGCTGTGCAACTGCATTCTGTAGTGTTTCAACATTCTCTACATTGAGAGCCGTTATTTCGGGGCATGTTTTTTTCGTAAGTCCTGTCAATGTCTTCCCCGGTCCGACTTCTACGATAGCCTTTACTCCTTCTGTCTGAAATTTCTTTATTATTTCTTCCCAGTATACCGGACTCATGGCCTGTTTTGCCAGCATATCGGTAAGATATTGTCCTTCATCCTGACCATCAAAATCTTTCATGATATCGTCTGCAGTTACATTTGCATATACCTTCTTTTTCGGCGCCTTAAGATCCGCCTCAAGCAAAACGTCTTTAAGCTTTTCCGCCGCCGATATCATCATAGGACTGTGAAAGGCTGTACTTACGCCCAAAGGAATCGCTTTTACGCCTTTTGCCTTTGCAGCCCTTCTGAAACGCTTCAAAGCCGCCTTATCCCCTGCCACTACAGTCTGAACAGGTGAATTGAAGTTGACCCCCTCAAGAATTCCGTCCTCTCTCGCATCTTCTACCGCTTCAAGTATTGCCTTGCGGTCTCCTATACCTGCCGCCATTCCGCCTTTGGCATTGCCTTCTTCATCAAGGCCCGCCTGCTGCATGAGAACACCTCGCTTTGAAACAATATCAATTCCTTTGCTTATTTCGTCTATGGCTCCTGCTGCCGTAAGTGCCGAATACTCTCCCAAACTGAATCCTGCAAGAGCCACCACCTCCAGATCATCTGTCATTGCCTGTTTTTTTATTTCCGCCATGAAAGCTTCATAGGCTGCCATAGTGGTAGTATAAATCGTAGGCTGTGTAACATGCGTCTGCTTAAGAGTTTCTTCATCTCCTTCAAAACACCATGCCTTCACCTGATCTCCTGCCATATCAAATATGGTCTTTGCTTCCGGATAAGTCTCGTAAAGATCCTTTCCCATTCCGCTATACTGTGCTCCCTGACCTGCAAATACTATTCCTATCTTCATAAATCTTCTCCGCCTCCTTGAACATTTCTTCTATCATTTCAGCTGCTGTCTGTTCTTTATGCACCAGTCCTGCGATCTGACCGGACATGATATTGCCATTGTCTGCATCGCCGTCTCTTACCGCAGCAGCCAGCGTTCCTGTACACAGCTCGTTGATTTCTTCCTCCGGAGCGTTCTTCTTCTCCAAAGAAAGTATTTTTCTCGCCAGCTTATTTTTGATTATTCTCACCGGATGTCCTGTACTTCTCCCCGTAGCCACTGTTGAAGAGTCCTTCGCTTTAAGAATTGCGTCCTTATATCCCTGATGTATGATACATTCCTCAGCTACCAGAAATCTCGTTCCAAGCTGAACACCCTTCGCTCCCAGCATATATGCCGCAGCGATTCCTCTGCCGTCAGCAATGCCTCCTGCTGCAATTACAGGTATATTCAAAGCATCTACCATTTGCGGAACAAGAGCCATAGTCGCAGTCTCTCCGATATGTCCTCCCGCCTCTGTTCCTTCCGCAACAACAGCATCCGCTCCCGCACGCTCCACTCTGAGAGCCAAAGTCACATTGGCAACTACGGGAATCACCTTAATTCCATGTTCCTTCATCTTTGCAATATATTTACCCGGGTTTCCTGCTCCTGTCGTAACTACCGGAACCTTTTCTTCACATACCACCTCAACCAGTTCATCTACATTGTCCGCCATCAGCATTATATTAACGCCGAAAGGCTTATCCGTCATTTCTCTCGTTTTCTTTATCTGATCTTTCAGCCAATCTCCGCTTTGCCCTCCGGCAGCAATTATTCCGAGTCCGCCGCCGTTGCTCACAGCTGCCGCAAGATGATACTCTGCTATTCTCGCCATTGCACCTTGGATAATAGGATATTTTGTTCCTAAAATTTCACAGACATTCAACATGTTATTCCTCCTGTTTAATGTTCTTTATTCTAATTTCTAATTGTAAGTTCAAATACTTTGATTATCAAACTAAATTATATGATACTATTTAGAGTTGATTTAGTCAAGTACTGTCCCCAACAGCCGCTGTCCCGCTTTATCAATAGCTTAAAATGCCAGAGACAAAATACGCTTACTCTCCTCGTCAACAAATTAAATAAAAAAGAGATGCACTGTCAATATACACCTCTTCACACTTTTTCTATATTATTTCCAATAAATCTGACGGCTTTTCCAGTATGTAATCCGGAGCCGCATCTCCCAATTCTTCTTTCGTTTTTCCGCCAAGAGCCAGTGACCATGAAACCAGAACCGACTTTACACCTGCATTTTTTGCACAAAGCAAATCAAATAGCGTATCTCCCAACATTATAGCATTTTCAGGGACAGATCCCAATTTTTCCAATGTTATATTTATTGGCTGGGGATCAGGCTTATGTCTCGTAGTATCATCTGCCGTCAACACTGTATCAAAGTAATCTTTTATTTCATATTTTTCCAGACCCTGCATAGTGGTGCTGTACAGTCTGGATGTTACCAGTGCTGTCTTGTACCCTCTTCCTTTGACCTCCGCCAACAGTTCTTTCATTCCCGGGAACAAATTTATAAGTTCACCGAAATTATCACGATGAAAACTCCTGTATACCTCCAGCGAATCTTTTGCCGGTACATCCGGGAAAAACTTTTTCATGGTCTGCTCCAAAGGTTCCCCAAAAGTATTTATCAGCCGTTCGGGATCTTCTTCGCGATTTTCAAGTGTTCTGAAAGTATGCTGCCAGGACATCAGTATAACATCATTTGTATTCATAACGGTCCCGTCAAAATCGAAAAGCACTGTATCTATATTGCTCATATGAAAAATATCCTCCGGTAAATATATTATTTAAGTTTCATTGTCAGTCCTATTTTCTGCTTGTCACGATCTATATTTATTATTTTGACCTTTACTGTATCGCCCACCGACACCACATCCATAGGATGCTTAATATATTTGCTGCTCATCTGAGATATATGAACAAGTCCGTCATTTTTGACCCCAATATCTACGAACGCTCCGAAATCCACCACATTTCTAACGGTTCCTTCAAGTTCCATATCAAGTTTAAGATCGTCAAATGATTTTACATCGTTTCGAAAAACCACAGACGGAGCGTCCTCACGCGGATCACGTCCCGGCTTTTTCATTTCCGCTACTATGTCTGAAAGTGTGAGCACTCCTGCATTCAGATCGGCCGCCATTTTTTCTATGGCTCTTTTCATATTTCTCTTAGGTTTTTCATTCTTTTTTGAAAGTTCCTTCAAAGCAGCAAGACCTTTAGCTCTTGTCTTTAGCTGCTTAGATTTTTCTTCTTCTCCGTAAACTGCCCATATTCTGTCGTCTATATCTGGAATTCCTCCTCGCTGAAGCTCTGTTTTATCTATTCCCAGCTTATACAGCATTGCTTCAGCTACAGAATATGATTCAGGGTGAACTGAAGTACTGTCAAGAGGATTCTTTCCATCAGAAATTCTTATAAATCCCGCACACTGATTGAAAGTTTTTTCCCCCAGCTTTGCAACCTTTTTCAGCTCTTTACGCTCCTTAAAAGACCCATTCTTCTCTCTGTAATCTACTATATTTCCGGCAATACTCATATTTATTCCGGCCACATGAGCAAGAAGTGAAGGTGATGCCGTGTTAAGCTCGACACCTACTCTGTTTACACAGTCTTCCACCACATTGTCAAGAGCATTTTCAAGAAGCCCCTGATTGATATCGTGTTGATACTGCCCCACACCTATGCTCTTTGTGGGGATTTTCACCAGTTCTGCAAGAGGATCCTGAAGACGTCTGCCCAAAGACATGGCGCCTCTTACGGTAACATCCAGATCAGGATATTCCTCAGTTGCCAGCTTTGATGCCGAATACACTGATGCTCCTGCTTCATTTACTATGGTATAATTTATATCTCTGCCTGACTTTCTGATGAAATCCGCAACTACTTCTTCTGTCTCTCTTGATGCCGTTCCATTGCCGATTACGATTGTGCTTATTTTAAATTTATCTGCCAGTTTAGCCAGCACAGCTTCTGTTCCTTTGATGTCCTTTTTTGGCTCTGTAGGATAAACAGTTGTATACGCCAGCAACTTTCCGGTTTCATTAAGAACAGCGATTTTGCATCCTGTCCTGTATCCCGGATCTATGCTAATAATCCTCGCTCCTTTTACAGGAGGTACCATAAGCAGCTTTTCCGTATTTTTAGCAAACACCTTAACCGCTTCTGCCTCGGCTCTCTCTGTCAGCATATTACGTGCTTCACGCTCGGCAGCAGGTGCTATCAGCCTTTTATAAGCATCTGCAACAGTATCTCTGATAAGCTCTGTAAATATAGATTTCTCATTAGTTATTGCCGAATCACATAAAAGCTCTTCCATTTTGCCGGCATCAGTCTTCACCTTTACCTTGAGTTTCTTTTCCTTCTCACCTCTGTTAATGGCCAAAATCCTGTGATTAGGTATCTTATCTATTCCTTCGCTGTATTCGTAATACATTTCGTATACAGTTTTTTCCTCAGGATCTACCGCCTCCGTAGTTATTACTCCTGTATCTCTGGTTTTTTCTCTTATGGCTGCTGTCAGCTCAGGATCATCAGAAATCATTTCGGCGATTATATCACATGCGCCCTGAATAGCATCTTCTGCTGATTCAACACCTTTTTCGGCATCTGCAAATTCCGCCGCAAAATCTTCGGCCTTTCCGGTTTCCTGTCTCTGTTCCAAAATCTTCAAAGCCAGCGGCTCCAGCCCTTTTTCCTTTGCCTTTGAAGCTCTGGTTGCCTTTTTCTTTTTATAAGGCTTATACAGATCCTCTACTCTCTGAAGAACTTCTGCTTCCTCTATCTGCTGTCTAAGTTCATCTGTAAGCTTTCCCTGTTCCTCTATAAGTCTTATGACTTCTTCTTTTCTTTCCTGCAGATTTCTCAGATAAGTGAGTCGCTCATCCATATCTCTGAGGACCACATCACTGAGCCCTCCGGTAACTTCCTTTCTGTATCTGGCTATAAAAGGTATGGTGTTTCCTTCGTCTATAAGGGCCACCGTCTGCTGCACCTGAGTTTCTTTAAGCTGAAACTCTTTTGCAATCATCTCAATGATGTTCATCTGCTACTCCTTTTGCTTTAGTTTTTCGTTAATAAAATAGTCCAGGTCGCCATCCATCACCGCTTCCACATTGCCGACTTCTGCTCCAGTCCTATGATCTTTTACCATAGTATACGGATGAAAGACATACGATCTTATCTGGCTTCCCCATGTTATCTGACTGTAGTCGCCTTTAAGCTCATCCAGATTTTCCTTCTTTTCCTGCTCTTTTAATTCTATCAGCTTCGACATCAGCAGCTTCATTGCAGTTTCTCTGTTCTGGTGCTGTGATCTTTCATTCTGGCACGTTACTACTATGTTAGTCGGTATATGGGTTATTCTTATGGCAGAGTCCGTCTTATTAACATGCTGCCCGCCTGCGCCGCTGGATCTGAAAGTATCTATTCTTAGATCTTCACTGTTTATCTCCACATCCACATCATCATCGATTTCCGGTACCACGTCCAACGATGAAAATGATGTATGTCTTCTACCTGATGAATCGAAAGGCGATATCCTTACTATTCTGTGAACGCCTTTTTCATTCTTAAGATATCCATAGGCGTTCTCCCCTTCCACAAGAAGTGTTGCACTCTTTATTCCTCCCTCCGGGTCTTCCTGCATATCTATGAGCTTCGCTTTGTAACCCTTCTTTTCACACCATCTGGTATACATCCTGAAAAGCATTTCCGCCCAATCCTGAGCATCTGTACCTCCGGAGCCTGCGTGTACGGAAATTATGGCATTATTTTTATCATATTTGCCATTTAAAAGGGTCCTCAGTCTCAGATCCTCAAGATCCGCTGACAGTTTGTCAAAAGCTTCCTGTGCCTCTTCAGCCAATGACTCGTCCTGCTCCTCATCAGCCATCTCAATCATGACCTCCAGATCTTCCATCTGTCCGCTTAAACTATCCAGCTCGGATAATTTATCGTCCAGAGATTTTTTCTCCTTCATTATCTTTTGAGCGGATTCAGGATCATCCCAAAAACCGCTTTTGTTCATTTCGGATTCTATCTCCTCAAGTCTTCCTTTAAGCCCTTCCGGGTCAAAGGGACTCACCTGCCTCTTTGAGCAGCCCCTGCAGTGCAGGTATCTGACCTTTTATCTGGTCAAGCTGTATCATATTCTCACATCCTTTTTATTTTTATTTTAATATATCTTTATGATGTCATACCTTGCTTCGCAAGCTATTCTTGGGGAGTCGTCCTCCCACAGCAGTGTTTATATTTTTTACCGCTGCCGCATGGGCATGGGTCGTTTCTTCCTACTTTCGGAGCATCCCTTCTGACTGTTTGTTGTTTATGCTCTCTCTGCGGAATCACCGCTTCTGCCGGAACATCCTGACCTCCGCCTGCCATAAGTGCGTCTTCCTCCGAGAATTCATCTTTATGACCTTCTCCGCTTCCCAACACATCTTTCCTCTCTGTAGTGGTCTGAACAGTCACGTTATAGCAGAATTTAACAAAATCCTCCTTAATGGAATTTATCATCAGTTCAAACATATCAAAGCCCTCCTGCGCATATGCTGCCGCAGGATCCTGTCCTCCAAGCCCTCTGAGTCCTATTCCGCTTTTAAGCTGATCCATAGCGTCTATATGATCCATCCACTTATTGTCGACAACTCTTATAAGTATCATTCGCTCCACTTCTCTGAGCTTGTCTATGCCGATCTCTTCTTCTTTTTGCTGATAAAGATCTTCAAAATCCGCATATATTCCGGCTTTAAGGCTTTCCTCATCCATATCGGAGAGTGTTTCCTGATCAAAATTCAAAGGTTCAAACTTAGGCGAAATTTTTCTCAGACCTTTATTTATAGTGTCAAAATCCCACTCTTCTGCAAACTTAGACTGTATTACTACAGGATCTACAACTTCATTTACCAGCTGATGTGTCATAGATATAAGATCTTCTCTGAGGTTCTCTCCGAACAACACTTTTTTACGCTCGCCATAGATGATTTCACGCTGCTTATTCATCACATTATCATATTGAAGCACATATTTTCTTATTGAAAAGTTTTTACCCTCTACTTTTTTCTGTGCGTTTTCTATCTGCTTGGTAATCATCTTGGCTTCAATAGCCTCATCTTCTTCTACGCCAAGTCTCTGAACGATAGCCTGCATCCTCTCTCCGCCGAAAAGTCTCATGAGGTCATCTTCCATTGATATACAGAACTGCGTCTGTCCGGGATCTCCCTGCCTTCCGGAACGTCCCCTCAGCTGATTGTCTATTCTTCGAGATTCGTGTCGCTCTGTACCTATTATACACAGACCTCCCAGCTCAACAACTTTTTCCTGCTCTGCCTTTCTTTCCTCCTTGTACTTCTCAAGAAGTTTTCTGTACTCCTCCCGCGCTTTAAGAAGCTCGGCATCATCAGACTGAACAAAACTTGTAGCAAAGGCTATCGATTCTTCGTCATATCCTTTTTGAACCATCTCTTTTCTTGCCTCAAACTCCGGATTTCCTCCCAAGATGATATCGGTACCTCTTCCGGCCATGTTAGTAGCTATGGTTATGGCGCCAAGACGTCCTGCTTCAGCGATTATCTGTGCTTCCTTCTCATGCTGCTTGGCATTCAGTATGTTGAAGTCTTTAATTCCCCGCTTTTTAAGAGCATCGGCGATAAGCTCCGATTTCTCTATGGAAATCGTACCTACAAGAACCGGCTGTCCTTCCTTATGCGCCGCCTCTACACGATCAACTATAGATTTATATTTCCCGTTTTCTGTAGCATACACCGCATCCTGAAGATCTTCCCTGACTATTGGCTTATTGGTAGGAATAACCACTACATCCATATTGTATATATCTCTGAACTCACTCTCTTCAGTCTTGGCTGTACCTGTCATGCCTGCCAATTTCTGATACATCCTGAAATAATTCTGCAGCGTTATAGTAGCCAAAGTCTTTGATTCAGAACGGACAAGAACATTTTCTTTTGCTTCAATAGCCTGATGAAGTCCATCGCTGTATCTTCTTCCGAACATAAGGCGTCCTGTAAATTCATCTACAATAACGATCTCTCCGTCCTTAACGATATAATCCACATCACGCTTCATCATATTTCTTGCCTTCAAAGCCTGCAGCACATGATGGTTTATCTCCATGTTCTCAGGATCGGAAAAATTCTCTACGTCAAAATATTTCTCACATTTTGCAACACCTTCATCGGTAAGAGCTATCTGCTTATCCTTTTCCTCTATGGTAAAGTCCGCCTCCTCGCCCTCTTTAAGAGTTCTGACGAACCCATCAGCCCTCTTATACATATCTGTTGATTTGTCACCTTTTCCCGATATTATCAGTGGTGTTCTTGCTTCATCTATCAAAATGGAGTCTACCTCGTCTATGATGGCATAATTGAGTTCTCTCTGCATCATAGCTTCCTTGTATATAACCATGTTGTCTCTAAGGTAGTCAAATCCGTACTCATTGTTTGTTCCGTAAGTAATGTCAGCCTGATATGCCGCACGCCGCTCATCTTCAGATATTCCGTGTACGACGCATCCCACCGTAAGCCCCAGGAATGTATAAAGCTTGCCCATCCACTCCATGTCACGCTTTGCCAGATAATCATTTACAGTTACCACATGCACACCTTTACCTTCAAGCGCATTGAGATAGGCCGGAAGCGTAGCCACAAGAGTCTTACCTTCACCAGTCTTCATCTCTGATATCCTTCCCTGATGAAGAACGATACCTCCTATTACCTGCACATAAAAATGTTTCATTCCCAGACTTCTCCACGCGCCTTCTCTACATACAGCAAATGCTTCAGGCAATATATCATCAAGAGACTCGCCTTCCTGCACACGTTTTTTGAATTCCTCCGTTTTTTCACGAAGCTGTTCATCTGTAAGCGCCGCCATCTCGTCTTCGTGACTCATAACCCGGTCTGCTATTTTCGAAACCTTTTTTACTTCTTTTTCATTAAGATCACCAAAGATCTTTTCCATTAAACCCATTATGACTTCCCCTTTCTATTTTTAACTTCCTGCATTTTCCACTTTCAGATTTATTTCTATAGCCTTTCTTTCGTTGGCCTTAATTATCCGTACCCTCAGCTTTTTATCTCCTATTATTTCTTCAAAGGTGTCATTCTTAGCCGGAAGCTTGTCCATGCTCATAACGACCCATCCGTTTACGGTAACTACATCTGGTATATCATCTATGCCAAAATAATCAAACACCTTATTGATATTAGCACTGCACTTTACTCTGAAACTGCCGTTGTTAAGCGGTATTATATCATTTGATATTACTGCATCGTGCTCATCAAATATCTCTCCCACCAGTTCTTCTATGATATCTTCCATTGTGACCAATCCCTCGGTCCCGCCGTATTCATCTGTCACTATGGCCATATGTGTCTTTAAATGCTGCATTTTTCTAAGAAGATCGGATATCTTCATTACAGTACTGACAAAAACTACAGGGACAACCCCATCAGCAACACTTTTTTCAGTCCCCATCACATAATTATAAAAATCCTTTTGATTTATGACGCCCGTTATCCTATCTATATCTTCCTCATAGACGGGAAGTCTCGAGAAACCTGTTTTTACAAATATCTTCGCCAATTCCTCGTTGGAACATCTGACATCTGCCGCACAGATCTCAGGTCTCGGAGTCATTACATCTTCTGCTGTAAGATCAAAAAATCCTATGGCATTCTGAATAAGCTCACTGTGCTTTCCTTCAATGGTTCCTGCGGTTTCAGCCTCCTCAACCATAGTTTTGATTTCATCTTCTGTAATAATATCTGCGTTATTTAATTTCAACAATTTCGATATAAATAGCTTCCACTTCGTAAACAAAAAATTTATCGGAGTCATTAAAGTCATAAGCTTTTTCAGCATAGGAGCCGAAAGCATGGCAAAGCTCTCAGGTTTTTCCTTAGATATACTCTTAGGCGTTATCTCTCCGAATATCAGCACAACCACAGTGATGACTGCAGTAGCGACAGTAGCCCCATACGAGCCCATGAGATTTACAAACAACATCGTAGCAATAGATGTCATTGCAATATTGACGATATTATTTCCTATCAGTATAGTAGTCAGGAGCTTATCGTATTTATCAGAAAGTTTCAGAACCCGATCCGCCTTCTTATTGCCTTCGCCGGCCATATTCTTAAGTCTTATTCTGTTTACCGATGTAAATGCAGTTTCAGTTGCTGAAAAGTATGCTGAAAACATTATAAGCACTATTATTATCACTGTATCTTTGATAATGACACTGCCCATTAAACGCAATTCTCCCCTTTCAAAACACATCTTTTATATTTATAAATTATCTAATTAATCAGTATACCTTATTTTACCTTGAAATGGAATAAATAACAGGAGATTTATTATGTTAAATTCTCTGAAAATAATGTGTCGGTGCTTTACTCTTTTCTCGAATATCAAACAAAATACGAAGTTTGTACCCTGATCCGGTTCGATTCTTTATACAAAAAAACAGCTGTTCTGGTAAAACAGCTGTCTCAGTTTTTTCATCATCTGCAATATTATTTTTTTTCCGCAAATCTCCCGCTGAGATCAAACCCGTGATCTACAGGCCCACTTCCGTGTCCCAAATCAAGCATCGCCGACAATGCCCCTGATATATATGCCTTAGCCTCAGCTACAGCATCTTTAAGATCAAATCCCTTAGCTAAATTTGATGCTATGGCACTTGAAAGCGTACATCCTGTACCATGTGTATTGGGATTGTCTATACGTCTTGCGCCGATCCAGCTGATATTTCCTTTGGAATACAATATATCATCAGCATCTGATTCACTGTGCCCGCCTTTACACAACACAGCGCAGCCATAATTTTTACTTATCGCCATAGCCGCCATCTCCATATCTTCCTTTTCTGCAATCTCAAAACCTGTCAGAGCTGACGCCTCCGGTATATTAGGAGTTACTATTGCAGCCAGCGGAAAGAGCTTGTTTTTCAAAGTCCAGACTGCTTCTTCCTGCATAAGTCTCGACCCGCTGGTCGATATCATGACAGGATCAACCACTACGTTTTGTGCATTGTATTCGCTCAGCCTGCCGGCTATAACCTCTATGAGAGAAGGAGAAGATACCATTCCGATCTTTACCGCATCCGGCCGTATATCACAAAAAATATCATCTATTTGCCTCTTCAGGAATTCCGGAGTCACCTCTACTATCTCTGATACACCCATGGTATTCTGAGAAGTCAATGCAGTTACAGCGCTCATCCCGTATACACCGTTCATTATCATGGTTTTCAGATCCGCCTGTATTCCCGCTCCCCCACTGCAATCACTTCCTGCTATTGTCAGCACAGCTTTCTTTTTCATATTCTTTCACCTTTTTTAATTCAGTTTCAATAAACAACAGCCCGAGCCTCTGATATAAGACTTCTTGCCGCAGACTGTATATCCTCTGCTGCAAACAATGCGGAAACGACGGCAAAACCATCCATACCCATTCCTTTCAGCTGTTTCATATTTTCAATATTGACGCCGCCTATAGCTACAGAAGGAATGGATACTGCTTCACATATATCTTTCAGTTCTTGTCTGGTTATTCTTATGGCGCCCTGCTTAGTAGGAGAAGGGAATACCGCACCTACTCCTATATAATCCGCTCCTGCCGCTTCTGCCATTTTTGCCTGTTTCACAGTCTTTGCCGTGACACCTATTATGAACTCTCTGCCTGCCAGTTTCCTGATTTCTTCAGCCGACATATCTTCCTGGCCGACATGTATCCCATCCGCTCCGGATCTTAAAGCAACATTCAAATTATCATTTATTATAAGAGGTACACTGTAATTTTTACACAGAGCTTTCAGCTTTACCGCTTCCGCTGTGAAATCCTCTTCTTTCATATATTTTTCTCTCAGCTGAACACATGTCACTCCGCCTTCAAGAGCATCCCTCACCTGCGAATATAAGGTTTCTTTAACTGCATGAACACGGTTTGTCACAGCATAAAGCAGCAATTGTTCCTTTTCAAATTTCACTGTCCCCATAATCCTTTCCACTCCTTGTCTCAATGCTCTGAAAATATTTACCCGGTTCTCTGCATGTCATCATGCCGCTCATTATACAAGCCCCTTCTGCTCCTGCCTGTTTTATTTCTCCGATATTATCAGGTCCTATTCCTCCTATTGCATACACCGGAACAGACACTGCCACACATACCTCTTTGAGAAATTCAATTCCTCTCGGTTCCAGATTTCTCTTACAGCCAGTAGGAAAAATATGACCTGCTGTTATATATGTACATCCCAGTCTCTGGGCTTTCCGCGCTTCCTCGACAGAATGGCACGATGCTCCTATTATGTCAAATCTTGCTTTTTCTTTCTCAGGCATTTTCTTCAAAAGTTCCATCGGCATATGCAGAGCCCGCGCTGATAATCTTGCCGCCACATCTTTAAAGCTATGCAGTATGCATATAACTCCTGATTTCCTGCAAATTTCCATTACATCACCTGCAAGATTCTCATACTGTCCTTCTGTCATATCTTTTTCTCTCAAGATTATTCCGGCAGGACTGCACTTTGCTATTTTATTTATCCTTTCAATGAAATCTCCGTCGCATAAATGTCTATTGGTAACACATATTATATCAGACATAAAGATAATCGTTCAGCACAGGCTGCAGTCCTTCTTGGGAAATATCTTTATACATTTCCTCAAAGCTTCTGTCATCATTTATCTCAAATTGCTCGTCGCCTTCCTTACTGCCGCTCTCCTTTCCTGTATACTTGCTCTCATGATCGCCTATTCCCGTAGAAACACCGGCGGATACTTTTGTCGCTGCGATTTTTACAATACCATTTCTAAAGCTTTCACTTTCCCTTGACGATACGGTAATCCCTGCAAAAGGCAGGAAGATCCTATATGCACAGATTATCTGGCAAAGCTGTTTCTCATGGACATCCAGCGGGTTTATCTTATCATTATTGACTATAGGCCTCAGCCTCGGACATGACAAGGACATTTCGGCATGAGGATATTTTCTCTGCAGATAATATACATGAAGCGCAGTTGCAAGAGCATCTTTTCTAAAATCCGAAAGGCCTAAAAGAGCTGAAAAAGCCACGCCCCTCATACCTCCCATAAGAGCTCTTTCCTGAGATTCGAATCTATACGGCCATACTCTCTTATGGCCCATCAGATGGAGTTTTTCATATTTTTCATCATCATATGTCTCTTGAAAAACCGTCACATAATCAGCTCCGCACTCATGAAGAAATCTGTATTCATCGGTATTGACAGGATAAATCTCAAGCCCCACCATCTTAAAGTACTTGCGGGCCATCCGGCAAGCCTGTCCTATGTACTCCACATCACTCATACTGCGGCTTTCACCTGTAAGAATAAGTATCTCTTCCATTCCCGAGTCCACTATTATTTTCATCTCGTTTTCTATCTGCTCAGGGGTCAGCCTCATTCTGCTTATATGGTTATAACAGTTGAATCCACAGTAAACACAGTAGTTTTCACAGTAGTTTGCGATATAAAGAGGCGTAAACATATATACCGTATTACCAAAATGTTTTCTTGTCTCGCTCCTCGCTCTTTGCGCCATCTGCTCCAGAAAAGGTTCTGCTGCCGGGGACAGCAGCGCTTTAAAATCTTCTACAGTACAGAATTCGTGCTGCAAAGCTGCTACCACATCCTTTTCCGTATATACGGAATAATCATACTGCTCCATTTGTATCATTACTTTTTCACGGATATCTGACTTTATCTGCTCCATTCCCGGCATATATGTCATGTGATCTGTCCTGCAGGACGGATCGCCTTCGATCTTATGTTTTTTAGCAAGAGCAGTTTCCGATAAATGCTCTGAATCAACAAAAAAATCGTTCCTCATGTGCTCCTCCTAATCTCTCAAAAATCCCGTAAGGGGATCCGATGCCGCTGCACCTCTTACAAGAACTCTTCCAAGGCCAGAAAGATAAGCCTTTCTTCCGGCTTCTATCGCCTTTTTGAAAGCTGATGCCATCATGGGAAGATCCCCTGCCGTTGCCAAAGCTGTATTGGCCATAATGGCTGCAGCGCCCATTTCCATTGCTTCACATGCCTGAGAAGGTCTGCCGATACCTGCGTCGACTATAATAGGCACATCTATTTCGTTTATCAATATCTGAATGAACTCTTTAGTGGCAAGACCCTTGTTGGATCCTATTGGGGACGCCAGCGGCATTACCGATGCAGCTCCTGCATTAACCAGATCTCTCGCCGTATTGAGATCCGGATACATATAAGGCATTACCACAAAGCCTTCCTTAGCAAGTATTTCAGTTGCTCTGACTGTTTCACCATTGTCAGGGAGCAGATATTTTGAATCCCTCATTATCTCGATCTTGATGAAATCCCCACATCCCAGTTCTTTAGCCAGTCTGGCTATCCTTACAGCTTCATCGGCATCCCTTGCACCGGAAGTGTTTGGCAGAAGTGTTACATTTTCCGGAATGTAATCCATTATATTTTCCTCATCCTTTGTGTTGGCTCTCCTAACAGCCAATGTGATTATCTCAGCTCCGGCATATTCCACTGCGGCCTCAATAAGGTTCAGAGAGTATTTGCCTGATCCTAAAATGAATCGTGAATTAAATTTATATCCTCCTATTATAAGTTCATCATTTTTCTGCATATAAATTCCTTCTTTCTTTATCTGTTGTTATACATCATATTTACCTGCAATGATCCTCATTATCATATTGGCCTGATGTGCCGCACATATCATAACTCTGGATGAAAACAGCCCATCCCCCTTATCCGCATCACTGATTTCATCACCGCAAAGATAAAACTTTTCTGTTACTTTCCTTGTCCTTATGGTATTTGAGGACAGTATCCCTGCCATTCCCGATCCCGATACTAAATACTTTTCCGGCATATTTTCAAGAATAAAATTTGCCAGCATTGCTTTGGCTTCTGCCACATCAAAAGCTTCGCATATAATATCATCATTTCTCAAAAGCCTCCGGATATTTTCCTCTGTAATCCTTACCGTATCCACAGTCACCTTCACATAAGGCGCTATCATCAGAAGATTCTCCTTTAGCGCTTCTGTTTTAAAAATTCCCGGTTGATGAGCCATATATTGCTGTCTGTTCAGATTGGATATATCCACTCTGTCAAAATCTATAAGATGAAGATGGCCCACTCCAGCTCTGGCAAGTGCTGTTGCCACATTAGAGCCAAGCCCTCCGAGACCGCATATAGCTACCGATGCGTCAGCAAATCTGTCTTGAAGCACCTTTCCGTGTCTTCTGTCAAGTTCCCTACGCATCTCTTCTCTTGAAGGTATCATCAGCCACCTCCGACAAAACTTACTATCTCAACTATGTCTCCATTCTCGAAGGCTGTATTTTCATATTGACTTTTAGGGACTATTTCCCCATTTTTTTCTACTGCAACACGCTTTAAATCATATCCTTCTTCGGACAGGTATACAGCAATCAATTTCCCTTTTGCATTACAACTTTTACCATTTATTTTCACCATGGCATGCACCTCCTCATTCATCTATATTTCACTGAAAAACTTCCCAATACTGAAATACTCTGCTTCACAAGCCACATCAGACAACTTGGCAAAACGAACAGTGTCATCCAACAAAAATCGAAATACCGCAGATGCAATAAATACCTGTATTTTACAGTGCCTTTCTCCAAATAACAAATCCAGTAAAGCTTTTCTTTATAAACCGATCCACTCCAGTTAATCCCTCAAAATACAAAAAACTCATAAAAAAAATTCCCTTAAACGGGAACTTCCTGTAATACTTAATTTAAAAAGAAAACTTGTATTTCCGGACTTCCCTACGTTGGCATTATCCAAATCAGGTAATGGGTCGAAGGTCATACCTTCCTCTCAGCCTGTCATACAAGCTCCCCGCCATTTATTTGTTAAAAATATTATAACCTCAGCCTTATATAAAAGCAAGTTTTTTATCTATAGCATCCAGTCCTCAGCTTATCATAGCTCTGCCTGCCCATACGCCTCCTATACAAAGAATAACACTGACAGCCACATAAACTGTAAACGCCGATATCTTCCCGCTTTCCAAAAGTCCCAGAGCCTCAAGAGAAAAAGTCGAAAAAGTAGTAAATCCTCCGCATATTCCCACCTTTAGAAAAAGCAGTACAGGGCCGCTTACAAGCTCACATGTTTCCGCCGATTTTACAATCATTCCTATTAAAACCGCGCCCAGAACATTGACTGCCAAAGTCTGAAACGGTATATCATGCCTGTTCAAAAACGGTATCAATCCTATGAGATATCTGAACACTGAACCTATAAAACCTCCGACTCCTACAGCTAAACAATTAATCAACATGCTCTTTGACCTTCCTTCCCTCAGAAGCCATCACCTCATTAGTATCTCTGCTTTCCGGTCTGCAAAGAAACCACAACGCTGCGATCGTCACTGCAAGACCGCACAGAGACAGCGCCGTCGGCACTTCACCGAAAAACAAAAGCCCGAATACCATCGCAGCCGATGGTTCCCCGCCTGCAGCCAAAATGGAAACTTTCCCGGTATCTACATAGGAAAGGGAAAGCGTATACAACACATACGGCAGAACAGAAGTACAGAGTGAATTCAAAAATATAAATATTGAATTCCCCACAGGTGCTGTCACAATAAATTCCCCGATAATATCCCAGTCTGTAAACGGTATCATCACAATGGCGCCAATCAGCAAACTGTAAAATGTAATAGTAAATACATTATAATTCTGTTTCATGGCAATTTTGGAAAATATACTGTAAAGAGCATAGAATAATGCGGCAGCAAGACCTGCCAGAACACCTAACATGGACAGACTCATCCCGGCTACGGATTCAAAGACACCGCTTACCAGTACACATCCCAATATCGCTAAAACAGCGCAGCCAATCTTACGCCCGGTTATCTTTTCCTTTAATATTATAGCAGCCAAAATCATTACAAACACAGGGGATAAACTGAGCAGCACAGCCGCAAGCGATAAAGCCAGTCCGGAAATAGCGTAATTATAGAAAAAATTCAATCCAAGCATTCCCAGAATGCCACTTCCAATAAATATCCAAATATCTTTAGGCTTTATCTTAAGCATAGACCTGTCAAAAGCCATAATCCCCACAAATAAAATGAACGCCGCAACGGCAAACCTTATAAATATAATAGTAAAATTATCAAAACCGAAGGCCTCAAGCGTACGTACAAAAACTCCCGCAGAACCCCAAAAAACACCTGACAGCACAGGAAGAATCAACATCATCTTCTTCATCAAACACCTCATTTGTAACATATCATTTGCCTAACAAACAAAATACCATAAACATATCTTTTTATCAATACAGCCAATATATTTACAATAGCCACGACAACATGTATTTTGGCTGAAACTTTATGTATTTGCATTATATCACCGCTGTATCTCAAGCAATTTATATTCTTCTTGCATAATGTTGATTTTTTTGTTATAGTATATAGGCAGTTTATTAAAAATTATACATTTGGAGGATTGACCGAGTGGCTAAGGAGCTCGCCTGGAAAGCGAGTAAGGTGTAACAGCCCCGTGGGTTCGAGTCCCATGTCCTCCGCCATGAATAAAAACACGTTCATAGGGCGTGTTTTTATTCATTTGTGAATGAAAATAGGGCGAGAATCCACGGGTAGAGAAAGTCCCATACGGATTTTCCATTATCCTGTGTTTCGGGCTCGTTGCATGTGACGGAATTTACAAAATGGCTGAATTATTAAATAAAGAATTGACTGAAGAAAACGAAGCCGAATGCGATGAATACGGAGAAAAACTTACACAAGTCTATGACGAATGCGCGAAAGAAGTAAGCGATGGCTGCGGAATTGAATAAATATCATCAATTTATTATTAAGTTCAGAATACATAAACCCGGATTTTAAAAAATCCGGGTTTTTTATAACTATCTGACAAAGTTTATACCTCTATACCGCTATAACGGTTTATCAATCCGTCATATAAAGCTTCCCTCCTTTTCAATATTGCTTTATGCTCTTATGGAAGGAGTGATTTATGTGACACTACAACAGAACCTATCGAATTTTATGAACGCCATCCGTTCAAGTCGAAAACAATCCATTACTGAATTTGCTAATGAAATTGGTATTTCGCGATCTGAAATGCAGCAGATTTTAAAAGGTTCCTGTAACCTTCGTATCGACACTGTAAAATACATTGCCGATAACCTAAAAATCGATCCTGCATTACTGCTTTTTCCATCTTATTCTGAAGTTCAATATGAATTCGCACTGCTTATATTGGACATCTTGGATACATTTTCCAAAATTCCAAAAGACAAACAAACTGATGCAGCAAACAATTTTCACCAGCTGCTTCTAATCATGATTGAAAACGATGATTTAAATACTGATATTCAAACAGATTAATACATTCTTTTTTACATGCAGAGATCATATAATCTTTCCTGCCTTTCTGTTGTACCATTATAATGATATGGCATACTTTTATATAATCCTTTCTTTATCTGCGATATTGTTTTATTCTCATAGAATAGGAGGGATTCATGTGTCTTTACAGCAAAATTTGTCGAATTTCATGAATACTATACGTTTGAGCAGAAATCAGTCTATCACGGAATTTGCAGAAGAAATAGGTGTTTCAAGATCTGAGATGCAGCACATCTTAAAAGGAACCTGCAATCCACGTATCGATACTCTTAAATATATAGCTAAAAATCTGGATGTAGATCCTGCCACACTTATTCTTCCTTCATATACAGAGCCTCAACAGGATTTTGCCTTGCTTTTGCTTCGTACTCTGGATGCTTTTCTGGAACTTCCGGAAGATCAGCAGGAGAATGCTGTATATTTATTCCACCAACTGATACTTCTCATGAAGAAACGTTGATAAATAATATCTCAAAGAATATATAACACACGGTCACGGGCAGAATGCGGCGATCTATTTTTTTATTTCCAATTTAAATATATTGATAACATCAGAATCAGGGCAGCAGAACCTAAAATCGCCGGTTTTACACTCCGGCAGCTGACCGCCATAGCGCATTATGTCTATATAAGGAAAGGCCACGTGCATGACCATGGGACATATTTTTCCCCTTTCGGTATCAAAATCAAAGCTGTCACCTATTTTATGACCTCTGTGGCATGGATATTCGCCTTTCTTATCTACCAGCGTTATTAAGATCCGTGGTTTTTTCATATTCTGCTCCTTTCATACTTCATCATTGAGAAATTATATAATATATGTATAAAAAAATAAAGAAGCTGCTCACAAAGATTTTACTCTTCGATGAGACAGCCTCTTTCTACAGCACGCTATCCTTTATATATTATCTTGCCTTCGGAAACAGTCTGGATAACTTTTACTTTATATATGTCCTGATGAGGAACTTCAAAGATATTTTCTTCCAGTATTACAAGATCTGCACATTTTCCAACCTCTATAGAACCTGTGATATCTTCCATTCTAAGCGCGTATGCATTCCCCATAGTAAATAGCTCCACCATCTGCTCAACGCTGAGCCTCTCCTCAGGAGCAAGCACCAGATCCATATCATCAGGATTCTCATCTATACCTACTCTTGTCACTCCTATCTGAATTCCTCTTAAAGGAGCGGGAACAGGCGTCACGTTATAATCGCTTGCTCCTCCCAGTATTATTCCTGCATCAAGAAGGCTCTTCATAGGATATTCATGATATGCTCTTTCTCCCAGATACGGAACCTCTATATCCTCAAAGAAGCCTCTATATTTAAAATGCCAATATGGATTGGTAACTGCCGCCACTTTATGTTGTTTGATCCTGGAATAATCAGCGGAATCTACAATCTGAAGATGAGTAATTACAGGACGTCTGTCTCTGGAAGGGTTCTTTTCATTTATAAAATCCAGTGCATCCAAAGTCATTGACGTAGCCGCATCCCCTATAGAATGAACATGGATATCAAATCCCAGCTCATCTACTTTTCTGCAGAATTCATTCATATCATCCTTGTTCCATATAGGGTCCCCTGCATAATTCTCGCCTTCATAAGGCTGCTTTAAAAATGCAGTCTTTCCCTCCACGACACCATCGGCAAAAAGTTTCACCTGCTGTATTTTAAACATATGTGAATCAACATCTTCTCTTATCTTAGGGAATTCATCTATATGCTTATATGAATCCGTCTCCGAACTTTTCAGAGCTCCTCTCATTTTGCAGATGAGCCTCCCCTCATCGTTAAGCTCCCTGATGGCCGCAATAGCATCATCTTCAGGATCCAGCAAAGGGTCCATGATTGAAGTGACTCCATACTGCGCAAAGTCTTTCTGTACCCATTCGATAGCTTTTTTATAATGCTCTTTATTAAATACCGGCTTTACCGAATCTACAAGAGCTATAGCAGCAAATTCTCTGAGTGTTCCGCTCGGTGTGCCATCGTCTTCTCTTTCGATTACATTGCCTGCGGGAACCTGTGTATTTTTGTCTATGCCGCACAAATCCAGAACATATGTATTTACCCAAAGAGAATGCTTATCATGTGACCACATAAGCATAGGCTTATCACTACATATTTCATCAAGTACTTTTCTGGACGGTCCATTCTTTCCAAAAAAAGGATTTTCCCATCCCGCACCTTCATATACAGGAAGCTCCGGGTTTTTCTGAACAAATTTTCTTATTGTTTCTATATAAAATTCAACATTATCAGCTCCGAATAACGATACCTTAAACAAACTATCTATAGCTCCCCACGTAACATGCCCATGAGCTTCTATGAATCCCGGCAGCATCATCTTCCCGTCCAGATCTACTGTTTCTTTCGCTTCAATGGACTTTGCCTCATCATTAGTTCCTACAAATGTAATCTTTCCGCTTTTGACAGCCACTGCCTCAGCCCAGCTTTTGCTGCTGTCAACAGTATATATCTGCCCATTTATGTATAAAATATCATTCATTTATATCGCCCCCGTTTCCGTACTTGTGTTTATCTATATTTCTTGTTCAACACGTGAGCAAATCCTTCAGTATTATATTCCCTGCCCGCTCTCTTATTCTCAAGCTGCGCATACAGCTTATCATAAACATCCTTTTTCATAGGATATACTATTATTATAACGGCACTGAGAACAAAGAAGAGTCCTGCTGCTCCGCAGATCATTGTCTGTATGGCGTTTAATACAGGTTCAGGATTATTGGCTCCCAATGTTTCATCATATCCTACTTTAGAAAGTACAGCTCCTATGGCAGATGCTGCAATAGCGTATCCGCCTTTCTGGCAGAAGAGATAGAATGACATCATAGTTCCTTCCCTTCTTTTGCCTGTCTGAAATTCATCTACTTCTATTGCATCATACATCAGAGGCATATTCATCGACCAATATGCTGATGAACCTATTACGTAAAATACACAGAACAGGCATGCTATCCACATTGAATTTACATCAATAAAATTGAATATGATCATCACAATTCCCGAAAACATCACCAGAACAGAATAAACCTTCGCCTTATCAAACTTCTCTACTACTTTCATTAAAATAGCTATTACAATGATACCCCCGAAAGATATGATAGACGTACATATAGTCATCCTCATTTCTGACAGTCCCACTACATAAAGCAGAAAATAAACCATTGTAGTCAGGAACAGACAATATCCTATCCTAAACATCAAAGATGACAGAGTAGCCATAAGATACGGTTTTATGCTCAAAACTGCTGCAGCATCTTTAAAGAAACTTGTCTTTTCCTGTTCTTTCTCTTCTTCAAAGTCTATTTCTATTCCCTTAGTCGAAAGGAATACTACAATCAGAGTCGCCACACATAATGCACCCTCCAGCCACGCCGTATAGTGCCATGCTTCATAATCCGAAAATCCTCCTGATTTGAAAAAGGATACAAACATTGTAGGCGCCACTGTTGAGAAAAACACTCCGATATACTGTACGATCTGCGCCAGCATTCTGATCTTTGTTCTCTCTTCATTATCTGACGTTAACGATGCTCCCATTGAGTAATATGGGATGCTGAAACAGCTGTAAGATAACCAAAACAGCAAAGTCATAATCAGAAAGTAAACATTAGTGGCGGCTGTTGATAATCCGCCAATTTTTGTAAAAAGCAGCAGATATGAAACAAATAACGGTATGATTGCGATAAGCAGCCACGTTCTTTTTTTACCAAACCTCGTCTTTGTCTTATCAGACAGATTCCCTACAATAGGATCTGAAAACATATTCCAGACAACGCCTATTGTTAATATCGCTCCCGCCCATGCAGGATTGACGCCTGTAAAATTCGTAAGGAAAAACAACAAAAACGCTGCTACAAAATCATAGGCCAGCGTATCTGTGGCGCCCCCCACCGAATAACCGACTTTCTTGGCGAAAGAAACCTGATGTACCTGTTTGTTCAAGTTATTACCTTCCATAAGAACACCTCCTAAATCCAACTTACATTATCACTACTTCAAAATAATTATACGCAATTATACATAATCGCCATGACTATGAAAATAATTTAGTTGCTAAGTATTTTGTCTTTTTCAAAATTTCTGTCTTTTTCGACTTTTCATTGTTATAATTTTCAAAATTTTCTTGACACTTATAGCTGCGGATACTACAATATATTTCAAAACTGCTATATCTGCTTAAAGCAGATCATTGAGAAGGAGGCCAGTTATGCACAAAAAAATTATATCCGTCATATTTGCCTTTGCTTTGACCCTGAGTCTTACCGCATGCGGCAAACCTGATTACAGCGAAAGCTTCACAGATTTTGAAGAAGCTATCGATACCGAATACGGCAAAGAAATCATTAAAAATATCAGCAGCTTTGGCGATGACCCGGTTACAGGCAATCGTTCTGCCGGATCACCTGCCGAATCACAGGTACTTGATTACCTCAAGGCCGAAATGGAGAACATAGGTCTTAAAAACGTCACATCAGAAGAGATCACAGTTGATACATGGTTATTTAAAGGGGCTGATCTTACTTTCATCGATGCCGACGGCAAAGAGAAAAAAATAAACTTAGGCAGCTATCAAACGACACTGCAGGCCGACAATGAAGAACTGGAGCTCGTCTATGTGAATAAGGGAACTGCTGCCGATTACGAAGGAATCGATGTTACCGGCAAACTGGTACTTCTGGATGTCGATCAGAATGAAGACTGGTGGATAAACTATCCTGCATATCAGGCAAAAGTAAAAGGCGCCAAGGCTGTTATCGCCATGTCGGTATATCCTGAAGAAGGCCCTGACAGAATAGGCGTGCAAGATGTCTGCGGACCTGCTGACGCTCCTGCCTTAGCCATAAGTGAAGAAGACAGCAAAGCATTACAGAAAGCCATAAAAGACGGAAACGGAGAATCCATAACGGTAACTCTCAATGCTGATTCCAAAGTCACAGAAGACGGCACGTCACACAATCTCTGGGGAGAAATTCCTGGGAAAACCGATGAAACCATCTTCCTCTTCGCTCACATGGATGGATATTTCCACTCAGCATATGATGATGCCCAGGGAGCTGCAGTTTCTATGTCTATAGCAAAAGCTATCATTGACAGCGGATACAAACCTGACAAGACTATTCGCATATGTATGCACGGCTCTGAAGAATGGGGAGTTTCGGGCAGTGAATACGACTGGTCCACAGGAGCATACGAAGAAATCATGACAAATCATCCTGAATGGGCAGAAGGAGCCTTTGCCATAGTCAACAATGACGGAGCTTATGCTGTAGAAGGGGAAACATTTGCCGGAACAAGAAGTGCTGTCGAACTGATGGATTTTGTCAAAGACAGCATCGGTGAATTTGAAGATGATACGGTATATGAATGGTCTTTTGATAAAACAAGTGTTTATACAGAAGATTTTCAGTGGGCAAGAGAAGGCATACCTGCCATAGTTGCCGGTTCAGGTGAAGGTTCCAAGTATGATGATATGGGGTATCATTCAAGTTACGATAGCTGGGATGCTCAGCCACTGGATGAAAACGGCTTCAAAGATGTCATCAGAGCCTTTGGAAAAATTACTCTGGATTTGGATGCTCTTGATGTAAGACCTATGAACTTCACCGCAAGACTACAGGATTTCGAAGACAGTCTTACTGATACCGATCAATTTGATACTCTTCTTGAAGACGGATATACTGCAGCAGCCGCTTTAGAAGAAAAAATGAAAACAGTAGAGGAATCAGGAGAGAAAACAGAAGCCGTAAAACTAAACAAACAGACTCAGGAAGTTTACAAAACACTGCAGGACTATCTGCTGGGACTCGATTTTGAACCTGAAGCCATCAATAAACATGAACTTTATCAGACCAACATAGATATGCTCAGCCAAACCATCAATGCTCTCGAAAAAGGCAATATTCAAGAAGCCTATGACGAATATCTGTGGGCTATAGATTGGGCATGGTACGATATGTACTTTGATCAGGAAACTTGCGATTACCTTGAAAATCAACTGTTTGAAAACAGAAAAGGCACATGGGGAGACGGACTTGTCAAATATCCGCATTGTGATATAGACGATGTGGTCATCAGCCTTGGTGAAAAATATGATGCAGAAAACCCTGATGTTTCATCAGAAATAGAACAGCTCAGAACTCTCAGAGACATTCAGCAGCAATACCTTGATGAAACTTACGAAGAAGAGAAACAAGGACTGCAACAAGCCATAAAACTTATGAACGATTATGCAAAATAACATACAGCACTCCTCCAAAAGGACGGGATTTTCGGATCTCGTTCTTTTATTGTCCTTTTTATAAAAAAGATGCTTACATCCGGAGATATATGATATAATAATTTATTATATGAATATAAATGAAAGGAAAGAAATCATGACGCAGCAAAGTACTATCAGCAGAATGTATTTGGCAAATATCATAGAAGAAAATGAACAGGGGTTTCACAGAGAGTCGCTGTGGTTTGGCAGCATGCCTCAGAATCTGGGCCTTATGATTATAGATGCTATGAAGGACTGGTATGAACCTAACAAAAATGATCTGAATGCCTCTATAATAAAATATCATGAAATGCTTGAAGATAAAGACAACCTCACATTTGATATGATGGAGGGAGAAGGTTTTGATGCCGACGGAATGAAGATTTCGGTTGAGCTGAGCAACGATCTCAACGATATGTTCGGTTTCATAGTCTGCGAGATCTGTAATATATTCGCTAAAAACGGAGAAACTCCCGAAACATTCAAAAGCCTTGCAGAATTCAAGGAACATTTCATAAAAGAATATGACATAGACAAAGAATTTCAGGAAGTCCTTGAAGGAATAAACGAAGCCTCTGTCTCAAAAGCCCTATACTTAATTGATATGAAATACGATTATACCGGCAGACATTTCCGCAGCAGTAAAAATGTCTCCTAAATAATTTATCACGAAAGGAATATTCTTTAATGGAAAAGACTACATTTAAGGAAAAATTAGGATACGGCATCGCTTCTCTGGGCGATGCCATTTCATATGGTTTTGTAGGCACATTTTTTCTTTTCTTTCTTACTACTATTGCTGATATCCCTCCTGCCATAGCAGGAGTCATCGTAGCGATAGGCTCTGTATGGAATGCTGTATTCAATCCTGTCATGGGATATCTTGCCGACAATATCACTACCCGTTTCGGCAGACGAAGACCCGTTATATCAATCTTTTCCATATTCCTTGGCATTATGCTGTTTCTGATGTTTACCGATATAAATATATCTGCGAACTTCAAACCTGTGTATTACGGAATCATGATGGTATTCTTCTGGACCAGTTTCACCGGATTCTTCGTGCCTTACTGTGCACTGGGGACCGATTACGCATCAAGCTATGACGAAAGAACATCTATAAGATCCTTTGCATCCTTTTTCAATATGATCGGAAATGTATTCTGTATGGTGATGCCCACTATCATCGTTGAATTCCTGCAGCAGCATGGATTCAGTGAATCTGGAGCTTGGTCACTGACCGGAGCATTTCTTGGTGTGATTACATCCGTTACTATCATCATCACTGTTATCGTATCAAAAAACAGAGATCTACCTTGTAAAAAAACAGAAAAAAAACCTTCAGGCACCCATAATATCCTCAATATATTCAGAGAATATATTTCTGTAGCACGTCTGCGTCCTATGAAATATCTTATAGCAGCCAGTCTGTTTTCTTTGATTGTATATACGATGCTTATGTCAAACGTTCTGTACTATTTTACTTTTAATCTGAAATTATCGGCAGTTCAGATATCAGCATGCCTTATGATCCGCTCGCTGCTTGGCATAGCATTTATCCCTCTTGTGGGAAAACTATCTGTCATATTCGATAAAAGAATAGCATTAATAGGATGTTATCTGCTTGGTATCACCGGTATGCTCCTTATAAGACTGATCGGTCTTGAAGCTCTGTCAGGAGCTGTTATATATACAATTTTTCTGACTATCTGCACAGCTATATACTGGCAGTTAATGCCTTCTATATTTTATGATATATGCGAATATGACAAGGTCACTACAGGAAAGAAACGAGAAGCTATGATCCTTTCATTTCAGGGTCTTGTTGAAGCTGTTGCTGTAGGTATCGGAGGACAAATCCTTGGCGCCATACTCCAGATGGCAGGTTTTAACGGAAGCGGAACAACTCAGACTATTCAGGCTATGACATGGATAGAAAACTCCGCCACAATACTCCCTATGATTTTTCTGGCTATTTCTTCTGTTGCTCTTTATAAATATCCTCTGAGAAGAGATACGAACCAAATTATAAAATAGCCCGCGGATCCATTAAATTCCGCGGGTCTTACAAATTCTTCATTATAGACTTTTCAAATATTTTATCTCATCATTGGTAAGTTTGCGATAATGACCTTCCATAAGACGACCAAGCTTTATCTGCCCTATTTCAGTGCGCTGTAGCTCCTGCACCTTATTCCCTACAGCGGCAAACATCTTACGAACCTGACGGTTTTTTCCTTCTCGTATCTTTATTTCTACAAGGGCATATCTGGGCATCTGCTTTATTACTTTGACCTTAGCAGAAGATGTCACAAACCCACCTATATCCACACCGCGGCGCAGCCTGCTAATCCTTGCATCAGAAATAACTCCTGCAACTTTAGCTACATATGTCTTATATACCTCGTGTTTAGGATGCGTCAGAGTATATGTCATTTGTCCGTCATTTGTCATTATCAAAAGCCCCGTAGTATTGTAATCAAGGCGTCCTACAGGAAAAAGCCTTTCAGGGATATCCATTACCAAGTCTGCCACAGTCTGCCGGTCCTTGTCATCATCCATAGAAGTTATATACCCTTTAGGCTTATTGACTGCGACATAAACATTCTTATGAGTATGATCTATGATCCTTCCATTGACCTCTACCACATCTCCCTGAGCCACATTCCTTCCAAGTTCTTCGACAATAATTCCGTTTATCTTTACATTGCCGTTTGCGATCAGCTCGTCAGCTTTCCTCCTGCTGCATATTCCTGCATTAGCAATATATTTGTTTATTCTCATCTGATCCTCCGAGTTATTTATCAAAGCAATTTCCATGATATATAATAGTATAATGAATAAAATCTATCAATACAACTAATTCATTATAATATTTGTATATAAACCTTCTCCAAACAAACTTTACCTTTTATCATAATATACTTGTTCACATCAGTACCTTTAAGTATAATATATTTACACATATTACGTTTACAGGAGATAGAACATGAAAAAATATTTTAGTCAATTAAAAATGGAAATAGATTCTCTTACAGTATTTTCAAAACTAAAAGAAGATCCGGCTATATCATGTCTAAGACTGCTTCTTGATACCATCGAGGATAAAGACACTAACACATCAATAGATCTTTACAGCCGTTTTGTATCAGCCCTTTACAAAAATACTGCCAGCCTTACAGATTATATAAAAACATTGGTTCTTCAGGATGACAACTTTTATGTGAAAGGACATGCCGAAAAAAAACATATAGATCATGTCATACGAGATTCTGTAGACCATGAGCTTTCTATTCTTCAAAAAATCGCATCTTTGACATCAGATTCATTTCAGGACATAATCGGATATGAAGGTTTTCTTCCGGAATGGACTACGCGCCCTATAGATATACAATATGATTTTATGGAGAAACTCAGCAATATTTCCGTAACCGGCTATGGCATATATGCCAAGTACTGTTTTTTCAGACTGAAGGAAGGAAATGTAGTTCCTGTTGTCCATCCCGACTATCAGCCTCTGGATCAGCTTTTTGGATATGAAAGAGAACGCAATATTATAATAAAAAATACAAAAGCCCTGATAGATGGAAAAGGCGCCAGCAATATGCTTCTTTACGGAGATGCCGGAACAGGCAAAAGCTCAACTGTAAAAGCCGTTGCGGCAGACCTGTCGCCAAAAGGACTTCGTATTATAGAAGTAAAGAAAAATCAACTTTATCAAATTCCTTGGCTGATGGAGGAGCTTTCTTTAAATCCCCTGAAATTCATACTTTTCATAGACGATCTCAGCTTCACAGGCAACGATGATAATTTTTCAGCTCTGAAAGCCACTCTCGAAGGCAGTATATCAGGCTGTGGAGATAATGTAGTAATTTACGCCACCAGTAACCGCAGACACTTGCTAAAAGAAAATTTCAGAGACAGAATGGGAGATGAACTTCATATTAATGACACTATGCAAGAAACCATGAGTCTTTCAGCACGTTTCGGTCTTGCCGTGACTTTCCAGAAACCTGATAAAGAAGAATATCTTTCTATTGTAAAAGCTCTGGCAGATCAGTATGGCATAGATATGGATAAACAAGAACTTTTCAAAAAAGCAGAAGCCCATGCCATCAGAAAAAATGGCCGAAGTCCAAGAACAGCCAAACAATTTATAGAACTTTTAAAAATAGGACTCTGATAACTCAGAATCCTATTTCTGTCATATCCTCTATCAACATAATAAAGTACCATGTCCTATGCTGCAGCAAATCTGTGATTTCATTTTTTACCAATAAAGATCAGATTAAAAAATGCATATACGCATTAAAATTGTACAAAAATCAGTACAAAGCATAAAAACTGTGCTATAATAACAACGTAGCTAAGGAAAAGAGGGGATAAATATGAATGCTACAAAAAAAATAATAGTAAAAGCTAAAAAAACATTTGCTGATTGTGCTTACCTCATAGATGAGGCTGTAAAACATGGTCAGCTGTAAAAAGAAAATAATAACTTATAAAAGTATTATAAAGATTTTTCGGTAGGTTAACACCTACCGTTTTTTTTACAAAAAACAAAATGATCTTACAGTTTAATAAAAATCTGCCAAAAGCAGAATTTCTGCTGCCCTATAGATGACCTCAGGTATAGAAAAATGATCATATGACAATTTAATCCTGTGTTTCTTTTATCTCCGCGATATCCAAAGCCTGTGACAATAACGTAATTATGACTTCATTTCTTGATAACTCAGTCCTTGCTGTGAATCGATTCAATCTGTCAAGCAATTCTTCCGGAAGACGAACAGATGTTACTTTATATCCGTCTTCACCTTTCTTTTTCGGAACGATTATTTTCTGCATGCTCTCACCTATATTCATAAAAATTTTTAATACCAAAATTATAATTGTAAAAACATGCTGTTTATATACTTAAATTATGATATCATTTTTATATTCATATATACATATATTCTTTATGTTTAAAAAGGTGAAACCTATGCGAAAGATAACACCTGAACAATTCATCAAGCTCATACAAGCAAAAGAAAAAGAACAATTAAAAAAATCTTTTAAAAACAGGCTGAAAATAACAGTAGAAATTTTTCAAGTACACTGGTTTGTCAGAAAATATTATAAACCTTTTTGGATCTTTAAAATACTTTTTTACTGCATTTGCATTTTATTAAAAAAGCCGACCCTTAAATAGCTTATAGTACTCAACAACTCTCACCTCTAACGATAATTCTGAATATATTTAAGTAATGTTATTTTTTCGGAAAGATATCGGAGGTCGGATATGTCAGATTTTAAAAAGTACAAACCGATCTGTCATGGGATAAATAATTCATCTTTATACAGACCGACAAAATGCTGCTGCATGTGTAACACTTTTCCAAAATTAATAGTCGGCCCCACCGGACCACAGGGACCTACCGGTATTCAGGGGCCTACCGGACCTGCCGGGCCTCGCGGAGAGCAAGGCCCTATAGGCGCCACAGGACCTTCAGGGCCTCAGGGAGCAACCGGACCTGTCGGCAATACAGGCATCACAGGGCCTACAGGACCGCAGGGGAAACAGGGTTCTACAGGACCTGCCGGACCTACTGGCAACACAGGACCTCAAGGAGTACAGGGCCCACAGGGAATCCAAGGAGAAAAAGGTATCACAGGAATTCAAGGGCCTGCCGGACCTCAAGGAGAGCAAGGGCCTACAGGCGTCACAGGACCTGCTGGTAATACAGGGGCTACAGGACCTGCTGGCCCGCAAGGAAAACAAGGGCCGACAGGAGCTACAGGACCTGCTGGCAATGCAGGTCCTGTCGGACCCCAAGGAACACAAGGCCCACAGGGAATTCAAGGAGAAAAAGGTGTCACAGGGATGCAAGGGCCTGCCGGACCTCAAGGAGAGCAAGGGCCTACAGGGGCTACTGGACCGACTGGGCCGACAGGAGCCGTAGGCGAACAAGGAGAAAGAGGCCTAACCGGCCCTACTGGTGCAACGCCAAATGAAACATTTGCTTCATTTATCGACTTCCAAGATAGATTCATAGACGGAAACCTATTGACATTACATCCATCAGTAATAGACGTAACCGGAAATATCACAGAATCAGATTTAACTCATATAAACATCAAATCTGGATATTATCTTGTATCATACAATGTCTCTGCAATATTAGTAGATCCATCCTACATGCAGATCACGCCATTTTATAATGGTCTGCCACATCTTGACACAGGTGTATATTTTGCCACAACAGCAGATGGATCTGTCGCCTGTGGATCGTCCCACTTCGTTCTGGCCGCTCCCACAGATACAGTATTTTCGCTCGTCTACAATGGCCCTCTGAACGCTAAAGATGGTACAGTAAACCTGACTTTTCTCAAACTCAGCAGATAACAGTAAAAAGTGTGTACAGCAAAATCATGCTGTACACACTTTTTACTTAAAAGCAAATAATAGCGCACATCAATACCTTATGTTGAATGAAAAAAGATCCTCTGTTATATCAAATTTTTTCTATAGCCTTTATAAGATCATCTTTTCTGTTTATAACTTTACCTTCTATCACTTCCTCCAAAAGATAATCCAACAGCCTTCCTATCTCCGGGCCCTGACATATCCCAAGAGCCATTATATCTGTACCGTCTACCTCAAGATCTTTCAAAGAAAAACATTTATGTTTCTCCAAAATGCCCTTCATCATAGCTTCTATTTTATCAAATCGCCTTTTTAAATCATCTCCCATATTGCCTGTGGCAAAATTATCCGCCCTTTTTATATCAAGAATCTCAAAAAGGATCTCTGGCGAAAACCGTCTCATCCACCTTTTAAGAAGTTTCTCATCTTCTTTAAATATAAGATCATGATACTTGATCAAAAGAATAACTCTCTGAGATAATTTTTTATCAGCTTTAAATCGCTTCATAATGAGTTCTGCCACCTCAGCTCCCTTTGAAGCATGTCCGTAAAAGTGTCCTCTTCCCGTATCATCCAAAGAATACGTCAACGGCTTTCCTATATCATGAAAAAGTGAGGCCATTTTCATATGCAAATTATTTGCATCATTGACTGCTACAGCCTCCATAGCCCTGATACAATGTTCAAGAACATCATACTTGTGATATTCATTATGTTGTTCAAAGCCTTTCATCGCTACAAGTTCCGGAATAATAACTCCCAGAATATCTGCATACCGCCTTACTGTTCTTCCTGCATCTATTCCTGTCAAAAGCTTCTTAAACTCACTGAACAGTCTCTCTGCAGAAAGATTTTTTAGCATATAACTGTTTTCAAAAAGAGAATTCTCTGTCTCTTTCTCTATATCAAATCCCAATACCGATGAAAATCTCAGCGCCCTCATTATCCTCAAAGCATCTTCGCTAAACCTCCTATCAGGAGATCCTACAGTTCTTATTGTTCGGTCTTTGAGGTCATTTTTTCCTCCCAGTGGATCTATTATCTCGCCTTTCAGATCCATAGCCATTGCATTAATAGTAAAGTCTCTTCTTTCCAGATCCTTTATAAGAGATCCCGTAAATTTCACTTTATCAGGATGCCTTCCATCAGAATACCCCTCTTCAGTTCTGTATGTGGTTATCTCAACAGGGATGAATCCGCCCTGATCTGCCGGAAACAAAACTGTAACAGTTCCATGTTTCAATCCTGTATCTATTATATTCATATCGTGAAAAACTTCCTTCACCTGTTCAGGCACAGCATCAGTCGCAACATCTATATCAATTCCCTGCAGCCCGTCATATCCCATATCTGAAAGAATAGAATCCCTGACACATCCGCCCACAAAATAAGCTTCATATCCTGAATCGTTCAAAAGCTCTAAAGCTGCTCGCCCTCCTGTTGTCACAATTGTCTTTTTTCCGCACGCCATCGCCTATTCCTCCCGATGTAAATCTATGATATGATTATAACATACCACTATATCTGCTGTATTCAACATTTAATCATATCTTAATACCAAATTTCTAAAATTTGCTTATATGATAAAATCCTTCCTATTTGCCTTAAACTTTCAGCTATGTTATCATAAACAATAACATTCTGCAAAAGGACGAAATTCAAAATGATAAATACAGAAACAAACTATGAAGAATTATTGAAAAATCATAGACGCAGTCTCCATAAGATACCAGAACTCGACCGAGATCTTCCCCAGACAAAACGATATTTGCTGTCTGTCTTAGAACAGCTTAACTGCAAAATGACGTTTCTGTGCGGATCAGGTATCTGCGCTTATTTTGACAAAGGACGCAAGGAAACATACGGATTCAGGGCCGATATGGATGGCCTGCCTATACAGGAAACTAACAACTGCAGTTACCGATCCGTCCACGAAAATAAAATGCATGCCTGCGGTCATGACGGTCATATGGCCATGGTTCTGACTCTTGGACAATATGTCGATACTCTCGACGAGCTTAAATGCAATGTACTTCTTATCTTTCAGCCAGCTGAGGAAACTCTTGGAGGTGCAAAAGAAATATGTGAAAGCGGAGTTTTGGAAAAATACAATGTTACAAAAATTTTCGGCATACATATGTGGCCATTTATTGAAGCGGGAAAAATAGCCTCAAGGCCAAATGCCCTCATGCCCAAATCAGCAGAAATAAACATAGACATCTACGGCAAAGCCGCTCATGGCACGGCTCCCTATGAAGGAAACGATGCACTTTATATAGGCGCAGATTATCTCAATAAAGTCTACAGAAAGCACTCGCAAATCCCGGGAGCAGTACCGAGATTTCCTGAAGGTATAGGAGATCTTCCAAGAATTCCCGGAAAAGATCCCGAAGACAAAACTATAATCCATATAGGTAAAATGACCAGCGGATATGCAAGAAATATCGTTTCCGATTATACACATCTGCTCGGCACAGTACGAGCTTTCAGCGAAGAAAAATTCCAAATGATTATCAGGCTTCTAAAAGAGACTCTGAAACAGATTTCAAATGAATATAACTGTAAAACAAATTTCTCAAACAGCGATGGTTATCCCCCTGTGATAAATGATCCTGATCTATACAGAGAAATACGGCCGGTTCTTGATTCTCTTCCCAGCGGATATGAAGAATTCTCAGAGCCTCTTGTCATTTCAGAGGATTTCTCATTTTACGGTCATTACGCCCCTGCAGTTTTTTTCCTTCTGGGAACAGGTACTGGTATTTCGCTTCATAGCGTAAATTTTGATTTTGATGAGAAAGTACTCCTTGGCGGGTTCGAACTCTACAGGCGTCTCCTGGCATAAAACAGGAACATTTAAAAGAGAGGGTGATAAAATGTATAAGATCTTTATTGTTGAAGATGATGAAACTATCGCACACTCTATTGCAGACAAACTCAGCAGCTGGGGCTTCGAATCAAATGTCTGCAATAACTTCAGAAACATTCTGACACAGTTTCTTGAAATCGAACCACATCTTGTTCTTATGGATATTTCGCTTCCTTTCTTTAACGGATATCATTGGTGCAGCGAAATAAGAAAAATTTCAAAGGTCCCTATAATGTTCATTTCTTCCGCCGGAGACAAAATGAATATTGTCATGGCCATAAACATGGGTGCTGATGATTTCGTGTCGAAACCCTTCGATATGGATATGCTGCTTGCCAAGATACAGGCTCTTCTCCGCAGAACTTATGATTTTACCACGCAGCAGTCAGGAATATTCCAGCATGATAACATAATACTCAACAGTACTGCCTGTACAGTAACATATCATGATAATAAACTTGAGCTTTCAAAAAATGAAAACAAGATTCTCACAATACTTCTGGAAAACAAAGGTCAAGTAGTATCAAGGGATATCCTGATGAATAAGCTTTGGGAAACAGATTGTTTCATCGATGAAAATACTTTATCCGTAAACGTTACACGCCTGCGAAAATCTCTGGCAGCCATAGGTGTCCACGACCTGATAAAAACCAAGAAAGGTATGGGATATATAATCGAATGAGTAACGAATTTAATGAAGACCAACAAAAATGCGGTTTCTTCGCTGCATATATTCGCAGCAAGAGAAACGCCATCATACTATCAGGCATATTCATCATCATACTATCAGGCATATTTTTTCTCTATAATGTAAATCTTGACGCCATAGTTTTTGCCTCAATAATATGTACAATCACAGTAGCTATATATATCATATTGGACTTTCCAAAATTTCACCAACATCTGAACGCTTTAAAACACCACATCCAATATAACACTGACCTTAGGTTCCCTGCCTTCCTCAGAAAATGACACATATAAGGCGTATGAAAATCTTGTACGAATACTCTATGAAAGTCGAAGTGAACTCATCACTGAAAATATCGCCTCAAAACGATATATGGAAGATTATTATGCTATGTGGGTACATCAGATAAAGGTTCCCATATCAGCTATGCACATGCTACTTCATGATCAGCCGAAAAGTTCACCTCTCAACATCCAGCTTTTTAAAATTGAGCAATATGTAGAGATGGCACTTTCTTACGTACGTCTTGAATCAGACAGCAGCGACTATGTGATCAAACGTTACGATCTTGACTCTATTGTAAAATCAGCAGTTCGTAAATATGCGCCTCTTTTTATATCTAAAAAGATCAGCCTTGATATAGCTGATACCAATATCAAAGTAAACACAGATGAAAAATGGCTCAGTTTTGTTATAGAACAAATACTTTCAAACTCTCTCAAATATACACCTGCCGGAAAAATATCTATATTTTATGAAGCACCCAAAACGCTTATCATAAGAGATACAGGCATAGGAATCGCCCCCGAAGATATTCCTCGCATAGGAGAGAAAGGGTTCACAGGATACAACGGCCGTACCAGTCAAAAATCCACCGGACTGGGACTTTATCTATGCAATGAAATTCTCTCACGCCTGTCACATGCCATCACAATACAGTCAGAAGTAGGCGTTGGAACTACAGTTTCCATAGATCTTCAAACACGTGATATGATACTGGAATAACAACCTTACAAAATTGAAAGATTAGACGCTTCCGATGTAAGACAAATACATGGCAGCGTCTTTTTTTCTCTGGTAATCTTAGCATAAGGAAAACATTTAAGGAGGCATAATAAAATGACTGTTTTATTAGAAGTAAAAAACTTACAAAAAGTATATACCACACGTTTTGGAGAAAACAACGTTACAGCTCTGAGCAATGTGAGTCTTTCTGTGGAAAAAGGCGAATACATTGCCATAATGGGTGAATCAGGATCCGGAAAAACAACATTGCTCAACATACTGGCCGCGCTCGATAAGCCTACGAGAGGTAAGGTTCTTTTAAACGGTAAAGATATAACAGCTATAAGTGAAAAGGAGATATCTGCGTTCAGAAGAAATAATCTGGGTTTTGTATTTCAGGATTTCAATTTACTGGACACATTCAATTTAAAAGACAACATATTTCTTCCCCTCGTACTGTCAGGCAAAAAATATAATGAAATGAATAAACGACTTAAGCCATTGGCATCTAAGCTGGGTATCACAGATCTTCTGTACAAATATCCCTACGAAGTATCAGGAGGGCAAAAACAGCGTGCCGCAGTTGCAAGAGCCCTTATAACTTCCCCTCAGCTTATACTGGCTGATGAACCTACAGGAGCTTTGGATTCACGTTCAGCCGACGATCTTCTCAGACTTTTTACAGAAATAAATCGTGAAGGACAGACTATATTAATGGTAACCCACTCCATAAAGGCTGCCAGTCATGCAAGAAGAGTCCTTTTCATAAGTGACGGGACGGTTTTCCACCAGATCTACAGAGGAAATTCAACTACCGAAGAAATGTTCCAGAAAATATCTGACACTCTTACTACAATGGCAACAGGCGGTGATATCAATGACTAGACTTTACCCAAGTATGGCATTTACAAATATAAAGAAAAGTCGAAGAACATATATACCATATATGGTATCATGTATTCTCACCATCTCCATATATTACATCATATGCTCACTGGCAGACAATGAAAATATAGCCCTGTTATGGGGAGGCAATATCATACAGTCTTATATGGGGTTCGGACAAATAATAGTATCCATATTCGCTTTTATATTCCTGTTTTATATAAACAGTTTTCTTCTGAAACGAAGAAGAAGTGAATTCGGACTTTACAATATCCTTGGAATGGAAAAACGCCATATCACTAAAGTCATTATATTTGAAACATTTTATACATATATCACAGTAATGATCCTTGGGATATTGTGCGGAATCCTTCTTGATAAACTTATGTATCTGATTCTGGCAAAAATGTTTGGCGGAGGAATTCCCATAGGCTTCTATATTTCCACATCTGCTATATCAAAAAGTTTCGGCTTATTTGGTATAATCTTTTTATTGATACTGTTCAATTCTATAAGACAGATATATAAAGCCAAACCAGTCGAACTGCTAAAAAGTGAAAGTACAGGTGAACGTGAACCTAAAGTCAAATGGATTCTTGCAGCGTTAGGAGTAGCTTGCCTGGGCTCAGGATATTATATCGCCGTAACAACAGAAAATCCTGTCGCTGCATTTGCTATGTATTTTGTCGCTGTTATTCTTGTAATCGCCGGTACATATTTGCTGTTTACTGCAGGAAGCGTAGCACTGCTCAAGCTTCTGAAAAAAAATAAGGGGTATTATTATAAAACAAAACACTTCATCAGCGTATCATCGATGATGTACAGAATGAAACGAAACGCAGTAGGACTTGCAAACATATGTATCCTTTCTACAATGGTTCTCGTTATGGTATCAGCTACATTATCCATATATCTGGGCCTTGATGACTCTCTCGACAAACGTTATCCGGCTGAGTTTTCCATAAGTTCCATGGCTGACGATCCTCTTAACAATGATGTTTCGGAGCTTCTGGACAAATCACTGTCTAAAGAAGGACTTAAAAAGAAAAATGAAATATCTTATAAGGACCTTTCTGTTTCTGCAGTATATGAGGAAAAAGAAGACAGATTCATCACCGATCCGGATTCATACACCTCATTATCTGCCTTCCAGACTTATGATAAGCTTGCTACTTTGGTGTTTGTCACCCTTGATGACTATAACAGATGTATGAGAACTGATGAAACTATAAACAGCGAAAGTGATGTATTGGTATATTCAAACCGAGCACAACTTGAAACAGATACCATAAATATTTTCAATACCAAATTAAATGTGATAAAAACTCTGGATGATTTTATGGTAAGCGGCAACATGGCTGCAAATATTTCAAATGGATATTTCGTCGTAGTAAAGGATGATACCGTACTTAATGACATCTACAAAAAAAATGTAAAAGCATATGGTGAATACAGTTCTTTCATAAACTATTATTATCTCACAGATATTGCAGGTGATCCTGAAGAAAACAAAACTGCCATTGAAAATGCTTTCAACGATATAAAGACTCAGCTAAATGATTCACAGCAGTCAGGCGATTCTCCATACGCCGGTTTTACCGGAGCCATCGAATGCCGTTCTGTGGAAGGCGAATCATTTGGCAAAGATCTGACAGGATTGTTTTTTATAGGAATCTTCCTCGGACTGCTTTTTATAATGGCGACAGTATTGATCATGTATTATAAACAGCTTACAGAAGGTTATGAGGACAAAAAAAGATTTGAAATACTTCAAAATGTAGGCATGAGTCACCGTGAAGTAAAGAAATCCATTAATTCACAGATCCTAACAGTATTCTTTCTGCCTCTGGTTACAGCAGGAATTCATGTAGCCTTTAACTTCCCTTTCATTTTCAGAGTGCTTACCCTTCTTAACCTGTTTAATATGAAGCTTTTTGCACTTTGTACAATAGGATGTTTTCTGGTATTCACCATATTTTATATAATTGTATATAAAATGACATCCAGACTTTACTACAGAATAGTCAAAAAATAAATATCTTCAACAAATCTTCACCATTCTGTATTTGAAATGAATACACTTTTATGTTAGTCTGTTGCTATGTTAGGTTACGTGAAGATCGACAAAGGCGAATTGAAAGTTCGTGAATATGAAATATATACAGGCTATTACTGCGGAATATGCAAATCTATAGGAAAGCGGTACGGCCAGCTGCCACGGATGGCGCTGAGCTATGATGCCGCTTTTCTTGCCGTAATTCTCGCCTCCCTAAGCAATAAAAGCGATCTTCCCGTACAGGAACACTGTATTGCCCATCCTTTAATAAAGAAAAAAACTATAATAAGAAATGCTGCTGTAGATTACGCAGCAGATGTTATGTTGCTCCTTGCGTGGTACAAACTCATTGATGATGCCAATGATGAAGGCAAACTATATGCGAAAACTACTATCCGGCTTTTGAAAAAAATATATAAAAAACTTCAGGCTCGCTATCCTAAGCTCTGCAGAGAAATGGAAACATATCTGTCCCATTTGGCTTCCCTTGAAAGAGAAAGATGTTCCAGCATAGACATGGCTGCCGAAGCATTTTCAAAAATAATGGAGCTCATCTTTTCCGAAGGTATTGTCACTCTTTACAGTCAGAATCCGTCAGGTTTTGATGATCCCGAAAAATATAATAAAACTTACAGTCTTATGGCAAATATAGGATACCATATGGGAAAATGGATATATATGATAGATGCCGCAGATGATATAGAAGAAAACGCAGATACAGGAGCTTATAATCCTCTGATATACCGCTTCAACTACGATGAAAACTTAGAAACTACAGCTCAGTTCAGAGAAAGAATCGAATCGGATCTGCGCTTCAATCTCTATCATTATCTGGCCATTCTGAGCGATTACATAGATTCACTTGATATAAAAAAGAATAAAGGTATAATAGAGAATGTAATTTACCTGGGACTTAACCGTAAAACAGAAGAAATAATAACGAGAAAAGATAAAGATAAACAAATATAATAAAAAAACCGCTTTATACTGCGGCTGTACATATGAAAGGAGAAATTATATGAACCCTTATGAAATATTGGGAGTTTCCGAAAACGCTTCCGATGAGGAAATCAAAAAAGCTTATAAAGAACTTGTTAAAAAATATCATCCTGATAAATATCAGGACAATCCGCTGTCCGATCTTGCCAAGGAAAAACTCCAAGAAATAAATGAAGCTTATAACATGATAATGAAAGGACACGGAAGCTCAAGCGGCAGTTACAGCTATGGAACACCGGACTATATGTCCGTAAGACGTCATATAGATTCAGGCAACCTGTCCGCTGCTGAAAGCATTCTCAATTCAACAAAAGACAGGAGTGCCGAATGGTTCTTTCTTTCAGGAATGCTCTCCTACAGAAAAGGTTGGTACGATGATGCAATCAATAAACTTAAGACCGCCAACGATCTTGATCCCAGCAATGTGGAATACAGTCAGGCATACGGCCGTATAATCAATATGAACGGCGCATATCAGAATCAGGCGTATGGCAGAGGATACGGAAGAAATGACGATATGTGCTGTCAGGCGCTTCAATGCTACATATGTGCAGATTGCTGCTGCGACTGTATATAGTCCGATAATTTCACCTAAGCGACATGAGGATCAAAAATTGAAAAAAGAGACTGTTAAAAGAAAAAATACATCTGCAATAGCTCTGGGCGGAATATGTCTCGCCCTCACTCTCATATTTATATTCACCGGTTCCATAATCCCGGGCATAGAACTTACACTGTTTGCCATAAGCTCCTTGTTCGTAGCCGTCATGATCATAGAATCAGGAGTAAGTGCCGGAGCCATTTTATACGCCGCGGCTGTAATATTGGGCCTTGTTCTTGTCCCAAACAAACTGGCAATGATTCCCTATGCCTTTTTTTTCGGATACTACGGAATCGTGAAATTTTTTATAGAAAAACTTAAAAACGGGATAATTCAAATAGTCATAAAGGCTGTATTCTTTGCTTTTCTTCTCTGCATCAGCCTCCTTGGCTTCAAAGAACTTCTGCTTGGAAGCATACGGCTTCCTGATTGTCCGACAGTAATATTGATAATTGCCGGAATACTGATAATGCTGGTATATGATTATATCTATACTCTTCTTATCAATTTTTATCTCAAACGAATTAAAAACCGCGGTGCAGACAATATGAAGCTCAGCTGAATCAGCTGAGCCCTTTTTATTCATCTTCTCCTACTTTTATATCTATTCCGTTTACTGCCACACCTTCCCCCACCGGAATAAGTATATACTTACTGCCATCTATAACTTTTGTCGTTATATTGTATGTGTATTCAGGATTGACTGTAATATGGACTTCAGGTGTGATCATTTCAAACTTCCTGCTCTCCATAACATTATTGGGGTTAAGTACATTATCATCTCCAAAGCCCTTCTGACAGGCATCATTAAATAAATTTATCTTTTCTTCGGACACGCCGCTTGTTTTTAAAATATTATCTATATCTTCCACATATATTTCAGGAATCTCAGGATCCTTGCTTTCTTTATGAAGCATCAGCCTTTCCCGTATCTGCCCATGTACTGCCTTGACAATTTCAAGGCTACAGTCGCTTCCCAAAGCATCACACAATGCCTCTCCAAAAACATTCTTCTGAGCACCGGCAGAAAGCGGCACTCTTTCTACATTAAATATAGCCTCGATAAACTCCTCATGTATATATGAAAGATTTCTGCTGTAATATAGCGCATTATAAATATTAGCACTTCTGTCATCAAATGTCGGGAACATAAAACCTATCTCAGGAGAGCCTAAAACATGTCCTGTAGAAGCTCCTCTGAAACTTTTCTCATCAGCATAATATCTCAGTGCTGCTTTAGCATCCTTTACAGGGCAAATACAGCAAATTATGTAATCAAAAACCTCATTTGATCCTTCTTCCCACAGTTCATCATCATTTCCTTTAAAAGGTATATCATAAGAATCTGATGCCAGCAAAATAACATAACTTTCCTCTCCCATGTCCAGAGAATCTATCACTCTCTGATAAAAAACATTTCTCATATTTTCATCCCGCAAATGAGATAACCTGAGCGTCTGAAGAAGTCTATGCTCATCACTGTCTTCTACCTGCTTCGTTGAAAACTCTATATCCAGAAGGTTTTTCCCCAAAGTTCCTGAAAGAGCTTTCTTCAAGAGTTTAAGATACATCTCAGCCTCTTCCTGCTCCATAAGCCCTACTGACATATCTATGTGAGTAACGATCTCTTTAGCCGCATTTACATAACATCCAAAAATATGGCTTATACTGTCCTTTTCAGGTTTAAAACGTTTTCTTATTTCCTGTAATTCCTTTTGATTCATATAACTCCTTCCTATCCGCAAAAGTCATCTGCTCTCCATCACGCAGAAGACATGCCAGCGGTCTGTTTTTTCTTTCTGTTACTCTATTATTCTTTCCCACTTTGCCGCATAAAAGCAGCTCCTGAGGATCATATGGGGACATCCCCTTTCCTCCAACAGTCTTTTCATATGATAACATCCGGAGATAATTCTGTCCTATTCCTATATTCCATAAACATTTTTCATTATATATCATAAACATTGAAAAATCCACCTTCATATATCATACTGTTTCTCCACTTTCATCCCTTTTTCCACAGACAAATGATCAGAACAGCACAGTTTTAACATAAAAAAATCAGGATCCGAGCATAAACAATGCGCCCGGCTCCTGACATAGCTACCTATTCTCCATTTCTTATTCTATCTATAAGACTTTCTTTTCTCATTCTTCTTCCTATAAAGAAAGTTATTGCCATCTGCCCCACTATCAGAAGTACCGCAAGAGCAACCGTTTCCCAGACAGGATAATGATATTCAGTTACACTCATAAAATGTGAATTCTTACCCCAAAGAAATATCAAATATCCAAAAATATTTCCTAAAGTCATAGATGCCAAAAGAGTACCCGCTGTAAATACCATACCTTCTCCCGCTAACATTCTCGTCAGCTGTCTGTCTGATAATCCTATAGCCTGCAGCATACCAAGCTCCTGCTTTCTCGTAATAATGCTTGTAATCATTGTATTTATCAGATTCATGAATCCTATCACAGCTATCATCAGCAAAATTACATACATCGGATACTTGATCATACTGACACTCATATCTCCTATAGATATCTCTTCATCCCTCGAATACAGTTCAAACTTATCCTGAGAATCTATCATTTCTTGAATCTGCGACTTTATATCATCATACTTATCCTTATCTACATCGATGAAAATATCTGTTGTACTGTCGTTTCTCAGTTCTAAGGAATCATATACACCTTCCGGCACCATTAATATTGATGCCCCTCCATCATTTACTGAAGCCTGAACCTTGACATTCAAAGGTATCTTGCGATCTCCATCATATACAGTCAGATTCATATCCTCATTAAGTTTGATATTATAATCATCCCAAAACACATCCGATGTGAACACAGCTCCGTTTTGAGAAACCATTTCATCGTATTTTATTTCTCCTTTTTCCATGTCTTTGCGGTATTCATCAGCCTTCTCTCTTGTAAACTCAGAGATAGTTATCTTCCGCCCTTCCGCAAACATCTCTGAAGGATAATCTGAACTTGCGGGAACTTGGTGAACTTTACGTATATTTTCAACACCATCTATATTTTTTATTTGTTCAAGGAACTGATGAGAAAAAGGATTATTCTTATTTATATTCTCAAGGTTATTCTCCGGATATTGTTCATCATCCAGAGCATAATCCAGTGAAATTCTGAAATCACTTCCCTCCATATTTCGATCTGCGATATCTTCAGTACGCATACTGTTAAGAAGACCTGCAACACTCATAAATAATACACAGCTGAGCGCCATGGTAACCATCGTTACTATCGTACGTTTTTTGTTTCTGGTCAGATTTGCTTTACTTAACCTAAACAGACTTATACTAATATTACCGGTTCGCAGCTTTTTTTCTTTACTGCTTTCCTGATATCTCATAGCCTCTATAGGAGATATTTTAGCTGCCATTCTCATAGGCTTCAAAAGAGAAATATAAACAGTAAGCAGTACCACTGCTGCTACTGCCAAAAGCACCGGAAGAGAAAACATATCAGGCCGCTTAAAATCCATATTAATCAGACTTGTTTCCAAACCTTTTTTCAAAACTACAGGCATGATGAAGTACGGTATGAGATATCCGAGTATCAATCCTATCGGCACAGATAAAACCGATACAAACATTCCCTCCCTGAACAAAAGACGCTTTATGTGTTTCTTGGATGCTCCAAGAGCCTTTAACTTTCCTATTTCCTGAACATCTGTAATAATCCCTACATAGTATATGCTATATATCACCATCCCGGAAAATACCGCTATTACAAAAGCTATAGCCGAAACTATCTTTATCGTTTCCATTCCCGGGTCCGTCACCGTGCTAAGATACTCTTTATTTAGAGAAACATTAATTTCTTTGCAGCCTATATCAGCCGCCACATCATTTATTTTCTGACATATCTCATCATAATTAAGATCATGTTCTCCAAAAACACGTACAGAAGCATTATAAACACGGTCACCCTTAGGCAGTAATTCGTTAACAAGTTCTTCCGAAATATTAGCTCCGTAAGACAAACGTGTTTCACTTATGTTAAGTTTAGATATATCCCGTTCAGAAACCAGTCCGCTTATAGTAAATTCCCTTGTCTGTATAACGCCTTCACCTTGTACTCTGAAATCGATCTTCACTTTACTTCCGATATCAGCCTTTGCTCCAAGCTGGCGAAAAAAAGATGCCGGACCACAGATCTCATTTATCTTCTTTGGATAAGACCCTTCTGTGATCTCTCCTACGCCATATGTTATTCCCTCTTTCACATTTTCCTTATATGTAAGAAATCCATTCATTTTGCCATGCTCTACGGTAGCAAATATTTCGTTGATCTCAAGAGATTCAATATCTGCATGATTCTTAAGTTTATTTACCTGATCCTCCGTAAGCTGGCCAAATGACCCATGCAGATTGCTTGTTTCAGCTGCCTGCATCTTATTGAAGTTCAAAAGACCTATAGCCGATGTCCCCAGTGCCATAAGAAGCGTTGTTGTAAGTATTATAGCTATGGCAGTAAGCACAGTACGGCTTTTGTTATATCTTATTCTGCTCTTGGCAAGTGACGTCATCATTTTATTTCACCACCTTGCCATCTTCGATGATAATAGTTCTATCAGCCATCTGAGCAATATCCTCATCATGTGTTATTACCACAAGGGTCTGACCATATTTTTTCGCTGAAAATTTCAACAGCGCCATTACCTCATCACCTGTTTTACTGTCCAAATTTCCGGTGGGCTCATCTGCCAGAATTATGGATGGTTTTGCAGCTATTGCTCTAGCTATGGCTGTTCTCTGCTGCTGACCACCTGATAAGGTATTAGGCAGATTTCTCGCTTTACCATCAAGACCAAGTGTTTTTAGGATATCCTTCACGAAATCTACATCCACAGCTCTACCGTCAAGACCTATAGGCAAAACAACATTTTCCCATACGTTAAGAGACGGTACGAGATTAAAAGCCTGAAAAATAAACCCTATCTTACGTCTCCGTATTTTTGCCAGAGCATCCTCAGAGAATCCTTCTATATTCTTGCCCGCCAACCACACCTGACCTGATGTGGGCCGATCCAGAGCACCTAGCATATGAAGAAGCGTAGACTTTCCGCTTCCTGACTTACCTACTATTGTCACGAATTCACCTTGCTGTATCTGTATATTTACTTTATCTACAGCCTTTACAAGGTTCTCACCCTCACCGTAGTATTTGCAAAGATCCTTTGTTTCTAATATTATATCCATTATGTCAAACCTCCTCTTTCCTTATATCCCACATTTTATATCATCAGTCTTACGACAGACTTACAAAGAATCTTACATTTAGCTTACAAAGGTATCTGAACTACGAAAGTGCTTCCTTCTCCTCCTGACTTTACTGATACCGTTCCTCCTTGCTCTTCTAATATCTTTCTTGTTAGATAAAGACCGACGCCGGAACCATCCTGACCTTTTACAATATCGCTATCGCCTCTAAAAAACCTTAAAAAAATTTTATTCCGGTCTTCCTTTGGTATACCTATTCCCTGATCCTCTATCTCTATTCTTACAAAACTAAACATTTTTGTTACTTTTATATTTATACGGCTGCCTTCCGGACTATATTTGATTCCATTATCCACGATATTGGCAATCGCCTCCACTGTCCATTTTTTATCTATAAAAAGCTCTATATCTTTAAATTCTTCCACTTCTACTTCTATATTTTTAACCGACGCTTTGTAATACTCTGTGTTCACCACATCTATTAAAAGTCTTTGCAGATGTACCTTTTCAGGGTTCAGTGATATCATATTGTTTTCAAGCCTTGATATATTAATCAAAGCTGCTGTCAAACTTTCCAGCTTATCCATCTGTGTCATGCTTCTGTCCAGAAATTCCTTCTTTTCACTATCGCTGTCAGCTTCCAGATACATATCAAAGCAAACTTTCATTGCACTTATGGGGGTTTTCAGCTGATGTGATATATCTGTAACAAGAGTCTTTGTATTATCACGTTCTTCATTCAATCTGGCAGTTTTCAATCTTAGACTTCCCGCCAACTTCATCAGCGAATCTAAAAGAGCTGACCCTTCCAACAATTCGAAATTTTTCTCATCATCAATGAATTTAAAATCACCTGAAATACAGTCATCAAGCATGCAAAGCAGTAGTTTCTCCCTTTTTTTCTGATTCCTCGATATGTAAACGAATATCCCATATCCGGCTCCAAGAGAAAGCAGAAAAAGTAAAATAATCATGCCCGAATATACATATATAAGCGTTTTATACTGATCTTTTACATGCATATCTTCATCGTATCCGTAAGAAGACAGTATATCTGCTCCTTCGGCTTCATATTTAAAGGCTTCATCAATCGCAGCATCAATAAATATACTCTCAGCCTGTGGATATTCAGATACAATGGCTCCGGCCATATTCTGTACCCGTCTTACTTCAAATCTGTCAGCTTTATATATAACAATGCCGCCGAAAATCCCCAGTGAGACAGTTATAATAAGGATAATCCCTGTAAATATTAAGACTCTTTTTTTCATAGTTTCTCACATTTCCTCTCCCAAATATATCCCAAGCCCCTTATATTCTTTATAATAGATGGTTTTGAAGGATTTTCTTCTATCTTCTCCCTGAGTCTTCTTATATTGACTGCGACCGTATTATCATCTACAAAATTGCCGTCAACATCCCATACAGCTTCAAGCAGCTGATTTTTTGACAGCACCTTCATTGGGTTCTCAAGGAAATACAAGAGGAGTCTCTGTTCATTAGCTGTAAGAAAAAGTTGTTCTCCTCCTTTTATTACAAATTTTTTTTCCTTATCAAAGATTATATCCACTGATTTTATGATACAACTATCATTTTTACTTTTTCTGATGCTCAAAATATTTTCACAATATCTGTTCATCATGGCATTTACTTTAGATATAAGTACAGCCAGTGAAAAGGGCTTTGTAACATAGTCATCCCCTCCCACTTCATAACCCATAATTATATCAGTTTCCGTATCCATAGCCGTTAAAAATAAAAAAACAGTCGTTCTTTCTTTTATAGACCTTACCTTTGAACAAAAATCCAGACCGCTGCCGTCAGGAAGCCCTATGTCACAAATTATAAGAACTATATCTTGACACTGATACAGCTCCCATCCCTCTTTCAGTGTTTCCGCCGAATACACCTCATATCCCTCTTTTGACAGCTTAAGACTCACGGCTCTGTTTAAACTCTTATCATCTTCTATAAGTAATATTCCTTTGCTCATATGATACCTCCGACTTGCATTATATCTAAATGCACCGAAAATATCAAATAGGGCGCTTCCCTTCCGGGAAACGCCCTATCATCTTTGTATATTTACATATACCCCTTATCTTGCCGCAAATGTCAATTTCTCTCCGTTACAATCAATTATCACATCATCTCCATCCTTAACGGTTCCACGTATAATCTCACCTGCCAGCTCTGTCTCTACATTTCTCTGGAGAAATCTTTTTACAGGTCTTGCTCCGTACGACGGATCGTAACTTTCGTCAGCAATGAATTTTTTTGCTTTATCTGTAAGTGTAAGCTTGATGCCTCTTTCTTCAAGACGCTTTTCTATATCTTTCATCGCAAGTTCTATTATCTTTACAATCTGACTCTCAGTAAGAGGAGAAAATACTACAATCTCATCGACTCTGTTGAGAAATTCAGGTCTGAAATATTTTTTAGTCTCATTTTCAACTTTTTCTTTAATTTCCTCATCTACCGTTCCGTCAGCCCTTATACCATCGATTAAATAATTGCTCCCGATATTTGAAGTCATAATCACTATAGTATTTTTAAAGTCTACCGTTCTTCCCTGATTATCTGTAAGTCTGCCGTCGTCGAGCAACTGAAGAAGTATATTAAATACATCAGGATGAGCTTTTTCAATCTCATCAAATAGGATAACACTATAAGGTTTCCTTCTTACTGCTTCCGTCAGCTGTCCTCCTTCATCATATCCCACATATCCCGGAGGAGCTCCTACGAGCCTTGAAACTGAATGTTTTTCCATGTATTCAGACATATCTATACGAATCATATTCTTCTCTGAATCAAACAGTGCCTCTGACAATGCTTTTGCCAGCTCTGTCTTGCCTACACCGGTAGGGCCCAGAAAAATAAATGATCCTATCGGTCTCTTCTCATCTTTAAGCCCCGCTCTGGCCCTCAATACTGCCTCTGCGACAGCTTTTACTCCATCTTCTTGACCTATTACTCTCTTATGAAGTATTTCAGGAAGTTTAAGGAGCTTTTCTCTCTCACTTTCCACCAGTTTACTTACAGGTATACCTGTCCAGCCTGAAATTACTTCAGCTATCTCTTCTTCCGTTACTTCTTCTTTAAGGAGCCTTGACTCTTCAGCTTCTTCAGCTTTTCCCTTTTCTGCTTCCAATTTCTTTTCCAGTTCAGGCAATGTTCCGTATTTAAGCTGTGCAAGCTTTTCAAGATTATAATTCCTCTCGGCCTCCTCCATCTGATGTTTAACATCTTCTATCTGCTGTTTAACTGCTTTAACTTCGGTTATGGCTTTTTTCTCGCCCTCCCACTGAGCACGCATAGCATTGCTTTCATCTTTAAGCTGTGAAAGCTCTTTCTCTAAAGTTGCCAGTCGTGATTTGGAACCGGCATCAGTTTCTTTTCCGAGAGCCTGTTTCTCTATCTCAAGCTGCATAATCTTTCTTGAAATCTCATCAAGCTCTGCCGGCATACTGTCAATCTCGGTTCTTATTTTCGAAGCTGCCTCATCCATCAGATCTATAGCCTTATCCGGAAGAAATCTGTCACTTATATATCTGTCAGAAAGTGTCGCACATGCTATCAGAGCACTGTCAGTAATCCTTACTCCATGATGAATCTCAAATCTTTCTTTCAGCCCTCTTAATATAGAAATAGTATCCTCTACCGTAGGCTGATCCACCAGTACTTTCTGAAAACGTCTTTCCAAAGCCGCATCTTTTTCAATATATTTTCTGTATTCATCTAAGGTCGTAGCTCCTATGCAATGCAGCTCACCTCTTGCAAGTTTCGGCTTCAGCAGATTACCGGCATCCATTGCGCCTTCGGTCTTTCCTGCACCAACGATATTGTGAATCTCGTCTATGAAAAGAATTATCCGACCTTCAGACTTTTCGATCTCATTGAGTACAGCTTTAAGCCTTTCTTCGAATTCCCCCCTGAATTTAGCCCCTGCTATAAGAGAACCCATATCCAGGGCAAAAATAGTTTTGTCTTTCAAGCCTTCAGGAACGTCTCCATTTAATATTCTCTGGGCAAGACCTTCTACAACAGCAGTTTTACCGACTCCCGGCTCACCGATTAACACAGGATTGTTTTTTGTCCTTCTTGAAAGAATCTGTATAGTATGCCTTATCTCCGCATCTCTTCCGATAACAGGGTCCAGTTTTCCATCCCTTGCCATCTCCACAAGGTCTCTGCCATATTTATTTAGCGCATCATAATTTTCCTCCGGATTCTGACTCGTAACCCGCTGATTCCCCCGCACTTTATTAAGTGCATCAAGAAACCTGTCCTTTGTAATATTATATCTTTTGAATATAACTGCTGATGGTGTATTCCTCTCGTCCAGAAGGGCCAGATATAAATGTTCTACACTTATATATTCATCCTTCATTTTCTCTGCTTTCTTTTCAGCATTAAGGAATAACTGCTGAAGTCGCCTTGTAGAGTACATACTTTCAGCACTTCCGGAAACTTTAGGAAGCTTATCTATTTCTGATTCCAGAGCTCCTATTATCTCACCTGTATTTACTTCCATGAACTTCAGCAATTTGGGAATCAACCCATCTTTCTGCATCAGCAGCGCCAAATGGAGATGTTCCCCATCTATCTGCTGATTTCCCTCTTCTATTGCTATATTCTGGCAATCTATTATTGCTCCCTGTGCATTTTGCGTATATTTATCTATGTTCATAAACTTCACCCCCGAACAATAATGTACTAATTAGGTACATTATTTTTATTAATTTCATTGTATACCTATAAATACCAAAAGTCAACAGTTTTTTAGCACTCTATTAAAGAGAGTGCTAAATTTTTATAACATATAAAAATCTGTAAAGCTTATTTCTGCACACAATATTTCTATACAAAAATACCACCAACACCCTTCTTATTTTAATCTTTTAGGTGCTTTATAATACCTAAAATAAATTTCACAAAATACTATAAATTACTGTAAATTTCTAATTGACAATACTTACAAAACCACATATACTTATTAAGTCAGCCTATATAATATGCGCCTTTGGTGGAATTGGCAGACACGCTAGATTTAGGTTCTAGTGGGAGACCGTGGGGGTTCAAGTCCCTCAAGGCGCACCATGCAACCCATTGAATATAATCACTTCAATGGGTTTTTATTATGAATCACATAAAAAATAAACGAAGAGTTGTAAAATAATTTGCAAAAACTTCGTTTATTTTATTATTTAATATAAATCTTTACCGATATATCTATTCGCACAATCTATACTTTTGGATATTTCTTACGATACAATACTTTGCCTGCAATGCAAGCCGCTGCGACCATCAGTACTGCATAAACTCCTGCAAAAGAACCATCTCCGGTTTCCGCTGACTTATCACCGTTATTATTATTTTCATTAACCTGATTTTGATCAGTATTACCGCCTCCCTGCTGAGGATTATCTTCTTCAGGTATTATTGGATCTTTTTGATCAACAGCTACCAGCTCTCCTTGTGCATTTAAAAGCTGCTTCGCCGCAAAATCAACATCTGTCTGAGCGTAATATTTAGGAGCTTTGTCTATAATCTGTGCTTTGGCAAGAGCATCCGAAAACACTTTATAACTTTCTTCTGTATAGAGATCTTTATCTATATTTTCTGCAGAACTAATGCCCTTTTCCAGATCATCCAGATTAATGGTCTTACTGCCATTATTAAGATAACTATAAATGTGTAATTCAAGAACATCTCCAGGCTGTGATTCTTTAGCTGTAACAGTAAATTCATCGCTCCCTTCTTTGTAGTCAATATCATAATAATCACCTAACATTGGCATCATAGTATTAACACTATTTTTAGCAAAATCCTCCGCCATATCAGTAGCAAAATTATGCAAATGTGCATTAAAAGTTGCGCCTACCTGATTAAATCCCAATCCACTTTCATACTTCGCTTTTACCGGTTCACCATTCTTAAGCAACATCCAATGCACCATTCCCCTTGTAGCATCTTCTGGTCTAATCACCTTGGTAGTTACAGAAGCATTTATATCATTAGTAGCTACTACCTGTTTTACGATTTCCGTAGTTATTCCATTTGGAACAATAATAGTTACATTGATATCAGCATTTTCTCCATCAATACTCTTCAAGTTTTTCCAAGTGCCTGAGGCTTTGAATATTCCAGCAACTTGAGCGCCCCAACCTTTCGTAGTTATCCTAAGAGTCTTATTATTATTTGTCAACTCGACATTCGTCTGATCAGGTTTTAATCCGGCACCAAAGACAACGAAAGAGTTTCCCTCTTCCAGTTTTCCGCTGCTCTGCGCTGAAACATAAGCATCTGAAAGAATATTCATCTCAGTCAGCAATTTTTCTTTATCAACAATTTTCATTTCTTTTTCAAAAGTCAAATCAACAAAGAGAGTCTGTACGGTATTTATTTCTCCCGGTTCAAAGCCTGCATGGGTCGTCTCTGCATCAAAATCTATAACCTCTGCCACCTGACTATCATTTTCATCCACCTTTACAGTATATTTCTTAGTACTGGAAACCCAATCTCTAAGGGATGTTTCAACAGTCAATTCTGTAGTTCCTACAGAATCTGCTGTAATCGTAAACGTTCCATCACTCTTACTTGCCAAATCATTTACTGTCGGCTTATCATTAATATTGTCAAGAGCGTTAGCTTCTCCTACGGAAATTATTCCTTCCTTAGTCACAGCTGTTTCCACTTTCGTAATGCGCTTTGTAGGACTTGTACTACAATTGCATCCATAGTTCTTTATAAAGCAGCTTCCGGGCATGTCGCCGCAAACATCAGGACAATTCGGAGTAGTACCGCAGCCCTCATACTGCACATGTATGTATGGCGATACTGTAACAGTTATAGTATCACCTAACTTCATATTGATAGTATTGTTAGTTTCATTTTCTGCTGTGATAGATATAGTCCCGTGGTTACGCTTTTCACTTGTATATGTATCAGAAGCAAAAGCAGTCGCTGCTCCTCCTATGGTTAAAACACCTATCAACATTACAGCAAAAATTTTTCTCGATAGTCTGGAAATTTTCCAAGACAATCTTAAGTTTTTCATCTTAATTCTCCTTCCACAAATTCCAAATAAGAATTTCTTTTGTTTAATAAATATCCCACTGACAAGTCAGCAACAACATTATTTTACATGTTTATTTTATTTTTTTCAGTTACCAAAACATCAAAACGATTATTTTTCGTTGTCAAACTAACCAATTCTCAAATATTTCGAACATATTATCTAATGTTGAAAATGAACACCAGTATAATTGACAAAATAAAAATACTTAAATATACTTCTTTTAGAATACAAAAAACAAACCTATACCTATTTTTATTCTCATAAGAATATTATTGAAAGGATAATTTATGATTTATACATCATTGACAAACAAAGCCATGCAGCTTGCTTATAAAGCCCATCATGGTCAGGTTGATAAAAGCGGTCTTCCCTATATACTGCATCCTTATCATCTCGCTGAACAAATGAAAGATGAGATCACAATATGTACAGCCCTTCTTCATGATGTAGCAGAAGATACATCTGTGACTATAGAAGATTTGGAAAAAGAATTCCCAAAAAAAATAACAGAGGCTCTCCGATTGCTGACACACACCGAAGGAAGCGATTATTTTGATTACATTCGTGCTATCAAGAAAAACCCCATTGCAAAGATAGTTAAACTTGCTGATATCGCCCATAATTTAGATGAAACACGCCTGTCAGAATGTAAAAATATAACAGAAAAACAACGATCACTATGGCACCAAAAATACATCACAGCAAAATCCATACTGGAACAGGAGTAACATTCTTTATTCCTCCATACCTGCCGGAATTCCCATCATATCATCACACTTCTGCTTTTCTTCCGCAAACTGTCTAAACAGCTTTTCCGGAAGAAAATACAATCTTTTTCCTATAAAACGAGCTATAAATCCTACCAGCAAGGCAGCTATAACAGTACCTTCCCTGACACCCGATAACCTACTCATAAAAATCAGCGACAACACCGCAGCAACAGCCGTCATAGATACATCAAAAAATATTTTAAGAAAGCCAAATTCCTTTTTCAGCTTATATACAATCGCTCTTACAAAAGATTCTCCCGGAAGCATTACAACATTAGCCAACACCTCCAAATACACTCCAATACCAAGAACAACACAACCCACCAAAAGATATAATACTTTTACAATATATAAATCAGGCGACATAGTCTTCATCAAAAACATACTGAAATCTATAAAGTATCCAAATGCCACAGACACTGGTACCTGCAAAATATATTCAGGCTTAAAATCTTTTCTGAGAATAATAAGCTGTAAAATTATAAGAACTATACTAAATATTATAGTAAACTCCCCTAAAGTTAGGGGATATCGCAAACTCAGAACATACGGTATAGAGGAAATCGGAGATGTCCCCAGATCTGCCTTAGTTACTATTGCTACACCTAAAGAACTCACAAATAAACCAATCGTAAAAATTAAATAACGCTTAAATATCTCAGCTTTAGTCATTAAATATCAGCTCCTCCTTTTCCTTTCAAATTACTATTAACTCTCTCAAGAAAAGAAACAAATCGTTTCCTTTCTTCTTCAGAAAATCCGCTCAAAGCAATCTTCTCAAGCTCTGACAATGTCTCTACAGAAATTTTGCTATTCTCTCTACCTATTTCAGTAAGATATACACACATATATCTTTTATCACCAACTCTACTTTTTCTTTTGATCAAGCCACCCTTTTCCATTCTGGATAAAAGACTCGTTACTGTGGCTGGCTCTATCATACAAGCTTCAGCTATATCCTTCTGTATAGCCCCATCATTAAAATACAAATATTCCAGAACTTTAGGCTGGCCTACAGAAAGACATCTGTCAGAAAGACGTTCAAATACCTTTCTTGAAAACATCGTATGATTTTCCATCATCAATTTATGATATGACATAATATCCTCCAACAAAATAATTAGAATTCTAATCATTAGTATAATACTTAGAAGTCTAATTGTCAATTAAACAAATTATTAATATTGATGTACGAAATGAATCTATACTTTATTTTCTATTTTTAAAAAATAAAAAAACCTTACAATTATTATAATCGTAAGGTTTGCTTTGGTGATCCTACCGGGAATCGAACCCGGGTTACCGCCGTGAAAGGGTTATTTTTTCCTTGCAGTTTTCAATTGATTTCCAGCTTTTTTCCATATGAATTTCCACTTTTTAAAAAAATACTTACATTATATATGGGCTTTTCCACGATCTGATTCTTCGCCAGATTGATAAATAACTACCTATATATAATGAAGGTTTTCTATCTAATTTAACAAGTCATACGTATCTACATCAAAAGCTTTTGTTATATATAACCCCACCGTTTTATAAGTTAGCAGCTATTTTTCTATGTCTGTCAGTAAATCTTATATTTTTTTAGCCGTACTCCCTGCTAATATCATGCTGGGGTCTAATTTTAAATTTGCTACCATTATATGCGATATTAATATATTTACGTGGCTTTCAACATCATTTCCTTTTATTTTTATATACTGCGTAAATATCTTGCGGATCTCTTCTTTGACAGAATCTGTATCATTATCTTCTGCCGCCTTTACAATAGGGTTTATGATGTTCATTTTTTGTTTTAATTCCTCCGCCATGAGTGCCACGGCATATCCTATGGCGTATGAAAACTCTCTGTAGTCTTTGTATTCCCATTCATCATTAGTGTATAAGTGCATTTTAAAATTTTCTAAAGTTTCACTCATTTTCAGAGTTCCTTTTGCAATCATTTTTTTGTCCGCCTCTCGTTCCAGCAACCAGCATATATATCCGCTTAACGTTTTTCCATTTTCTTCCGCAAGTTCTTGAGCTGCCTTTTTAAGAGATGGTTCTACTTTTAAAAAAATTTTATCGCTTTTAATTTCTCTCATATTTTCACCTTCTTATTTTCTCGAATATGTTTTAGTAGATTCTTGTAACCTTTACAACAGCTTCTAATGCTTTGCTGTTCGCTTCCCTTTTGTCCCACGCATCACCATTATCTTCTATATCTAAGTAGTCATTTTCATTTAGTTCTGATTCTTCTATTTTGAAATCTACAGCTTTCCAATCTTCTGTTTCTTCATCCCATACTGCAATGCTTCCGCTAAACAAAAGTTCTCCCGGGTTTACTTCATCGTCATTCAATTCTCCAAAATAATATGTCTTTCCAACTTCAATGTTTTCCTCGCCTGTGCTCATTAAATAACTTTTTGTTTTCATGATTTTTCTCCTTCCCCTTGCTTGCCGTGTTCGTCATCTTTATCTTATGGCATAATTATACCAAAAGGTATATACCTTCGTCAATACCTTTTGATATGTTTTTTTAAAATAAAAAATCCCCACCATATATCAATGGAGGGGATTGTCTTACTTTTCTATATCCGCTAACAAATCTTAAATTTTTAGACATTATTTCCGTTCGACGTAATATGGATTCCATTCTGTCCGAGTTTTTACAACAGGTAGCTTTTTGCATTTCTCATAAATTTCTGTGCCTGTTCCATTACCACCAAGACCATGATATCCTTGGTAGATTTCTGTCAAGGTCTCCATTTCTTCAAACGTAATCTGGTTAGTTTCTATGTAAAACTGACCGTATCTGAATAACCTATCATGCCCGTTTGCCCTGACGGCTATCACTAACGACTTAAATTGTCGCATAATCCGTACAAGGGTACCTGCGGCAAAACTGGCCGCCCCTGCACAGATTATTTGAACTAAATTGTCTCGTATCACTTCCCACATATTAACACCCTTATACGTTTATATGTACAGCATTACCCATCTGAGCTGTATTGGCATAACTATATGCAGCTCCATATTTGTAGGCCAATTTAACAACAGCATTTCTTCCGGCTGCTGTTGTGGTCACTCCCGGAATATAAATATCCGCTGCCCTACCTTTTGTATGTGCTGATCCACTGGCTCCTCCCACCTGCGCATTTCTGGTTTTGCACCTCTGGCCGGAAGTGATAGTTATCGGCTTGCCATATTCTACTCTAATGGCTTCTAAAATCTTAAGTAACTTCGCTGATGTATTACCGGCAGGGTAACCATTACAATATTTACCTCCACAGGTACATTTAAACTCTGACTTCGCGAAATGTTTCGAGCTGCCGCCTGAAGCCGAAGACGACGAGGAAGATGAAGAAGATCCGCTTCCGCTGTTCGCCTTAGCCCAGAAATTTGTACCAGCGATTCCATCTTGGGTAATACCCCATGTCTTCTGTTTCGCCTTTATGCCCGCTATAGTTTTGCTTCCTACGATACCGTCCTGTGTCGTCCCTACGATCTGCTGAAGCTTCTTGATCTGTGCAACCAGTCGTACATTGGTATTCGCCCCGTATATTCCATCCTGTGTCAATCCATGTCCCTTCTGAAATCTCTTTACAGCAGCCTTTGTCTGTGCTCCACAGATGCCGTCAATATTGCCGTTATAATAGGCATAATAATGATGTAAATTCTTTTGATACTGTTTTACTAACAACATTATTCCACCTCACTTTCTTCAATTCCTGCAATCTCTCCCTCTACTGCCCAGTCGCTTCCGTCTCCATCCTCTTTTAATCCCCGAAGTGTGTTCTGAGCTTCCTGTGCTTTTTCGGTCACATTATTATTTTTCCACCATGACCAGATGGCAGATATACCCGCCGCCGCTACCGTCAGCCATTCTGTTAATGCTGTTTCATCCAGCGGAATCGGATTCTTTCCGGCCACAGTAAGTGCCATGTTTGCTGTCAGAACCAGCATTACGATTAGCCTAATAATTGCCTTTGTTTTTTCGTTTTTCATTTTCTCACCTCATCCTTTCTTGGGTATTCGTAATAAACCTCAGACCCGTCTCCGGGCAATATAATTGTTCCGGCCATATACATATGGCCGTCTATCTCCGTGTTTTTATGCAGCTGAATTATTTTGTTTACGTTTTCCACATCAACCTGCGCAGCACCATTATCGTACACATAAATCGTATATCCTGTAGGTTCTGCAGTCTTCGGCTTTGCCCCTGCAATAAAAAACGCCGTACAAATGGCTATCCCTGCCAATGCGGCGCATATCGCTATTATTAACTTCCTCATATCTCCATTATCTCCCAGCCATCCGGGTACTCCGTTGGCGGCCAGACATTATTGTCTATCTTAGAACGCCGAACACTGCCGTCTTTTGCTATGCAACATTCGCCCTTCATGTACATTCCTGACCGGCCCAGCGGTTCCACATACGGTTTAGCTTTTAGTGGATTTTTCGTATGGCATAATCCCCATTGTGCTCGCATATCGTTAGGGTGGTCTTTGTAGATAGTTGAATCGTATGGTTGTATTAACTGCCATACTTGTCCGTCATCTCGAACCACTTCCCCTTTTTTCCAGTTTAAATATTGATGTTTTTCCGGGTCAAAGTCCGGTATGTCCGCCTCCCGGTCGATAATGGCAGTGCCGTCCAGTTCAGGGGCTATCGCCTGCAGGCTTTCCGCTGCCTTTAGTCCAATATCTCGCATTTTATCTAAAACATAACTCTTACTTTCCATAACTGTTCACCCCCTCTCTTATAGCTGCCGCCAGTTCGTCATATGGTACTGGCTCTGCTGGCGACTCTGGCTCCGGTGGTTTCGGTAATGGGTCATACACAAACTCCCCGTCCATGTATTTATAGTTTGATATATCATCATCCGGTAGGTGGTCTACCCTTGGCTGCCCTTCTGCTCCGTACTGGTCTTTTGTGGCAGACAGTATTCTGCCATCCGTGTCTAAATTTAATGCATACATCATACCTCTCCTCCGCTATTTTATTCCGGTTATTCCATATATCTTCACTGGGATAACTTCGCTTGGGCTTGTACTGGACGTAAAATTCACCCCTGTCCCAATCACCGAAAACAGCCGTATGGATGTTAAAAATTCAGCTGCAGCAGCAGTGCCAACCGGAACGATCGACGGGGGAATGACCCTAAGGTTTTT
>OLOZ01000082.1_pt1 | contig 107652 bp, 78 predicted proteins | sample 1673021 | NCBI WGS metagenome assembly OLOZ01 (sample SAMEA3136747, study PRJEB25190) | human gut metagenome | biome: human gut; feature: human-associated habitat; material: faeces | place: Austria | collected 2013 | reverse complement strand
AGTAATCTGAAAAAGGAAACGCTGGTAGAAAGAATAAGGTATCAGGGATAGCAAGATAACATTGTGTCCAAACGTAAGATACCCCGGAATCGTAAGGTTTCCGGGGTTTTTCTGTATGGGGAAAAGTTCTGGAATTTTCTGTTTCTTATCGTGAAGATCTGTACTATAATAGACTGGAAAAAATAAGCAGGAGAACTTAGAAATGATGAATCTAAAAACAGATTATAAAAGTATCATCAAAGAGACAAGTATATTAACGGTTGGGGTAGCCATTATTGCCGCGGCGGTATATTTCTTTCTTGTACCGAGCCATGCTTCCGTAAGCAGCATATCAGGTCTTGGTATTGTGCTTTCGAATTTTATTCCCTTACCATTGTCGGCGATTACAATGATTTTGAATGTGGTGTTGCTGATTATCGGATTTTTCACCTGTGGGAGAGAGTTTGGGGTGAAAACAGTATATACCAGTGTGATGCTCCCACTGTTTCTGGGCGTGTTTGAGAGGATTTTTCCGGATTTCGGCTCGATGACGAACAGCCAGGAGCTGGATGTGCTGTGTTATATTCTGGTAGTCAGTGTGGGACTGAGTATATTATTTAATCGCAATGCATCTTCCGGCGGATTGGATATTGTGGCGAAGATTATGAACAAATATCTGCACATGGATCTGGGAAAAGCGATGTCGTTGTCCGGGATGTGCGTGGCACTGTCTGCGGCGCTTGTGTACGATAAAAAGACGGTGGTACTGAGCGTACTTGGAACATATTTTAACGGATTGGTGCTGGATCACTTTATTTTTGATCATAACATCAAACGGAGAGTCTGCATCATCACGAAGAAAGAAGAGGAGCTGCGCCAGTTTATCATTCACGATCTGCACAGTGGTGCGACGATCTATGAGTCGATCGGAGCCTATAATATGGAAAAAAGAAACGAGATTATTACGATTGTAGATAAAGGCGAGTACCAGAAACTGATGAACTACATGAACCGTGAAGATCCGAAGGCATTTATTACGGTATATACGGTGTCGGATATGAGGTATCAACCGAAAAGGTGATGAAAGAAAAAAATCGTCAAAAAGTTTACAAAGCAAAACGGGAAAACTAGAGCGTTTTATGCAAACTGTGGAGTGTCATCATGTATGCCTGGGAATAAACAAAGCGGAATGAAGGAAGAACCGGCAGAAAATACGAAGAAGAGAGGAAATATGAAAATGAAAACAGAACTGCAAAAACAGTTATTTGCATTGCAGGATCCTGGATATCGGGAATTTCATGCCGGACTGATTCCGGGAATTCCGAAAGAAGATATTATTGGAATCCGCACGCCGGTGTTGCGGAAGTTCGCCGGGGAATTTGCCAGAGATCACAGCCAGGAAGCCGAGGCGTTTTTAAAAGAACTGCCACATCGCTATTATGAAGAAAACAATCTGCATATGTTGCTGGTAACAAAGATCAAAGATTACCCGGAATGTCTGCGGAAAGTGAAGGAGTTTCTTCCATATATAAATAACTGGGCAACGTGCGATCTGCCGGCGCCCAAATGCTTCGAAGAATACCGGGAGGAATTACTTCCGGTTATTCGAGAGTGGTTGCTGACAACAGATACTTATACGATCCGGTATGGAATCGGGCTGTTGATGCGGCTGTATCTGGACGATATGTACAGACCGGAATATGCTGATCTGGTTGCAAGGGTACGGTCGGAAGAATATTATGTAAACATGATGATTGCCTGGTATTTTGCGACAGCGCTTGCGAAGCAGTGGGATACGGTGATTCCATATCTGGAAGAACGGAAACTGGATCGCTGGGTGCATCAGAAGACGATTCAGAAAGCGGTGGAGAGCTTTCGAATCACATCGGAGCAGAAAGTATATTTGAAGAGTTTACGTTATCCAAGGAAATAAAAACAGGAAGAATATCGAAAAGTATCAAAACGCATAGAAAGTTACAGGAACAAAGAGAGAAATATAACTGGAAGATGCGGAAGCGGTACATAGAGATAACTGTAGAATAGCAAAACAGTGATGTAAAATAACAGAATCCGCTAAATAATAACAGAGCAGATTCATATGAAAGGAAGCGAAACAATGTCAACATCTATGACAAAGGGGAACCCGTTAAAACTGATGCTTCAGTTTGCACTTCCCCTTTTAATCGGAAATTTATTGCAACAGACGTATAATATTATAGATGCGGCGATCGTAGGACAGATTCTTGGGGCGAAAGCGCTGGCAAGTGTGGGAGCAAGCAGCAGTGTACAGTTTCTGGTTTTGGGATTCTGTATGGGATGCTGTACCGGATTCGGTGTACCGGTTGCCAAGTACTTTGGGGCAGACAAGATGGATACGATGAGAAATTATGTATTTAACGGTGCGGTACTGACTGGGGGAATCGGTGTGACAGTGACGGTTCTTTGTTCTGTATTCTGTCCACAGATTCTGCATCTGCTGTCAGTTCCCGAGGATATCTTCCGCGGAGCCTATCACTATCTGCTGATTATTTTTCTGGGAATTCCTTTTACCTTATTATACAATTATTTATCTAGTATTCTCCGTTCTCTGGGAGACAGCCGGACACCCTTTCTCTTTCTGGCATTTTCAGCGATATTGAATATCTTTCTTGATCTGTTCTGTATCGTGGTACTGAAATGGGGATGTGCGGGAGCTGCCGCTGCGACAATTACAGCACAGGCGATCAGTGGCATACTGTGTCTTGTTTTTATTGGAAGAAAGATGAATGTACTGCATCTGACAAAAGAAAACAGAATGGTAAATATAACTGCGGTAAAAGAACTTCTGGCGATGGGGCTTCCTACCGGACTGCAGTTTTCCATCACTGCAATTGGCAGTATGGTAATGCAGTCGGCAAATAACGGACTGGGAAGTGTGTGTGTTTCCGGATTTACCGCGGGTATGAGAATCAAACAGTTTGCGATGTGCCCGTTTGATGCAATTGCCACTTCGGCATCTGTATTTTGCAGCCAGAATATGGGCGCAAGGCAGCCGGAACGAATCAAGAAGGGACTGCGGCAGGGAGTTGCGATTGCAACGATATATGGTCTGCTGATCGGGCTGGTGCTGATCTTCGGAGGACGCACGCTGTCGATGATCTTTGTGAAAAAATCAGCAGCGGATGTCTTGGATGCATCAGGAAAATATCTGCGGTGTCTTGGATATTTCTTCTGGAGTCTCGGTATCCTGAATGTGAGCCGTATGGTGACACAGGGACTTGGATATTCAGGAAGAGCAGTACTTTCCGGTGTGACGGAGATGCTGGCAAGAACGATTGTCAGTCTGGGATTTGTCGGAGCCCTGGGGTATACAGCAATCTGCTTCGCGGATCAGGCGGCATGGATCGCAGCATGCTGTTACATAGCACCGACCTGCCTGCACTGCGTCAAAAAGGTGACGGGGATACTGGAAGGTAACGGCAACCGATAAAAAGAGTGAGAAGATAAAAGCAATATTTAGTTATAGAAATAGCCTATAGCTGGATATTGCTTTTTTCTATTAGACAAAGTCAGGAAAATTGTATATGATAATAAAAACATAAAAACATAGCGAAATAGTAGGAATATAAAAACAACGAATATAGGTATGATTCAGCAGATCATGTTCTGCGAAGGTACTGAACAGTTACGAAGATATTAAAAAAGAAAGAAGATGACAGAATGAAACAGATTTTGTGTTTTGGAGATTCGAACACCTGGGGATATGACGGAGAGAGCGGGGAGCGGCTGCCATTTAAAGTACGGTGGACAGGAAGATTGCAGAAGGCTTATGAAGGAAAAGATGTCCGTATTATCGAGGAAGGACTCTGCGGAAGAACGACAGTGTTTGAAGATCCGTTCCGGCAGGGACGGAGAGGCACAGCACTGTTGCCGACATTACTGGAAACACATCACCCGGTGGATCTGGTGGTGCTTATGCTGGGGACCAATGATTGCAAAACGATCTTTGGTGCATCGGCAGAAGTGATCGGAAGAGGAATCCAGTGTCTGCTGGATCAGATTCAGACCTTTGCACCTCAGGCAGATGTTCTGCTGATCTCGCCGATCTATCTCGGAGAAAAAGTATGGCAGGAAGGATATGATCAGGACTTTTCGCCACTGTCGGTGAAGGTGTCGAAGGAACTGGAAACAGTATATGAACGAATCGCTGCAGAAAGACAGATCGGATATTTGCGAGCTTCTGATTATGTGCAGTGCAGCGAGGCAGATCAGGAACATCTGAATGCACAGGGACATCAGATCTTCGCACAGGCAGTGTATGAAAAAACCGAGCGGATGCTGTGGAAGAGAAGTGGCTGGAGACAGGTGGTGTAGAAAGTGGAAAACGGTAGGTAATCCGTGGTCAATCATGAACACCAGGTGAACTACGATGTATGAGTTCTGGCTGATTCCGAAACGTGATAGTCATAAGTACAGTTACAATCTGTAAACTTTGAAAGACGAGAGGCATGAAAGGCATAAACTAAAAGCAGATATGAACAGAAAGTTCCAGAGTTGAAATGGGTGTAAAAGCAGATTTCAACCCTGAAACTTTCTATTGATATCTGTATTTGTTTCAGTGGAATATTCTGTCAGCGGACAAAAATATTTTTGCAGATCGTCGTATTTCTCAGACCGTTGTCCTTTCCTGGGCAGAATTTAAAACTTTTGCTGCAAAATTACGAGGCGCCTCGGAAACAATATTGTGAGTCAGATATGCCATGTGCTCCGGAGTATCGTTGGAATCACCGGTGAGCCAGCATTTGATCATCCCCACGCAGCCGTTGATGCAGAAAGCGTAGGCGTATTTGATGTCGTTGACATTCTGTGGGAACATCGTAAAAAGTTCCGGCAAAACAGCGTCCTCGACCAGTTTTTCAATCTTTTCCACAAAAGCCATATCGCCGTTCGGTCCCATCAGTGCCGCACAGATATCCTTGTTGGCAGCCAGAATCCGAAACAGCTGGATGGCAAAAGAATACCCTTCTTCTTTCATTCCCGGATCCAGCGGATGCTCTTTGATGGCTTCCAGAATATCTTCCATCAGTTCGCCCTCTATGCTCTGAAGCATCTGGTAAATGTCTGTGTAATGCAGATAAAAAGTGGAACGGTTGATATCAATCTCATCCACCAGTTCTTTTACCGTGATTTCTTTAATATTTTTCTGCTGCATCAGTCTGGCAAGACCGGCGCGAAGCTGTGCACGGGTTTTTCGCACCCGGCGATCCATTTTTTCTCCTTTTTTCGTTTCCATAAAAATCCCCCTTTTATTGCATCTCCCGTATTTTCTCAAAGAGTTTTTTCAGGTCGAGAAAACTTCCCGGGAAGATTTAAAATCATATCTGAAGAAAATATAAACAAAAATTCCTGAAATTTATTAGAAATTTTTAAGAATTTCAAATAGACATATGCAATATAAAATGTCCAGTAATAAACGATTGAAAAGAAATGTGATGCTTGTATCTCTTATCTTTCTTTAGTATAATACATTCCGAAAAGAAAATCAACATATTGTCGACTAATAGCTTTTTAATCTACTAATAGAATAAAAAACGAATAATGGAATACACATCTATTAATAGAAAAAAGTCGACAAATACATCAAAAAGGAAGGGATACAATGCTAAAACAAGAGTGGAAAAGTTTATTTCACAACAAGATTTTGCTTTTAGTAGTCATCGTAATTGCGCTGATCCCTGCGATTTACGCGGGGCTTTTCCTGGCATCCATGTGGGATCCCTACGGAAATGTGGATAAACTTCCAGTAGCCATCGTCAATGAAGATGAGCCAGCCGAGTACGGAGATACTACACTGACAGTTGGAGATCAACTGGTGGATAATCTGAAAGAAAATGATTCACTGGCATTCAACTTTGTAGACGCAGATGTGGCAAAGGAAGGTCTGAAAAATGGTACTTATTACATGGTAATTACCATTCCGAAGGATTTCTCTGCCAATGCGGCAACGGTCATGGATGATCAACCGGAAAAAATGATCCTGAATTATGAGACGAATCCGGGAACCAATTACATTGCTTCTAAGTTAAGTGAAACGGCTCTTGGCAAGATTAAAACAAGCATCCGTGAGGAAGTAACCAAAACCTATGCGGAAGCTATTTTTGATCAGATTGGAACCGCCGGAGACGGTATGCAGGAAGCAGCCGACGGGGCAAAAGAGATCAAAGACGGTATGGACGATGCATCTGATGGTAATAAGAAAATCACAGATAACCTGAAAGTTCTGGCAGACAGTACCCTGACTTTCAAAGAGGGATCTGAGGAACTGACCGAAGGACTGAAATCATATACCGACGGTGTTGCACAGGTCAATGACGGAGCAAAACAGCTGGATGACGGTGTCAGCACACTGACCGCAAGTCTTCCGACACTGACTAACGGTGTGGATCGGCTGAACTCCGGTGTGAAAGAATACACCGATGGCGTAGCAACCCTGAACAGCAACTCCGAGGCACTGAATTCCGGAAGTAAACAGCTGGCAGAGGGAAGTGAGCAGCTGAAAGAAGGAGCCGCAACCCTGAACAGTGGAACACAGACCTATGTAGCCGGTGTGAATCAGTTGTCCGGCGGTCTGCTTGGTGTCAATGGCGCCAACGGATATATTACCGGTGTGAATTCTCTGACCACAGGACTTCTGGGAAGTGATCAGAGTGCAGGTTATATCGACGGTGTGGAACAGCTGGCGACAGGAGCAAAACAACTGTCCGGTCTGACCGGTATCGGTCAGGTATATGCCGGAATCGTGAATCTGAACAATGCAGTATCCGGAGTTAACACAGAAGGAACACTGCAGAATGGAACCGCCGCTTTAAAAGCAGGTATCAAACAGATTCAGGATCAGGTATCTGCCTTACAGAATACCACCAGTGCAGAAGGCTTAAAGAAGCTGAGCGCAGGACTTTCCAGTGCAAAAACAGGTATGGAAAATGCAAGTGCAGCATCCACAAAAGCGGCTGAGATTTCCGGTCAGGTGGAAAGTAGCATCGAAGCATTGCCTGGACAGTTATCTACTGCATTGGGAAGTTACATGGATGTGGTAAATGCAGCTGTTGCAGATGGAAACAGTAAAATCGCAAAAGCGAACGAACAGATTACAGCTGCAAATGATAAACTGAAAAATGTACAGTCTGTAGCGGATCAGCTGACAGCACTCAGTGCAAATGCAGCAGAAGGCGAAACCGTACAGGTACCCGCAGAGATATTAAAGAGTCTGGCAAATACATTAAGCAGTGCACAGGGCGGTGCAAGTACCGTGGATTCTGTAAGCGCAGATACCTACACTGCAAAAGCAGCAGCAGTCACAAAAGGAATTAACGATCAGCTGAGTGCAAGCCAGACATCACTGAACACTGCAAAAGCCGGACTGGAAAAAATTGCTTCCGGACTGAATGACGGAGCAAAACAGCTTGCAGACGGAGCTTCTGCAATCCCATCTGATATCCCGTCGAAGCCGGTGCAGGCACTTTCAGACGGACTGGCTCAGGTATATGCAGGAGCCACAAAGGTAGATACCGGTGTCGGTCAGGTGGCAGCAGGTCTGACACAGCTGCAAACTTCTACAGCATCTTTCCCGGCAGCAGCCAAGGGTGTTGCAGCACTGAATGCAGGATTTGAAAAACTGACAGCAAATGATGCGACACTGAAAGCCGGAGCAACACAGCTGCAGCAGGCAGGAACTACCGTAGCAGCCGGAGCAACACAGCTTCTTGCAAATGGTTCAGCCCTGACAGCCGGAACTGCACAGGCAGCAGCCGGAACCGAAACTCTGGCAGCCGGTGCTCAGACATTAACTACCGGCCTTGCAACATATACCGCCGGTGTATCTGCTCTGAACAGTAACAGCGCAGCACTGACAAACGGAACACAGCAGCTTGCCGATGGTGCGAAGACACTGGGAAGCGGAGCAACCACACTGGCAAATGGTACTTCCACCTTATATAATGGAACAAAAACTTTAGTAGCAAATAATAACACCTTAAACAGCGGTGCCACACAGCTTACCGATGGTGCCGGTCAGATCCAGGATGGATCCAGTCAGTTATATGACGGTTCCAAAGAACTGGGTGATGGATTAAAGAAACTGGATGATGGTTCCGATACACTCCAGAGCAGTCTGGCAGACGGAGCCGAAACTGTAAAAGAAAATAAAGCAGAAGATGTAAATTATGAGATGATTGCAGCTCCTGTAGATGATGATGAAGCAAAAATGACAGAAGTACCGAACAATGGCCATGCGATGGCACCGTACATGATGTCTGTAGGTCTGTGGGTTGGAGCACTTGCTTTCTGTCTGATGTATCCGCTGACAAAATACAACGGAAAATTAAAATCCGGATTCGCATGGTGGGGAAGCAAAGCTTCTGTATTATATCCACTGGCAATCCTGCAGGGTATCCTGGTGATCTTCCTGCTTCATGTATTTGACGGATTTACCCCGGCCCAGATGGGTAAGGCGGTAGCATTTGCCTGCCTGACTTCCGTGGCATTTACCTCGATCATGTACTTCTTCAATATCAGTCTTGGTAAAGTAGGAAGCTTCCTGATGCTGGTATTCATGGTTATCCAGCTGGCAGGTTCCGCCGGAACCTATCCGGTACAGCTTTCACCGGCATTCGTATCGAAGATTCATGCATGGGTACCGTTCACCTATTCCGTAGATGCCTTCCGAAGCGTCATCTGCGCAGGAGAAAGCATCCGGACACCAGTCATTGTTATGTGTGTGATCACAATCGTATTTACGATCCTGACCATCATCGAATTCCAGTTCCGCACCAGACGGATCAAAGCAGGAAAACCGATTTTCCATGATTTCCTGGAAGAAAAAGGACTGGCATAAGAGAACAGTTACATAAGGAACAATAAAAAAACAGTTGTTACCGAAATCTCTATATGAGATTCGATAGCAACTGTTTTTTGAACTGCACACTCGAATCCGTATCCTGCGTGAATGATACAGTTATTTACGAAACGATGTACCGGTACATCCAGATAGCAATTAATCGTGTCTCTCATCCTCATTGTCATAGCACTCACAAAACCGTGCTGCGAATGCCGGTGGCTCGTCTTTGATGTACAGGTGGGAAATATCTCCGAAAGAACTCATACGGAAATATGCGATCCCCGGGCGGCGCTCTTCGGTGACGAGGGTTGTGACGGAGCTTGGAGCGGCGCAGGTGCCGTGCCACAAAACCATCGGGGAAATGTGCAGCAGGTGACTTAACAGGACACATTCCAGACCGAAGTGGCAGAAGAAGACAATCGTATCGTTGTTTGCGTGCTCTGCGCGGTAGGTAAGACCGTCACGGACATACCCGTGACTGGCGAGCAGGGCATCGAAGTTGGTGGTTACCCAGTCATACTCTTCTTTGACATGTCCTTCCATCATCACAGGAACCTTCCACCATTCATCCGGCAGATAAAAGCGGGGTTCCGCGGTCCAGTCCTGTGGCAGCCAGTCCCAGGAGATCATTTCCTTTTCCGGGACATCCGGGCGGTGGATCCGTGCATCAAATTCGCGAAGCCAAGGTTCTTCGGTGGCAGTGCGGTTCATTTTCTTCAAGGTCAGAGAGGCAGTGTCTCTGGCTCTTCCGAGAGGAGAGACATAAAAGGCTTTCACATCGAGTTTTGCTAGTTTTTCGGAAAGGTAGTCTACTTCTTTCCATCCTTTTGGCGTCAGGGAGTCGATGGTATAATCCGGATCTCCGTGACGGACGATCAGTAATTTCATATAATAGCCTCCTGTGTGTAAAATAATCAATGTTTTCTGGTAATATAGCAGATATTGGAAAACAGCGGACAGCTTTTTATCCATGCAAAGTTCCGGTATTCTCTCCAGTTGATATACCACTCCTGTCCCCAGCTGCTGATCCGCAGCCATCCGTGTTCGATGCCGGTAACAGTGATATAGTGTGCACGGGTGGAAGAAGATTTTATGTAAATTCCATCGCCGGTTTTCTTGTACAGAGGAAGCCGGTCTTTCTTCCAGATCAGGGGAAAATTACCGCCGATGGATAGAATGACCGGGATATCCTGACTAAGCAGCCGGTTGATCTCCTTTCCGGTATTCCGATACCCGATATGCCAGCAGGCACGGTAAGGAAGACGGCGGAGTAAGAAGGCCAGATTCAGTCCTGCGGAGAGCATCAGTCCGTTGATTCCGAGACGGGGAAGAATCGGAAAGAGTCGATGCAGTCTTTTTACAGATCGCTCATAGTCCTCCCAGGAGCGGGAATCACTGACGAGCTGTTCTCCGGAACGATGACGGTCCGTCTGTGCTGTCAGAGATTCTTTCCGTTCCAGATACCACAGCAGATCGTGCGCCGCGATCAGACCGCAGCCGTATCCGCGGATGGAAGGAGAAGAAAACCAGGTCTGGCTGCCGCCGTAGGAAGCACCTTCCGGTCGCTGCACGGAAAGTTCCGAGGTGAGACTTCGTGAGCCGGTTTCGGATAAAGAAGTTTTTCGTGGAGTATGAATTATGTTATCTGTCATAAAAATCCTCCGTATAGAATAGAAAAATGTGCCGGAACATGACCCTTTTCAATTACATTACATAGCAATCAAGGATTCGATAGATCCATTTTCTTGATGCGAATGTAACTATTCAGTAGCCATTGTCCCGCGAGGTGTTTTGACATGAATATGTCAAAATCCCGAGACATACAAGCCAAAATGCCATCACCGAAGGTGATTTACGCGAGCAACGAGTCAAAGTCCGTGCTTGCACGGAACCTTGAGGAATGCCGCGATAACGATAAAAATCGCAAAGCGTGTTTTTATCGTTTAAATGCATTTTGGCTCGTAACTGTGAAGGTACTGAACAGTTACATGCGAATAAACAATAGTTTATAAAGTTTCCGCGATTCTTCTTGCCACATACACGCCGCTGGCAGATGCATGGGACAGGGAGTGGGTAACGCCGCTTCCGTCGCCGATGATATAAAGACCTTTGTAGGGGCTTTCCAGATGCTCATCGATATCCACTTCCATATTATAGAATTTCACTTCGACACCGTACAGCAGAGTATCGTCATTTGCCGTGCCCGGTGCGATCTTATCCAGGGCATAGATCATCTCGATGATACCATCCAGGATACGTTTTGGCAGAACCAGACTCAGATCTCCGGGAGTAGCGGACAGAGTCGGGCGAACCAGACCTTCTTCGATACGGCTGACCGTACTGCGTCGGCCGCGAACCAGATCACCGAAACGCTGTACGATCACACCGCCGCCCAGCATGTTGGAGAGACGGGCGATACTCTCGCCGTATCCGTTACTGTCCTTGAATGGCTCGGAGAAGTGTTTGGATACCAGCAGGGCAAAGTTGGTATTTTCCGTGTATTTTGCCGGATCTTCGTAGCTGTGGCCGTTTGCGGTTATGATACCGTTTGTATTTTCATTTACCACGATGCCGTTCGGGTTCATACAGAAGGTACGGACATTATCCTCGAACTTCTCGGTACGGTATACGATCTTGCTCTCATACAGTTCATCGGTCAGATGGGAGAAGACAACAGCCGGAAGTTCCACACGAACGCCCAGGTCGACACGGTTGGACTTCGTAGGGATCTGCAGATCTTTACAGACAGTTTCCATCCATTTGCTGCCGCTTCGTCCAACGGAGATGATACATTGTTTACAGGTGGCGGTCTCATCCTTGCCGTAGTTCAGGGTGTACATGGAATCGTTGTATTCGACAGAAGTTACAGGAGTCAGGAAGAAGAAATCCACCTGCTCTTTCAGTTCGTTGTACAGATTTTCCAGAACGACATAGTTGATATCCGTTCCCAGATGACGGACGGAAGCATCCAGCAGCTTCAGCTTGTTCTGGATGCACAGCTTTTTGAATTTTGTTCCGGCTGTGGAGAACATACGGGTATTCTCGCCACCGTGGGAGACATTGATCTCATCCACGTATTTCATCAGATCCAGGGCAGTCTTTTTTCCGATATGCTCGTAAAGAGTTCCGCCGAAGTCGTTGGTGATATTGTATTTTCCATCGGAAAATGCACCGGCACCGCCGAAACCGCTCATGATCGCGCAGGTTTTGCAGCCGATACAGGTTTTTACTTTTTCGCCGTCGATGGGGCAGTGGCGTTTGCTTAACGGATTACCCGCCTCAAATACAGCAATTTTCAACCCCGGTTTTTTCTGAACCAGTTCATAGGCAGAAAAGATTCCTCCAGGACCGGCTCCGACAATAATTACATCATACATCATAATTGTCACCTCTGTTTTCGTAAGACTGAACGCATAAAAAAAGCCCGTATCCATGGAAAGAATACGAGTCTGTACTCACGCAGGAGTATCCCGCGGGGCGTTTTCATGCGAAAGCCATGTGTTCGTTTGAGTTCTCTGTTTCATTATATCGAAAGGACGAAGTACTTGTCAAGGAATAGGGAGAAAAAGAAAATGAGGAAAAAAATGTAAAAACCTATTGACGTGGTGGGGATATGGTGGTAATATATACTCATAAACATACTAGAGAGGTAGGGAATAGGGAAATGAAAGAGAGATTACCCTTATTAGTCCGCCACAATTACAGATTTGGACGAATGTGAAGCACAAAAGTGTGACCGTCAGAGATTCCGCAGCGGATCCGGCGAACAGCAGTCCGAAGAGCGGAAGAAAAAGTAAAAAGTGAAACTAATGACCCAAGAGGGATTCGATATTACAGAAAGAATAAGAGGAGAAAAGACTATGAGCAAGAATTATAAATTTGAAACTTTACAGGTACATGCAGGACAGGAACATCCGGACCCGGCTACCGATGCGAGAGCAGTGCCGATCTATGCAACAACATCTTATGTATTCAAAGATTCCGCGCAGGCAGCAGGACGTTTCGGACTGACAGAAGGCGGTAACATCTATTCCCGTCTGATGAACCCGACAAGCTCTGTTTTCGAAGAGAGAGTAGCAGCACTGGAAGGCGGCGCAGCAGCTCTGGCTACAGCAACCGGTTCCGCAGCTATCACATACGCTGTACAGAACATTGCGACAGCAGGTGATCATATCGTATCTTCTGCACACGTTTATGGTGGAACATACAACTTGTTTGCAAATACTTTAAAAGAGCAGGGAATCTCCGTAACATTTGTAGATCCTTCTGATCCGGAGAACTTCCGTAAAGCCATTCAGCCAAACACCAAACTTCTGTATGGTGAGACACTGGGTAATCCAAACTCCGATGTACTGGATCTGGAAGCGGTATCTGCAGTAGCTCATGAAAACGGTATTCCGCTGATCGTAGATAGCACATTTGCTACACCGTTCCTGCTTCGTCCACTGGAGCATGGCGCAGATATCGTCGTACATTCCGCAACCAAGTTCATGGGTGGACACGGAAGCGTAATGGGTGGTGTGATCGTTGATGGCGGCAAATTCGACTGGACTCAGAACGACAAGTTCCCGGGAATCACAAAACCAAACCCATCTTACCATGGTGTTGTATTCAGTGAAGCATGCGGAAACATCGCTTATGTAATGAAGATCCGTACTACTCTGATGAGAGATCAGGGAGCTACCATTTCTCCATTTAACTCTTTCCTGCTTCTGCAGGGACTGGAGACACTGTCTCTTCGTGTAGAACGTCATGTGGAAAATGCTCTGAAGGTTGTAGAATTCCTGAAGAACCATCCACAGGTAGAAAAAGTAAACCATCCATCTCTGGCAGAAGGCCATCAGCTGGATCTGTATAACAAATATTTCCCGAACGGTGCAGCTTCCATCTTTACTTTCGAAGTAAAGGGCGGACAGGAGAAAGCACAGAAATTCACAGAATCTCTGGAACTGTTCTCACTGCTGGCTAACGTAGCAGACGTAAAATCTCTGGTTATCCATCCGGCATCCACCACTCATTCTCAGATGAATGAAGAGGAACTGCGAGAAGGCGGTATCACACCAAGCACTGTACGTCTGTCCATCGGTACAGAAAACATCGACGATATCATCGCTGATCTGGAGCATGGTTTCGAAGCAATCAAATAATATAAAATATTGAAATTTTCTGATTGACATGTGAAGCTGTCCTTTGATATTCTAATAGAAGATAACAGGGAGTAGTTCACACCAGTCAGGTGTTGGATACCTCGTCATCACGTCGAAAGACCGGGGAATCCACTGAAAGAAGAACGAGACTTTTATCGCATTATTTGTGTGCGGTGGAAGTCTCGTTCTTTTTCTATATAAAAGAAGCGCCGACAAAGAACCGGACATTTCCAGGGCACACGGAAAGCAGGAGGAAAAGAGAATGGAAATGATTTTACAGGTGTTGTTGCTGGTGTTGGGCTTTTTGATGCTGGTAAAAGGTGCTGACTGGTTTGTGGATGGAGCGTCGGGAATTGCAGAGCGATTCGGAATTCCCCAGCTGGTAGTCGGACTGACCATTGTGGCCATGGGAACAAGTATGCCGGAGGCGGCAGTGAGTATCAACTCGGCGTTAAAAGGGAACGCGGGGATTACGATCGGAAACATTGTGGGGAGCAATATTTTGAATATTCTGATCATTCTTGGTATCACTGCGGTGATCACAACGGTGGCGGTACAGAAATCTACGATATGGATCGAGATTCCTTATATGATGATAATTACAGTTCTGTTACTGGTACTGGGAAAAAGCGGAAATCAGATTACACTCAGCGAAGGTGTTATCCTCTGGGTGGCATTCTTACTTTATCTGGGATATCTGTTTTATTGTGCAAAAAAGAACAAAGAAGAAGTGGTCGAGGAGGAAGCAAAATCGATGTGGAAATTGCTCCTTGCAACGATACTGGGACTGCTGCTGGTGGTCTGGGGAAGTGATGTTACTGTGGATGCGGCAAAGGCAATTGCAAGGGTGCTGGGAATCAGTGAGCGTGTGATCGGTCTTACGGTGGTGGCACTTGGAACATCCCTTCCGGAGCTGTTCACCTCGGTGTCTGCAGCACGGAAGGGAAAAGCAGATATTGCGATCGGAAATATCGTGGGAAGCAATATTTTCAATATTTTGTTCGTGGTAGGTACGGCAGCACTGATTGTTCCGGTGGAGTTTCTCCCGGGATTTGGTATCGACACGGTGATAGCGCTGGGAGCCGGGCTTCTGTTATGGGTCTGTATCTGGAGAAAACGGGCACTGACCAGGCCGGCGGGTATTGTGATGTTGATAGCTTATCTGGCTTATTTTATGTATCTGATGTAGTTTTTTGAAAATTTCGTAATAAAAGAAAAAGTATACAAGATTCTACATTGCGCTTTCCGGAAGGTACTACTATACTAAATGGCATGGAATGAAAAAGTATGGCAGAAACTTTGGGAGGAAAAATATGGAGAACAAAAAGAAAAAATTGTCGGCGTATTACAAACCGTATAAGGGGCTGTTCCTGGCGGATATGGTGTTTGCAATGATCGGAGCAGCCATTACCCTTGTGATTCCGTTGATGGTGCGGTATATTACGGGAACTGTTGTGCTGCTTCCTATTGAGGAAGCATCCTCGACCATCATCCGGCTGGGGATTTTCATGGTGCTGCTGGTGATCGTAGAAGGATACTGTAACTATTTTATCGGGTATTATGGTCATGTGATGGGTGCGAAGATCGAACACGATATGCGAAATGAAATCTTCGGACATTACCAGAAGCTGTCCTTTGCATTTTTCGATAATCAGAAAGTGGGACATCTGCTCTCAAGAATCACCAGTGACCTGTTTGATATCACAGAACTGTTACATCATGGACCGGAAGACGTGGTCATCTCCACGATCAAGCTGGTGGGAGCATTTATTATCCTGTTGATGATCAATGCAAAACTGGCGTTAGTTGCGATCGGTTTTGTAGTGATCATGCTGCTGTATGCGGTAGGGATGAATAACCGGATGCGTGGGGCATTCCGGGAAAACCGTGCCAGAATCGCAGATATTAATAGCCAGATTGAGGACAGTCTTTCCGGTATCCGTGTAGTTAAATCTTTCAGCAATGAAGAGACCGAGATGGATAAGTTCGAGGAAGGCAACAGCCGGTTTGTGGCATCGAAGAAAAGGACATACCGGTTTATGGGGTCTTACAATTCCGGGATGGGGGTATTTTCCACACTGATCACGGTTGGATCCCTGCTGATGGGTGCATGGCTGATGATGAAAGGGGAACTTTCCGCAGCGGATCTGGTGACCTTTCTTCTATATATTAATAACTTCACCGAACCGGTGAAAAAGCTGGTAAACTTCACGGAACAGTTCCAGAACGGTTACAGCGGTTACGAACGTTTTCTGGAGATTATGAGTATCGCACCGGATATCAAAGACAAAGAGGATGCACAGTCTCTGGATCGGGTGAAGGGAGAGATTCAGTTTGAGGATGTATCGTTCCATTACAGTGAAAATAAAGAAAATGTACTGTCTCATGTAAATCTGGATGTGAAGCCGGGAGAATATGTAGCGTTAGTCGGAAGCAGCGGTGCAGGAAAAACAACTCTGTGTTCCCTGATTCCCCGATTCTATGATGTAACCGGAGGAGCTGTTTTGCTGGATGGCATCGATATTAGAGATGTGAAACTAAAAGATCTGCGGAGACAGATCGGTATCGTGCAGCAGGATGTCTATCTGTTTGCCGGAACGATCCTGGAAAATATCCGTTACGGAAAACCGGAAGCTACCGATGAAGAAGTGGTGAATGCAGCCATGGCGGCAAATGCCCATGAATTCATCATGAGTCTGCCGGAGGGGTATCATACGGATATCGGACAGAGGGGTGTAAAGCTTTCCGGCGGTCAGAAGCAACGACTTTCCATCGCCCGGGTATTCTTAAAGAATCCACCGGTTCTGATTTTTGACGAAGCGACTTCGGCACTGGATAACGAGAGTGAAAAGATCGTGCAGCATTCTCTGGAAATGCTTGCCAAAGACAGAACCACGTTTGTGATCGCCCATCGGTTATCGACGATTCGAAACGCACAGAGAATCCTGGTATTGACAGAAGACGGTATTGCAGAAGAGGGAACCCATAAGAGTCTGCTGGCTCAGGGTGGTATCTATGCTGGATTGTACAATATGCAATTTTGATGTATTATGATGTTTTTGTCAGATTTCTGAATCTGGAACTCTGGTATCATATAATGACCGGTATGCGAAGATCTGCCGGTCATTTTCTGTTGCCAAGCATACGATAAAAAGGTCCGGTGGACCTTTTTTTAGTGTATATCTTCCGTTGACTTAAGTGTCGAATATATTTATAATACACAGTAGTGCGTAAAAATGTGCAGAAGACGCGAAGCAGGCAGTCCGACACAGATGCAGGAAAGAATGAGGAGATACCGATGAAAACATGGGAAGAGAATGTCCGGAAAGTAGTTCCCTACGTACCGGGCGAACAGCCAAAAGTACAAAATCTGATCAAATTGAACACCAATGAGAACCCATATCCGCCGTCACCGAAAGTGGCAGAGGCACTGAAAGCGATCGATGTGGACTGTATGCGTCTGTATCCGGATCCGGCAGCTTCCGTACTGGTGAAAGGCATCGCTGATTTTTATCAGCTGCAGGAAGACCAGGTGTTTGTGGGCGTAGGTTCTGACGATGTTCTGGCGATGATTTTTATGACATTTTTTAATTCCAAAAAGCCGATTTTGTTCCCGGATATCACCTATTCTTTTTACGATGTGTGGGCAGATATGCTGCGGATCCCGTATGAGACGGTTCCGCTGACCGATGATTTTACGATACGGAAAGAAGACTATTTCCGGGAAAACGGAGGAATTATTTTCCCTAATCCAAACGCACCGACCGGTGTGGAGCTTGGCATGCAGGATGTGGAAGCAATCATCAAAGCCAATCCGGATGTGATCGTAGTTGTGGATGAAGCTTATGTGGACTTTGGTGCGGCATCTGCGCTGCCATTGATCGAAAAGTACGATAACCTTCTGGTGGTTCAGACCTTTTCCAAATCCAGAGGAATGGCAGGTATGCGTATCGGCTATGCCATGGGTAATCCGGTACTGATCAAATATCTGAACGATGTGAAATATTCTTTCAATTCCTATACCATGGATCAGACCACTCTGGCGCTCGGGGCAGCTGCGATCGCTGACAGGGCATATTTTGAGGAAACGGTGCATAAAGTGGTGGAGACCAGAGAGTGGACCAAGAAGGAACTGACAAAACTCGGGTTTGTCTTCGGAGATTCCAAGGCGAACTTTATCTTTGCCTCTCACCCGGAGATTCCTGCAGCGGATCTGTTTGCAGCGCTTCGGGAAGCCAATATCATCGTTCGTTACTTTAACAAACCGAGAATTGCCAATTATCTGCGTATTACCATTGGAACGCAGGAGGATATGGAAAAACTGATTGAATTTTTAAAAAAATATAAAAAATAGGAGAAATATATGGAATCACTTGTTACATGGTTTGCCACAACTTTAGGACCTTATATATCGGAGAAAGCAGTCGTTTTTCTGATTTCGATGATGCCGCTTCTGGAACTTCGAGGAGGACTGCTTGCCAGTTCGCTTCTGAAAGTATCCGCTGTTCAGGCAATCCCGATTTGTATTATCGGAAATATTTTACCCATTCCGTTTATCCTGCTGTTTATCAAGAAGATCTTCCAGTGGATGAAAAAAATAAAATGCTTCCGGGGACTGATTGAAAAACTGGAAAACCGGGCGATGGGAAGAAGTGAAAAGATCCAGCAATATGAATTCTGGGGGCTGGTGTTATTTGTGGGAATCCCCCTTCCGGGAACCGGTGCATGGACGGGTGCTCTGATTGCGTCCCTGCTTGGCATCGATATTAAAAAATCCTCACTGGCTATTTTTTGCGGAATTGCCATGGCGACGGTGATCATGTACATTGTATCTTATGTACTGGTGGGAAATATCGTGAGTTAAATAAAAAAATGGATAACAGGCTGTCACGGATGAATGTCCGAAGACAGCTTTTTCAATTTCTGCAAATATCGAATAATATGATGTGCTTATATGAGCTTTTGAGGACTACTGTGATGAGCAAGATTGCTTCAACGGACCAATGTGGTTTACGTGAATAACGGAGTCATATAACGCCTCCTGTGTCCATATAGTAAAGAGAGAATGCCGGGGAATGGACAAAAAACATGAAAAAGGGAATGTGGGGTGTGGGAGCCCTGGCACTTGTGCTGATCACCGGGTTGTCTGTTTTTTACCGGGCACAAGTGGGGAAAAAGGTTGTCACGGCAAGTACCAGTGTGAACGGGCAGGAGCTGCCGATCTGTTCTGTGCAAACCGGGAAAAAGCAGATAGCTTATACCTTTGAACTGAGTGGAACGCAAATCGGGAAGGGGCAGGCAGAACAGATGTTACAGATTCTGCAGCAGCAGGAAATTCCGGCCACATTTTTTGCCACTCCGTCCTGGATCGAGAACCACAGGAGTCTGGCAATACAGATCTGTCAGCAGGGACATGAGATACAAGGATTGGGTGAACAGGAGGTATGCGTGGAACAGATGACGGCGAAAGCGTGCAGGAAGGAGCTTCGGAAGATCAGGGAGACGATTGAAACAGTTACAGAGGAGCCATGTGTATTTTTCCGTATTCCCGGCGGGGAATATAACAATGAAGTACTCCGGACGATATATGCCTGTGGAAGCTATCCGGTGGCATGGAGTGTCGACAGCATGGACTGGAAAGAGTATGAAGCCGGTGAACTTGTCAGGCAGCTGCTGCAGTCATGTACGATCCGGGATGGTGAGATTCTCCGCTTCCATGGGGAAGGAGAAAATACCGGAGAAATGGTGAAATTACTGCATCCCCGGCTGAAAGAGGAGGGATATGAGGCGGTAACGGTGTCACAGATGGTTTACAAAGATCGCTATCGGATGACAACGGATGGCAGACAGATTCCGGAAAAGTCAAAATAAAGTAACTTTCAGTTAAAATAAGGCATTTTTTTCATTGAATATCCTGTATACTAAAGAAAAAGAGAGGTAACGAAACAGCAGCAAAGATGCGGGAACGTTATCGGGATAGCACTAGAGCGTGTCTGAAAAATCATTTCCGCAATCTGCGAGCCCCACTTTGCGGTATATTTTACCCTCATTCGGTTGCCGTAGCCCGCTACGCCGCCCTTATTCGGATAAAATCTCCCACAAACTTGGACTCGCAGCTCACGAAAAGCCTTTTTCAGACACGCTCTAAAGATTTATGGAGGTAAGAAAACTATGATTCGCAGATACGTGTATGGAAACGTGATTGAAACAGAAGCCGTGTTAAACAAACCGGAACAGGAAAACGGTGCACTGCCTTATTTTACTGTGGATGAGTAGGCGATGACTCTGTCTTATACCGTGGACGAAGTAGACTTTGATCATCCGGAGTGCATCGGTTTTGTAGAAAATGTTGCTGAGTACGAGTACTACAACGATAACGGATATGAGAAAGATTACGAGAATCCGGCGCACATCACCGTTCTTCGTATGGAAGCAGAAAAATAAAACAGACATTACTGTGAAAGAAAAATGATTCAGACATATTAAAAAAGCCAGCAGGGGAAATTGCTTACGATTCCCTTGCTGGTCTTTTTTGAAAGTTACCTGCTATTACGGAAGTTGTCAAAAACTCGTAGAAGTACAGGCGACGAGTCGCCAAGGCTTCATGTGAGCATGGATTTTGGCTCGTTGCCCGCGTAAAAAATATGCCCCGGAGGATTCTGATATGGTCCTCCGGGGCATATTTTTTATGTTGTTTATAACATTTCCGAATTAAATAATAATTGTAATTACACGGATAATAAACAGTGCACATACGATATACATAACCGGATGAATCTTTTTCAGCTGACCGGTGCATACTTTAATGATGAACCATGCCAGAACACCGAACATGATACCGTTTGCGATAGAATACGTAAGAGGCATCATCAGGAATGCCAGATATCCGCCGACAGCATTTGCCAGATCACCGTCGAATTCCATTTTCTTGATGGAAGAAGCCATAAAGAAACCAACGATTACCAGAGCCGGAGCTGTGGCAAAGCTTGGAATAGCCAGGAAGATCGGTGACAGGAACAGTGCAACCAAAAACAGGATACCGGTTGTCATAGCAGTCAGACCGGTTTTTCCGCCTTCCGCAACACCGGAACTGGACTCTACGAAACTGGTAACGGTGGAAGTACCAAGCATAGAACCTGCTACCGTACCGATAGCATCCGCCATCAGGACACGGCCTACGCGAGGAAGATTACCGTCCTCATCCAGCAGATCTGCTTTTTCGGCAACACCGATAACAGTACCGATGGTATCGAACATATCTACAAACAGGAATGAGAATACGATAACAACGAACTCAGATACATGAGAACCGATCCATGCGAAATCAAATTTGCAGAAAGTTGATGAGATGGACGGCGGGATGAAGGAAGAAGCACTCAGAGACGGAATCAGAGAGGCTGCCCCAGCATCCGGATCTACTACATACCAGCCTGTCAGCTGAGCAATGATTCCCAGAACCCAGGTGATCAGGATACCCCAGAGAATAGATCCTTTTACATTATAGTGATTCATCACAGCAATCACCAGGATACCGATCAGGCACAGAGCAACTTCCGGTCTTCCGAAGTTACCGAGTGCAACCAGTGTGGAGTCATCAGATACGACAACACCGGCACCCTTAAGACCAACAAATGCGATAAACAGACCGATACCGGATGTAATACCGTATTTCAGGTTCTCAGGGATTGCGTTGACGATCGTTTCACGCAATTTGAAAAATGAAAGAATAATGAAAATGATACCCTCTACCAGTACAGCAGCCAGTGCGATCTTCCAGGGATCATCGATTCCCTGCAGCTGTCCAAGACATACTGTATAAGCAAAGTAAGCATTCAGCCCCATACCTGCAGACAGTGCGATCGGATAATTTGCCCAGAACGCCATAATAAAGGTTGCCAGTGCAGAGGCCAGTGCGGTAGCTGTGAAGACGGCTCCGTTGTCCATTCCTGAAGCACTTAACATGTTAGGGTTAACTGCGAGTATATACGCCATGGTAAGAAATGTGGTAATACCGGCCATCACTTCTGTTTTTACCGTGGTGTTATGCTCTTTCAGTTTAAAGAGTTTTTCCATGGTTTATTTCCCTCCTCTGATTAAATGGTAAAATTATAAAAACTCTATTAAGATTGTAATGGATTGCCTCCCGGTTTGTCAACGCGGACTTCCCAAAAAGGTGGGAATACGCTATAATGAGCATAATTCTAATATGAATGAGGCAACTGTTAATAAAACAGATATAACGGTTCGCTATCTTCGCAGTTACGAACCAATAGCTACGGAACCGTTGCAGACAGACAATCTAAGTGACAGCAGAAAGTGAGGAAATTCTATGAAATTTACGAAAATGCAGGGTATCGGAAATGATTATGTATATGTAAACTGTTTTAAAGAAAAGGTTGAAGATCCCGGAGAAGCAGCGATCAAAGTCAGTGACCGTCATTTCGGAATCGGTTCTGACGGACTGATTCTGATAAAACCATCCGAGGTGGCAGATTTCCAGATGGATATGTACAACGCAGACGGTTCCCGTGGAGCGATGTGTGGAAACGGAATTCGCTGTGTGGCGAAATACGTATACGATTACGGTCTGACAGACAAAACATCTGTCTCTGTGGAGACGGCAAGCGGCATCAAGTATCTGGATCTGACCGTGGAAAACGGGAAAGTGGTGCTGGTAAAAGTTAATATGGGCGCACCGATCCTCGAAGCCGCAAAAATCCCGGTAGTTTCCGAAAAAGAGCAGGTGATCAATGAACCCCTTCTGGTAGACGGAAAAGAATATCGCATCACCGGCGTATCAATGGGTAACCCACATGCGATCACATACATTGACGATGTAAAAGGATTAGACATCGAAAAGATCGGTCCGAAGTTTGAGTTCCATCCGGCTTTTCCTGACAGGGTAAATACAGAATTTGTGAAGGTGCTGGATGATCATACCGTAGAAATGCGGGTGTGGGAACGTGGTTCCGGGGAGACACTGGCATGTGGAACAGGTGCCTGTGCGGTAGCTGTGGCTTCGATTCTGAACGGATATGTGAAAGAAGAGGAAGTGACAGTGAAACTGCTCGGCGGGGATCTGAAGATTTACTGGGATCGGGAAGAAAACCTGGTATACATGACCGGGCCTGCAGCGGTTGTGTTTGACGGGGAGATCGAACTGTAAAAAGAGAATAAAGGTTGCTAAAGCGGACGGGAGCGGCTGGAGTTTCTTGTCCGGGCAACGTGGGCAGGGGAACTTTGAACTAATCCCTAACTGCGACTAAGACTCTCGCGAGAGCGCTCGAGCCTAAGTCTCCGTAAGGGCTGGATTTCAAAGCTTCCCCTAACCGCCCACAAAGTGTTGCCCGGACAAGAAACTCCAGCCGCTCCCTGAGCGTTAGAGCGTGTCTGAAAAAGGCTTTTCGTGAGCTGCGAGTCTCAGTTTGCGGAAATGATTTTTCAGACACGCTCTAGCAAAGGGTGAAGTGAGGATGTGTGGGAAAGGGGGGTGGCAGAAAATAAATAGAGCATAGGTTTGAATGTAGTACAAGAAAAGTACATATCTCTGTTTTGAAGTGTAAAAATAGTACGATACATTAAGAATTAAATCATGTAGATAAGATAAATAAGAACAGACAGATGAGTAAGGCAAGAGAATGTAAAAACAATAGCCAGAAAATACACTGGGTCAAAAAATTGACCTGAAAGTCGAAAAATAATGGTTAATTTGGAAGAACCTTCAAATAGAAAGAATTCAGTCCCAGCCAACACACAGCGAGAGGGATCGGGGGTCCCGGGGGCAACAACACTTTTTGGGCGTTTAGGGCAAGCTTTGAAATCCGACACTTACGGAGACTTTCACTTGGGTCAGCTGACCCAAGCGAATATAGTCGCAGTTAGTGGCTAGTTCAAAGTTGCCCTGCCCAAGTTGTTGCCCCCGGGACCCCCGATCCCTCTCGCGTCCCTTTGGCAAAACCTATCTAAGAATTTTATAACAGAGGAATATTATGCTCTTCCGCCAGTTTCACCGTCTCCTCCGGCCATAACGAACAGTGAACCTCTCCGATATGAGCCTTCCGCAGATAAAACATACAGATACGGGACTGTCCGATACCGCCACCGATCGTAAACGGCAGTTCATCATTCAAAATAGCTCTCTGGAAATCCATTTCCGCACGTTCCTCACAGCCACAAACCTCCAGCTGGTGCTTCAGAGCAGCTGCATCCACACGGATACCCATGGAAGAAAGCTCCAGAGCGATATCCAGAACCGGATAATAAACGATGATATCACCGTTCAGCTCCCAGTCATCATAGTCCGGTGCACGACCGTCGTGTGGTTCGCCGGATGCCAGCATCTTACCGATCTGCATGATGAAAACGGCACCCTTCTCCTTCACAATCTTATATTCACGATCTTTGGGAGAGAGACCAGGATACATATCTTCAAGTTCCTGGGAAGTGATAAAGAAAATATCCTTCGGAAGAATCTCTTCGATATAATCATACTGAATTGCCATGTATTTTTCAGTCTTCTTCAGTGCAGAATAAACGGTGCGGACAACATCTTTTAAGGTGTCCACATTACGCTCTTCCCGTGTAATGATCTTTTCCCAGTCCCACTGATCCACATAGATAGAATGGATATTGTCGGTATCTTCATCACGACGGATGGCAACCATATCGGTATACAGTCCTTCTCCATGTGCAAAACCATACTTTTTCAGTGCATAACGTTTCCATTTTGCAAGAGAATGTACGATCTCAGCTTTCTGATCCGGCGATTCCTTGATATCGAAGGTAACCGGGCGTTCTACGCCGTTCAGATTATCGTTCAGACCGGATGAAGGATCTACAAAAAGCGGTGCGGACACACGCAGCAGATTCAGGCGGTCAGAAAGGGTTTTCTGAAAAAAATCTTTTACGGTCTTAATACCAACCTGTGTATCGTGAAGCGACAATGCAGGCTGATAATTTTCCGGAATAATAAAATGTTCCATAACAATCCTCCTCAAATTTGAAAGGCATCCAGCTAAGAATCACGGCAGACACCAACAACTCTTTACCTGTCTACCCCGGTATTATGGTAATATTATAGCAGAAAACCCCCCGAATACAACAATTGATTTTGCTATATCCATGCCAAAACATTCCGCGGGATATTACCAGTGAACAGTAACCGGAATATCGCATATGCACAGTAAGGATTAATTCTGCCTTGTAACTTAACATCAATTGTGCTACTGTAGTAAGCAGAGTACGTTTGGGAAGGTCGGGAAACGGGATGGAACAGGAAAAAATACTTGTGGTTCTTCCTGTAAAAGAAGAACATAAAGAACGAATCAGAAATGCAGCACCGGACGCAAAGACAACTTACTGCCTGGAAGCAGAGGTGACAAAAGAACAGGTGCAGGATGCAAATATTATTATCGGAAATGTGAAACCGGAATTCTTAAAAGATTCTCGGAATCTGCGCTGGATACAGTTAAATAACGCCGGAACAGAAGGATTTTGTGTACCGGGTATTCTGCCAAAACAGGCACAGCTGACCAATGCAACCGGAGCGTATGGAATGGCGATCTCCGAGCATCTGATTGCGATGCTGTTTGCGCTCCAGAAACGCCTGGACATTTACCAGAACCAGCAAAAAGACCACCACTGGGAGAAACAGACCCATATGATGGTTACAGAGGGAAGCCATGTCCTGGTGATCGGTCTTGGAGATATCGGAACGACATTTGCAAGAAAAATGAAAGCACTGGGCGCGCATGTGACAGGTATCAGAAAGAGCCGGAAACCGAAGCCTGAATATGTGGATGCACAATACACGATGGAAGCACTGCCGGAACTTCTGCCACAGGCAGATATTGTGGCACTGAGCCTTCCGGGATACAGTGACACCAAAGGCGTCATCGGTGAGAAAGAATTACACTTGATGAAAGAGAATACTATTCTGTTAAATGTAGGCCGCGGAACTGCGATTGACAGTCTGGCTCTTGCGAAAGCCCTGCAAGAGGGAGCGATTTATGGGGCAGGTCTTGATGTCACAGATCCGGAACCACTGCCGGAAGATCATCCGCTGTGGGATGCGCCGCATTGTATCATTACGCCACATGTGTCCGGCGGATATGCACTGCCTGAGACACTGGAAAAGATTCTGGAACTTTCCATCGAAAATCTGGAACGTTATAAGAAAGGAGAAACCCTCCACAATATCATCGACTTTTCTACCGGATATGTGAAAAGATAAAAAAAGGCATTGGAAAAGTTGCATAAAAAATAAAATAAAAAAAGAGAAGAATTTTCAGGGTTCTTCTCTTTCCTTTTGTAGTTAACCGTGTTATACTGTTGTCTACAATATGTTGATTAAAATACAAAGAAAATACTATATATAGTAGTGAGGAGCGGGAACAATGGTATATATTATCAAGAAAGACGGCACCAAAGAAGAGTTTGATGCCAGTAAGATCAAGCGTGCGGTCAATAAGTCAGCCGGCCGTGTAATGTATCGGTTTACCGATGATGAGATTAATTTTATCTGCAAATATGCAACTGACCGGGCGGAAGCGATGTCAAAAGAGCGAAAAGGCGGAATCCTGATCCAGGATATGCACAACATTGTGGAAGGCGCCCTGGAACAGGTGAATCCTGCAGTAGCAAAAAGTTACCGCGATTACCGGAATTATAAAGTGGACTTTATCCACATGATGGATGAGGTATATACAAAGAGCCAGTCCATCCGTTACATCGGTGACAAAAGCAACGCGAACACTGACAGTGCGCTGGTGGCAACCAAGCGAAGCCTGATCTTTAATGAACTGAACAAAGAATTATACAGAAAATTCTTTATGAACCGGAACGAACTGCAGGCATGCAAAGATGGCTATATCTATATTCATGATCAGTCTGCCCGTCTGGACACGATGAACTGCTGTCTGTTCGATGTGGGATCCGTTCTGCGTGGCGGATTTGAGATGGGAAATGTCTGGTACAATGAGCCGAAGACACTGGATACCGCATTTGACGTTATGGGGGATATTATCCTCAGCACCGCAGCTCAGCAGTACGGCGGATTTACTGTGCCGGAAGTAGATAAGATCCTGTCCCCGTATGCACAGAAAAGCTATAACAAATATTATGAAGAATTCTTGAAATATTCCGATCCGTCCTGGGAAGGAAGAGAAGAAAAGGGTCGTGTATATGCCTGGGAAAAAGTCTGCCGTGACTGTGATCAGGGATGGCAGGGAATTGAATATAAATTAAATACCGTTGGTTCCTCCCGTGGCGACTATCCGTTTGTTACAGTGACACTGGGACTGGGAACGGGAAGATTTGAAAAAATGATCTCAAAATCTCTGCTGAAAGTCCATATGGGCGGACAGGGAAAAGCCGGACATAAAAAACCGGTACTGTTCCCGAAGATTGTGTTCCTGTATGATGAAGAGATCCATGGAGATGGAAAAGAATGTGAAGATGTCTTTGAGACAGGTGTTGCCTGCTCTGCAAAAACCATGTATCCGGACTGGCTGTCCATGAGTGGCCAGGGATATATTTCCAGCATGTACAAAAAATACAAAAAAGTAATCAGCCCGATGGGGTGCCGTGCCTTCTTAAGTCCGTGGTATGAGCGTGGCGGTATGGAACCGGCAGATGAAAACGATGTGCCTGTTTTTGTCGGTCGTTTCAACATCGGTGCGGTCAGCCTGCATCTTCCGATGATCCTGGCAAAAGCCCGTGCAGAGAACACAGATTTTTATGAAGTTCTGGATTTCTATCTGGAGATGATCCGCGGACTGCATAAGAGAACATACGATTACCTTGGTGAGATGCGTGCTTCCACGAATCCGCTGGCATACTGTGAGGGCGGTTTCTACGGAGGCCATCTGAAACCATCCGATAAGATCCGTCCGTTACTCCGTCCGATGACAGCTTCCTTCGGTATCACAGCACTGAACGAACTGCAGGAACTTTACAATGGTAAATCCATTGCCGAAGACGGAGAATTTGCACTGGAAGTGCTTCGTTATATCAATGATAAGATTAATGTCTACAAAAAAGAGGATCAGATCCTGTATGCAATTTACGGAACACCGGCTGAGAGCCTTTGCGGTCTGCAGGTAGAGCAGTTCCGCAAGATGTACGGTATCGTGCGCGGGGTATCCGACCGTCCGTATGTGAGCAACAGTTTCCACTGCCACGTAACTGAGGATATTACTCCTATCCAAAAACAGGATCTGGAAGGAAGATTCTGGGAACTGTGCAACGGTGGTAAGATCCAATATGTCAGATATCCGATTTCCTACAATGTACATGCTATAAAAGCACTGATCCGTCGGGCGATGAATCTGGGTTATTATGAGGGTGTGAATCTGTCGCTGGCCTACTGCGACGATTGCGGACATCAGGAGCTCGAGATGGATGTCTGCCCGGTCTGCGGTTCCAGAAACCTGACCAAGATCGACCGTATGAACGGATACCTGTCCTACAGCCGTGTTCACGGAGATACCCGTCTGAACGATGCCAAGATGGCGGAGATCGCGGACAGAAAGTCAATGTAAAAACATCAGAAATAATAATATAGAAATAATATGATAAGAAGAAATCCGTAAAATTCTGAACAGAAATCAGTTGTTTTACGGATTTTTTCTTTGTATTTGCAACCTGGTGCCTGACAGTATCCAAAGAAGGGCAGGGAGGAATAAATTCTGCGTATCACGAAGCGTGTTACTGGGAACGGAGTGAACAATCATAAATATACAGAAAATAAAAGGTGTATCTGTAAATTATGTAGACAAAATTCCCCGGATTATTTATACTTGATATAGATGTGCAAACAGGAGGATATCAGTATGGGGGAAAAGACAGTTGATATGACGAAAGGGAGCATCCTGCCGAAGATGATTCGGTTTGCACTGCCGGTGCTTCTTGGGATGCTGTTTCAGAGAATCTATAATTTTGTAGATGTTTATATAGTAGGAAGATATCTCGGAGATGAGGCACTTGCTGCGGTCAGTATCGCAGGTGGAGCCATGTATCTGCTGTTTTCGATTATGATGGGCCTGACGACAGGAGTAAGCGTGGTGGTTTCGCAGTATTATGGCGGCGGGGATGAGAAAAAAGTGACAGAAACCTTTGTTTCTTCTATCTATGTGGCGGTTGTATCTACGCTGATCATCACAATTGCGGGACTGATCGGGGCGCGGCCGCTTCTGAGAATCTTGCAGACCTCGAATGATCTGCTTGACCAGGCAACAGTATATCTGATGGTTGTATTTGCCGGAGCAGTGGGAACGATGCTGTATAACTGGATCTCGGCGGTTCTGCGTTCTCTGGGGAATTCGGTGGTACCGCTGGTATTCCTGATTATTTCGAGTGTGCTGAATGTGATTCTGGATATTGTATTTGTAGTATGGATTCCGATGGGAGTAGCAGGGGCGGCATTTGCAACTGTCCTGGCACAGCTGTTGTCCGGAATCGGATGCCTGGTTTATGCATGGAAGATCCTTCCGATTCTCCGGTTTACGAAAGAGGAACTGCGCTGCGACAGGGAGCTGGTAAAACAGATGTTGATCTACGGTGTACCGACCGGTCTGCAGATGAGTATTATCTCAGTGTCGGATATGACTTTACAGGCAATGGTCAATACCTACGGAACCGCCCTGATCGTGGCCTATGGTGTCTGCATTAAAGTGGAAGGTGTGGGATGGCAGATGGCGGAAGCCATCGGAACTTCACTGGGAACTTTTACCGGACAAAATGTAGGAGCGAACCACCTGGATCGTGTAAAACAGGGAGTCAGATGTGCCTATCTGATGAATGCAGTCTGCTATGGAATATTCTGTCCGGTAATCTGGTCCTTTGCCCGTCCGATCATGGAAGCATTTACCGGCAATCCGGAATCGATCCGCTACGGTGTGGAATATATGAAGATTTTCAGCTGCTTCTTCTTTGTGGGAGGCATTCTGGTGGTTTATCATAATATCCTGCGGTCGGCAGGAGATGTGACCGTCACTGTACTGATGGGAGTCAGTGAAATCATTACACGAATCGGATTTACCTTCCTTTTCACCGCTGCTTTTGGATACTATGGGCTGTGGTGGGTATCTCCGCTGACCTGGTGTTGTGCGATGATGGTTGGTTGTGTCCGGTATTATTCGGGAAAATGGGAAAAGAAGGCACAGCTTCAGAGAGGAGACAATATACATGGCTAGAAAAAGAAAACCAAAGATGGAATACCGTTATTATGAAATCCCGGCAGGAAGTCCGGTGCTTGCGCTTCTGGGGGATAAATGGGTGCAGAATTACGGAAGGGATATTGACTATCTGCATTTCCATAATCATCTGGAAGTTGGTTTTTGCTATTATGGGGAAGGCACAGTTACCTTTAAAGAAGACATACCCTTTGATGGCAACATGTTTACTGTGATACCGAAGAACTTTCCCCATACGACAACTTCTGCGGGAGACAGTGTCAGCTACTGGGAATGGCTGTTTATTGATGCGGACAAATTTCTGAGGGAAGTTTATAAAGATAACCCAAGGATGGCACAGAAAGTGCTCGATCGGGTGAATAGGAGAGCACATTTTGTGAGGGTTCAGGATAAACCGCAGATCGGGGCACTGGTGCAGCAGATCATTGGATGTATGCGGGAAAGAAAAGAATTCTATCTGGAAGAAGTGAAAGGACTGACCCTGGCTCTTCTTTTACAGGTGGCAAGGTGGAATCGGGAGGAAGCGGAAAAGACAGAATTCGAGGCGGGAAATAGCAGTCTGATCACACCGGCGATTGACTATATCAGCGAATGTTGTGATCGTCCGATCAAGGTGGAGGAACTGGCTGCGATGTGCCATATCAGTGAAACGCATCTGAGGAGGGTATTTCATGACTGTATGCAGATGTCGCCTGTTGAATATATCAATTGGGTTCGAATTCGCACAGCATGTGGGGAATTGAAGCGTACAAACGACACAGTGGGCGATATTGCCGTACGATGTGGATTTTCCACATTGTCCACGTTCAACAGGAATTTCCACAGGATTATGGGCATTTCGCCACAACAGTGGAGAAAGGATCCGGAGCATTTTGAACAGAAATTGTTAAAATATGATATAAAAGCCGAAAAAGGATGGTGAAAATCGGTCAAAACACCTTAAATGGATGAAAATGCACAAAATCCACTTGAATATGAGTACACAGGAGGAAAAAGTATGGTATAATGTGTACATAATGATTCACGGAAAGTTCAAAAACTGTACACATTCACTAATGGGAAAAGCGAGTGAGAGATGCCGGTTTTTGGCAGAGTGAACAAATACATATCAGGAGGATATACATTTATGAAAAGAAAAATTGTAGCAGTTGTATTAGCTTCCACAATGGTATTCGGAATGACAGCTTGTGGCTCTTCAGGAGCAAGCGATTCCTCAAGCACAGGAAGCGATGCGGCAACAGACGACACAGCAACAGATGACGGTTCAGAAGATGCAAACGTTACAGAAGGAAGTTCTGATGATGAAAACACACTGACTGTTTGGACATGGGATCCGAACTTCAACATCTATGCAATTGAAAAAGCAGCAGAGATCTATGCAAAAGATCATCCTGGATTCAAAGTAGACGTAAGCGAGATCAAATCCGACGATATCGAAACAAGACTGACAACAGCTGTTTCTGCCGGAGATCTGAGCACACTGCCTGACATTTTCCTGATGCAGGATAACTCCTTCCAGAAATATGCTACCAACTATCCGGATGTCTTCACAGACCTGACAGATTCCGGTATCGACTTCAGCCAGTTCTCATCCGCAAAAGTTGCTTACTCCACACTGGACGGAAAGAACTACGGTATCCCGTTTGATAACGGTGCTGTTATCGAATGCCTGCGTACCGATATGCTGGAAGAAGCTGGATACACAGTAGATGACTTCACAGACATTACATGGTCTGATTTCATGGAAAAAGCAAAAGTTGTTAAAGAAAAAACCGGTCAGCCAATCCTGACATCTCAGGCTGGTTCACCTGACCTGGTAATGGAAATGCTGCAGTCCTGTGGAGAGTCTCTGTTCAACGAAGACGGATCTGTTAACATCAAAGACAACAAAGCTCTGAAACCAATCCTGGAGATCTATCAGCAGATGGTTGCAGACGGAACATTAGTAGAAGTTACTGACTGGGATCAGTACATCGCATCTATCAACAACGGCACAACAGCTGGTGTTATCAACGGATGCTGGATCATGGCTTCTATCGTAGCTAACGATGATCAGTCTGGAAAATGGGCAATCACAAATATGCCGAAACTGGATGGCGTTGACGGAGCTACTAACTACTCCAATAACGGTGGTTCTTCATGGGCAATCAGCTCTAACTGCCAGAAACAGGATCTTGCAATTGACTTTATGAAATCCACATTTGCCGGAAGTACAGATCTGTACGATGACATCATCTCCAAAGGAGCTCTGGCAACATGGGCACCAGCTGGCGATACAGATGCATATGCTCAGCCTGTAGAATTCTTCAGCAATGAAGCAGTTTATGCTAAGATCGTAGATTTTGCTACAAAGACTCCTTCCAATATCACTGGTGCATTCTACTATGATGCTCGTGATGCTGTAGGTGTTGCACTGTCCAATATCATCCAGAGTGGTGCAGATCTGGACGATGAAATCGCAACCGCACAGGATACTGTAGAATTTAATATGGGTGGCTGATTCAGCTGAACAGTTAAAAACCAAGAAGTGAAAAATAAATAAGAAGAGGGTCTGCTTCGAAAAAAGCGGAGCAGACCCTCTTTTTCTAAGAAATCTCCAAAAGAAAGGAAGGATGGATTTCATGAGCAATCAGAAGAAAAAAGGATTGACACTGGCAAAGAAACACAACCTGACCGGTTGGGCGTTCTTACTTCCTGCAACCCTGTTGATTGGCTGGATGAGTTTTTATCCGATGATTCGGGCGTTCATCCTGTCATTACAGACGGGCATGGGTGTAAACCTGAGCTTTAATGGCTTTGCAAACTATGCACGTATTTTAAAAGACCCAACGTTTAAACAGACATTATTTAACACATTCTTCTACCTGATCGTTCAGGTGCCGATTATGCTGGTGCTGGCGCTGATGTTTGCATCTATGCTGAACAACAAGGATCTGAGGTTTAAGGGCCTGTTCCGTACATGTATTTTCTTACCATGTGCGACATCTCTGGTTTCTTACGCTATGATCTTCCGTTCTCTGTTTGCAAATGATGGTTTCATTAACATGGTTCTGCGTAGTTTGGGTATGTCACCGATCATGTGGTTTGGTAATGCATGGACAGCCCGTGCCGTTATCATCATCGCGCTGGTATGGAGATGGACAGGCTACAACATGGTATTCTATCTGTCCGGTCTGCAGAATATTGAATATTCTGTATACGAAGCGGCAAAGATCGATGGGGCAAGCCCGATGCAGTCATTCTTCAAGATTACTGTACCACTTCTGAAACCGACCATCCTGCTGACAGCCATTACATCTACGAATGGTACCCTGCAGCTGTTTGATGAGTCCCTGAACCTGACAAACGGTGGTCCTGGTAAATCTACTATGACAATGTCTCATTATATTTACAACATCTCCTTTAAGCAGAGCCCGAACTTCGGTTATGCTGCGGCGATGTCTATCCTGATCCTGATTATGGTTGCTATTCTGGCAATACTTCAGATGAAAGTAGGTGACGAGCGATAATGGGTAAAGGTAAAAAATTCTTCATGTATCTTATACTGTCAATCGCGTCAATTGTTTCTGTATTTCCACTGTACTATATGTTCTGTGCATCTACAAACAAGAGCGTTGACGTTATTGCAGGTAAACTGATTCCGGGAACGTATCTGATTGAAAACTACAAAGCACTGATCGCGAACCAGAATTTGGGACTGGCCCTGTGGAATTCCTTCCGAAATGCAACAGTACTGACTGTCCTGTGTCTGCTGATTTGTTCCATCGCCGGTTATGGCTTTGAGATCTATCACGACAAAGGAAAAGACGTTGTATTTACCATCCTGCTGACTGCTATGATGATTCCTTTTGCAGCCATCATGATTCCGATGTTCCGTATGTTCTCTACTTTGAAAATGGTAAATACCATGACAGCGTTCATGCTTCCATCCATTGCAACTCCGTTTATGATCATGATGTTCCGTCAGGCATCCAGATCCTTCCCTCATGATATCATTGAGGCAGCAAGAATCGATGGTCTGAGTGAAGTTGGTATCTTCTTCCGTATGTTCATTCCTACCATGAAATCCACATACGCGGCAGCTATCATCATCACATTCATGGGTGCATGGAATAACTATCTGTGGCCAAAGGTAATTCTGCAGAATAAAGATGCGATCACCATGCCGATGCTGGTTTCTAACCTGTTAAGTGGCTACACCGTAGATTATGGTATGCTGATGTTAGGTGTATTTATCTGTACAATCCCGACAGCAATTATCTTCTTTGCTTTCCAGAAGAGCTTTACAGAAGGTATCACAGGTGCTGTTAAATAATAAAAAAGTAGCTGTGCATATGCTGAATGGTTATGTATAAGTAAATTAAGGCGGATATTTATAGTATATGAATATCCGCCTGTTTTTTAGCAAAGATTGAAAAATAGGAGGAAAAAACAGAATGGGTACTTTCAATTACGATTTAGTAAAAGATCCTACGTATTTTAACGACAACCGTGTGGCTGCTCATTCAGACCACAAATATTACGCTTCTGTGGAAGCGATGGAACAGGATGTGGATAACTTCCGTCACAGCCTGAATGGACTGTGGAAATTCCATTACGCAAAAAATTACAACTCTACGATCCCGGGATTTGAGAAAACAGAATATTGTTGCAAATCATGGGATGATATCCGTGTACCGGCTCATATTCAGATGGAGGGATATGATGTACCGCAGTATGCAAATGTACAGTACCCGTGGGAAGGAAGAGAAGAAGTAGAACCGGGTCAGATTCCGGAGAGATTCAATCCGGTTGCTTCTTATGTGAAATATTTTGAAGTTCCGGAAGAGATGGAAGGCAAAAAAGTATTTATCTCTTTCCAGGGTGCAGAAAGTGGTATCGCTGTATGGCTGAACGGTAACTTTGTAGGATACAGTGAAGATACCTTTACACCGTCCGAATTCGAACTGACTCCTTATCTGAAAGAGGGAGAAAACAAACTGGCAGCTCAGGTCTTCAAATGGACCAGCAGCAGCTGGTGTGAGGACCAGGATTTCTTCCGTTTCTCCGGAATCTATCGTGATGTCTATCTGTATGCGATCCCGGAAGTGCATGTATCTGATGTAAAGATCCAGACACTTCTGGATGATACCTTCACTAAAGCGGATCTGGTGATCGATACCAAAGCTACCAAAGCCGGCAAAGTGAAAATCACATTATCCAAAGACGGAAAAGAACTGCAGAGTGTGGAAGAAACACTGGCAGAGGAATCCCAGTATGTGATGAAAGTGGAGAGGCCTGAACTGTGGTCTGCGGAATCTCCTGTTTTATATGATCTGTTGCTGGAAGTAATGGATGAGAACGGACAGGTAACAGAAGTGATCCCTCAGAGAGTGGGCTTCCGTCGTTTTGAGATGAAAGATTCTATCATGATGCTGAACGGTAAGAGAATTGTCTTCAAAGGTGTTAACCGTCACGAATTCAGTTCTGTATCCGGCCGTGTGGTATCCAGAGAAGAACTGATCAAAGACCTGGTAACCATGAAACAGAACAATATCAATGCCATCCGTACCTGTCATTATCCGGATGCAGTCGGAATCTATGAACTGTGTGATGAATACGGTATCTATATGATCGCAGAGTGTAACATGGAGAGCCACGGAAGCTGGGACATCAGCGCAGAACAGACCGGTGACTTCAGCAAAGTCGTACCATGTGACCGTCCGGAATGGATGGATATGATGCTTGATCGTGTTAACTCTATGTATCAGAGAGATAAGAACCATCCTGCGATCCTGATCTGGTCCTGTGGTAATGAATCTTTTGGCGGAAAAGTAATCTACGAGATGTCACAGCTGTATCGTAAGATGGATCCAAACCGCCTGGTACACTATGAAGGTGTCTGCCATGACAGAAGATACAACGATACCAGTGATATGGAAAGCCAGATGTATCCGTCTGTAGAAGCTATCCAGGAATTCCTGAAAAAAGACAGAAGCAAACCATTTATCTGCTGCGAGTACACGCATGCAATGGGTAACTCCTGCGGTGGTATGCACAAATACACAGATCTGACCGATACCGAGCCGTCCTACCAGGGTGGATTTATCTGGGATTATATCGATCAGTCCATCTACAAAAAAGACCGTTACGGAAAAGAATTCCAGGCATACGGCGGTGATTTCAATGATCGTCCATGCGACTACAACTTCAGCGGAAACGGTATCGCATACGGCGGAGAAAGAGACGCATCTCCGAAGATGCAGGATGTGAAATTCAACTACCAGAACATCTCTGCCAAAGTGGAAAAAGACCAGGTAACCATCGTCAACAAGAACCTGTTTATCAACACTGATACCTTTGACTGCTTCGTAGTACTTGCAAAAGATGGAAAAGAAGTAAAAGAAGTTCCGATGGAAACTCATGTAGCTCCTTTGAGTGAAAAAACCGTAAGTCTGCCGATTCCGGTACAGAATCTGCCGGGTGAATATGCAGTTACTGTATCCTTCCGGCTGAAAGAAGATACCGTATGGGCAAAACGTGGTCATGAAGTGGCATTCGGACAGGGTGTCTACAAAGTAGAAGCACCTGCAAAAGCTGTAAAACCTGCAAGATTTGAAGTGATCAGATCCGGTCATGACTTTGGTGTTCGCGGTGAAAACTTCGATGTGCTCTTCTCTTACCTGAATGGCGGTCTTGCTTCTTACCGTTACGGTGGAGTGGAGATGATCCAGATGATCCCAAGACCAAACTTCTGGCGTGCACCGGTTGACAACGATAACGGAAGCCTGATGCAGATGCGCTGCGGACAGTGGAAACTGGCCTCCATGTATCTGTCTCACAAATATCCAACCGGAGGACATTATCCGGGAATGCATATCCCTGAGATCGAAGTTTTGGATGACAGTGCAAAGATTACATTTACTTATGCAATGCCAACGACTCCGGCAACCGAGTGCAAACTGAGTTATCAGGTATATGGAGACGGAAGCATCCGCACCACACTGACTTATGATCCGGTAGAGGGTCTGGGCGATATGCCGGAATTCGGTGTTATGTTCAAGTTCGATGCAGATTACGACAATGTAACCTGGTACGGCATGGGACCGGAAGAAACCTATGTGGACAGATGTGAAGGCGCAAAACTGGGTATCTACAGGAACAAAGTGGAAGATAATATGGCAAAATACATGGTTCCGCAGGAATGCGGAAACAAGGTTGGCGTACGTTGGGCATCTGTAACAGACCGTAAGGGCAGAGGAATGCTGTTTACCGGTGATGCTATGGAATTCTCCGCACTGCCATATACACCACACGAGATGGAAAATGCGATGCATCCATTTGAGCTGCCACAGGTACACTACACGGTAGTACGTGTATCCAAACAGCAGATGGGTATTGCCGGAGATGACAGCTGGGGTGCAAAACCACTTCCGGAATATCTGATCAAAACCGATGAAAAGATGGAATTTACATTCACATTCAAAGGAATCTGATGAAACCTATAAATAAATAATTAAACGAAAGGAAAAGCCTTTCTCCTTGATGTGAAAGGAGAAAGGCTTTTTTGATAAGACAGGAGAAGAACTTATGGCAAGAGAAGTAAATTTTGGAAAAATGCTCCACGGTGGAGACTATAATCCGGAACAGTGGCTTCACAGCCCGGAGATTCTGGAAAAAGACATCGAATATTTTAAAAAAGCAAAAATTAATGAGGTATCCCTGGGTATATTTTCCTGGGCAGTACTCGAACCGGTAGAGGGAGAATTCCATTTTGAATGGATGGAAAAGATTATAGATCGTCTGTATGAAAATGGCATTTCAACAATTCTGGCAACCCCAACCGGAGCAAGACCAAGATGGATGGCACAGAAGTATCCGGAAGTGCTTCGGGTAGACGCCAGTCGTCACAGAAATCTGTACGGAGAAAGACATAATCACTGCTATACATCTCCGGTGTACAGAGAGAAAACAAGAATTATGAATACAAAACTGGCGGAAAAATTCAAAGACCATCCGGGTGTGATCGCCTGGCATATTTCCAATGAATATGGAGGAGAGTGTCATTGCCCGTTATGTCAGGCAGCCTTTAAAAACTGGCTGAAAGACAAATATCAGACAGCAGATAAGATGAACCGGGCATGGGCAACCACATTCTGGAGTCACCGCTATAACGATTTTGATCAGGTAGACAGTCCTTCCCCAAGAGGAGACAGCTCTCTTCACGGTCTGAACCTGGACTGGAAAAGGTTTGTAACAGATCAGACTGTGGACTTTGTGAAATGGGAGATCCAGGCTCTTAGGGATGCAGGATCCGACAAACCAACCACCATCAATATGATGTACGATTTCCAGGGATTAAATTATCACAAATTTGCTGATGTAGTAGATTTTGTATCCTGGGATAATTATCCACAGTGGCACAAGAAAGAAGAATACCTGACAGCTATGGATAATGGTATGCAGCATGATATTATGCGAAGCATTCAGAAAAAACCATTTTTACTGATGGAGAACTGCCCGTCGGCAACCAACTGGCAGTCCGTAAGCAAATTAAAGAAACCGGGAATGCTTCATGCAGCTTCCATGCAGGCTGTTGCCCACGGATCCGACAGTATTTTGTATTTCCAGCTTCGACAGAGCCAGGGTTCCTCTGAAAAGTTCCATGGTGCAGTGATCGATCATTATGGCAAGGATGATACCAGAGTATTTAAGGAGGTAACGGAAGTAGGAGAAAGTCTGGAAAAACTTCAGGAAGTTACCGGAGCGAAGAACCCGGCACAGGTGGCTGTGGTATATGACTGGGAGAACCGCTGGGCCATGGAAGACGCCCAGGGACCAAGAAATAAAGGACTGTTCTATAAGGAAACTGTGGAAAAATCCTATTACGCATTCCGCAAACAGGGACTGAATGTGGATATGATCGATATGGAGCAGGATCTGGATGGTTATAAAGTAGTAGCAGCGCCTATGCTTTATATGTTCAGGGAAGGATTTGAAGAGAAGGTTCGTAAATACGTAGAAAATGGTGGAACCTTTATCCTGACTTACTGGTCCGGTATCGTAGACAGTACCGATCTGTGTTTCCTGGAGGGAACTCCCCATGGACTGATGGATGTGATGGGACTTCGCAGTACAGAGATTGACGGTTTGTACGATGGGGAATATAATAGAGGAGTACCGGTGAGGGGAAATGAGTTGTGCCTGACGAAAACCTATACCTGTAATCATCTTTGTGAACTGGTTAAGACTTCTACTGCACAGCCTCTGATGACCTACGAAACCGACTTTTATGCCGGTATGCCGGCACTTACCGTGAATCTTTTCGGAAAAGGAAAAGCATACCATGTCTGCGCAGACTTTGAACAGGGATTTTATGATGAAGTTTATCGTAAGATTGCAAAAGAAGCAGGCGTAAAACGTGTAGTTGCCCACATCCCGGAAGGCGTGGAAGTAAGTGTGCGCCGGAATCAGGATACAGATTATGTATTTGTACAAAACTTCAATCGTCAGTCGGTAGAAGTCAAGTTGCCTACAGAACAGTATCCGGTATGGCTTGGAAAATATGATGGCACTATAGATCGGTTCGGCACCGTGGTATTAAAAGGAAAGGCAGGAGAAAAGGAATGATTCAAGAGAGCATTGTAAAACTGGTACAGTATGGACTGGCAACCGGTCTGGTAGAAAAGGAAGACAAGCGTTATACTACGAATAAAATTCTGGAATTACTGCAGATGGATGTAATCGATGAAGAATATGTAAAACAGATTCTGGAGTCTGACGGAGCAGATCAGAGTGTGGCAGGTGAACTGGAAAGCATTCTGGGAGATATCTGTGACTATGCATATGAACATGGTCTGATGGAAGAAAACAGTGTAGGTTATCGCGACCTGTTTGACACAAAAGTTATGAGTCTTCTGGTAGACCGTCCAAGCAATGTGATCCGTCGCTTCTGGGAATTGTATAAAGAGGATCCGGTAAAGGCTACCGATGCACATTACAAATTCAGTCAGGATACCGATTATATCCGTCGTTACCGTATCGCAAAAGACATGAAATGGGTAGCACCGACAGAATACGGTGATCTGGATATTACCATCAACCTGTCCAAACCGGAAAAAGATCCGAAAGCCATCGCAGCAGCAAAGCTGGCAAAACAGACATCCTATCCAAAATGTCTGCTTTGCATGGAAAACGAAGGCTACGCAGGACGACTGAACCATCCGGCAAGACAGAACCACAGAATCATACCGGTAACCATCAACAACAGTGAGTGGGGATTCCAGTATTCTCCTTATGTATATTATAACGAGCATTGTATCGTATTCAATTCTCAGCATGTACCGATGAAGATCGAACGTGCGACATTTGCGAAATTGTTTGATTTTGTAAAACAATTCCCTCATTATTTTGTGGGTTCCAATGCAGACCTGCCGATCGTAGGAGGATCGATCCTGAGTCACGATCATTTCCAGGGTGGACATTATGAATTTGCCATGGCGAAAGCACCAGTGGAAAAAGAAGTAGTGATCCCGGGATTCGAAGATGTCAAAGCAGGCATCGTAAAATGGCCGATGTCCGTCATCCGTATAAGCGGTCCGGACACGGAGCGTCTGATCGAACTGGCAGACAAGATCCTGTTAAAGTGGAGAGGATACACTGACGAGGCAGCATTTATCTTCGCGGAAACCGACGGAGAACCACACAATACCATCACCCCGATCGCAAGAAAACGTGGTGATATGTATGAGATGGATCTGGTTTTGAGGAATAATATTACGACCGAAGAACATCCGCTGGGTGTTTATCATCCGCATGCGGAACTGCACCATATCAAGAAAGAAAACATCGGTCTGATCGAAGTTATGGGCCTGGCAGTGCTTCCGGCACGTCTGAAAGGTGAACTTGAAGGTCTGTGCAAAGCCATTGTGGCAGGCGAAGATCTGAGAAAAGATGAAGTTCTGGAAAAACATGCCGACTGGGTAGAGGAACTGAAAGAAAAATATACTTTCACAGCAGAAAATGTGGAAGAGATTCTGAAAAAGGAGATCGGCATTGTATTCAAGAAGGTGCTGGAGCATGCAGGAGTGTACAAATGCACAGAAGAAGGCAGAACTGCATTCATGAGATTTATTGACAGTCTGTAAAAGAAAATAACGATTTTTATATAATACTTTGGTAAAGTGTTATAAAAATAAAGAGCCGGGTTGACAACAGCAATCCGGCTCCTTATAATAAAAGCATTAACGAAACTACATATCGAGCCAATAGAAGGTTGCAGGAAAGCAGGCGAAAGCCCGCCGAAGGAATAATACTCTCAGGTGTCCGTGAAAAACGGACGGGACTGTAACCGGATGGCCCTCTGGAGAATCCCAAAGATGGGTGCCGAAGGTGAAAGCAGATCTGTGATCTGCGAATCTCTCAGGCAAAAGGACAGTGTGAAAGATACAAAAAAGAAAAGCGGCATGTCGCAGTTGTTTTTTGTGTTTCGAGTGGATAATGAATAACAATTCTGAACAGAACCTGCAAAGGCGCAGAATAGTTATGGAAGTATCAGGTCCCGGGGATTTCCCCGGGACCTTTTTTGTCGGAAACGCTGTACTGGTTTCAGGTGAATAAAAAACGCTCTGCAAGGATGTGCCCCGGCGCATTCTTTGGTATTGGCTTGAAACGTAAGAAAAAATGAGGGAGAAGAAAAAACATGGAATTTGTTACAAAAGTAGTTGAGTGTGTCAATACGTTTCTGTGGGATTATGCACTGCTGGTCCTGCTTCTGGGAGCCGGTATCATTTACTCGTTCAGCCTGAAATTTATTCAGATACGAAAGTTTGGTGCCGGAATGAAAGCATTGTTTGGTAATTTTTCGCTGCATGGCGGGAAAGGAGAAAATGGTCTCAGTTCTTTTCAGGCTCTGACAACAGCGATTGCCGCCCAGGTAGGAACCGGTAATATCGCCGGAGCAGCAACAGCGATTGCATCCGGAGGGCCGGGTTCCATCTTCTGGATGTGGGTCAGTGCATTCTTCGGAATGGCTACCATCTATGCGGAAGCTGTTATGGCACAGCATACAAGAAAACTGGAAAACGGACACTATGTAGGAGGCCCGGTATATTATATAAAATACGTATTCAAGGGCAGATTTGGAAAATTCCTGGCAGGTTTCTTTTCTGTAGCTATCATTCTGGCCCTGGGATTTATGGGAAATATGGTACAGTCCAACTCTATCGGTGCAGCATTTAACAATGCATTCCATGTACCGAAACTGGCAGTGGGAATCTGTGTGGCAGTGATTGCCGGCATCATCTTTATTGGCGGTATCAAGAGAATCGCAAGCTTTACAGAAAAAATCGTTCCGATCATGGCACTGTTATACATCATCGGTTGCCTTGTGATCCTGGTGATGCATCTTCCGGGAGTTGGAACTGCATTCAAAGACATTTTTGTGGGTGCTTTTGCACCACAGGCAATCGCAGGCGGTGCACTTGGTGTAACGGTTCAGAAAGCGATGCGTTTCGGTGTTGCGAGAGGACTTTTCTCCAACGAAGCAGGTATGGGTTCCACACCACATGCACATGCAACAGCGGAGGTTAAGGATCCGTGTGATCAGGGAATCATCGCAATGATGGGTGTATTTATCGATACATTTATTATTCTGACACTGACAGCTCTGGTTATCCTGTCCACCGGAGTACTTGGTAACGGACAGACAGGTTCTGAACTGGCACAGAGTGCATTCAACGTAGGATTCGGTAACTTTGGAAATATCTTTATTGCATTGTGTATGCTGTTCTTTGCCTTTACTACAATTGTCGGATGGTATTATTTCGGTGAAGTGAATGTTCGGCATTTGTTCGGAAATGGTGCAATAAAAGTTTATGCAGTGATCGTTGTAATCTGCGTAATCATCGGATCCACATTGAAAGTAGATCTGGTATGGGATATGGCAGATATGTTCAATGGTTTAATGGTGCTTCCAAACCTGATTGCACTTCTTGGATGCCTGGCGATTGTTCGCAAATTGACGAAAAAGAGCGAAAAAAGCAAAGAAAAATAATGGAATATAGACAAAAACAGAAAAATCCGCTTTGGGGAAAGAAACCAAAGCGGATTTTTTTGGAATTGGTTAAATTGTACTTGATTTTTATAAAACAATGGTATAATATATAAACATGACGAAACAACATTTAAACAATACGTCAAAATCACCAGAAACAACAAGAAAAAGTGAATGGTATTGTATGAAATGTTCACGATAGTGGGGTGACAAACTATATAATGTCGTGAGCGAAACAAAAGATTCCGTAGTTATTATGACGAAACACAATATTAAGAAAAATTGTGAAGGAATGTAGATTTTCGTTCGTGTTCATACGGTAGGCGCCAGCAGAGTTTTTCTGAAAAAAGTAGTATGGGCAGAAGGAAAATTTATATAGAGACAACGGAAGATTGACGAATATGATGTTGTCTGAGTTATTTTCAAGACCTAAAGGGAGGGAAAGAGATGAAAAGAAAAATAGTTGCAGTTTTAACAGCAGCTACGCTTGCAGTTGGTATGTTAGCCGGCTGTGGCGGTGGCGGAAGTGATTCCAGTTCCGGCGGATCTAAGGATTCCAGTGGAACAACTTCTACAGATGACAGTTCCGGCGGAAGCGGAACAGCAGCATCTGAAGGTATTACTACAGAAGTAGGAACTCCTCGTTCCGAGACACTGATCGTTGAGTGTCAGTCCCCAACAGATGTACCTGGTCAGTTTAATAGCTACATGACAGGTACCCAGATGGGATTCGGTATTCATCAGCTGATGAGTGCTCATCTGTGGGAAATGGATACCGCAAAGGGTGAACAGTGGGGCGAGATTGCTGATGGCATGCCGGAATCCAATGATGACTTTACTGAGTGGACAGTAAAAGTTCGTCAGGGTATCAAATGGTCCGATGGTGAAGATGTAACAGCAGATGATGTAGTCTTCACTTTCAACATGATCAAAGACAATGACGCAATCGGTGCAAGTGCAGCAACAAACCTGTACATTGATTCCGTAGAAAAAGTAGATGATTACACAGTTCTGTTTAAGATGAAAGAATCATTCCCACGTTTCGTACAGAGATATGGTATCACTGTATGGGGAACTGATTATCGTATCGTTCCGGAACATATTTATTCAAAACAGTCCGATGTTACTACATTCAAGGATGAAGATCCTGTAGTAGCAGGTCCTTATACCGTAAAAGATTACGATTCACTGGGTGACTGGGTACTGTATGAACTGCGTGATGACTGGCAGGAGAGCACACTTGGTGTTGCAGGATCCACTCAGTATGACTACGCAGAAGGAGCTACACCTCCGAAATACGTATGGTTCCGTACATTCGCAGACTCTACCACAAAACAGATGGCTATGATCAACAACGAAGTTGACCTGCTGTGTGAAGTAACACTGGAAGAGTTTGAAACCATGAAAGCTTCTAACGACAATATCAACTGCTGGTACAACGATTTCCCATATGCAAACCCAGACGATCCGGGTGCAAAAGGAATTGTATTCTCACACGGCCAGGGCGCACCGTATGACAATGCAGACTTCCGTTGGGGTATCTGCTTAGCACTTAATATTGATGAGATCTCCATGAACACGTTCTCCGGAGCAGGACGTGCGGCTCCGATCCCGTTAATGAACAATACACAGTTCCTGCAGGAAACCTACACAATCCCAATGCAGGATTGGCTGGAAAACTTCGAACTGGATCTTGGCGATGGAACAACCTTCAAACCTTATGATACCGGTTATGCAAAACGTATGGCTGATTCTCTGGGCATCGAAGGAACAGATGAAGAACTGACTACCATGTTTGGTGCAGGTTGGTGGAAACATGATGAAGAAGCAGCTACAAAACTGCTTGAAAAAGCCGGTCTGGAAAAAGTAAACGGTGTATGGAATTATGAAGGCAAACCTTTCACCTTTGAAATGAGCTACCTGGCTGATACTGAATTCCAGGAAGCACGTGGTGTACAGGCAGCTTACAACCAGCTGACCAAATTTGGTTTCCAGTGTACAATTGCTTCTAAATCTTCCGCAACATGGGATGTAGACGGTGGAAAGGGTAACTTCCAGATCGCTGGTTACTGGCCATCCGGTGGTATCCTGAAAGACTTCTACTCTGCAATCAGCGGATTTGACGGTGATCTGATCAAACCTGTAGGCGAAACCGGTTCTGGTCAGGGACTTCGTTGGAATAACGAAAAAGTTACAGAGATACTTCACGAACTTGCTAATACTGATCCGGAAAGTGATAGATCTTACGAACTGCATACTGAATTCCTTAAGGAATGTGTAACAGATATGCCGGAAATCAACTTCCTCTCTGGTACAAAATTCGTTCCGACCAACTCAACTTATTGGGAAGGTTATCCGAATGCGGACAACCCGTACAATGGTCCATGGTGGTGGTGGAGCTGCTTCAAATACATGCTTCCAAACATCACTCCTACACAGGCTTAATCCTTTAAGTCTTTAGGAACAGTAATAAAATGATGAAAACAGCAAAAACTGACAGAGTTATTTGCTGAAATATCAGAAGGGACGGAGTTGTAAGAAAAACTTACGATCCGTCCCTTTTGTGTAGAAATAGTAGTAAAGGAGTGCTGTGTATGAAATTTAAAAAATTCTTTCTGCAGCGAGTGCTTGCATGGGCGCTGACTATCCTGATCGGTGTTACCTTTATCTTCTTCATTCCACGTATGTTTCCGTCAGATCCTGTTGAAAACATGATCGCACAGATTCAGTCACGTTCCGGTAACATGGATCCAGCCGAGATGGAAGCCCTTCGTAGCAGCCTGCGTGTGCAGTTTGGACTTGATGGCTCGCTGCTGCAGCAGTATGGTTATTTCCTGTGGCATGGTCTGCTGCATTTTGACTTTGGTCCGTCACTGATGAGTTATCCGGAACCGGTAGGAAAGATCATTGGACGATATCTGCCGTATACGTTGATGCTCTGTCTGACATCCACGTTTATTGCGTGGATCGTAGGTAACTTGATCGGTCTGCTGGCAGGATTTCGGAAAAATAAAACTTCATCCAAGATTCTGGAAGCAATTGCAATTTTTATCTACCCGATTCCTTACTTTCTGGTAGCGTTGATCTTACAGATTGTATTTGCATTTATATTAAAATGGTTCCCGTTGCAGGCGGTTATCAATACTAAAGGTGGATTTGGTCCTTGGATCGCTTCTGTGGTCAAGGCTTCTATCCTTCCGGGAATCTCGCTGCTGTTACTTGGTACCGGATGGTGGATCATCTCCATGAAATCCCTGGCGAGCACCACAGCAGAAGAAGATTATGTACGTTATGCCCGTTTCCGTGGACTTTCCGAGTTCGCTATCGGCAAAAACTATGTAATGCGTAACTCCATTCTGACCCAGATCACAGCACTGGCAATGAGCCTTGGTGGTGTCTTCGGTGGTTCCATCATGACCGAGATTATTTTCGGATACCCTGGAGTAGGTTCTCTGATCCAGGCAGCGATCCTGCAGTCGGATTATAATATGATCCTCGGATGTATTACAATCTCTATCGTAGCGATTGCTTCAGCAACGTTAGTTGTGGACCTGATCTACCCGTTCATCGATCCGCGAATCCGGTACGGCTGATAAGAGGGAGGGACAGACATGAAGAAATTTTGGAAAACAGCCAATTTTCGTTTAAAAGCAGGCTTGATTTCTACTTGCTTTTTCCTGATCATTGGATTCGTAGTATATTTTATCCCACATACAAATCCGTTTACCTATAATACATACCCGAATAATCTGGGAGTTTCTGCTGAACATTGGCTTGGAACTACCAGTATGGGACAGGATATTGTATGGTTACTGATCGAAGCCATTCACAATTCTCTGATGATTGGTCTGATCGTAGCTACGATTGGTACTGTTGTGGGTGTTCTGGTTGGTCTGCTTGCAGGTTTTGCAGGCGGCGCGTTGGACAGAGTGCTGATGATTATTACGGATACTTTCGTAGTAATCCCGTCTCTGCCGATTCTGATCATGATGACTTCCCTGATGAAAGGAAGTTCTACTGTAATTGTTATGGCACTTGTTCTTGCACTGTTCGCCTGGGCATGGCCAAGCCGTCAGATCCGTTCCATGGCTCTGACGATCAAAGAGCGTGACTTTATTCACACAGCACGTTTTTCAGGTGAAAGTACCTTACAGATCGTTGTAACGGAGATTCTTCCGTTCGCACTGTCCTGGTCACTTTCTAACTTTATGAATGCAACACTGAGTGCAATTGGTTCAGAATCCAGTTTGGCCGTTCTGGGTCTGTCACCGGGAAACCTGGTTTCCCTTGGTAACATGATTCAGTGGGCAAGAGGATACAACGCCGTCCTGGCTAAGAGATGGCTCTGGATCGGTTCTCCGATTGTTGCAACCGTTATCTTATTTGTTGGCCTGTTCATGCTGATTACAGGTTACAACGATTATCAGGCTAAGAAGAGAGGCAGGTGATAGATATGCTGAAAATCGAGAATTTGTCAACGTCTTATAAGACTATAGACGGAGATGTACACGTACTCAAAGACATTAACTTTGAGATCAAAGACAATGAGATCTTCGGCATCGCAGGCGAATCCGGATGTGGTAAAACCACCCTGCTGAACACTCTTTATGATATTGTTGACTATCCGTTGGTGATCGATCAGGGTCGTGTTGTTCTGGAAGGTGAAAAAGACGGAAAGAAATATTCGTTCGAATCCGGAAAGATTCGAGACACCTGGTGGAACAATATCGCTTATGTGCCACAGGCTGCACAGAGTGTTCTGAACCCGATCGTTCGTCTGAAAACACAGTTTCTGGATTCTATTCCAAAGGACCAGAAAAAGAATGAAAAACCGGAGGAAACTCTGGCAAGAGTTGCTGATTATCTGAAAGAACTGAATCTTTCCCCGGATGTTCTGGAGTCATTTCCATTCCAGCTGTCCGGTGGTATGAGACAGCGTGCGATCATTGCACTGGCAACCTTTATGTCTCCGGGTGTTGTTCTGGCCGATGAGCCGACAACCGCTCTGGACGTAGTTGTACAGAAGGGTATTCTTATGATGCTGATGCGTCTGCAGAAACAGTTAAAGAATACAATGATCATTGTAAGTCATGATATGGGTGTTCATTATCAGATCACAGACCGTATGGCGATCATGTATTCCGGTAGTATTGCAGAGCTCGGTAAGACAGAAGATATCTTCAATGATCCGATTCATCCATATACAAAGATGTTGGTAGATGCTCTTCCGCGTGTAGGTGAGGATGTACAGCGAGTTGGTATCGCAGGACGTCCGCCGGCACTGAAGAATCCGCCGCCAGGATGTCGTTTTGCACCTCGTTGTCCGCATGCTACGGATCGGTGCCGCAGTGAAGTCCCGAAATTCCGGGAAATAAGACCGGGTCGTTTCGCTGCGTGTCACTTATTAGAAGAGGAGGTGAAGACGAATGGCTGATAAATTATTGGAAGTAAAAGGCGTCAGCAAGATTTTCCGTGTAGGTGGTATGCTGCGTGGTAAAAAGCTGGTGGCTGTAGATAATGTTTCCTTATCTATCGATGATGATAAACCGGTAATCCTGTCTATCGTAGGAGAGTCCGGTTGCGGTAAATCTACTTTATGTAAGATGATTCTTCGTCTTCATAACCCGGATATGGGTGACATCGTTCTGGATGGAAAATCTTATGCAGATAAAAAAAGCTATGATCCAAAACAGTTCAAACTGGATGTACAGCCGATCTTTCAGAATCCATACGAATCTTTCTCCGCAAGAAAGACCGTAGATACTTACCTGTATAACACTGCTCTTCGTCTTGGCATCGCAAAGAACAGAGCAGAAGCAGATAAAGTTGTTGATGAAGCATTAAAGAGTGTTGGTATGTCTCTGGCAGTCGTAAAAGGAAAATATGCGACTCAGTTCTCAGGTGGAGAGCTGCAGCGTGTATCTATCGCGAGAGCCCTGATTACCCGTCCGAAACTGATCATCGCAGATGAGCCTGTTGCGGCAATTGATGCATCTATGAAGATGAACATCGTAAACCTCTTTAAAGAGCTGCGTGACAAATATAAAATCTCATTTATTTATATTACGCATGACCTGTCGACTGCATACTATGTATCCGATTATATCGCAACCTTGTATCGTGGCTGCCTGATCGAATACGGACCGGCAAAACAGATCATGGACAATCCGGCACATCCTTACACTGAACTTCTGATGAGTTCTGTACCCCGTGTCGGAGACAAATGGGAGAAAGAAATTGCCATGCCGGATATGGAAGGAAAAGAATATGCAGTGGAATACTGTAAGTTCGCACCTCGTTGTCCGTACGCAACCGATGAATGTCGTCAGAAACGCCCGGATGCACAGGATATGGGCAATGGACGTATGGTACTTTGCTGTCACCCTCTGTGTCAGAAACCAAAGGAAGCGTAAAATAAACTTGCAAAATATAAAAAAGCTGTTGCCTTCGGGATTCGTGAGAGTTCCGGGGACGGCAGCTTTTTTATATTGATGTTGTTGTATTTATGTGAGCGACAAGTTGAAATTTTGTGCTGGAAATATGCTTTTGTTGAGAGGGATAGTATGTCGTATATGGAAAAAACAGTGGGTAGATGGTACTTTTGATTTGTGTATATAGCAAAAACGCCCCGGCGATTTCGTTGCGTTTGGAATCGTCGGAGCGTTTTCATATATCAAATTATTTCAAAGAGTTCGAATATTCCGAAGATTAGAACAGTCCGGTGATCTTTCCTGTCTCGTCTACATCGATCTTCTCAGCAGCCGGTACTTTCGGCAGTCCAGGCATGGTCATGATCTCGCCGGTCAGAGCTACGATGAAGCCGGCACCTGCGGAAACTTTCAGGTTTCTTACGGTTACTTCAAAGTCTGTCGGTGCGCCCAGTTTTGTCTGGTCATCGGTCAGGCTGTACTGTGTCTTGGCTACACAGATCGGGCAGTTGCCGAAGCCAAGTGCCTCTAACTGTTTTGCCTGTTTCTGAGCGTTGGCTGTCAGAACGACACGTTTTCCACCGTATACTTTCTGTACGATCTGGTTCAGTTTGTCTTCGATGGAACCTTCCAGTTCGTAGGCGTATGTGAAGTCGTTTGGTTCTTCTACCAGACGGATCACTTCTTCTGCCAGTTTCAGGCCGCCTTCGCCACCTTTTGCCCATACTTCAGACAGAGCAACGTTAACGCCAAGCTCTTTACATTTTTCTTCAACCAGATCCAGTTCTGCTTTGGTATCGGTCGGGAATGCATTGATGGCAACTACGCATGGCAGTTTGTATACATTCTTGATGTTGCTTACATGTTTTAACAGGTTTGGCATACCTTTTTCCAGAGCTTCCAGGTTTTCTGCATTCAGCTCGGCTTTCGGAACACCGCCGTTGTATTTCAGGGCACGTACAGTTGCTACGATAACTACTGCATCCGGTTTCAGTCCTGCCATACGGCACTTGATATCCAGGAACTTCTCAGCACCCAGGTCGGCACCGAAGCCTGCTTCTGTGATCGCATAGTCAGCCAGTTTCAGAGCCATCTTGGTTGCTGTTACGGAGTTACATCCGTGTGCGATGTTGGCGAATGGTCCGCCGTGTACGATAGCCGGTACACCTTCCAGTGTCTGTACCAGGTTTGGTTTCAGGGCATCTTTCAACAGAGCGGTCATGGCACCTTCTGCATGCAGGTCGTGTGCAGTTACCGGCTTCTGTTCTGCCACTTTACCGTATGTATATCCAATGATGATACGTCCCAGACGTTCCTTCAGGTCGTTGATATCGCTTGCCAGACACAGAACTGCCATGATCTCAGATGCTACTGTGATATCGTAGCCGTCTTCTCTCGGCATACCGTTGGTTTTTCCGCCAAGTCCGTCTACTACATTACGCAGCTGACGGTCGTTCATGTCAACACAACGTTTCCATGTGATCTTTCTCGGGTCGATGTTCAGAGCATTGCCCTGGAAGATATGGTTATCGATCATAGCTGCCAGCAGGTTGTTAGCTGCACCGATGGCATGGAAGTCACCGGTAAAGTGCAGGTTGATGTCTTCCATCGGAACTACCTGTGCATATCCGCCGCCGGCTGCTCCACCTTTTACACCGAAAACCGGTCCTAAGGATGGCTCTCTTAAAGCAACCATAACGTTCTTGCCCATTCTCTGCATACCGTCTGCCAGACCTACAGTTGTTGTAGTCTTTCCTTCACCGGCCGGTGTCGGGTTGATAGCAGTAACCAGAATCAGTTTACCATCTTTTTTGTCAGATTCTTTCAGCAGATTGTAGTCGATCTTTGCTTTGTACTTTCCGTACTGTTCCAGATATTTGTCATCAATACCTGCTTTTGCTGCAATCTCGGTGATCGGTTTCATTTCGCATTCCTGTGCGATCTCAATGTCTGTTTTGTATCCCATAGTTATTTCTCCTTTCTTCTGACCGGACGTCTGCCCCCGAAACGGAACAAAAAGTGAAGAATGTATCTGTTCCGTAAATAAAAAAACGCAGCAAATGTAATCATGTTCTACATTGCTGCCCAGACGGTCGGCCAATATGAATCCTGGTTTCCTGTGGTTCCTCCACATATCCGTCAGTAGCCAGGATCTTCTTTTTCAGACTTCTTTTAAAGAATAGCATAAATTAGCAAAAAAGTCAAGAATTACGAGGAAAAAACAATCTCTTTTTGTGGATTTTCACTTGATATTTATGAGGAAGAAAGTTATACTTATACGGTAACATAATTGTTACTGTTCACTGATACTATCTTGCGAGGTGTTTTTTTGTGAGCGAAGGTCACAGAAAACCCGAGACATACCTCACGAATTTATGCGATTAGTATGAATTCTGTGCATCGCAAAGTGTGTAATGGTGAGATACCTTGAAAAACAAACGTGATCACTATTAATAAAGAAGAAAGCCGGTGATATTTGTGGAACAGGCAATCAGGGAGGCGATATTTTCCGGATTCTGCAGGACGTATAATCAGGCACAGACAGTGACCTGTGAGTTCACAGAGACGGAAGAAGGACTCGAACTGACCGAAGTGGACTGTGGATATAGACGGTGCATCCATCGGGGCAGCTGTGAAGTGGCCAGGCAGATCCGTCAGATGGAAGAGGATCACAAAAAGGAGTAAAGGGGAAACAAATGGTAAAACTGAATAAGAAAATCAGGAGATATCTGGCTCTGGTTCTATGCCTCAGTATCTTGCTTGTACCTGTAGAGGGTTATGCGGCGAAGAATAATCAGAGCACAAACCAGCGGGTGAGAACCACAACGACAGCAGCAGGCTGGGTGTCCAGCGGCGGCCGATGGTGGTATCGAAATGCAGATGGGAGTTATCCGAAGAGTACCTGGAAACTGATCAACGGTTCATGGTATTACTTTGAATCTGATGGATGGATGGCGACTGGCTGGAAAAAACTGGGCGGCGAATGGTATTATCTTACATCCAGTGGAGCGATGGCTACCGGATGGGTGAAACTGAATGGGAAATATTATTTCATGAACGGTTCCGGTGTGATGCAGCATGATACCTGGGTGGATAATGGTGTCTACTATGTGAACAGCGATGGTGTCTGGGTGGAAGGAAAGACTTCCCAGAACAGAGTAGAAAGCAGTCGGACAGATTCCGCAGCAGGATGGGTGTCCGGTGGCGGCCGATGGTGGTATCGGGAAGCAGATGGTTCCTATCCGAGAAACAGCTGGAAAGTAATCAATGGTTCATGGTATTATTTTGACGGCAGTGGCTGGATGGTAACCGGCTGGCTAAAACGCGCAAGCAGCTGGTATTATCTGGAGCCGGGCAACGGTAACATGGTAACGGGCTGGAGAAAAATCGGAAGTACCTGGTATTATCTGAATCCGGGAAATGGCGATATGGCGCAGGGCTGGAAAAAGATTGGGAATGTCTGGTATTATCTGGAGCCGGGAAATGGTGGCATGGCAACGGGCTGGAGAAAAATCGGAAGTACCTGGTATTATCTGAATCCGGGAAATGGCGATATGGCAACGGGCTGGACAACCATTGGAGGAACCCGATATTACATGAATCAGGATGGAGCCATGGTAGAAGGCTGGTCACAGCAAAATGGAACCTGGTATTACCTGAAACCGGGCAGCGGAAACATCGCGACCGGATGGTTAAAACTGGGTGCAACCTGGTATTATCTGGCGAGTGACGGAAAGATGCTGACAGGTTTCCAGAACATCGGCGGATCCAAGTATTATCTGAACACAGGCAGTGGAGCCATGGTAGTAGGCTGGCTGCAACTGGGCAGTGACTGGTATTATATGAACGGCAGCGGTGCCATGCTGACAGGCTGGCAGAAAATCGGAAGTACCTGGTATTATCTGAATCCGACGACCGGTAAGATGGCAACAGGCTGGACAACCGTTGATGGAAGTAAATATTATATGAACGGCAGCGGTGCCATGCTGACGGACTGGCAGAATATTGACGGTTCAGAGTATTATTTTTACAGCAGTGGAGCCATGGCGGTAAGTACAGTCATCGGCGGTGTTGAAATCGGAGCAGATGGAAAAGCATCGAGAACAGAAAGTCAGGCGATTGGGACTCTGACCAAGTTTTTGAAAACAATGATTCAGCCGGTAGGTAACACCCTGTATGTATGGGGTGGCGGTCATGACGCCTGGACAGACGGAGACGGACTGCGTATCGGTATGAACCCGAAGTGGAAACAGTTCTATAACCAGCAGGGAGCTTCGTATAATTATACGAAACATCGATATGAGTATCAGAATGGTCTGGACTGTTCCGGTCTGGTCAGCTGGGCTGTCTACAATACATATAATACGAAATCAAATCAGAAAGAAACGGCATACAGTTCAACATCTACCGGATTTCCGGCTTATCTGACCAACAAAGGTTTTGGATCGCACGGAAGAGTTTCCGGTGGAACATTTACACCTGGTGACGTGGTAAGTATGACCGGTCATGTGTGGGTTGTTCTTGGCATGTGTTCGGATGGAAGTCTGGTGATCGTTCATGCGACACCACCGGTAGTTCAGATCAGCGGTACGGTCAATACAGCAGGAAGCACGAACAGTGAGGCTGTAAAACTGGCAAATGCATATATGAAGAAATATTATTCAGATGCAGCCGGCAAATATAATCTGTGTATCGCAAGTAAAGCATATGTGAATAACGTAGACCGTTTCCAGTGGTCCTCCGGCAGTATGAGAGATCCGGATGGACTGCGTAATATGACGGCAGCACAGGTACTTGAAAAATTGATTGGACCGCAATAAGAAAAATGCAAAGAAAGGCTGTCGGGAAATAGACAGTTCTAAGTTTGGGAGGGTGTGACTCATACCGAGGCACACCCTCCCAAACTTTTTATCATACAAAGAAAAAAGATGACTGACGACAACCATCTTTCTCTCCATTTATTGAGATGAGTTTAGTATTGAGGGGTTGCAGGAAAAATGGTTTTGTGTTAATATGTTAAGGAATGTAAAGAGAATATTTCGTAAATATTACAAGAATATATAACACAATGCAAAACAATAAAAGGAGAAATGTATGAAAAAAAGAATCCTTTGTTTAACATTAGGATTAATGCTGACAATTTCACAGGCAGTACCTGCCGGTGCTGCATCCAGAAAAGATCAGTTAAAACAGGATAAGGCAGCGGCACAGAGTCAGCTTGCAGCACAGGAGTCCAAAATCAATAATCTGGAAGACCAGAAACAGACACTTTCCGCTGAGATCGATCAGCTGGATTCTGATCTGGTAAATATTATGGTTGAGATTGAGATTCTGGATGGTGAGTTATCCGATAAAGAAGCGCAGATCGAGCAGACCAAAGCAGATCTGGCAGTGGCAGAAGAAAATAAACAGAAACAGTATGAAGCCATGAAGAAGAGAATCCAGTATCTGTATGAAAAGGGTGGAGATGATGCATGGGCACAGATGCTGTTCCAGGCATCGGACTTTACCAGTCTTCTGAACCATGCAGAATATGTACAGCAGATGTATGACAGTGACAGAAACAGTCTGGAAGAGTTCAAAGAGACTGTACAGCAGGTAAAAGACCTTGGGGATCAGCTGGACAGTGAGAAAGCAGAACTGGAAGAGATGAACCAGGAGTATCAGAATCGTCAGGCGAGTATGCAGACCCAGCTGGAAGAAAAGAAAGCAACTTCCAGTGATTATGATGCACAGATCGCACAGGCGCAGAACCAGGCTGCACAGTACACGGAACTGATTCGTCAGCAGAATGCTGAGATTCAGAAAATTGAAGAAGAAGAGAAAAAAGCAGCGGAAGAGGCAGCAAGAAAAGCGGCCGAGGAAGCAGCTAAGAAGGCAGCAGCAGAAGAAGCTGCAAAGAAAGCACAGGAAGAAGCAAACAAAAAAGCAGCAGATGAGGCAGCAAAGAAAGCAGCAGAAGCAAGCAAGAAATCTTCCTCTGCTTCCGGCAGTAATACAGGTTCCGGTTCTTCAACAAGCAATAAAGCTAATAGCAATACAAGCAGTAACAATGCAAGTAGCAGCTCAAGTGCAACAACATCCAAGGACAACGGAAGTTCTTCTTCCGGCTCATCAGGAAACTCAGGCAGCAGCGTATCATATAATCCGACAGGACAGTCCGTTGTTAATTACGCATGCCAGTTTGTTGGCAATCCTTATGTATGGGGTGGTACAAGCCTGACAAACGGTGCTGACTGTTCCGGATTTATCATGAGTATATATGCAAAGTTTGGTGTATCCCTTCCGCATTCCTCCGGAGCAATGGCAGGCTGTGGTCGTGGAGTTTCCTACTCTGAGGCAATGCCTGGAGATATTATCTGCTACGCAGGTCATGTAGCGATCTACATGGGCGGTGGACAGATCGTACATGCAAGTAACGCAAAAGACGGTATTAAGATCAGTGGAAACGCTGCGTACAGACCGATCGTTGCAGTTCGTCGTGTGCTGTAATCAGAACAATAGTAACAATTATGAGAGTCATATCTGAAAAAGATATGGCTCTTTTTTTGTTCAATAATCTATTCCGCTTTAACGTGGCATTTTATTGTAGTTCCGAATTTGACAAAATAAATGATGAAATCAACACAAAAGAACGAGCCGATAAAAAAACGAATCGTTATAATTAGAACAAAAGAGACTGAGACAGTCTGTATGCAGACGGAACAGGCTACATTGCCGGAAGGAGGTAGATAATGAAGAATCGAAAAAAACAGCTTATGAAGATCGGAGCTGTCATAGCGGTGATTGCAGTTGCAGGAATTGCCGGCGGAGTCGTCATATACAAGTGTGCCAATCGATTCGATCTGACTGTAGCCGGTGATCCGATCAGTAAGGAAGAGTATGTGAACTGCATGAATTCCGTGGAATATGATACAAAGATGCAGATCCAACAGGATTATGATGCCGTATACGGAACGGATTTCTGGGAAAAGCAATACGACGGACAATACGGCTATGAGATCCTCACCCGGAATACAGTAGAACAGTTAAAATACATCCATGCAGTATATGATCTTGCCGAAGAAAACGGAGATGTAGCAGACAGCAGCTATGAGGCTCTGGAAAAACGCTGGAAGGATGGTAATGCGGAGCGAGGCGAGAAAGTAAAAAAAGGTGAAGTGATCTACGGACTGAAAGAGTATACCTTTCAGCTGTATCTGGACTATGAGCTCAGTACTCTGAAAGAGAAATACTGTAACGATACATCCCGGGAGGGAATGCAACTGACGGAAGACGAGGTTCTTCAGCACTACCGGAGTCGCAACTGGATATTTGGAGGCAGCGAAGAAAACGCTGACCTGGAGACAGCAAGAATAGCAGTCGAAAGAGAACTGCGTGAACAGAAATACGATGATATGATCACGCAGCGTGAAAACGGTTCTCAGGTGGAAGGAAACATGAAAGATGTGAACCGATACACCTTGAAGAATATACAATAATGGAAGGAGAAAAGGTATGAAGAAAAGATGGATGAGCGGTACGTTAGCACTTCTGCTTGCAGGAACAACAGTCGCATCAATGATGCCGGCAGTATCTGTTAAAGCTGAGGGGAATACCGCAACCGGAACAACATATTATGTTGATTCCAAAGAGGGAAAAAATAGCAATGATGGAACAGCAGAAAACAAGGCGTTCCAGACACTTGACAAAGTAAATGAACTGAACCTTGAGCCGGGAGATACAGTTCTTCTGAAAAAGGGATCTGTGTTTGAGGATCAGGCTCTTAAGTTTACAAAAGAGGATAGCGGTACTGTAGAAGCACCGGTAAAAATATCTACTTATGGCGAGGGAAGCAGACCGCAGATCAATACAAATGGTCATGGCTTATGGGAGTTAAACTATGGTACTCCGCTGGATAACCAGAACCATAAATGGAAAGGTACTGTATCTTCCAGTATTTTAATTGAAGATGCTGAATACCTTGAAATCGAAGGTCTTGAGCTGACAAACGACAGAAACAGTGCAACCGATACCGAAAAAGATAAAGCGTATAATGATGCATATGCAATGGATCGAACCGGTGTTGCCGGAGTTGCAAAAGACAATGGAACTGTAGATCATATCGTATTAAATGATCTTTATATTCATAACGTAACAGGTAACGTTTATAACAAACACATGACAAATGGTGGTATCTATTTCATCGTTGCAAAACCAACGAATGAAGGCGAAACCGGAATCGCAAGATACAATGATATCCAGATTAGAAACTGTTCTCTGGATACTGTAAACCGTTGGGGAATTGCAGTTGGATACACATATCAGTGGAGACAGTTCACAACAGGTGCATTATCAGATGCAACAATGGCAAAATATGCTTCATCTAATGTTGTGATCGAGAACAACTATCTGAACCATGTAGGTGGAGATGCCATCACAACCATGTATCTGGACAGACCACTGGTTCAGTATAATGTGTCAGAGAACGCAGCTGAACAGATTAATACTAAAGATTATTCACAGCAGCAGCCAAGTCTCGATGCAAATGGTAATGAAAACGGTAAACAATGGGTTAATGCAGGACGAGTGGCAGCAGCTATCTGGCCATGGAAGTGTAAAAATGCAATCTTCCAGTACAATGAGTGCTTCAGAACATTACATGCCTCCGATGGTAATGGCGACGGACAGCCTTGGGATGCTGACTATGGTGATGGAACAAACTATCAGTACAATTACAGTCATGGCAATACAGCAAGTACCATCATGTTCTGTGGGCCAGAGTCCATTAACAATACATTCCGTTACAACATCAGTCAGTATGAAGATATGGGACCTCTGGATCCGGCCGGTAACTCCGGAAACTGCCAGGTTTACAACAACACATTCTATATCAAAGAAGGTCTCAATACCATCTGGCACAGAAGCCATGGCAATGGTGGTCCTGTAGATATGGAAAATAATATTTTCTACTTCGCAGGTAATACACCGGTTGCAGTAAACGACTGGAATCCTAGCGGAAATAAAACTTATAGCAATAACTTATATTACAACGTAACTACTTATCCGAATGATGCAAATGCTGTAAAAGCGAATGCAGGAACAAAGGTACTTGTGGATGCAGGTTCCGGTCCGGATTCAGTAGCAACTGATAAGAGCGCAAGAAGACATGAAGATCCAACAGCTACAACAGTATTTGACGGATACAAACTTGCAGAAAACTCTCCGGCAATCAACGCTGGTAAAGTAGTAGTTGACAGAAATGGTTATACCATCGATCACGATTTCTTCGGACATGCAATCACAGCAGTACCGGAGATCGGAGCAGCAGAAAGTGATGCAGTGGCAGCACTTGTACTGAGATCTGACGTATATACTGTTACCGGAACAAACGTAAGCGATCTTCCTAAAAATACAACAGTAGAGGATTTTCTTAATAATGTTATCGTAGATACAGGCGTTACAATTACTATTAAAGAAGGCGAGACAGAACTTACAGGAACTGACATCGTAAAAGGAGGAGCGACAATTACTCTTTCTTATGAAGGAATGAAAAGTGTAACTTACACTGTGGTTGCAAGTTCGGATAAAGAACTGAAAGAATGTTTCTACGAAGTGAAAGGATCAGAAGTACGTGTTCCTTACACAGAGAAAAACCCGACAACAGTAAAGGAAATGAAGGCAAACATCACTGTAGCAGATACAGCAACAGTATCCGTATTAAACGGTGGTGCAGAACTTGCAGACAGTGATGCAGTTGCAGACGGAATGACACTTCGCATCACTGCGGAAGACGGCACAACAAATGATTTTGCGATCAAACAGAAAAACGAATATAACTGGACTTTTGATTTTGTAAGAGGACAGCAGGGAAATGTATGGTTCGGACAGATAAAGGATAGTTCCAGCGACTGGGCCAATATGACAACCATCGATTCGGACGGATGGCCAAACTGGGCGACTCATACATATTATGGCCCTGGTATTGATGCACCACAGAACACAAATACAACAACTGATTCAACAGTTCATGGTCTGCTTTCCGCACCGCCAAAAACAGATATTTCTACAGCAATGGCATATAGAGCACCGAAGAGCGGAACAGTATCATTCAAGGTCAAAGATGACGAGCCATATCTCCGTCAGTCTCCGAACGCAAACGGAACAGTCACCTTGAGTCTTTATGTAAATGGTGAAGTGAAAAAAAGCTTAACACTTGAAACCAGTAGACAGAAAGTTGGTAACTGGGAACAGGCTGAGGAAATCGTAGTAAGCCGTGGTGATATGATTCGCGTGGTAGCTAAGTGTAATGATAACCCAAGCAAACCATCCGCTCACGTTACACCAATCATCACTTATGTGGATAAAGCAGCAGCTGATACCGAAGCACCGACAGCACCAACAGAAGTAACAGCAACAGATATTACAACAACAACAGCAAAAGTTACCTGGACAGCATCTACAGATAATGTAGGCGTGGCAGGATACAATGTATACGTAAATGATCCAGAAAATCCTGTAAACGGCGAGACACTTGTAACAGGAACAGAATATGAACTGAAAGACCTTACAGCAGGAACAGGATATACAGTAACTGTAAAAGCTGTTGATGCAGCCGGCAATGTTTCAGATGGTGCTGCACATACATTTACAACAAAAAATGCGGCAGATACAGAAGCGCCGACAGCACCGGGAAATGTAGCAGTGACAGATGTTACAACAACAACAGCCAAAGTTACTTGGAGCGAAGCAACAGACAATGTAGGTGTAGTTGGATATAACGTATACTTAAACGAAGAAAAAGTAAACGAAACACTTGTAACGACTACCGAATATGATTTAACTGCTCTTACAGAAGAGACAAATTATTCAGTAAAAGTAACTGCGGTGGATGCAGCAAAAAATGAATCTGCGAGATCTGAAGCAGCTACATTTACAACACCAAAAACACAGGATACCGAAGCACCATCTGTACCGGCAGGTGTAGCAGCATCAGACGTGACACAGACAGGAGCAAAGATTACCTGGACAGCATCTACAGATAATGTAGCAGTAACCGGATACAATGTATATGTGGGTGAAACAAAAGTAAATGCTACACCTGTAACAGTTACAGAATATGATTTAACCGGACTTACAGCAAATACAGGATATTCAGTAACAGTAAGTGCAGTGGATGCAGCAGGAAACGAATCCGCAAGATCTGAAGCAGCTACATTTACAACATTAGAGGCGGAAGAAGAGAAAGATACAGAAGCACCGACAGCACCGGCAGGTGTAACAGCATCAGAGGTGACACAGACAGGAGCAAAGATTACCTGGACAGCATCTACAGATAATGTAGGAGTAGCCGGATATAATGTATATGTAGATGAAGCAAAAGTAAATACGGACAAGCTGGTGGAAGGTTTGGAAATTGAACTGACAGGTCTTACTCCGGATACAGAATACACAGTAACAGTAAGTGCAGTGGATGCAGCGGGAAATGAATCAGGAAGATCTGCAGCCTTCACATTTACAACACTTAAAAACGAGGAACCTGCCCCGGAAAAACCATCCGCTCCTACGAATGTAAAAGTATCTGAAATTACTCATACCACAGCAATCGTTACCTGGGAACCGGCTGCAGAAAGAGCGATGGCACCTGGATATAATGTATATCTGGATAATAAAAAACAGAATGAATTGCCTATAGAAGGAACAGAGTACAAGTTGACTGGCCTTAAGGTAGGAACCAGATACAATGTAGCCGTAACAGTAGTAGATGTAGATGGAATAGAATCTGACAGAACAGAAGAAGTAGAAGATACATTTATAACAAAGGCAGATAAAGAAAAACTGCAGGAAACTACAAAAGATGCAGACAAAGCTCTGGAGAACAAGGATAAATACACAGAGGAATCTCTGAAAAATCTGGAGGAAGTCTACAAGAAGTATCAGGAAGTACTGAATGGTGACAATGTAACTCAGGAAGAAGTAGAGGAAGCGAATAAAGCTATCGAAGAAGCTTTCAAGAATCTGGTAGCAAAAGACGATGGTAAGAAGGATCCGACTCCTACCCCAGGACCGGCAGCCCCAACACCGACTACAACGCCAGACCCGACTACAACCCCAACCCCAACTACAACACCAACTACAACCCCAACCCCGAGCACCACACCGCAGCCAGGCGCAAAACCTGCAGCAACTTCCGGAAATACCAACACAGGAAGCACAAATGCAGGTGGAACAACCACAGGCAGCACATCTACAGCCAGAGCTGCAAAAACAGGTGATACAGCCAATGCAGCAGCCTGGTTATTTACCCTGGCAGCATCTGCGGTTGCAGGAACTGTTGTTGTAAAACGTAAAAGAGAGGATTAAGAACATCCCACTCTTGAAGGATACAAGGATAAAAATAAGTAATTAAAACAGACAGGAATCAGAAAACACTGATTCCTGTCTGTAACATCCAACAAAAAGGAGAAAAAAATGAGGAAAAAGACCCTTTCAGCATTTCTGGGATTGGTTCTTGGTGCTTCTACCATATTAGGCTCTATCGGTGCAAACCCTGTACCGGTATCCGCAGGAACGGATGGAATAACCGACAGCGAATGCACAACCACTGGAACTGCAGAACCGGCATCGGACGAAGTTGTACCGGACGCGAATCAGTACAAATATCAGAAGGATGAACTGGCAGCATTCTGTCACTTCGGACCGAATACATTTAATGAAGTAGAGTGGGGAGAGCATTACGGAAAGAAACAACCAAATGAAATCTTCACACTGACAAATGATTTTGATGCAGATACATTAGTAGGCACATTACATAATGCAGGATTTAAGAAAATCATCGTAACAGCAAAGCACCATGACGGATTCTGTATCTGGAACAGCGAATACACAGATTACTGTATCAAAAATACGGATTATAAGAATGGTAAGGGAGATGTTCTTGCAGAAATCTCAGCTGCCTGTTCAAAATATGATATGGACATGGGTCTTTACCTGTCTCCGTGGGATATCCATGAACCATCTTACGGTTATTATGATGCTAATGGAAATCCAACAACAAAGGAAAATGACGTATTAGATTACAATGAGTATTATAATAATCAGTTAAAAGAAATTCTTGGTAATCCAAAGTACGGTAACAAAGGGCACTTTGTTGAAGTCTGGATGGATGGGGCCAAAGGAAGTGGTGCAAACGCACAGGAATATACATTTGAAAAATGGTTCGATACAATTCAGACACACCAGGGAATAAAAGCCGGTAATGCTGCTGACTGTATGTTATTCGGAGCACAGGCATATACAACCGTTCGCTGGATCGGAAATGAAGATGGTGTTGCCCACGAAAACACATGGGCAAAATCCAAAGTAAATGTAGCAAATAATACAATTGATAGCAACGGAACTACACCATATACCATCGGATACGCAGATGGAAATAAATGGACAGTACCGGAGTGTGACGGACGTATTACATCCGGATGGTTCTGGGGAACCCAAAAATGTACTCCAAAGACAGTTGCACAGCTTGCAAACATGTATTTTGATTCTGTAGGACACAATGCAACTATGCTTCTGAATGTACCGCCAAACAACAAAGGTACAGTAGATCAGCCGATCCTGAACAGAATAAGAGAATTCGGTCAGAATGTGGAAGAGTCTTTCAGAACCAATCTGGCAAAAGCAGAAGGAACCACAATTGTAGCATCTGATGTTCGTGGAAAGGATGTTGCATTCAAACCGGGAAATGTAGTAGATGGAAATGATGCCACATACTGGACAACAAATGATGGTACAACAAGCGGAAGTCTGACCATTAAATGGAATACAGCGAAGAAGTTCGATGTGGTTTCATTCGAAGAAGCAATTCAGAAAGGACAGCACATCAACAGTTATAAAGTTGAGTACAAAGCATCTGACGATGCACAGTGGCAGACACTGAAAAGCGGAGAGACTGTTGGATCCAAGAGACTTGTCAGAACTGCACCGGTATCAGCAACCCAGGTGAAAATCACAGTAGGAACAACCGATGGAAAAGTTCCGATGTTAAGTGAAGTTGGTGTATACAAAGCAAGCGAAGGATTCCAGCTGGCAGGAGCAGCGCCGGAAGGTATGGTAACAACCAGCGTTAATGATAATAGTTTTACATTCAGCACAGGTTGGAATCCACAGACAGGCAGCCAGTATATCAACGGACAGAATACCTGGTCCAATAGAGCTGACGCAAGCTTTACTTATAACTTCCACGGAACAAAAGTATACCTGATGGGAACAACAGACCCGGGTCATGGTGCCGCTGATGTTTATATTGATAATCAGTTGGTAGAAACGATCAATACACATGCGGAAAGCAGATCTACAGGAGCAAAGATCTTTGTATCCGGTGATCTGGAAGATGGCGATCACACATTAAAGCTTGTAGCAAAAACAAATGCAGCAATCGGTGTGGAAGCAGCTTACGTAATCAACAACGGTGGCGTTGGAATGATTGAACTTGAAGATTCTGCATACACAATGAATGAAGAATCTTCACTGGATGTGAAAATCAAACGTGTAGGTGGAACAAAAGGAACAATCACAGCTAAGATCCAGCCTAACCCGGGAAGTGCAATTCAGGATGATTTTAATACAGAATTAGCTCCGGTAGTTACTCTGAATGATGGACAAGCTGAAGTAACTGTTAAAGCAGCAGAGACAAGACGTAATACGAACATGACCGGCGATCGTGTGTTTTCTATCGAACTGACAGAGAAAACACCGGACAATGCAATCATTGGTTTCAACAGTTCTGCAAGAATCACAATCAAAGATGCAGATGGTATTACAAAAGAAAAACTGAACACTTTAATTACTCAGTCTCCTGACGAAGCGCAGGAAAATCTGTACATGGAAGAAGGCTGGAGTGCATATGCAGAAGCACTGGAAGCAGCAAGAGCAGTTGTCGAAAACGAAGAAGCAACAGAAGCAACTATCAGAAATGCATACATAGCACTGGAAAATGCAAAGAAAGCACTTGTAGCACGTGAAAAGTATACAGAAACTGACAGATTCAAATTCCCATGGAAACCGGGAACAAGCGCTAAGCTGGAAGCAGAATTTGCGACAGAGTTAAATAATAGCAATGATTCAGATTCTGATCCGGATTGGCCGATGAAGATTGCGGATAACAACGATGCAAGCAATGGAAAATTTGTCACAGATATGGCATTCAAGGATGTCCTGAAATATGCATATCACGCAGACAAAGCCGGCACCTACCATGTGGTCATGAGATATCGCAGCGGTTCTCCTGAAAATGCCAAAAATGGTATTAAGATAACAGAAGAAACTGGAAAGATCGCAGAAAAAACAGTTGTAGTTAACCCGTCCAAAGAGAATGGAAACGTTGTTTTCGGAACTGTAGAGTTTGATATTGAAGTAGTAACACCCGGAGATGGAATGATTTCTATTACAGCCCCGGATACCAATAAGGGTCCTGGAATTGACTACTTCATCATCAGCCCGCGGAATGTTACGCTGGGATCTTTTGACATCACAGCTACAGCAGGTGAAGGCGGAACCATCACAGCAGATGGCCTTGCAGAAGGCAAAGTAACTGTTACAGAAGATGAAAGTGTAACATTTACGATTGCACCAAAAGCCGGATATGAGATTGCAGACGTAAAAGTGGATGGAACATCGGTAGGAAAGAAAACTACTTATACATTCGATCGCGTAGATAGCACTCATACAATCGAAGCAACATTTGCATTTACGAACTATACAGCAGAAAATCCATTTGGATTCCCGGGAGAAAAGGGAGAGACCAAGACCCTGGAAGCAGAGCATGCTACAGAACTGATCAATAGCAACGATTCAGATTCGGATCCGGATTGGCCGCTTACTATTACTTCTGAAGACTGGGCAAGTAATGGGAAATTCCTGAACTGTATGGCATACAAAGATTATGCAAAATATGCTTACACAGCAGTAGTTCCCGGAACCTACACAGTAACAGGTACTTACCGTGCCGGAGCGTTAAACAAACTTGCGATTTCTGAAGCGGACAATAAGATTGAAGCAGCTCAGGTTGATTGCCCGTCAACTAAAGAAGGCAACGCACTTACTGTGAAGACATTCACGCTGGATATCAAAGTGACAACAGAAGGAGCAGGAACCCTGATCCTTACAGCACCGGATACAAGCAAAGCGCCACAGCTGGACAAACTGGATATCGTGCTGAAAAGAACTGCAGATGAAGCAGATCTTACAGAACTTGAGGCAGTACTTGAGACTGCAAGAGAAAAACTTGCAGAGGAAAATGCATATACACCAGTATCCAGAGGAGAACTTGAAACTGCAGTAAATGCAGCTCAGGAAGTTTATGATAAAGCAGGTGTTACCCAGGATGAAGTAAATACTGCAAAAGCAAATGTAGAAGCTAAGATTGCTGCACTGGTAAGAAAAGCAGATAAAACTGCACTGAGCAATGCAATTAACCTTGCAATTGTTAAAACAACGCAAGAGGACAAATACACAGCTGAATCCAGAGACGCTCTTAAAAAGGTGATAGCTGTAGCAGCTGCGGTAGTGAATGACGAAAATGCGACACAGGAAATGGTAGATGCTCAGACAGCCGCTGTAAAAGCTGCCGAAGCTAAATTAGTAGCAATTAAAGTACCGGTTAACAAATCAGCACTGCAAACTCGTGTTGATGAGGCAAAAGAGACTGTGACAAACACAGCTGCTTATACCGAAGAATCTTTAAATGCTCTTCGGGCAGCCATTAACGCAGCGCAGGCCGTTCTGAATAAACCGGAAGCAACACAGGAAGAAGTAAATGCTCAGACTGATGCGTTAAATGCTGCAATTGCTGCATTAGTTGAAAAACCAGTAGTCGACAAAACAGAACTGCAGACAGCAGTTGCTGATGCAAATAAATTTGCAGCAAGCGATGAAAACAAAGAGAAATATACAGAAGATTCCTGGAAAACTCTTGAGGAAGCCATTACGGTAGCACAGGCCGTTCTGAATAAACCGGAAGCAACACAGGAAGAAGTAAACGATGCTTTAAAAGCTTTAACAGATGCAAAAGAAAATCTGAAAACAAAAGAACCTTCTGTTGAAAAACCGGAGAAATCCGAACTTGAAGAAACTGTGAAGGATGCGAAAACATTTGTTGAAAGCTTAGAAAATCCGGAAATGTATACGGAAGAGTCTTTGAAGGCCCTTAATGAAGCAATTGCAATGGCAGAGGAAGTGCTGGCTTCTGAAACTGCAACACAGGATGATATTAATGCTGCAATGCGGAAAGTAAGAACAGCAAGAGGAAACCTGGCACTGAAGAAACCGGCAGTTGCTACAGAAGCTCTTGAGAATGCTATTGCAAATGCAAGAGAACTTGCTAACGACACAGCAACTTATACAGAAGAGTCTCGGGCAGCTCTTAATGCAGCTGTCGACGCAGCACAGAAAGTACTTGAGGATGCAAACGCAACACAGGAAACTGTAGATAAACAGACAGAAGCTGTAGAAGCAGCAATAAAAGCACTTGTAAAAATCAAAGTACCGGCTGAAACAGATAAACTTAAAGAAGCTGTAAAAGAAGCTGAGGAACTTGTAAAAGACACAGAGAAATATTCCGAAGAATCCCGGAATGCTCTTACAGATGCAATTGCATTAGCACAGGAGGTACTGGATGATACAAACGCAACACAGGAAACTGTGGATAAAGCGCTGGAAGCTGTAAATGCAGCAAAAGAAGCTCTGGTAGAGGTAGGAAATCTGAGAAATGTTGTTGATGAAGCAGCAAAACTGACAGGCGAAACCGATAAGTACACCGAAGATTCTGTGAAAGCTCTCCAGGCAGCCATTGACGAAGCCAAGAAAGTACTTGGTAATCCGAAAGCAACTAAGGATGAAGTGGCTACTGCTTTAAATGCTGTAAACAAGGCAAAAGAAGAACTGAAAGTAAAAGAAGCAGATAAGAAAGACGAAGAACCTAAAAAAGAAGAACCTAAGAAAGATCCAACCAACGAGAACATCAACAACGGTTCCACAAATGGGGGCACTAACAATGGAACTTCCAACACAGGTTCTGGAAACAATGGAAGCACTAATACACCTTCCGGAACAACAACTGTAAGCGGAAACAATAACTCCGTAAAAGCAGCCAAAACCGGAGATACAACTAATGTAGTCGGACTGATAGTTCTTTGCCTGGCAGCCGGAGTTGTTATGGTTATGGTGAAGAAAAAAAGAGTTCACTAATTAGGATTAGAAAGCCTGTAGCTGCCAGGATACTACGCAGTTACGAAAATTTCATAAGTAGGCGTTAACAGATCGTTTCGGATGCGGAACTCAGATGCACATCCGAACGGTCTTGGATTAGTTGGCAAATAGAAAAGAGATGGAGTAAACATGTTTGCATTTATAATTATTTTAACAACTATGATAATTTTAGCTTGTGCTTTTGGAGCTTTCTGTTTGTGCAAAGAATCCATTAACTGGAGAAGCGAACAGATGGGGTATGATCTGGAAGAGAGCCTGAAAAGCCTAAAGAAAAAGAATGCAGGTATGCCGGAAATGGAACATACAGGCAGCAAGGCATAAAAATAACGCCATCGGATATCCGGTGGCGTTATTTTTATGCAATTAACAGAACCTGCGAAATCATACTTTAGAATATCAAAATGCCATTATCGAAGGGAATATTATTGACTTCGATAATGGCATTGAATCGTTAACTAAATTGCCTTCCTGTACTGGGATGGTGCCTCATTGATGATATTCATAAACACCTTCGAGTAATGCTGGGAGTCTGTAAAACCTACCTGCAGAGCAATCTCCGTCAGCGTCAGACTGGGAGTCTGCATAAGCTGGATGGAACGGTTGATGCGGTAAATATTAATATAGTTTGATAATGTCACTCCCATATAGCTTTTGAAAAGCTTACTCAGATAGCGGACAGAGATCTGTAATTGCTGAGCGATATCTTCCTGTAAGATCTTGGTATTATAGTGTTCATGAATATAATTCAGTGCATAAGCTACGTAACTGTTCTTCAGCTTGGGATCAGCGTATTCCTGTACCGGATTCGTATGATCGAGAATATAGAGCATCAGATTCATCATGGAAACATTAAGATTGGCAGCTGTAAACATACTTTCATAAGAAGCATGCAAGTCAATAAGCTTCTGAAGATGATCGTCAATCACAGCATCCGATCTGAGCCTGTAGTAAAAATGCGAAGAAAACAGTATGGCATGAAGAAGGGTAATCGGGAAAATCCCGTCATCTTCAAGCACAACAGTGGAAAACATATTCGGATCAAAATGAATATGCTGGAATTCGCAGTCTGAGGTATCATTCAAATAAAAGGAATGTACCACATCCGGCAGGATCATAATAAAATCACCTTCCGTGCAATGAAGGGTCTCCGATTGAATATCCATATAGCATTCTCCGGAAAGTATCCGATAGATTTCAATGTTCGTATGCATATGTCGAATAAAGTTATAACCTGCTTTTCGATATTCGACAATCGCTCCGGTTAGAATCGAATCCGATAGTGTGATCTGGGCGGAGACTTCAGTTTTCCGTCGTGCGGAAGAAGAATCGGATGAAACCGAATGTGTAGCTGGTGTGTTTATAACGTTTTTTTTATTCATTATCTGCGAGCCTCCAAGTGTAAGTAAAGTCAATTTCTCACTATAAATTATTATAACAGAAAAAAGTAAAAATGCATAGAATAATAGAAAAAATATGTTTAATTTTTTGGGGGATTTGTAAAATAATTGAGCTTCCAAAAAGCAAAAAATTACATAATATGGAAGTTCACACTGATGAAGCAAGAAAGCACTGGTGAATATGACGAAACGGATATACACAGGTTAATCTTCGCTGGTGATATTCCGCAAGACGCTTTTTGTGAGCGAAGATCAAAGAAAAGCTGAGACATATCGCTAGAGCGTGTTACTGAGAAGGTCGAGAACAGTAATAGATACAGAAGTAATGCATCTGGGTAAAAATCTGGTAAGGAAAGAACTGTGAAGAGGAAGAAACTGAACAATTACATGAAAAAGATAAAAAATTTCTCGACATTAGAGAAAAATATGAGAAAATATGTACAATAAGAAAATTATAGTTGACAGAGAAAAGCAACTAAGTATATACTATCAAAAATTAGAAAGGACTAACAAGAGGTTGGCGAATGAACTTTAAAAAGGCATTGATCGTCTGTCTGATCCCTGCGTTTGTGATCAGCGGATGTGGTAAGACAACGAGGGAAGAGGCGAATAATACAACGAATCAGGAAACCCTTGCCCAGGTATCTGGACAGGGCACAGGGCAGGATACAGAGCAGGATACAGAGAAAACAGAGAGTTCGGGAACGGAAGCATCGAGTGACGACGAGAGTCAGGATGCAGAAGTGTCCCGTGATCTTTTTGCTATGGACACCTATATGACACTGACTGCATATGGGGAGCATGCTCAGGAGGCAGTTGACAAGGCGGCAGAGAGAGTGGAAGCTCTGGATGCCCTTCTTTCCACCGGAGATGAGAACAGTGAAATCTATCAGCTGAATCAGAAAGGAGAGGCAACACTTTCTAAAGATGGCGGATATCTGGTGGAACGGGCGCTGGAGTTATATGACAAGACAGAAGGAGCCTTTGATATTGCGATTTACCCGGTGATGCAGGCCTGGGGATTTCCGATGCAGGAGTATCATGTGCCGGATGATGCGACACTGAAGGACAGGCTGACACTTGCCGATGCGTCCAAAGTGAATTACGACAAAGACACAAGAAAAATCTCTTTTGACCGGGATGGCATGGAGATCGATCTGGGTGGGATCGCAAAGGGATATACCTCTGCTCAGATCATGCAGATCTATCAGGACTGCGGTGTGACAAGCGGGCTTGTAAACCTCGGTGGAAACGTACAGGCACTGGGATGTAAAACAGATGGTAGCAAATGGAAAGTAGCGATCCAGAGTCCGGATGATACGGAAGATTATCTCGGTATTCTGGAGATTGAAAATCAGGCGGTGATCACATCCGGTGGTTATGAACGTTATTTTGAGGAAGATGGCGTTACATATCATCATATTATTGATCCGGCAACCGGATATCCGGCAGACAGCGGGCTGATCTCTGTAACGATCGTCAGCGATGACGGAACCCTTGCGGATGGTCTTTCTACTTCCCTGTTTATCATGGGAGAAGAGAAAGCGGCACAGTTCTGGAAGGAAAACAGTGAGGAATTTGAGACAATCATGGAAACGGCAGACGGAAAGCTATATGTGACAGAAGGAATCGCCGACAGTCTGACTACGGATATGGATGTAACGGTGATTCATAAATAAAAGCTATGCGAAAATCCTTAAACATACAAGTACAAATGCGATCACAGAAGGTGTTTAGATGCATTTGGGTTCGCCACCGGGAAGCCGCTGAACAGTTACAAAGTCAGTACATAAAAATACTCGAAAACAAAGGAGAGAAACTAGATGGACATCAGGGAAATGATAGAAAAGTGCAAACCATTTGCCCCGGTTGTTTCCGCTGCGGTTGTGGCGGCATGTGTGGCAGGATCTTTATATGGATATAAAGTGCCGGTTTACGAGACGAAAGCGTCTGTGGAGGATACACAGGAGCAGGAGGATGAAGTACCGGTGGTAAAGACCAGCACGGAAGAAGAAACAAAAGAGGATGAAGCGGCAGAAGAAGAGGAACAGGCAAAGGGTTCCTTTGATCTGGAAGATGGTGTGTATCAGGGGAGTGGAACCGGATATCGGGGAAATATCACGGTAGCGGTTACGATCAAAGACAAACAGATCACATCCATTGAGATTTTGAGCGCTTCTGATGATGAACCGTTTTTCGGACGGGCGAAAGGTCTGATTGATCAGATTATTAAAAAGCAGAGTACAAAGGTAGATACGGTATCCGGTGCAACCTATAGTTCCAAAGGAATTATCAGTGCGGTAAAAAATGCATTGACCGGAGAAAAAGACAGTGGTACGACGGGTTCTTCACAGGAAGGAACTTCCACAAGCCAGAGCCAGTCAACACCGGAGGCAGTAGGAAGCGTACAGGAACCGGCAGCTTATAAAGATGGAACCTATTATGGAACCGGAACAGGATTTGCCGGAAATCTGAAAGTAGAAGTTGTGATCAGCGGTGGAAAGATCAGTAATATTCAGATCATGGAGACCAATGATGGAAGTGAATATATCCAGAAAGCTTCCGGGGTGATCAATCAGATCCTGGGTGCACAGAGTACTAATGGTATTGATACGGTATCCGGTGCAACCTTCAGTTCCAACGGAATCATTAAGGCGGTGCGGAATGCACTGAGCCAGGCAGCAGTGACAGAGACTGCATCTGCGGAAAAAGGAGGCAACTCCGGTTTTGACGGAACAAACACGGAAAATAAAGAAAATACAGAAAATAGTACAACAGCGGTTACAGGAACACTCCCGTATAACGAGGGCGTCTACTATGGAACCGCAGAAGGATATAACGGAGATATCACCGTTGCTGTTGTGATCCAGGAAAAGACTCTGAAGGCAGTTCTGGTTATCGGAGAAGAGGATGACGATGCTTTCTTCGGCCGTGCCATGGATGTGGTCACACAGATGATGAAAAAACAGAGTACAGAGGTAGATACCGTATCCGGTGCTACTTATAGTTCCAAGGGACTGATCCAGGCGGTAAAGAATGCGCTGGAAGAAGCAAAACGTGTCACCAACGGAGAGACAGATACCGATGATGCTAACAATGTAGTACAGCTGAATACTGAAGAAGTGGAAAAAGCAATTGACGGGGTCAACGCACTGAATGGCGGTGACTACACTTCTGCAAGCTGGGCAGTTGTAAAGGTTCGTCTGAAGGATGCTAGAAAGGTACTGAAAAACGCGACAGAACAGACGCAGCTTGATGAGGCGGCAGTGCAGTTAAATCAGGCAGTCACAGAATTGCAGATTTCGGATGGAACAAATGACGATCCGGAACCGGATCTTCCACCGGAAAGTACTTACATAGATGGTGTATATCCGGTAACTGTACTTTGTCTGCCGGATGCAGATATGGATTTTGAAGCATATAATCTGTTTGCACAGGTGACGATTCAAGATGATAAGATTATAAAAATTGATAATGTGTATGGAGACGGAGGATCCGGTAACGACAGCTACATTAATAAAGCGGTCAACGGAACATCAAGCAAGACGGGTGTGGTAAAACAGATTACGGAAAAAGGTAATCTGGATGGTATCGATACAGTATCCAGAGCGACCTGTACATCCCAGGCAATTATCGATGCATGTCAGCAGGCATTAAATAATGCAAAACGGCAGTAAGAAACAGGAAAGAAAAGAGAACAGACAATGGGAGAATTTTTGACCAGAGCGATCAGTGTGGTGGCTGTCGTTGTCTGCCTGAACGGATATAACACGGTACTCGACAAAAGAGAACAGGCAGAAGAACAGCTCAGAGAGCAGCAGGCGGAACTGGAACAGAAACAGTCAGTCGATGCAGCAAAGGAAGGCACAACCACAGACGGTGCTTACACAGACGGAACTTATACCGGAGAAGCACAGGGATTTGGCGGACCGGTGGATGTGGAAGTGATCATTGAAAATGGAATGATTTCTGAGATTAATATCACATCGGCGGAAAAAGAGGATGGCGCTTATCTTTCTATGGCAGAGGATATTATTCCGTCAATCCTTGAAGCACAGAGTGCAGATGTAGATACCATTAGCGGTGCAACCTTCAGTTCCACCGGTATCAAAGAAGCGGTGGCACAGGCACTGGAAGAAGCAGCAAACCAGGAGGATTAAGACAGCAATTATGGATATACATAATCTAACAGCGAAAGAAAGAAAAAAAATACATACCTGGCTGCGGGCATTGATTCAGCTTCTTTATTTTATATTTATTCCATCTGTCTATACCGCGGCATTTGCGGGGGTAAAATACATTTTTACCCAGATAGGAGCAGGTGAGAAGGTTGCTATGACATCGTTTGTGACGGTGCTTCTGGTGATTTGTCTCTACACTATGGTATTTGGCAGATTCTTCTGTGGATTTGTCTGCGCGTTTGGCGCGTTTGGAGACGCACTGCATGCGCTGTATACAAAAGCATGCAAAAAACGGAAAAAGAAACCGGTGAAGATTCCGGAAAAGGCAGTCTGGATTTTAGGTTATATGAAATATTTGGTACTGTTGCTGATTGTCCTTCTGTGTTATTCTGGAGTATATGGAAAAGCACAGGGAACCAGCCCGTGGGATGTATTTTCCATGATCCACGCAGGGAACTTCCGTCTGGGAGGATATGGGATCGGTCTTGTGATCCTGCTCCTTCTGATGGCTGGCATGTGTGTACAGGAAAGATTCTTTTGCCGGTTCTTCTGCCCCATGGGAGCAGTATTTTCCCTGCTTCCGGTACTGCCGTTTTTCTCCCTTCACAGAACGAGAGAAAACTGCAGAAAAGGATGTAAAGCATGTACGAAGACCTGCCCGTCTCAGATCGGCCTTCCGTCGGATGGTGACTGGGCTGTCAGCGGTGATTGCTTCCAGTGTCAGAAGTGTATCGATATCTGTCCACAGAAGCACATTCACTGCGGAATCCGGAAGCTCAAAGGAAATGAGTTCTGGTTTACGATTCTGCGTGCACTGATCCTGCTTGGGATCTGTCTGTGGCTGGGACTGTAAGATCTGCGCTTTTCAAAAATGACAGATAAGGAGCAGATATGAAAAAAAGAGATATCCTGCTGGCAGGAGGGATCGTGCTGGTGGCTCTGGTAATGCTTCTGGTGATGCATGTAACCGGAGAGACGAAGGGGGATCAGGTACAGATTACCGTGAACGGGGAAATCTATGGAACTTATCCGCTGGAGAAAGATCAGACGATCGAAGTTACTGAAGGAGAATTTCACAATGTGATCCGCATCGAGGACGGACAGGCATATATGGAAGAAGCAGACTGCCCGGACGGCTACTGCAAGGAGCAGGGCAGGATCAGCGGTCAGAAACAGACCATCGTATGTCTGCCCCATAAACTGGTGGTGGAAGTGATCCGTCAGAATGATACGGACAGTAAGGCGGCAGATGACGAGCTGGTGCCGGATACGATTGCGAAGTGAAAGAAAGATGAGAAATCGTAATGATTCAGAAGGTGACTGTGAAGTCGTGGAAGAGTTACGAGCAACATACTCCGAAAGGAAACGAGAAGATGAAAAAACAGGAACAGCAGAAAAATGGATGCAGGGAACGCAGTCTGGCCAGCATCAGCCGGAGAGTATCGAGCGGTGCGATGCTTGTGGCATTGGCGATGATCTTCAGTTATGTGGAAAGCCTGATTCCCATCAACCTGGGAATACCGGGAATTAAATTAGGAGTTGCCAATCTGGTGACGGTCACCGGGCTGTATATCCTGGCACCGATGGAAGTGCTGCTGGTAGTGATACTTCGGGTGCTTCTGGTGGGATTTATGTTCGGAAACGGCATGTCGATCCTGTACAGTCTGGCAGGTGGCATTTTAAGTTTTCTGGTGATGCTGCTATTGAAGCGGATCAAAGGATTTTCCATGATCGGCATAAGCATTGCCGGAGGTGTGTCCCATAACATCGGACAGATCGTGGTTGCGATGTGTGTGCTGGAAAATACGAAGCTGATCTATTACCTGCCGGTGCTGATGATCGCGGGAACGGTCACAGGTATTCTGATCGGCGTGGTGAGCCGTAAAATCCTCCCGGCAGTCAGTCAGGGCGCGGGAGCGGAAAGAAAGAACAAATAAATGTAACTATTAGGTAGCTACCGAGAAGGTGCTGAACAGTTACAAATAAACGAAAAGGAATGTATCTGACAGGTACTTCTCTCTTGATAAAAGCCCATGAGAGAGAGGCAGCTGTCAGGTACATTCCTGAGAAAAGAGATAACGTCTATTTTTTTTGATTATAGGTTAGCCATAACTAATGATAAATATTATCAACTAATAGTAGAAATAGTGACTAACTTGATAATAAGGTAACTGTTCAGTACCTCCCCATTGGCTACTGAATAGTTACATAATAAGCTACTATAAAATTTTATGGTAAAAGAAGGAGGAGTTTATGAACAACAAAAGAGTCAGGACCAAAGCAATGGCCATGGCGGTAGCCGCAGCAATGGCAGTGGAACTTTGCCCGGTAACAGCATTTGCAGTGACCGGGGATCAGGTGGCAGCAGATGGAACGTACAGTAAAACAGCACATGTATCCAGAACGTCGGAAGATGATGAGAATGAGGATATCTGGAGCGAATATAATGTGAAAGTCAGCATTACATCTGCAGAAGGGATTATTACAGAAGCTGCCGTAGAAGCAGATGGAGATATAGAAGCTGGGAACAGGAAATATGTAAAAAAACTGAATACTGAAATTCAGAATCTGAAGGGAAAACCAGCTACGGAAGCATCCGTGAATGAAATCAATGCAGTAAGTGGTGCAACCCGTACCTCTGCTGCAGTAAAACAGGCAGCTCTTGAAGCTATGCAGTCAGCATCTGAAAAACAGGATCCGACTCCGGTTGAAGTAAACACTGCTGCTCTCCAGACTTCGATTACAACAGCAGAAGGAAAGAATCAGGCAGATTACACAGAAGCATCCTGGGCAGCTCTAACCGAGAAACTTACCGCAGCAAAAGCGGCTCTGGAAGCAAAAGAATCCCAGGAAGCAGTTGACGCAGCTAAGACAGCATTGGATGAAGCAGTTGAAGCTCTGGCAAAAAAACCGTCAGAGCCGGAGAAACCGGACGTTACAACCGGAACGTATGTCCTGATGAACATTCCGTATGATCAGTTCTATGCAGCAGATGTAAATAACAGTGTAAAAGTAGATGCATTTACATCAGCAACGAAAAATAAAGTTCGTACAGCTGGTCTGGCCGGTGGATCTTATCATGTAGATGCAAGTGGTGATGAGATCACAGGTGTGACTTTCCCTGTAAAAGTCGGCGAAGGTGTTGATCTGAGTAAGTATAAAAAAATAACAGACGAATCTTCTGTAGACATTACGGTTACAAACAGAGGTCAGACAAGTACAGCCACATACACAGGAAAAGATGCTCTGTTTGAAAGTGCAAGCTATTCCTACTATACACTAAGCGAAACACCGAAATATTACAAAGAAGTAACCCTGAATGCTGACGGAAGTCTTTCTTTCGGAAAAACACAGGGAACAGCACAGAAAGTATCCGGAGTAACACCGGAACTTACTACACAAACCTCTTATGGTGATTATCAGCTGAATCTGGATGGACTGGAGAATACCATTTTCCAGAGTGGTACACAGGTTTACGGCGTCATTATAAGTACAAAAGAAGGAAACGATTACGGTATGCGTCATCTAGAGAATATCTGGAGAGTGACAGAACTTGCATGGTGTACCGGATTTACTTCAGCAGTACATAATTGTCCCACATCTTCTGCACATTATGTAAATATGATGGGTCAGCATATCAATAAGGTGACATATTATACTTCTCAGGGAATTTATGAGATCCCGGTAGATAACCTGTATGTACCGAAAAAAGCAGGTCAGACGGTAAAGGTAGCAGATGCGAAAGTATCTGCAGGGGAGGCAGAAATTACAGTGTCTAATCTTCCGACAGATTTTTCGCCGGAATACAAGATTGATAGACTGGATTTCAGTGTGGAAAACGGAAAAATCGTATTTAAAAATGCAAAAAAAGGGAAATATACGCTGACAGTGTCTGACAAAAACAACAATTATGCGGAGATGACAACAACCTTTATCCTGTCTGCTGACAGCGCACCGGCATCTTACAATAACGATAATGAGAATCCGGCTATAACAAAAAATGCAGATGCAAGCGACGAAGAATTTGCAGATTATATCAAAAACATTACCTCTGTATCTGTCAATGGAAAATCGTATGCGGCAAGCGGACGTGGAGCTGTGAAAGTGATCAACGAAGACGGATCTCTGAAAACAGATGCAACACCATTTGCTGAGGGTGATACTTTTGAAATCGCAGTTACTTCCACCGGTTATCCGGAAGTGAAATTTACGTATACAAAGAATGCACAGGAAGAATACAAATATGTCTATGCGGCGATGACCTGGGCAGAGTACTGGGCCGCAGAAGGGGTACAGGCAGCCGGAGATTCCAGCTCTTCCAGTGAACTGGATACAAGAAACGAAGCAGACAAAGGAGCGTTCGATGCCGTAACAAGAGCAACAGCAAACCATGGACTGCACAGAGGAAGTTTCCAGTGCGTAGCGATCATTGAAGCAGAGAACGGAAAAACTTATGAAGTATCCCACTGGTCAGCAGATGGAAAAGAAATCACCCTGACGAATGGGAATATGATCAAATTTAACAGAGGAGAGATCACAGACACAGACGGAACGGTTACAAAACTGAAAGACTATGAGGTGACAGGACTGAAATATGTTCCGGTGAAAGTGGCAAGTGCAGACTATGAGGCATTCTGCCAGAAATACAACGTAGTAGAAAACGGCGGGGAACTGGTCGGAGGATATGGAGAAAACAAACTGGCAGCTTACAGCGTGAAAGCGAATGTGACAGATGCCACTAACGGTCTGAAGACAGTTACGAAAAATGAAGATGGAAGCTTCAGTTTTTCCGCACGCCAGGCAGGAAGCGAATCCGGTATTGAAGGACAGGCACTGAAGACAGCTCCGGATGCGGAAGCAGCTGGATTGACCGTAAAAAATGCAAATGGATCATATGGAGAGTTCCTGCGTGTAGATCTGACAGGAAATTATGGAGACCTGGGATCCAACATGCAGGCAGTAACCTGGACTTACTATGGAGATGACAGCACATACAGTAATGCAAAAGCTACCTATGGAACTAAATTTGCAGCAGATAACTGGATGCATAAGAGCATGGGAATCCAGCTGGCACTGACAAAATCCTTAAGATGTACACTGCCGGAAGGGACAGACGGAACCGGCTACTGGACGATCACGATTGCAGCACTGGGTTATAAAGATGTAACCTATCGGTTCCAGGCAACGGATGCAAATATCGTAAAAGATAGTGAAGAAGAGGTAAGTACCGACGAATTAAAGAAAGCAATCGAAGCAGCAGAAGCACTGATAGAGAGCGATTACACAGCAAAAAGTTGGGCAGCAATGCAGGCAGAGCTGCAGGAAGCAAAAGATGAACTGAAAGACCCGAAGACTCAGGCAACAGTAGATGAAGCAACGCATCATCTGAACGCAGCGATCGAAGCCCTGGTAAAAGCACAGAAAGAAACTTACGTTCTGATGAACATCCCATACGACGAGTTCTACAAAGCAGATGTAAACAACGACGTCAAAGTAGATGCATTTACCTCTGCAACCAAGAACAAAGTAAGAACCGGTTCTCTGGCAGGCGGATCTTACCATGTGGATGCAAGCGGTGATGAGATCACCGGTGTAACTTTCCCGGTAAAAGTTCCGGCAGGTACGGATCTGAGCAAATACACACAGATTACCGATGATTCCAAAGTAAGTATCACAGTTACCAACAGAGGACAGGAAAGCACAACAGATTATACAGGAAAAGATGCCCTGTTTGAGAGCGCAAGCTATTCCTATTATACACTGAGTGAGAAACCATCTTACTACAAAGAGCTGACCGTAAATGAAGATGGAACATTCTCTTTCGGAGCAACACAGGGAACCGCTACAACTATCACTGAAGGTGTGACAGCGGAACTGATGACCGAGTCCAAATATGGTGACTATCAGCTGGATCTGGATGGACTGACCGATACCATTCCGTCAGGAACAGCTATCTACGGTGTTATTGTAAGCACAAAAGAAGGCAGCGATTACGGTATGCGTCATCTGGAAAATATCTGGAGAGTTTCCGAACTGGCATGGGCTACCGGATTTACCACAGCAGTACATAACTGCCCGACATCATCTGAACATTACAAAGCAATGATGGGACAGCATATCGATAAAGTGACTTATTACACAGCTAACGGTATCTATGAGATCCCGGTAGGCGGCGAAAAAGGTCTGTATGTACCTGTAAAATTTGATACCAGCGCAGTTGCTGTAGCAGATGCGGAACTGAAAGACGGAGAAACAAGTGTGGCAACTACTATTTCCGGTCTGACTCTTCCGGAAGGATTTGACGCAGAGTACACGGTAGAGGGTGCTACTGCCATCGTAAAAGGCGAAAAACTGATCCTGAAAGATGTGAAAAAAGGAGCATACACACTGACTATTACTGATAAGAGTGGAAAATATGCACCGATCAGTTTTGGATTTGAAGTATATGCGGAAACAATGCCGGCAGCATATAACGAAAACAGTGAAAAACCTGGTCTGACAAAAGCAGCAGGCGCTACTGACGCAGAATTTGCAGATTACATCAAGAATATTACCTCCGTATCTGTTAATGGAAAACCTTATGCAGTAAGCGGACGTAATGCAGTAGAACTGTTTAATGATGACGGAACGCTGATCACAGATGCAGCACCATTTGCAGAGGGTGACAGCTTTGAGATCGTAGTAACTGCAACCGGATACAAAGATTTGAGCTTTACGTATAAGAAAGCTGCAAAAGAAGATCCGGCGAAGGAAATCAACACCGCTTCTCTGGAAAAAGCAATTCAGAGTGCAGAAATACTGAAAGAAGCAGATTATACCGCAGACAGTTGGAAAGTTCTGCAGGTAGCACTGAAGAATGCAAAGAGTGCACTGGAAGCTAAGAAAGACCAGATAAGTGTAGATAATGCAGCAGCTTCTCTGAACAAAGCTATTGAAGCTCTGGTGAAAGCGGACGGAACCACACCGACACCAACCCCGACCACCACACCAACGGCAACACCTGCAGCATCTAAGAACAACATAACCACTTCTGGTACAGGCAATAAAACAACAACTTCTTCAGGAAGCACAAGCAGCAGCAAGACAGCTAAGACCGGTGACCCGACAAACATCTTTGAGATGCTTGGACTTGCTGTTGCCTCTCTGGGAACTGGAGGATTTGCGCTGAAGAGAAGAAAAAGAAACAAAAAATAATAAATAACGGAACGTAAGAACCGGATAGAAGAAACGGGTATTGCACAAGGTTTTATGTGCAGTACCCGTTTTTTCTTTTACGAGGGGGACGAAACGGATTCCGGAGGCATGGGGAGGCAACCGCTGGTAACGCACAGCTGAGCTAAGTCCTAAGAAGAACTATCATGTCAGTTCGCGGAGAGCCGCTCACTGTCAAGTTCTTCTAAGGACTGGATCTCATCTGTGCTAAAAGCACCAGCAAAAGGCTGCCTCCCCATGCCTCCGGAATCCGTTTCTGGGTGGTTGGCAGAAACACTAAAATTGAGGAAGTAAAGACGTTTTTATGAAGATTAAATCTTGCAAAGATGGAAGGAGTCTGTTACAATGATAAAAATTTATAGTATCCGTGAGCATTTGGGGACGGATAAAAATATCTAATTCACATATCGGAAACACATATCTAATACTCAGAGTCCTGAGAAAATATCCGATGTATATACAAAAATGAATATAGGACAGAATATGGACATTTTCTTTAGGGATTTTGTAATAAAGTTATGTCGTCAATGAAATGCGTTCTCTTTGATGGAAGAGAGAAGTATGGTACTATAGAAAGAAAGTCTCCGTATTTTGTCCTGTAAGAAGGAAAGGGAGACGCAATGAACGAAGAGACAAAAACAATGACACAGGAAACGCAAAACAGAGAAGAGTTTATCATGCTTCCAACTGTAGATTTCTGCTTTAAAGAATTGATGCAAAATGCAAGGGTAAGGCAGGGAATGATCGCAGCATTATTGGGTGTAGAACCGGAAGAGATCGAAGAAACCATTTTGCTGCCGACAATCTTACATACAGAATATCCGGACGATAAATATGGAATTCTGGATGTGAAGGTCATTTTGAAAAATGAAACACAAATGGATTTTGAGATGCAGGTGACCGCAGTTTCTTACTGGACGAAAAGAATTTTATTTTATCTGGGGAAAATGTATACGGATCAGCTAAAGGCGGGAGAGAGCTATGATAAACTGAAAAAGTGCATCCATGTAGGAATCCTTGATTTCATTCATTTTCCGGATGATGACCGATGTTATCGGAAGATTATTTTCTGTGACAAAGACACGGGGAAAGAATATACAGATTTGCTTGAGATCCATGTGTTGGAACTGAAAAAGCTGCCGGAGAAAGAACAGAATGAGTCCGGAATTATCCGTTGGATGCGTTTCCTGGGAGCGAAAAGCAGGAAGGAGTTTGAGAAGATGGCAAAAGAAGACTCTTATATAGACGAAGCGTATGAGATGTTAAAACATATGAGCGCGGATGAGAAAAAACGCTTAGAATACGAGGCAAGGGAAAAAGCTATCCGGGATTATCATTCGCAGATGCAGGCTTCGAGGGAAGAAGGTAGAAAAGAAGGAAGGGAAGAAGGGAAAAAAGAAGGAGTTGCAAGCATTATAACAAATATGTTACGAAAGGGAAAAAGTCCGGAAGAAATTGCAGATATGACAGGTGAGGATCTGGAAGAAATACAGGAGATTCAGAAACAGTTGTTATAGGGGAATCATTGTTTCATGTTATATAAAAAAATTGAAAAAAACTGCAACATTTTTGCAGGCTGAACTGTATAGAAAGTGAAACCGAAAACAAAGAGAGGCAGGAGCGGGAAACGATGATGGGTTATCAGACCGGAACGTTGACGGGTATCAAAACGTGGATTGTGGAAAGAGGGATCAGAGACAGGATCGCTGTGTGGTATCTGTTCGTGGAAAAGGAGAAACAAAAGATCGGGCAGATATTTGCCGTGATCCGAAAGGAGACAGAACAGAAAAAGGCGGTCAAAATTGCCGGGAAGCAGAAGGCAGAGGTGCTTGCGGAACGGATGCTGGATGTGTATGGAGATGCTGTGCTGCGGCTTGCGTATACCTACGTACATAATATGAGTGATGCGGAGGACATCCTGCAGGAAACACTGATCCGTTATCTGGAGAACCGTCCGGTGTTTGAAAATGAAAAGCACGAAAAGGCATGGCTCTTCCGGGTGGCGGCGAATCTGAGTAAAAATAAGATCGCTTACAATAAGATCCGTCAGGCAGACCAGCTGGAGGATCAGCTGATCGCGCAGGAACGGGAAGATCTGACTTTTGTGTGGGATGCGGTAAAGAGACTTCCTGAAAGTTACCGGGAAGCGATTCATCTGTATTATTATGAAGGATTTCCAACGGCACAGATTGCAGAGATCCTAGGGAAAAAGGAGAGCAGCGTGCGGTCTGACCTTCGGAGAGGAAGAGAGAAACTGCGGGAAGTCCTGAGAGAGGAGTATGATTTTGAGTAAGCGATATCATGAAATCATGGAAAATATCCAACTGACAACGGAAACAAGAGAACAGATCCTGCGCCATGTCTCGGAAAGAGAACAAAAGGCAAAGGTGCAAACCATGAAAAAATGGACAAAATATCTGTCGGTTGCAGCGTGTTGCGCACTGGTCGTGGGAGCTGCTTATGGAATTCATACGTTACATCCGGACAAAACAGTCAGTGAGGAAGAAGATATGACTACTACGGATGTGGCAGATGACGGAGCGCAGATGCCAAATCCGATGCAGGAGTATGGTTCTGCGGAGGAACTTTCCGATGCGGTGGGATTTACCGTTAAAGAGATCGGAGAACTGCCATTTACCGTGAAGGAAACCCAGTATTTTACCTATGATGATACGCTGGCTGAGATCCGCTATACCGGGGATGATCAGGAAGTGTATTTCAGAAAATCACAGGGGGATGATGAAGATAACAGCGGCGTATACAACACATACAGCCAGGAGACTACGATCAACGTGGGAGAGGCAGAAGTCACCTGCAAGGGAGACAGCGATGCGTATGAACTGGCGATCTGGCAGCAGGGAGGATATTCGTATTCGATCAGTCTGCAAATCGGAATCAGCCTGGAAGAGTTGCAGGCGATGATAGAAACGGTGGAAGATTAGGCAGACAGGGGGACGGAAGCATGAAGAAAAGACTATATCGGTGGAGATTCTTTCTGGCAGTTGTTGTGGTGATCCTGGCAGGAGCCGGCATCTGGATCTTTCAAAAGAAATCCAGAACATTTGTACCGGCAACAGAGGTTTTACTGAAAGGTCCTTATGGAACACTCACATTGCAGCTGCCGGAGGAATGGAACTATGAGATTCAGACGGAAGAACAGGATACTGTGTATGGAATCAGTTTTTATCGAGGGGAAGATAAAGAAAATGAAGTTCTGGTGAAGTACGAAAAGGATTATCCAGGTGAAACATGTGGGACAGGGTTGGAAGAAAAGAAGATCCGGCTGGCAGGAGAAAAAGCCCTGGAAGAATTGAGAGACGGTTTTGCATCTGGCATATGGGAGGAGATTGTATTTCTGGGTGAAAAAAGCGATATCCATATCATCAATCCATGTGGCGAGAGTGCATGGTGGAAAGAAAATGAAAAACAGGTTATGCAGATCCTGAACACACTGCAATATGATCCGGAGACAACCGCAGATGAATGCCAGGTGGAGGTTCAGCAGCAGATAGAAGAAGGTTTTTTGCCGGAAGGTTCTGTTACCGGGATCACCATATCTACCCGCCCGGGAGAAACGAGGTATGAGCTGTCCGATGTAGAGAAAATCAAAACAGTCACAAACTATCTGAACCATCTGAAAATGGAAAAGAACAGTTCCGTGGATCCGGAAGATTATGATGGAATGATATCGGATATCCAGGTGAACTATGCTGGCGGAAAAGAATGTATGGTTCAGCATATGGCAAATCAGTTTGTCCGGAAAGACGGCGGTTCGTGGTATCAACTGGAGAAAGAAGAAGGACTCCGCTGGGATTCGATTCTGGAAGAAGTAAGCGGATAATGCGAGAGCCGGTTTTGAGACAGGCATTTTGGTTCGTGATTGTGAAGGGATTGAAATTGTCATAAATGAAAGGAAAAAGCGGATGTATCTGCCGGTCTGACAGATACATCCGCTTTTGGTATCTATAGTTATGATTATTTCAGATTTGCTCTCTTTCTCAGTCTGGAATCCAGAATCTTCTTACGGATACGCAGGCTGGTAGGAGTGATCTCCAGGAGCTCATCGTTATCGATGAATTCCAATGCCTGTTCCAGGCTCAGGACTTTCGGCGGGGTCAGTTTCAGGGCGTCATCTGCGGAAGAAGAACGGGTGTTGGTTAGATGTTTGGTCTTGCAGACATTCAGCTCGATATCTTCGGCTTTACCGTTCTGTCCGATAACCATACCGGCGTAAACTCTTTCGCCAGGTCCGATAAACAGTGTACCACGCTCCTGTGCAGCGAACAGACCGTAAGTTACGGACTCGCCGGCTTCAAAAGCGATCAGGGAACCCTGTTTTCTGTACTGGATATCTCCTTTGTACGGAGCGTAGTCGTCAAAACTTGTGTTCAGGATACCGGTACCTTTGGTGGAGGTCATGAAGTCTCCACGGAAACCGATCAGACCACGGGCCGGAATCTCGAATTCCAGACGGGTGGAACCGTCGCTTCCGGTACTCATACCCTGCAGGGAACCTTTACGTTCGCTCATTTTCTGGATGACTGTACCGGAGAACTCTTCCGGAACATCCACGTAAGCCAGTTCCATAGGCTCTAACAGTTTTCCGCGTTCGTCCTCTTTATAAAGAACTTCCGCTTTACTTACTGCAAATTCATAACCCTCACGGCGCATATTCTCGATCAGGACAGACAGATGCAGTTCTCCACGACCGGATACCTTGAAACAGTCCGGAGAATCGGTATCTTCCACGCGCAGGCTGACATCAGTGTTCAGCTCACGCATCAGACGTTCTCTTAAGTGACGGGAAGTTACAAATTTACCTTCCTGACCTGCCAGCGGGCTGTCATTTACCATAAAATGCATGGCGATGGTCGGCTCGGAGATCTTCTGGAACGGGATCGGTTCCGGATTTTCCACGTCACACAGAGTATCACCGATGTGAATCTCCGGGATACCGGAAATAGCAACGATAGAACCGATGCCTGCTTCCTGTACTTCTATTTTATTCAGACCTTCAAATTCATACAGTTTACTGATCTTTACTTTTTTCTTCTTGGAAGGATCGTGATGGTTCATCAGCATCACTTCCTGGTTGACAGCGATCTTACCGTTGTCTACTTTACCGACACCGATACGACCTACATATTCATTGTAGTCGATGGTACTGATCAGAACCTGGGTACCTGCATCCGGATCACCTTCCGGAGCCGGGATGTATTTTAAGATGGTCTCAAACAGAGGTTCCATATTTTCCGGTGTATCGTTCAGATCCAGAACAGCATGGCCTGCTTTTGCGGAAGCATACAGGAACGGACAGTCTAACTGTTCGTCGGAAGCATCCAGATCCATCAGAAGTTCCAGAACTTCGTCGATAACTTCATCCGGACGTGCTTCTGGACGGTCGATCTTATTGATACATACGATCACGTGCAGATCCAGTTCCAGCGCTTTTTTCAGAACGAATTTGGTCTGCGGCATAGCACCCTCGAACGCATCTACCACCAGGATAACACCGTCTACCATCTTCAGGACACGTTCTACCTCGCCGCCGAAGTCCGCATGGCCTGGGGTGTCGATGATGTTGATTTTGGTATCTTTGTAATAAACAGCTGTATTTTTGGAAAGAATCGTGATACCACGTTCCCGCTCGATATCGTTGGAGTCCATGACACGTTCCTGGACTTCCTGATTCGCACGGAATACACCGCTCTGACGCAGTAACTGGTCTACCAGAGTGGTTTTACCATGGTCTACATGGGCGATGATCGCCACGTTACGAATATCTTCTCTTTTGATTTTCATAAACAATTTCCTTTCTATGCATATAAAGAGCCCGTAAAACGGGCATTTCCAACGATACAAGTCTATCACATTTTTTTCAGATTACAAGGGAAAAAATTTTTTTTTTCAAAATCCGGTTCTAAATAAGGAAGGAACGGAATAGAAATAAATTATACAAAATACAAAAAAGAGGAAGGGGAACTACAATCATGACAGATAAGATTATTGAAAACAATCAGGTGGAAATCATGGGAAAAATCGCATCCCGGTTTACATTCAGCCATCAGGTATTCGGCGAAGGCTTTTATATGGTAGATGTGCTGGTCAAACGGCTCAGCGATTCCGAGGACCGGATCCCGGTCATGATCTCGGAGCGTCTTGTGGATGTGAACGAGGATTATGAAGGGGAGTATATCCATGTGATGGGGCAGTTTCGCTCCTACAACCGCCATGAGGAAAAGAAAAACCGGCTGGTGCTCTCGGTGTTTGCCAGAGAGGTGGAATTTGTGGAAGATGACGATGAAAATATGAAGAGTAATGCCATTTTCCTGGACGGATACATATGCAAACCGCCGGTGTACCGGAAAACCCCACTTGGCAGAGAAATCGCAGATCTTCTGATCGCCGTCAACCGGCCGTATGGAAAATCGGACTACATTCCGTGCATCTGCTGGGGCAGAAATGCCAGATATGCATCTGCTTTTCAGGTGGGCGGTCACGTCCTGATCTGGGGCAGGATCCAGAGCCGGGAATACGTGAAAAAAATCAGTGAAGAAGAGACGCAGAAGCGGATCGCATACGAGATTTCTGTAAGCAAACTGGAATATGCGGATTGACAATAAAAATGAATAATGATATGATTGAAAAAATAAAATGTTTATTTAAAATGTTTTTTATAAATTTAGGTAGAGGTTGCATTTTTTATCAGTAATTTGTCGGATGTTTCAGGAACAGAAGAAGGCAAAGGAAAGGAAAAAGTGCCGAAGGGGCGAAGAAACCTGAAGCTTGGTTCTTGGGCATGTCTGTGAAGAACGGCATGACTGTCATCGAAAGATGGAGTGCTATCCAAAGAAAACATGTGATGATTTCATAGCGGATTCTTAAAAGGTGGACCTCCGGACGGTGGTGCACCTTTATATGTTTTACATTACATATCAATAATTGGTCCGATGGATCGATAATTGATCCAGACAAAAGAAAGGAGTAAAGATAGATATGGCTATTTTTGAAGGAGCAGGTGTTGCGCTTGTTACACCTATGAACGAAAATCTGGAAGTAAACTATGACAAGCTGGAAGAATTACTGGAGGAACAGATCGCAGGAGGCACAGATGCCATTGTGATCTGCGGAACAACAGGCGAATCTGCGACACTCACCGAAGAAGAACATATGAGAACAATCAGATTTGCCATTGACAAGGTAAACCATCGAATCCCGGTTGTTGCAGGTACCGGCTCCAATTCCACCGCAACTGCAACACAGATGTCCAAAGAGGCAGCAGAAGCAGGAGCAGATGGTATTCTTCTGGTAACTCCTTACTATAATAAAGGAACACAGAACGGACTGATCAAACATTATACAACCATCACAGAGGAAGCAAAAGTACCGGCGATCCTGTACAACGTACCGAGCCGTACCGGCTGTTCTCTGGCAGCTTCCACGGTTGCTTATCTTGCAAAAAATGCAGAATATGTAACCGCTATCAAAGAAGCATCCGGAGATATCAGCCATGTGGCAGATATCATGTATGCCTGCGACGGAGCCATTGATCTGTATTCCGGAAATGATGACCAGATCGTACCGATCCTGTCCCTGGGCGGAAAAGGTGTTATCTCTGTACTGTCCAATGTAGCACCGAAAGAGACGCACGATATCGTTGCTCTGTTCCTGGAAGGAAAAATAAAAGAAAGCCGTGAACTGCAGTTAAAAGCGTTGCCGCTGGTTCACGCACTGTTCAGTGAAGTTAACCCGATCCCGGTAAAGGCAGCCCTGAATCTGATGGGTAAAGAAGTAGGACCGCTTCGTCTGCCACTGACCGAAATGGAAGCAGCACACCAGGAAGTTCTGGTAGAAGAAATGAAAAAATTCGGTATCAAACTGGCATAAAGGCAGCAGGAAGAAACAGGAGAGAACGCAAATGGTAAAAGTAATTATGCATGGCTGTAACGGCCATATGGGTCAGGTGATCACCCAGTTAGTGGAAAAAGATCCTGAAATTGAAATTGTAGCAGGTATTGATTTAAATGACTGCAGAGATAACGGATATCCGGTATTTACTGATATTTGGACCTGCGATGTGCAGGCAGATGCAGTGATCGATTTCTGTACAGCGAAAGCGACCGACACACTGCTGGAATACTGTGAAAAAAGACAGATCCCGGTTGTATTATGTACTACGGGTCTGACAGATGAACAGATTAAAAAAGTGGAAGAGACCAGCAAACATGTGGCAGTATTAAAATCAGCAAACATGTCCCTGGGTATCAATCTGCTGATGAAACTGGTTAAAGAAGCAGCCCAGACACTGGCAGCGGCCGGATTTGACATGGAGATCGTGGAGAAACACCATCGTCTGAAAGTGGACGCTCCAAGCGGAACCGCCCTGGCTCTGGCAGACAGCCTGAACGAGGGACTGGACAACGCTTATCATTATACTTTCGACAGAAGTCAGAGAAGAGAACAGAGAGATGACAAAGAGATTGGAATCTCTGCTGTCCGTGGCGGAACCATCGTCGGAGAACATGATGTGATCTTTGCCGGTGATGACGAAGTGATTACTTTCCAGCATACAGCTTACTCCAAGAAACTGTTTGCAAAAGGTGCGATTCAGGCAGCCAAGTTCCTGAAAGGAAAAGAACCGGGCTGGTATCAGATGAGTGATGTGATCGGATAAGTTTAAAATGTAAATTGTTTTGTAACTATTCAGTAGGTAATATTAACTGTGAAGGTACTGAACAGTTACATTGTTTTAAATATTGCAAACAGAATACAGAAAACAGGGATACGGTCGTTTTTTCAAAAAGCGGCCGTATATTTTTGCATTTTCCGACACATTCTACAACTGTACAGGTGTATGTTTTATATGCCTGAAAAATGAAGGAAAGGGATGCTGTGAAAAGCTACAGCCACAGCAGAAAAGGAGATGCAGAATATGAAACATGTATGGAAGAGATATCTGATCGTAACCGCAATGACCGTTGTACTCGGACTGTCAGCAGGATGTGGCAGTGCTGCGGAGGATACGAACAACAACCAGAATAACACACAGGATGAAAATACGCCGGATGGCAATGAAAATAAAAACAACACCGACGGTTCCCAGGTACCTGCGGGTGATAACAACGGAACCTCACCGGATACCAACACGGATATGAACAATGACGGAACCAACGGAACGAACAACAATATGAACGGCGCCACTTCCGGGGAAGGTACGGTGGATGAGAACGGAAACCGTCTGGATGAAAATGGAAATATCATTGAAGATCTCGGAGAGGATGTCGGTGAGGGAATCAAAGATGTGGGGGATGGCATCGGAGAAGGCGTGGAGGATCTGACCGGTGGCGGAAGCAGGGATGCGAACCAACAGAATGCACGGTAGATCGCAGAAATAGAAAAAACATGGACAATTGTTGCTTCACCACAGTTTGTCCGGTGAGAGCAAAAACGGAATGTCCCTCTTTTTTACACCTATGTTCATGAAAATGTATGTTGAGATAGTATGTCAGGGTAAATAATATGTTACTATTCATTGGTAATATCCCGCGAGGTGTTTTTTTGTGAGCGGAGGTCACAGAAAACCCGAGACATATCGCGCGAATTTATGCAATCAGCTTAAATTCTGTGCATCGCGAAGCGTGTTACTGAGAACGGAGTGAATAGTAACGATAATATTTTAAGATGAGATGTTGAGATGACATGTTGCCGTGTATATGGAAACATGATATGATAATAGAAATTTACCACGTTACAACGTGACAGCATACGAAAAGAACAGAAGAAGAGAGGAAAATACTATGAGATTTCGTCCATGTATCGATATTCACAACGGAAAAGTAAAACAGATTGTAGGCGGCAGCCTGCAGGATCAGGGAGATCAGGCTCAGGAAAACTATGTAGCTGAGCAGGATGCTCCCTTTTTTGCACGGCTCTATCAGTCCCGGGGGATTCGGGGAGGGCATATTATTCTGTTAAATCCTGCAACTTCGCCATATTATGAAGCCACAAGACAGCAGGCGATAGAAGCATTGAAAGCCTATCCGGGTGGGATGCAGATCGGTGGCGGGATCCGGGAGGACAATGCAGAGAGTTTTCTGGATGCCGGTGCCAGTCATGTGATCGTTACTTCTTATGTATTTAAGAATGGAGTGATCAACTGGGAGAATCTGGAAAAACTGGAGCGTGCAGTAGGAAGGAAACATCTGGTTCTGGATCTGAGTTGTCGGAAAAAAGACGGACAATATTGTATCGTGACAGACCGCTGGCAGAAATTTACACAGGTACCCGTATCGGAACAGACGATTGAAGAGTTTTCTTCCCACTGTGATGAATTTCTGGTTCATGCGGTGGATGTGGAGGGAAAGGCTTCCGGGATAGAAGTGGAGTTGGTGAAGCTCCTTGCAAAGAATCATCAGCTCCCGGTGACCTATGCAGGCGGCGTAGGCAGTTTTCAGGATCTGGAGACGTTGCGTATGGCGGGGAAAAATCGTGTGGACGTAACAGTGGGAAGCGCACTGGATCTTTTCGGTGGCAGTATGAAGTGGGAGGATGTACTGGATATTTGTCAGAAGAGTGAAAATTATTTCGAAAAATAACAGATTCTGAACAGTTGGAAAATCGTTCCCGGATTTGACAGAAAAAGATGTGCAAAAAATATGAATTTTCATGAAATAGTTGCAAAATTCAAGCATTATTGGTATAATAAAAACACTTACAAGGGAGCCGGAAAGGATCGCTGACCGTGGTATTTATCGATTCTGACTCCGTAACTGTGAAAGCAGAGACAGTTACTTGTAAAATAAAGTGCGAAGGGGTTGGACAGCATGAAATTTATTATCATTGGAAGAAATATTGACATTACAGAGGGACTGAAATCAGCCGTACAGGAAAAGCTTGGCAAGCTGGAACGGTATTTTACTCCGGAGACAGAGATTCATGTAACCTTGAGTGTGGAAAAAGACAGACAGAAGATTGAAGTTACTATTCCGGTAAAAGGAAACATCATTCGTTCCGAACAGGTGAGCAGCGATATGTACGTATCCATTGATTTGGTGGAAGAAGTTATTGAGCGTCAGCTTCGCAAATATAAAACCAAGATTGTTAATCAGCAGCAGGCAGGAGGAAACTTCCAGAAAGAGTTTGTGGAGGACGAGTTCCTGGAGGACGAAGAGGTTAATATCATTCGTACCAAGAAGTTTGGTATTAAACCGATGTATCCGGAAGATGCATGCGTACAGATGGAATTGCTGGGACATAATTTTTATGTATTCCGGAATGCGGAGACAGATGAGGTGAATGTGGTTTATAAGAGAAAGGGGAACACTTACGGGTTGATTGAGCCGGAGTGTTAAAAGTGTTGAGATCGTAAACGGGAGAGAGTCACTGGGTGGTGGCTCTCTCTCTTTTTTGGAGGTTGGTTTAAGACGGACGCCCGAGAGAGTTTGTGCCTGGGCAGGAGGCAGCGGGCAGGGCAACTTTGAACTAGCCGCTAACTCCGACTAAAGTTCACGAGGGTCGGCTGACCCTCGTGAAAGTCTCCGTAAGCGTCGGATTTCAAAGCTTACCCTAAGCGCCCGCAAAATGCCTCCTGCCCAGGCACAAACTCTCTCGGGCTGACGATGGAAAAACTGACCCGGAAAGGGAAGGTGAGTGGAATAGGTGCGATATTTGGGAGATATTTGGGAAATTTGCCCGCAGGGGATATGTGAGTGAGGGATGACGGGGGGAAGATGCACAATTTACTTGTGCATTCTTCGGTAAAGTGTTAGAATATAACATGGTGTATTAGACTGGAAAGAGGCCAGGGTGGATGCACCGGGAAATTTTATGGAGAGTGAAAATAGTAACAAGAAATGTAACTGTGAAGGTGTTGAACAGTTACCAAAAAATAAATTGTATTTTATAGGAGTAGATTGATGAAATTATCTGAAAAGATCTTTGGAACGCACAGTTCCAGAGAGTTGAAAAGAATTATGCCATTGGTGGATAAGATTGAGGAATTGCGGCCGACTATGCAGGCGATGACGGACGAGGAGTTGAAGGATCAGACCAGAAAGTTCAAGGAGAGACTGGCAGAGGGAGAGACGCTGGATGATCTGCTTCCGGAGGCATTCGCTACGGTGCGTGAGGCTTCCAAGCGTGTGCTGAATATGGAGCATTATCGGGTACAGCTGATCGGTGGTATTATTCTGCATCAGGGCCGTATCGCGGAGATGAGAACAGGTGAAGGTAAGACTTTGGTTTCTACCTGTCCGGCTTATCTGAACGCGCTGGAAGGTAAAGGCGTGCATATCGTAACCGTCAACGATTACCTGGCCAAACGAGATGCGGAGTGGATGGGTAAAGTCCATGAGTTTCTGGGACTGAAAGTCGGTGTGATCCTGAACTCTATGAAAAATGACGAGAGACGGGAACAGTATGCATGTGATATTACGTATGTTACCAATAATGAGGATGGTTTTGACTATCTGCGAGACAACATGGTTATTTATAAAGAGCAGCTGGTACAAAGAGAGTTGCATTATGCGATCATCGATGAGGTTGACTCTGTATTGATCGATGAGGCGAGAACTCCTCTGATCATTTCCGGACAGAGCGGAAAGTCCACCAAGCTGTATGAAGTCTGTGATATTCTGGCAAGACAGCTGCAGCGTGGTGAAGCCAGTGGTGAGATGACCAAGATGACAGCTATCATGGGCGAGGAAATTATCGAGACCGGTGATTTTATCGTCAATGAAAAAGATAAAGTAGTAAACCTGACAGAGGAAGGTGTGAAGAAAGTAGAGAAGTTCTTCCATATTGAAAACCTGGCAGATCCGGAGAATCTGGAGATCCAGCACAATATAATCCTTGCACTGCGTGCCCATAACCTGATGTTCCGTGACCAGGATTATGTCGTAAAGGACGATCAGGTACTGATCGTTGATGAATTTACCGGACGTATCATGCCGGGAAGAAGATATTCCGACGGTCTGCATCAGGCGATTGAGGCGAAAGAGCATGTAAAGGTACGCCGTGAGAGCAAAACACTGGCCACCATTACATTCCAGAACTTCTTTAACAAATATGCGAAAAAAGCAGGCATGACCGGTACGGCTCTGACAGAGGAACAGGAGTTCCGTGAGATCTATGGTATGGACGTTATCGAGATTCCGACAAACCGTCCGGTTCAGCGTGTCGACCTGGATGACGCGGTATATATGACCAAGAAAGAAAAATTCCGTGCGGTCGTGGAAGAGATCAAAAAAGCACATGCGAAGAATCAGCCGGTACTGGTAGGTACGATCACGATCGAGACCTCCGAACTGCTGAGCAACATGCTTCGGAGAGAGGGAATCGCACATCAGGTACTGAATGCGAAGTTCCATGAGCTGGAAGCTGAGATCGTTGCACAGGCCGGTGTGGCAGGTGCAGTTACCATCGCGACCAATATGGCAGGTCGTGGTACCGATATCAAACTGGACGAGGAAGCGAGAGCAGCCGGTGGTCTGAAGATCATCGGTACGGAGCGTCATGAGTCCCGCCGTATCGATAATCAGTTGCGTGGCCGTTCCGGTCGTCAGGGAGATCCGGGAGAATCCCGCTTCTATATTTCACTGGAAGATGATCTGATGCGTCTGTTTGGTTCTGAAAAACTGATGTCCGTATTCAGCAGTCTCGGTGTTGCGGAAAACGAACAGATCGAGCATAAGATGCTTTCCAGCGCTATTGAGAAAGCACAGAGGAAGATTGAAAGTAATAACTACGGTATCCGTAAAAATCTGCTTGAGTATGACCAGGTAAACAACGAACAGAGAGAGATCATTTATAAAGAGAGACGTCGCGTACTCGACGGAGACAATATGCGTGATGCAATCTGTAAGATGATCACCGATACCGTGGAAAATACGGTAGATATGTGTATCAGTGACGAGGTGGATTCTGATGAATGGGATCTGATCGAACTGAATACGATTCTGCAGCCGATCATTCCGGTGAAGACAATCACCAAAGAGGATGTCGAAGGGATCCGTAAGAATCAGTTAAAACAGAACCTGAAAGAAGAGGCTATTAAACTGTACGAAGTAAAAGAAGCTGAGTTTGCAGAGCCGGAGCAGATCCGTGAACTGGAACGTGTGGTACTTCTGAAGGTCATTGACAGAAAATGGATGGATCATATCGATGATATGGAACAGCTGCGTCAGGGTATCGGTCTGCAGGCTTACGGACAGAGGGATCCGAAGGTTGAGTACAAGATGAGTGCATTCGAGATGTTTGACGAGATGATCGCAGGCATCCAGCAGGATACTGTTCGCCTGCTGTATCATGTTAGAATCGAGCAGAAAGTAGAACGTGAGCAGGTAGCGGAAGTAACCGGAACCAACAAAGATGAAGAAGCCAAAGGTCCGGTTCGCCGTGCCCAGCAGAAAGTATACCCGAATGATCCGTGTCCATGCGGAAGCGGTAAGAAATACAAACAGTGCTGTGGACGTAAGCCTGTATAGAAGGAAGCGTGCAGAACCGATACGGCAGAGGGAAAACGGCTGCTGAATATAAAAATTGTATGAAGAAAGAGGGTGCTCCCTTTGGTAGAATTAGATCAGTTTAAAGCAATATTGAATTCCTATGCGAAACCCTTAGTGGAAGTGAGGGATTCCCTTGACCTGGCCAATAAGGAAAAGCGGATTGAAGAGCTGGAAAGAAAGATGGAAGAGCCGGATTTCTGGGATAATCCGGAACGCTCCCAGGAAATGATGAAAGAACTCAAAAGCCTGAAAGATGATAAGGAGATTTATGAAAATCTGGAAAGTCAGAGAGACGATATGGAGACTCTGATCGAGATGGGATATGAAGAAGACGATGCTTCGGTCATCCCGGAGATTCAGGAGATCCTGGATCAGTTTGAGGCAGATTTTGAAAATATTCGTATGAAAACCCTGTTATCCGGAGAATACGATAAAAAAGATGCCATCATCAAGCTGAATGCCGGAGCCGGCGGAACCGAGTCCTGCGACTGGGCAGGAATGCTCTACCGTATGTACACCAGATGGGCGGAAAAGAAAGGATTTACCCTGGAAGTTCTGGATTATCTGGACGGCGATGAGGCAGGCATCAAATCTGTAACATTTGAGGTACACGGAGAAAATGCCTACGGCTACCTGAAATCAGAAAAAGGGGTACATCGTCTGGTACGCATCTCACCGTTTAATGCGGCAGGAAAGAGACAGACTTCGTTTGTATCCTGCGATGTTATGCCGGATATTGATGAAGATCTGGATGTGGATATTAAGGAAGATGATCTGCGTATCGATACGTATCGATCCAGCGGTGCCGGTGGTCAGCATATCAACAAGACCTCTTCTGCCATCCGTATTACACATATTCCAACTGGAATCGTGGTACAGTGTCAGAATGAACGTTCTCAGTTTCAGAACAAAGACAAGGCTATGCAGATGCTGAAAGCCAAACTATATCTGTTAAAACAGCAGGAAAATATGGAAAAACTCTCCGGCATCCGTGGCGAAGTGACAGAGATTGGCTGGGGAAATCAGATTCGTTCTTATGTACTGCAGCCGTATACGATGGTGAAAGATCACAGAACCGGCGTGGAGAGTGGTAATGTGGACAGCATTCTGGATGGTAATCTGGATCCGTTTATCAACGGCTATCTCAAGTGGATTGCCCTTGGCGGAAAACAGCCGGAGAACGCAACCGAAGAAATGGAATAACGATTCTACTTTCCATGACTGTTGAGAAAACGGAAAGACGGGAGTACACAAAAAAGGAGAATGGCGTATGGGTATTATCAGAGCTATCAGACAGACGATTGGCGGAACACTCGCTGATCAGTGGCTGGAAGTCATCGAGCCGGGAAATATGGGAGATCAGACAGTACTGACTGCAGGTATCCGCACCGGAAAAGGAGCGAACCGAAAGGGTGGAAAAGACAGCATCTCTAACGGATCAGTGATTCATGTATATGAGGGACAGTTCATGATGCTGTTAGACGGCGGACGGATCGTGGATTACAGTGCGGAACCGGGATATTTTACCGTGGATAATTCTTCTATGCCATCCATGTTCAGTGGAAGCCTGGACGATGTGGTGAAGAATTCTTTTGACCGGTTTCGTTTTGGCGGTACAGCACCCACTTCACAGAAAGTGCTGTATCTGAACCTGCAGGAGATTAAGGGAATTCGTTTCGGAACCAGAAACCCCATCAGCTATTTTGATAATTTTTATAATGCAGAATTATTTTTGAGAGCCCACGGAACTTATTCGATCCGAATCACGGATCCGATCAAGTTCTATGTGGAAGCCATTCCGAAAAATAAAGGTCAGGTAGAGATCACGGATATCAACGAACAGTATCTGTATGAATTTCTGGATGCATTGCAGTCTTCCATCAATCAGATGTCAGCAGATGGTATGCGGATCTCCTATGTGCAGTCAAAGAGCCGGGAACTGTCAAAATATATGGCGGAAACACTGGATGAAGACTGGAAACAGACCAGAGGTATGGAGATCCAGGCGGTAGCTATCGCGAGCCTGTCCTACGATGACAAATCTCAGGAACTTCTGAATATGAGAAATCAGGGAGCTATGCTCCAGGATCCGTCCATTCGGGAAGGTTATATGCAGGGAGCTTTTGCAAGAGGAATGGAAGCCGCAGGAAGCAATGCAAACGGCAGTACCATGGGTTTCATGGGAATGCAGATGGGCGCACAGATGGGCGGCAATATGGCAGCTTCCATGTCAGCGGCCAATCAGCAGCAGATGATCCGGAACCAGCAGATGCAGCAAGAGGCAGCGACAGTACATCGTGCACAGAATGAGCCGGATATCTGGATCTGCAGCTGTGGACAGCAGAATACCGGAAAGTTCTGCAGCGAGTGCGGACGTCCCCGTCAGACCGGAGAATGGATCTGCAGCTGCGGACAGAAGAATACAGGAAAGTTCTGCAGTGAATGTGGAAAATCAAGACCATAAGACTTTTGCAGGAACAGATGCAGAAAAGATAAAGAAAGTATATCCGTACAGAAAGATGAGGAGAAAATCATGGAGGTAGTCAGTTTCAAATGCCCCAATTGCGGGGGCGAACTGGTATTTGATCCAAATACTCAAAACTACTCCTGTCCTTATTGTAATTCTGAGTTTTCTCAGGAACAGATCGATACGATGCAGAAAGGAAAACAGCCGTCTCAGGAATCTGAGGCGGCTGATTCTGCAAAAGGACAGGAACAGGAAGAAGCGGTAGTGTATGTATGCCCGAACTGTGGAGCCGAGATCGTGACGGATCCGACAACAGCGGCCACAGAATGTTATTATTGTCAGAGCCCGGTGGTATTATCGGAAAGAGTTTCCGGAAAGTATCTGCCCCAGGAGATCATTCCCTTTGCGATAGACCGGAAAAAAGCAGCGGAAATCTTTTTACAGAATATGAAAAAGAAGAAATTTGTTCCCCGTGGATTCTTCAGCGGAAAACAGATTGAAAAAATGAGCGGGGTGTATTTTCCATACTGGATGGTGGACTGGCGGGGAGATGCCGCAATGGAGGCGGAAGCCACCAAAGTCCGCACCTGGAGGACCGGTGATACGGAATATACGGAAACACAGTTCTACCGGGTGTACCGGGAAGGAAATGTGGAATTTGACGATATGCCGAAGATCGCCCTGCAAAAAGCCAACCGGAAGCTGGTAGAAGGTGTGCAGCCGTATGACCGGAAGGCGGCAAAACAATTTTCCATGGGTTATCTCTCCGGTTTTCAGGCGGAGCGCCGGGATCTTGAAAAAGAAGCGTTCGGAGCGGAAATCGCACGGGATACGGAACAATATGCAAAAAGAGTACTCGAAAATGATATGCGCGGTTACACGACGGTACGACCGGTTCATCAGCAGGTGGGCAACCGCCAGGAGCGGTGGCGTTATGCGCTGGTTCCTGTGTGGGTGATGACCTACAAGGGCAAAAACGGAAAAATCTATTATTATACCATCAACGGACAAAACGGCAAGGTGTGTGGAGAACTTCCGGTGGATTATAAGAAACTGAGTCTGGTATCGGCATTGATCACCGGTGTGGTATTCCTTTTGGGACTGGCAGGAGGATTATTGTTATGAGAATGAGAAAAAAGACGGGATACCTTCTGTTGATGCTTCTGCTGTTGCTGGTCCCGGTGGCTGTGTGGGCGGATAAAACCACAGTAGACGATCAGGCAGGACTTTTTTCACAGGAGGAAGAACAGGAACTTACCGATCGGATCGTGGAACTTACGACAGACTGGAACATGGATTTTGTGGTAGTGACGACAGAAGATGCGGAAGGCAAGACCTCCGAGGAGTATGCGGATGATTACTATGACTATAACGGATATGCGGAGGACGGAGCCCTGTATCTGATCGACCTGGACAACGGTTCGGTGTGGATCTCCACGGCGGGAAAGATGATCCGGTATCTGACGGATGAGAGGATTGATGCGGTGATCGATGCCGGATATGATAATCTGAAAGCAAAGAATTATGCAGATGGTATTCTGGAGATGCTGAATGAGACAGAGAGCTATCTGGAAGACGGCATTCCTTCGGATCAGTATAATTATGATACAGAGACGGGAAAGATATCAAGATACCGCAGTATTACGGTCTATGAAGCAATCGGAGCGGCTGTGATCGCACTTTTGTGCGGTGGAGGATTTGCAGCGGCTGTTCTGGGATCTTACCGGTTAAAAAGAAAAACGTATCGGTATCCGTATGAGAGCCGGGCAAAGGTGCATTTTACGAGAAGGGATGATCAGTTCCGCCATCGAAGCATTACACAGCGGAGAATCCCGCGGGAACCACCGTCCGGAGGTGGCGGCGGACAGAGTTCCGTACATACTTCCGGCAGTGGCACCTCACATGGTGGTGGCGGTCGGAGCCTGTAATATTTTATACGATTCAGACATGCTAAAGTTACTGTTCACTGGTAATATCCCGCGAGGTGTTTTTTGTGAGCGGAGGTCACAGAAAACCCGAGACATATCGCGCGAATTTATGCGAACAGCATAAATTCTGTGCATCGCGCAGCGTGTTGCTGGGCACGGAGTGAACAGTAACATGCTAAAGATATTTTGTTTCATTTGTGAAAAAATTCTTGCACCGGATGACAATGTATGGTAATATCTTTTGGGTGACTACAAATGTGTTTCTGATACGAACATGCAGAGCCACAGGAAAGAAAGAGAAGACATGGAAAAAAAGACAAAATATTATGTGGTAAGAGAGAAAGCAGTGCCGGAGGTACTCTTAAAAGTGGTTGAAGCCAAGAGGATTCTGGATTCCGAGCGGGCAACCACGGTGCAGGAGGCAACCGAGCAGGTAGGCATCAGCCGCAGTTCTTTTTACAAATACAAAGACGATATTTTTCCTTTTCATGACCAGGCAAAAGGAAGAACAGTTACCTTTATTTTGCAGATGGATGATAAACCGGGGATACTTTCGGATATTCTGCGCACCGTTGCTGAATTTCGAGGAAATATCCTGACCATTCATCAGAGTATTCCAATTAACGGAATCGCAACGCTGACGCTGAGTGTGGAGATTTTGCCGGAAGCCGGAGACGCGGAAGATATGATCGGCCAGATGGAACAGCAGACAGGTGTACATTATTTGAAAATATTAGGCAGGGAGTAAAAACAGATGATACAGATTGCAGTATTAGGCTACGGCACAGTGGGATCCGGTGTGGTGGAAGTGATCAACCGGAACCAGGAAAGCATCAATAAAAAAGCAGGAGAAGAGATCAACATCAAGTATGTACTTGACCTGAGAGATTTCCCGGGAGATCCGGTACAGGAAAAGATTGTTCATGATTACGAAGTGATCGCCAACGATCCGGAGATCAAGATCGTAGTGGAAGTAATGGGCGGAACCAATCCGGCGTATACATTCGTTAAGAGAGCGCTGGAGAGCGGCAAATCCGTATGTACTTCCAATAAAGAACTGGTTGCGAAACACGGTGTGGAACTGATCCGGATCGCAAAGGAGAAAAACTGCAACTTCTTATTTGAAGCAAGCTGCGGTGGCGGTATTCCGATCATCCGGCCGCTGAACTGTTCTCTGACCGCAGATGAGGTCGACGAGATCAGCGGTATCTTAAACGGAACAACAAACTATATTTTAAGCAAGATGACAAGCGATGGTTCCGAGTTTGAGGATGTGCTGAAGAATGCACAGGAACTCGGCTATGCGGAACGCAACCCGGCAGCTGATATCGAGGGCTGGGATGCCTGCAGAAAGATCGCGATTCTTTCTTCTCTGGCATACGGTCATCATGTGGATTTTGAGGAGATCTATACCGAGGGAATCACGAAGATCACTTCCGCGGATATCCGTTATGCAAAGGCATTTGGCGCAACCATCAAGCTTCTGGCCAGCAGCAAGCGGATCGGGGACAAGTACTATGCGATGGTATGCCCGGTTATGATCAACGGTGACAGCCCACTGTTCAGCGTGAACGATGTATTTAATGCGATCGTGATCCATGGCAATATGCTGGGGGATGCGATGTTCTACGGAAGCGGCGCAGGAAAACTGCCGACAGCCAGCGCGGTTGTAGCTGATGTGGTAGATGCAGCCAAACACCTGAACCGTTTTATCATGACGGGATGGAGCAGCGAGAAACTGGAAATGATCGATGTCAGTCAGGTAGAGAGCAGATTCTTCGTCCGCATGAAAGGCAGCTACACAGAGAGCCTTGCAAAAGTGGAAGAAGTGTTCGGAACCATCGATGCGAAGGTTGTCGCAGAGGTTGGTAAAGAATTTGGATTTATTACCTCTAAGATGAAAGAGGAAGAATACAGAGCGAAAGCAGCACAGTTCGATAACATTATCGGCATGATCCGGGTTCGCTTCTAAGAAAGAAAAATGAGAAAATGACATGTCTGTGCAATTCTGAAAAAGGACTGCGGGCATGTCATTTTTTATGTGGACAACGAGTCAAAGATTTCAGGGAAAATTCGTGTGGAAAAAACATGTGACCGTGCAGGAAAGAATGGATAAAAACTTTGAAAACAATCGTTGTGGAAGCGGTTGACGCATGGAAAAAAAGGGTTTATCATTTAGTGCATATCCATGTGAGAGCGCCTGAAAACGGGGTATCACGAATGGAAATACAGCAGAGGCAGGAAGCGGATTACGCCACAGCAGGCTGATCCGCTTCTGTTTGCGTAGAAACACAGGAGGAGAAACATGTTAATCGTGAAAAAGTTCGGCGGCACTTCGGTGGCGGACAAAGAACGCATTTTCAATGTGGCAAAGCGATGCATCCGTGATTATCAGAACGGAAACGATGTGGTAGTGGTTTTATCTGCCATGGGAAAATACACGGACGAGCTGATTGCCAAAGCAAAAGAAATCAATCCAAATCCATCCAAGAGAGAGATGGACATGCTGTTTACCATCGGGGAACAGATGTCGGTGTCTCTGATGGCCATGGCGATGGATGCACTGGGTGTACGTGCCATTTCCCTGAATGCATTCCAGGTAGCCATGCACACGACAAGCAATTACAGCAATGCAAGACTTAAAAAGATCGATACCGAGCGGATCCGCCGGGAGCTTGATGACCGTAAGATCGTGATCGTCACAGGTTTCCAGGGGATCAACAAGTACAACGATTACACAACCCTTGGAAGGGGTGGTTCCGACACGACGGCAGTAGCTCTGGCAGCAGCGCTTCATGCGGATGCCTGCGAGATCTATACGGACGTAGATGGTGTCTACACCGCTGACCCGAGACTGGTGCCGACAGCGAGAAAGTTAAATGCGATCACCTATGATGAGATGCTGGATCTGGCGACTCTCGGAGCAGGTGTGTTACATAACCGATCGGTGGAGATGGCGAAAAAATACGGCGTACCGCTGGTGGTACGTTCCAGTTTGAATGAATCTGAAGGTACTGTTGTCAAGGAGGTTGTAAAGAAAATGGAAAGAATGTTGATCAGCGGCGTTGCCCTGGACAAAGATGCAGACCGTATCTCCGTAATCGGAATCAAGGATGCACCGGGTAGTGCGTTTAAATTATTTAATACACTGGCAAAGAAGAATATTAATGTGGATATTATCATCCAGTCTGTGGGACGTGAGGGAACGAAGGATATTTCCTTTACGGTTGCCCATGATAATCTGAAAGAGGCGATTGAACTGCTCGAAGAGTATCAGGAAGTGCTTGGGTTTGAGAGAGTGGACTATAACTGTGAGGTTGCGAAACTTTCGATTGTAGGCGCCGGCATGATGTCCAATCCGGGTGTGGCTGCAAAGATGTTTGAGTGTCTGTATAATGAGAACGTGAATATCAATATGATTGCAACTTCTGAGATCCGGATCACGGTGCTGGTGAACAGTGAGGATGCGGTTCGGGCGATGAATGCGGTGCATGATGCGTTTGGGCTGGCTGAGGCGTAAAATAATTAGTTTGATATAGGTTTGTTGCTAAAGAGGACGTGGCGAGCCCCGGAGGGATCCAGGGTGAGACAACGTGGGCAGGGCAACTTTGAACTAGCCGCTAACTGCGACTAAGACTCTCGCGAGAGCGCTCGAGCCTAAGTCTCCGTAAGCGTCGGATTTCAAAGCTTGCCCTAAGCGCCCACAAAGTGTTGTCTCACCCTGGATCCCTCCGGGGCTCGCCACTGGTTTTGATAGAAACTAGAGCGTGTCTGAAAAAGGCTTTTCGTGAGCTGCGAGTCTCAGTTTGTGGGAAATTTTATCCGAATGAGGGTAAAATATACCGCAAATTGGAGCTTGCAGATTGCGGAAATGATTTTTCAGACACGCTCTAATGTGGCAAGTCGGAAATTTGTTATAAGATTGAGAATATACGATAAAAATGGCAAATCAGGTATATTGCATAATAAAAAAGCATATGTTATAATGCCAGTAAGCAAAAAGAAAAGACGTGTTCATAAGTAGCACAGCAAAAGCCCCGGAGCGGCAACTCCGGGGCTTTTTGTCCGTTTGGGCGAGGTGGATTAGACCTCAGGCTGGCTACCAGCAGTTAGTTTCTATCCAGCCATTTGCAAATATAATAGGCGATTATACTTGCCAAGATAGAAAGAATAAAAGAAAAGACATCATCCATAAGTAACACACCCCCTTTCTGCACCTGTCTGGGGGTGGTAGCCTATTGATTATAGCATAAAAGAAATGCGTTCACAAGTTATGCCTTTATTTTGGAGAAGAGTAATCATATCTCCCCAGTGATCTTCCGGTAGAAGTTTGCCATCGTAACCTGCATATAAGGGATCACCCACAAAAGTCCGATCCCGCATGCGATCGCGCCCAGCAGATAGATTCCAATGAAGCTGAGCTGTAGATAAAAGAGTTTTCCCTTCTTTCCTCTCATGATCCGCACACTTTCTTTGAGTGCCTGTATGGCTTCGATGTCGATGTAGTCGGTCAGGAAGAACATGGTCTGGCTGAACATCAGGGAGAGGATCAGGTAGATCACGAGTCCCACGCACAGGACGGCGGTGCCGGCAAGGAGGAGAGTTACGGACTTCTGGCGGTAGCCGTAGATGCAAAGTGTGCTTCCCGGGAGGATACACAGGTAGGTCAGAAGAAGGATCACACCCTGCGCCAGGATCGCGCGGTCCGGGTGGTGTTTGAAACCGTAGAAGAGATCCTGAAAGCGGATGTCGTAGCCTCTGGCGGTATCAAGGGCGATCTTTAACAGACCGATATTCAGTACCGAGAGGATCAGTGAGAGAATAAAGGTCGACAGATAATAAACCACGGTGTGACTGATACCAAGCGTTTCCACGGTGGCTGAAGTAGCAGTCAGCGGGTTCAGGATGGATGAGGTTCCGAGTACCAGATCCATTAGATTCGAAGCGACCAGTGTGATCAGGATATAGAGCACATTGGTTCCGATAAACGTTCCGTATTTTCCCGAAAGCTGGTTTCGGGCCATTTTTTTCAGTTCTTTTGATGAAATATTCATAAGTCAAAAACCTCCATAAACAATCACATACCGCCCTGGTACATCTCATAAAGCTGCTGATACTGCTGAATGAGTTCCGGGAAATTCTGATAGACGGTGACTGCGGCGTAAATAAAGATGGCGATGCCAAGGCAAAGGCCGATGATGGAAAGGATACATCCCAGTTTTGCCTGCGGATCCATCTTATCCCCTTTGCGGGAGAGCAGGGCGAATAAAATGCCGAGTGCGCCTACCGGGAAAGAAAGTCCGCTGACCAGAAAGAACAGGGAAAGCGTTCCGGCGGTCATGGATGCGGTACTGAATCCGTTCCCACGCTTCGGCGGCAGAGTCATCCGCTGTTCCTCCTCCTGCCAGGAGCCGGGATTTGGCTGTTGATCGTTGTACATAATGATAATCCTCCTGTTTTAGAATCGGTAGTATTGTAATATAATGAAAAAACAAATTTGTTTCAATTTTTCAGTTATCTTTCAGTATACCACAGAAGTTCCGGAGTCGAAAGAAGGAAAATCAGAATAAAAATCAGCATTGACAAAGAAACCTGCCTTTTGGTAAGGTAGTACAGGACACAATGAAAGAAAACGTAACTGTGAAGCAAAGACAGTTACAAAAGGAGACTATACATGGATATTATTCAGGCATTAACACAGGAATTACAGGTAGAAAAGTGGCAGATAGAAGCCGCTGTCAAACTGATAGACGAGGGAAATACCATTCCTTTTATTTCACGATATAGAAAAGAAGCAACCGGTTCCCTGAACGATGAGATACTGCGTAACCTGCATGAGAGACTGCTGTATCTGAGAAACCTGGAAGATAAGAAAAAACAGGTACTCTCAAGCATCGAAGAACAGGGAAAACTGACGGAAGAACTGAAAAAATCGATTCTGGAGGCACAGACTCTGGTAGTTGTAGAAGATCTGTACCGCCCGTACCGTCCGAAGAGAAGAACCAGAGCAACGATCGCCAAAGAGAAAGGGCTGGAACCTCTGGCCAATCTGATCCTGCTTCAGATGACAGACAAGTCCATCGAAGAAGAAGCGGAAAGCTATGTATCTGAGGAAAAAGAAGTAAAAAATGTAAAAGAAGCGATTGCAGGTGCATCGGACATTCTGGCAGAGTCTGTTGCCGATGAAGCAGACTACCGTATCCGGATCCGTAACCTGACTGTAAAATCCGGTTCTGTCGTATCCAGTGCCAAGAAAGAAAACGAGAAATCTGTATATGAAATGTATTATGATTTTGAGGAGCCGATTTCCAAACTGGCAGGACACCGTGTACTGGCACTGAACCGTGGGGAAAAAGAAAAGATTCTGACTGTCAAGATCAATGCACCGGAAGAAGAGATACTCTCCTGGTTAAAACGGCAGGTGATCCGTACCGACAATCCGAATACCAGCCCGATTCTGGAAGCAGTTGTGGAGGACAGCTATAAACGTTTGATCGCACCGGCCATCGAGCGGGAGATTCGAAACGATCTGACAGAGAAAGCCGAAGACGGTTCTATTAAAGTGTTCGGAAAGAACCTGGAACAGCTGCTGATGCAGCCGCCAATCGTGGGAAAAGTTGTTCTCGGATGGGATCCTGCATTCCGCACCGGCTGTAAGCTGGCAGTTGTTGACGAGACCGGTAAAGTGCTCGATACAACGGTTGTATATCCGACCGCACCGACCACAGAAGCCAAGATCAAAGCAGCCAAAGAAACAGTTAAGAAAATGATTGAAAAGTATCATATCGATCTGATCTCTGTAGGAAATGGTACTGCATGCCGGGAATCTGAGCAGGTGATCGTAGATATGTTAAAAGAAGTACCGACAAAGGTACAGTATGTGATCACCAACGAGGCAGGAGCATCTGTATATTCTGCAAGTAAACTGGCGACCGAAGAGTTCCCGAACTTCGATGTGGGACAGAGAAGTGCCGCTTCCATCGCCAGACGTCTGCAGGATCCGCTGGCAGAACTGGTAAAGATCGACCCGAAAGCTATCGGTGTCGGACAGTATCAGCACGATATGAACCAGAAGAAACTGGGCGAAGCACTGAACGGTGTGGTAGAAGACTGTGTCAATAAAGTCGGCGTGGATCTGAATACCGCTTCCGCGTCTCTGTTAGAGTATATTTCCGGTATCAGCAAAGCAATTGCAAAAAATATTGTGGCCTACCGTGAGGAAAACGGCCGTTTCACAGACAGAAGAGAACTGTTAAAAGTAGCAAAACTGGGACCGAAAGCCTTTGAACAGTGTGCCGGTTTCATGCGTATCCAGGGCGGAAAGAATCCGCTGGATGCGACCAGTGTACATCCGGAAAGCTACGAAGCAGTGGAAAAACTCTTTGCCAAACAGGGATTTACGAAAGAACAGTACTTCGGTGACGGACCGACTGCCATCTATATTAAAGATTATAAGAAACTGGCAGAAGAACTGGGAATCGGCGAGATCACCCTTCATGATATCATCAAAGAACTCGGCCGTCCGGGACGTGACCCCCGTGAAGATATGCCAAAACCGATCCTTCGCTCCGATGTACTGGATATGAAAGATCTGAAAGAAGGTATGATCTTAAAAGGAACTGTAAGAAACGTGATCGATTTTGGTGCATTCGTAGATATCGGCGTACACCAGGATGGTCTGGTACACATTTCCCAGATCAGTGACAAATATATCAAACATCCGCTGGAAGTTGTCAGCGTAGGAGATGTTGTGGATGTAAAAGTCATCAGCGTGGATCTGAACAAAAAACGGATCGGTCTGTCCATGCGTGGAATTCGGTAGACGAAGGTGATAAAATCGCAAAAGCGAGTATAAGATAAGAAAAATAAAAGATGCTAACTGTGGAAGAGAATCCACAGCGGGCATCTTTTTTGTTTGGATTTGAATGAATATGATTATATAATACATACATAGAAAAGAACTGAGAAAAGCAGGAGAAAAAAATAAGTAATTGAATATATTGTCAAATATGATTAAATGTGTTTAAATATACTCAAAGGAGTAAATTATTATGAATACATCAAA
>OLOZ01000081.1_pt1 | contig 108060 bp, 100 predicted proteins | sample 1673021 | NCBI WGS metagenome assembly OLOZ01 (sample SAMEA3136747, study PRJEB25190) | human gut metagenome | biome: human gut; feature: human-associated habitat; material: faeces | place: Austria | collected 2013 | reverse complement strand
ATTCAATGTCCGTTCTGAATTTTCTCTTAAAGAATCTTCAGGGTTGTTGTCTATTATTTAATTATCAAGGTTCTTTTTCTTTGTTGTCGTCTCAGCGACAGCTTATTTATATTATCACATTCGCAATCGCTTGTCAACAACTTTTTTATTTTTCTTTTTCGCTGTCCGCTTCGATCATCTCTGTCGTTCGAAACAGCTTATCTAGAATATCATTTCTATCGACATTTGTCAACAGGAAATTTCATTTATTTTTTTGCGTTCCCATGAGCTCTTAAGCACTTTCCAGTCTTGTCTCACGCGACAGCTTGTATAATATATCATGCCTGTCCAGAATTGTCAATATTGTTTTTATTATTTATTTTATTTGCATAATTTACATAATTTTAGTTACCACATTTCGCTTTACTTGTTCATATTTGCAGTTTGAATTACATTTCCCCCAAATTAATACCCAAAATTGCAATTAAAGTATCTTATTTTGCGAGAAGAGTTTCCATTAAACGCAGTTTGACACGTAGCATTTCACTAAAATACTACGTGCCAGCCTTAAACTTATTGTTGTCCTACGATTTTTCCAAACTTCAATGGACTCATCTCATCATCTTCATAATCAAATACATATCTTTCATATGCATTGATAATGTGTGTGCTCTTATATTTATCACATCTTTTATGCTGCCTTCCGTAAGTCATATGCACATGTCCATGTACGAAGAACTTCGGACTGTACTTCTCTATCAGCTCTATAAATACTTGAAATCCCTGATGTGGCAGATCTCTTCCGTCATTGATCTGATATGCCGGAGCATGTGTGACCAGAATGTCAAAACCACGGTGTTTTAGCAATTGAAACCATAGTTTCTTCACTCTTTTTCTCATTCCGCGTTCTGTAAACTGATATTTTCCACCACTATAACGCATGGAACCACCAAGTCCTAAAATTCGCAAGCCTTCAAATTCATAAATTTTATCATCAATGCAAATACAACCTTCTGGTGGGGTACGATCATATTTTTCATCATGGTTTCCATGCACATACAGTACCGGAGCAGCTGCAAATGTTGTAAGAAAAGACAGATAATTTGGATTCAAATCACCACAGGATATAATTAAGTCCACACCTTCCAGTTTGCTTTTGTCAAAGAAATCCCAAAGGTATTTCGACTCTTCATCTGCAATTACCATTATTCGCATTGTTCTTTATCCCTTCCTCGTCTCAATCCCCTGTTGTGTAAGAACCGGTTTGGCCTGCTCCTGTAATTCTTCAATCTTTGGTATTCTTCCTATAATATTCTCTGCCAGCCAGTCCATCTCGATTACTTCTTCCGGAGACAGCGTTTCACCTTTCTTTTCCTTAAGTATATGTCCCTGTGCATACATCTGATCTGTAAATGTATGAAATTGTCCCGTTTTATAATTATGCTTTAATACATTGACCAGCCGGACTGTACCCGCCGGAAGTTTTTTTGAACAAATAACATCTACTACCCCTGTCGGCATTCCCCACCAGTAATTAATTGCTTTTTCCACATCGTTATCTTGTTCCCAGTTTCCTGCCATAATTATACGGATCAGTTCTTCATAGAATTTTCCCCAGTGGCACAGTGGCATTGCAAGATTCTTCTGCTCACCTCCGCCACTTTCTCGATGATATACTCCATAAAAATGATTGTTATCATCTGGTACGATAATATCTTTTCCCGAAATACAATTCGGATCTATCTCGTCAATTCTTTTCTCAATATCCTGCTCTTTCAGCGTAGACCACTCTAAATACACCTTCGCTCTTGGATTTGTCATCTGCGCTCCAAGCGCAAATGCATTAATCTGTGCAATTGTTCCCAAAATCGGATAATCTGCAATATAGACAATCTTATCGTTTTCAGCCATTTCCCCTGCAATTGCTCCCATCAGGAACTTCGCCTCATGCATACGAGTATAATAAGTCCGGATGTAGCGGTGCGTCGTATTCAAAGAACAGTTTAAGATTCTTACTTCCGGATGTGTAATTGCCGCTCTTAAACTTTCCTGCGCAAATGTCGGAGTTGTCGTAAATATAATATTGCAACCCGCATGAATAGCTTCCTCCATGGCTGATGCTATATTTTTTTCTGTTACATTTTCATAACTTACAGTCGTGACTTCATTCGGAAATGTCTGCTCAAGATGCCTGCGTCCCAGTTCATGACTATATGTCCACGCAGAAGAATGTGGTGTCTTCGCATAGATAAATCCTACTTTCAAATGAGATGGTTCTTTATTGCCACCGAGAGGAAGCCATTTTTCAAACAGAGATGGCTTATCTTCTGTCGGAGTCATTTTCAATTCTACTTTTTCCTCATCATTATACTGAAGCAGAACAAATTCTTCCCATGCTTTCTTCACAAGTTCGTTAATTTCTTCTACTGACATTTCTTCTACTCGTTTATAACAGTATAGATGTAAAAATGAAAGAAATGCCTCTGCTGATGAAACTTCCAGTTCTTGTCCACCTTGTGCATGAAATGCCGCTGTAAATCTTGCATACACAGAACTGAAAATCAGTCTGTCATCATCTGTCCAGTACTCATCCGGATGTTTTCCCATCTCTTTTATGAGCTGTGCATACTGTCCTTCTTCTGAAAATGTAATATAATTTACTTTAGACACTCTGTAAAAATTCACAAATTCATAATAAACTTTTACGTTTTTATCATTCGTTTTCTTCGGAAGAATACGCGTTACCGTTCCCGGGATTGAAATTGCACCAAAAAATTTCATGACACTGACACGCTTATTTCCCTCTTCTACATAGAATTTATTCATATACTCCCACGCCTTGATTGGCTCATGAATTCCTTCCTTTTCATGAGAAGTGCTGAGTTTTGCCCATTTGATTGCAAACTCCGTATTACTCTCCAATATAGGCATAAAATTACTTGCAAATGCACTGCTTCTACCACTATATCTTGTTCCAACTATCTGATCGATCGGAATCTGAACAAGTCCCAGTGATTCTGTTGATAATGCCTCATCTGGTAATACTTCGTCCAAAGATTCCAAAGTCGGCTTCCGCCCTGCAAGAAGTCGGCTCTCATATTCTTTTTTCCCATAACGAAACGCTTTATTATAGTCTTTTAACGCCATCTTTTACCCTCCTGTTCCTATCTCTTTCAGCCGTTACACAAGATTCATAGCCTGGTTTACATTTTCTACTCCTAATATCTCTATTCCTTCCATCTTTCCAATCGTCTTCATGGAAACTGCAGGGACAATACATCTTTTAAATCCCAGTTTTTTTGCTTCTGATACTCTCTGTTCCGGCATGGTCACGGCCCGCACCTCTCCACTTAATCCTACTTCGCCAAACACGATGGTATCCTCATCAATTGGGCGATTTTTATAGCTTGATGCAATCGCCATCACAATCCCTAAGTCTGCTGCCGGCTCATTCAGCCGGATTCCTCCTGCAATATTCACATATGCATCATACGCGGAAAGCGGCATTCCCATACGTTTTTCCAGAACTGCCATCAGAAGATTGACTCGGTTATAATCAAGCCCTGCTGCCGTACGTCTCGGCATTCCAAAGTTCGTCTTACATACAAGTGCCTGAATCTCCATGAGCATCGGTCTTGTTCCTTCCATTGCACATGCCACAACAGAACCCGATGCATTTTCCGGTTTTCCTGATAACATATACTCGGACGGATTCTCTACCTCCACCAAGCCACCTTTTTGCATCTCAAACACGCCAATCTCATTCGTAGATCCAAAACGATTCTTCACCCCACGCAGAATCCGGTAAGACGCATGTCTGTCTCCTTCAAAATATAACACTGTATCCACCATATGTTCCAATACGCGTGGGCCTGCAACTGTGCCTTCTTTTGTCACATGTCCTACAATAAATATTGAAATATTAAGTCCTTTTGCAAGTTGCATAAATACATTGGTCGACTCACGCACCTGAGACACGCTTCCCGGGGCCGACGCGACCTCTTCGTTATACATTGTCTGGATTGAGTCGATTACGACCATATCCGGATGCTGTTCTTCTATCACATGACGTATAATTCCAAGATTCGTTTCGCACAACAGAAACAAACTCTCAGAAAATGTTCCCATCCGATTCGCACGCAGTTTAATCTGCTTTAACGATTCTTCCCCGGAAATATATAATATCTTACGGCTTTGTCCTGATAACTTCTGACATACCTGTAGGAGAAGTGTTGATTTACCGATTCCCGGATCCCCTCCCACCAGCACAAGCGATCCAGGCACGATTCCACCACCAAGCACTCGGTCAAGTTCCAGAATCCCTGTCTGCATCCGCTCATCGTCATCAGTCGTAATACTGGAAAGTGTCACTACCTTCGCATCTTTCGCATCCCTTACCTGCTGCACTGCAGCCGTACTTCCTCTTGTTACTGAAACTTTCTCTTCTACAAATGTATTCCATTCCTTGCACATCGGGCACTGCCCAAGCCATTTGCTTTCTTCATGTCCACAGTTCTGACAGAAAAATATACTTTTTTTACCTTTTGCCATGTACGATTCCCTTACATCTTTTTTATACTTCTACTTATAAATCCACTCTTAAACCTTGATTTATCATTTCTTTTTTATTTCCATTTTACCAGAAAGGGGAAGCTACGCCTCTGCGAGCTCCCCCCGATGTTCTGCGTATTTACTTCTTGATAATCTTGATCTCAATCTCTTTATTCGGATCAAGTTCTGCGCTCACGCTCAGTTTTCCGCTTAAGTTCGTTGTCATATCGCCGACATTCACATCGTCCATATACACAACATATTCGCTGTCTGCTTCCAGCTCCAGTGTAATCTGCGCATCCTCAGTACCGGATACTTTAAAAGAAACCTCTCTCTCAGAAGCTTTAAAATCTTCTACTGCTGTTCCCGGAACGGATTCGTATACGAACATACCATTCTTTTCCAGCTTTGTAATCTCAGAGAATGTCTTTACCTTATACACATCTCCCTGGAATTCAAATCCGTCCAGTTTTGTCTTGCTGCTCAGAGTATAGTCTCCAAAACCAAGTGCTCCGTCTGCTTCAGCTCTTAATAGCTCTTTCACTGCTGCCATTAGCTCTTTCCTCCTAAGGTTCATTTGTATTCATTATTATATATCAATTTATTTTTATTTGGTAGTCTTGACCTCAAATTTTATTTCTTTTTTCGATACGCCGGCAACGACTTCCTGACCACGCTTAATCTCACCTGCGAGAATTGCCTCGGCCAGACTGTCTTCCAGTTCACTTTGTACTGCACGTCGTAACGGTCTTGCTCCATATTTCTTATCGGTTCCTTTTTCCATAATCAGCTTTTTCACAGAATCACGCACCGTCAAATGAATATCCAGCTGTTCTTTTGCACGCTTGACCACCTCCTGGCACATCATTCCCGTAATCTTTTTAAGTTCCGGTTCACCTAGCGGATGGAATACAAGAATCTCGTCAATTCGATTCAGGAATTCCGGACGGAAGACAAGCTTGATCTCATTCATAACATTCATCTTCATACGCTTGTAATCTTCCTCTTGATTCTCCTTATTGCCAAATCCTAGCCTTTTGGGATCAATAATCGCCTGTGCGCCTGCATTCGACGTCATAATAATGACCGTATTACGAAAATCAACTTTTCTACCCTGAGAATCTGTAATATGTCCATCATCTAATACCTGCAGTAAAATGTTAAATACATCCGGATGTGCTTTTTCAATCTCATCAAAAAGGATCACTGAATACGGATGTCTTCGCACCTGTTCGCTTAACTGTCCACCTTCCTCGTGGCCAACATATCCCGGAGGCGAACCGATCATCTTTGCCACACTGTGCTGTTCCATATATTCGGACATATCAACACGGATCATAGCATTCTCATCATGGAATAATGCTTCTGATAATGCCTTTGACAATTCCGTCTTACCAACTCCGGTCGGTCCAAGGAATAAAAATGAGCCAATCGGGCGCTTTGGATCTTTTAGCCCCACACGCCCCCTTCGTACAGCTTTCGCCACAGCCGTAACAGCTTCTTCCTGTCCAACCACTCTCTTGTGAAGCGTCTGCTCTAACTTTTGCAAGCGCACACCTTCAGATTCCTGAAGCTTCTGCACCGGAATCTTCGTCCAGTCAGATACGACCGCTGCCACTTCCTCTTCTGTTACAAGTGGTTTTCTGCCCGCCTGCTTTTTCTGAAAACGCTTCTTCGTCTGCATAATCTTTTTCTGAGCATCTTCTTTCTCTGCCCGGATCGTGGAAGCCTCCACAAGATTACCTGCAAGAATTGCCTCTTCCATCTTTGCTTCGTAATTACCAAGAACCTTTTCCAGTTCATAGATATGCTCCGGTGTCTTGAATCCACTAAGACTCACTTTCGCACATGCTTCATCAATCACATCAATTGCCTTATCCGGAAGAAAACGGTCACTGATGTAACGTGCAGAAAGTGTAACTGCCGCCTGAAGAGCTTCATCTGTAATCTGTACATGATGATGCGTCTCATAACGTTCCCTCAGTCCTTTTAATATTTCTTCACACTGCTTCTCATCTGGTTCTTCTACTGTAATTGGCTGGAATCTTCGTTCCAGTGCCGCATCTTTTTCAATGTATTTTCGATATTCCGCAATCGTTGTTGCTCCGATCAATTGAAGTTCTCCTCTTGCAAGAGACGGTTTCAGAATATTAGATGCGTCCATTGCGCCTTCAGCACCGCCTGCGCCAATGATTGTATGCACTTCATCCAGGAATAAAATAACATTTCCCGCCGACTTTACTTCCTGCAAAAGTCTCTTCATACGTTCTTCAAATTCACCACGGTATTTTGTACCTGCGATCATACTTGCAAGATCTAACGTATAGACCCGCTTGTCACGCATTCCTTCCGGTACAATGCCACTTGCGATCTGTGCGGCAAGTCCTTCTACCACTGCTGTCTTACCGACTCCCGGCTCTCCCACCAGGCACGGATTGTTCTTCGTTCTTCTGCCAAGTACCTGCATCAGACGGTGAATCTCTGCTTTTCTTCCAATGACCGGATCAAGCTTTCCTTCTTCTGCCTGCATAGTCAGATCTGTACCATACTGGTCTAAAATCCCATCTTTTCTTTGATATGCCTCTTGAAGCTCCTCTTGATATTCCTTGATATCCACGCCGAGAACTTCCAGCGTATCCTGCATGATTTTCTGTATATTTACATTGAGTGTCAGAAGTATTCTGGTTGCAACACTGTCCGGTTCCCGAAGGATTGCAAGAAGCATATGCTCTGTTCCAATTGCCTCTGATTGAAAACGAATTGCCTCTTCCTTGCTTTCCTCCAGAGTATATTCAAGTCTCGGACTTCTCTTTGGCTTTTCCTGAAAAGTCACTTCTCCGACCGGTGAGATCAGTTCATCTACAATCTTATATAAATTTGCTTCTTCTACACCATTCGCTGACAATATCTGTCCCGCCACACCTGTATATACCCGCATAAATGCAAGCAGCAGATGTTCTGTTCCTACATATGGATGATCCAGTTCTCTGGCAATCTTTTCCGCTTTTTTCAGCACTTCTTTTGCTGGTTCTGTATAATTCATGCTGTCTGTTATTCCTTTCCACCGTATTCATCAAATAATTCATCCACCATCTCGTGAACTTCTTCTCTACTGACATTTTTAAGACTTCCCTTAGCCAGCGCGATTCTTAGCGCACGCTTTACTTCTGCATAAGCCTTTGCCTTATCTGCATCAATTGCAATCACAGCGCCACGTCTGCGGTCAAGCTGGATAAATCCTTCCTGCTTCAATATGGAATATGCTTTATTAACTGTATGCATATTGATACCTACCGTATCCGCAAGCTGACGGACAGATGGAAGGGATTCTCCTTCTTGGATCGTCGCAGTCGCAATTCCCATAATAATCTGATTCTGTAATTGCACATACAGTGCCTCATCACTGTTAAAATCAATCTCTATCAGCATCGCATCACCCTCATTATCTCTTTTGTTCTATCCTTACGGATGATTTCATGAACAGATTAAGTTTTCTGTTATACATCTAATATAACATACAAAAAAGGAGCTTACAACAAAAATGTAAAACTCCTTTAATCCAGACTTTCCTAGTTCTTCTTACCTTTCTTTACTGCTCCAAGTGCCGCACCGATTGCTCCTGCATAACGGCTCTGCGGATCTGTCTTAACTTCCATGCCAAGTTCCTTTGTCAGCGCTTCACTGATATAGCTGCACTCGCAGAGACCACCAGTCAGGCAAAGCATCGGACGATCTTCACTCATACGATTTGCCTGTGCTGCAACTTTTCGTACGATAGAATCAACCACTGCAAATGCGATATTTTCCTTCTTCTCTCCCTGACCAATGAGACTTATGACCTCAGACTCTGCAAATACCGTACACATAGAACTGATCGTTACACCTGAGCCTTCTCTTGCAAGCTCACACATCTCATTTGGACGCATGGACAATGTATTTGCCATAATTTCCAAGAATCTTCCTGTTCCAGCAGAACATTTATCATTCATCATGAAATCTTTTACAAATCCCTGTTCTACACAGATAATCTTTGTATCCTGTCCACCGATATCAATGATTGTCATATCTTTATTATCAAAAATCCAGACAGCCCCCATAGCGTGACAGGTAATTTCTGTAATCATCTTATCTGCATATGGCACAGACACACGGCCATATCCAGTAGCAACACATACATTTTCTGCAGGATCCGCATCATTTTCCACAAGCTTCTTACGAATCTCTTCTGCCGTATCCACACTGCTCCATCCTGTCGGCTGCACAAACTCAAGAACAATTTCTTTGTTCTCGTTCATAACAACAGTCTTGGCACAAGTAGATCCAATATCAATTCCTATAAACTTCATATCTTAGCTTTCCCTCTCATGAATTTACACAACATGAATTTCAAAATTCATTTTAAAATAGTCTGTAACCGACAATCTTACAACATTTCAATAAATGCTGCAATCCTTGTATTGAGCTGGCCGACATCTGCCTGAGAATAATCTGTCTCCACATTAATGTATGGAATTCCTTTTTCCTCATTTACAAACTTGCGGATTGCACGAGTCTCAACGTTATATGTATGACAGGCCTGAAGTGTCATCTCAAGAACTCCGTCAACCTGATACTCGTCAATCAGACGTCCCATAAGATCAAAACGATTCGGGTTTGGTGTCATAACTGAACAACCGATTGCCAGATATCTCTCTGCAATTGCCTGGTAAATATCCTCAGCATTCTCATCAACAAGGCGATCGATGGATTTAGCTCCAGTACAGTTTTCATAAGTTACGACAACACCACCATTATCCTCAACAGCACGGATTACTTTCTCAGTTGCTCCTCCGATTGGGCATCCTGTGATCAGAATTCTTGGTTTCTTCTCCAGCATCTTTCCAGATGCATACTCTGCCTCAATCTTGTCAACAAGGGCATTCACTTCTCCGGCAATCTCAGAACGATTTAATTTGAATGTACTTCCGTACAGAACCTTGAACAGATCATGTCCACTGATTGGAGCCGGATCATGCTGCATAACTTCATAAAGACGCTTCAGTGCTTTTCTTGCTTCATTCTCAATTTTAACAGCTTTTCTTACATCTTCATCTGTAATCGTTACTTCAAATCTTTTCTCAAGATATTCTTTAAAACGGATAATCTCTTTCTTCCAAAGCTTCAGTGCTTCTGGTCCTTGAGTATTTGGCAGTTCCATTATAAACACATCTTTGAACTCGCCCATCAACTCATACATTTTCTTCTTACCATCGCATGTAGTCTCCCCAACAACTACATCTGAGAAATAGAAGAACGGACATTTATCTGTCTTTGCAAATCCGTAACTGGATTTAATCAATGGACATAAGTTCTTCGGAAGGTCTTTTTCTGCTTCCGGAATTGTCTCATCAGATGTGGAACACAGGCTGACTGTTGAAGCTCCCATAGCCATAGCAATCTCTTTTGGGAAATATGTACAATAAGCTCCTACTACTGGTGTTCCCTTGTCTTTCAGTTCTTTCATCATAAGAAACGATTTTTGTCTCTGCTCAGCAAATTCTTCAAAAACCTCTGGCAAATCTTTAATAATCTCCATATTCTTTCACCTCATCAAATTTATTAGTATCTATAAACGGACACAATTAACCATTCTGTTTAAAATTTTAGACTTTTATAGCATAATATGCAAATTGGTTTTTTCTATAATTGTATTGTATTTATAGATTGTTTCTATTATCCATCACTGTTTTTCATTCTTTCTATTTCCATGGCAACCAAAAGTTTTTCGCACTCTGCCCCGTCGCGATTGTCCAGATCCAGCATATCATTTAACCGGGTCAGACGTGGAAGTAGCGTATTCCTGTGAATCTTTAGTTTTGCCGCTGTCTGAGACACATTTCTTTTCATTCTCAGATACCAGTAGAGTGTCTCATACAGATTTCTTCCTGTCTCTTCATCTTCACATCTGATCTGCTCCAGCTCTTTTAACTTAAATCCATTTTCGCCAACTTTCCGGCTGATGTAAGAAATAGCCAGTTCATGATAATATTGCTCTATCAAATACAAATGTTTCCCCGGTGCACGGTTCCTTGCAAGTTCAAACACTTCCTGCTGTAACCTTTTATTTTCACTTAAGTTTTGCTCGGCTTTAACACCATTTCCAATCAGTATCTTTCCATCACAATCATAAATGAATTCTTTACACAACCGGATCAGCAAGGCACGATCCTCTTTACCTCGTATATTGGTTATTAAGATACTGTTGTCTTTCTGCTTTTCAACAACCGAAGAAAACTCTTTAGTTTCTTCAATTTTTCCTGCAAGTCTTGCTGCCAGAGAAGTATCTGTCGCCAGTATCCACAAATAGTCCGGCTGACGTTTTTGATTGTTCCCTGTATTTTTCCTGTTCTTCTGATACATGGAAAAGCTCTTTGCAAGAATATCTGCAAGTTCCTGCACTTGTATCTTTCGCTGATCATCAAGAATCACTGCTTCAATCCAAACACCATCTAAACATTCATGTACTATACGTTGCGCATCTACTGTGACCTGTTCTTTTCCAACTTCATACAGAACTTCCTGATTTCTCCTTGAAAATCTGACCGGAACTCCAGTATAATCCCATACGTTTTGCAAAATCTCTTCAAAACATTTTCCACCTGAAATGCCTGATACGATCAGTTTATAGCAATAATTCATATCCAGTTCTTTCTTGCCACTTTTATCTGCCTGAATCATCTCAATAAAAGCGGCAAGTCTCGTAGATATCTGTCCTTTATCTGCCGACGAGTAATCTGTATCAATAGAAATGTATGGGAGATTCTTTTCTTCATTTACAAACTTTCGGATATAAATAGATTCCGCACCTGTCGCATGGCAGCCTGACAGAATCATTTCCACAACTCCATCTACATGATATTCCTCAATAATTCGTCCGATTAATTCAATTCGATTGTCATTCGGCGTCATAATAGAGCAACCTGTAGATAAATATCTTTTCGCTATTGCCCCATAAATGTCTTCCTGAGTCTCATCCACCATCTGGTCAAGCGTCTTTACCCCACTGCAGTTTTCTACCGCAACAACTACTCCGCCATTTTCTTCGATTCCTTCCAGAATCTTCATTGTATCTCCGCCAATCGGACAGCCTGTCACCAAAATTCTTGGTCTGCTCTCAAGATGCTTTCCCTGATGATATTCTTCCAATATCTTTTCTGTAACAGCATCCACCAGCTCCGGTGTCGTCTTAAAATCAAACCGATACTTAGATCCATTGATCATCTTCTGGATATCCGTACCAAAAACCGGTGCCGGATCAAGCTTCATCACTTCGCATAATTCCTTTAGGGATCTGCGAATCTCATTACTCAGATGCACTGCATGATGAATCATCTCATCCGTAATAATAACATGGAAAAATTCTTCAAAGTATTCCTTTGTCCTTATGACTTCCCGTCTCCAGAATTCCAGCCCTTTCTCAGACTGGCTGTTTGGAAGTTCCATAACAAACACCGGCTTAAATTCAGCCATCAGTTCATACATTTTTTTCTTTCCATCACAAGTTGTCTCACCAATCACAAGATCTGCAAAATGGAAAAATGGGCATTTATCCTCGATTGCAAAACCATAACTCGATTTTACAAGTGGACACATACTCTTAGGAAGTTCACGCTCTGCTGCCGTAACTGTTTCATTCGAAAAAGAGCATAAGCCGACCGGGATTGCACCTACCGCCATTGCAAGCTCTGTTGGAAAATATGCACAATACATTCCAACAACAGGTACACCTTTGTCTTTATACTCTTTTACCTCTAAAAAGGCTTCCCGCCTTTTTTCTCCAAATTCTTCAAATATCTCTGGTAAATCTTGTACAAGTTTCATGCTCTAGTCCTCTGAAGATTTCGACAGGTCATACATAATCATAAATGCGAGAAGTTCTCTCGAAATCTCATTATTGTTAATATCTAATTCCAGACAATCTTTTATCTGCTTTAATCTATACACCAATGTATTTCTGTGGACATGAAGTTTTTCCGCTGCCATCGTCACATTGTTTTCGCATAATAAATACATTTTCAATGTATCATAAAGCTCTGTGTGATTCTTCTCATCTTCCTTTATCAAGTTCAAAATCGAATAGTCACTCAGTCCTGCCTCTTCGATCAAAGGCAATGTATAAGAAAAAATACCCTGAAGATACCAGTCTTTTTCTCTTTTAACCCCTCTGACATCACATATCTTCGGAATCCGTTCCATCTGTTTTAGCAAATCTCTTTTTATTCTACAGTCATTGATATCTTCAAATGTCTCACTCATATAGCAGTTCAGATTTTCTTTCTGCGCCATCTGATAAATCTTTTGCGCATTCTTTTCAGAAACCTGATATAGCACAACCGTCAGGGAGTGTTTCTCTTCATACAAGTAAAAATGCTCCCAGATTCTTCCCAGTTTTGCTGCCTCTACCGCCATATCAGAAAAATCATCTGTAAACAAAGCCATCAAATAATTTCCTTTTAATGTATGACTCTGCTCCGATTCCACAAAATGCTGTCCTTCAAAAATCATCCAACCGATAATATAGTCTTTGAGCGAAAGATTTAAGTACGTATTCTTCTGCTTCTCTTCAAAATATTGTCTTGCTGTTTCCGTCAGAATTGTTCCTAATTCTTCAAAAAACGTCCGAAACTCTTCATTACTATAGTGAATGATGATATATCCAATATTTTTCTTCTTATCCTTCACCGCAGCAACCGTCTGGAACTCTCCATTCGGTGACACTTCCTCAAAGAAATAAGGATAATCTTCCAATGTTACATGCTCTTCTATAATCGAACGCATGCTCTGGTCTTTTCCCGAACAGGCATAAGCCAGAATCTCTCCGGACTCCGACACAAAAAATATCCCGGCATGAGTATATTCATATACCTTGTTTGCTATATATCCCAATACATCATCCTCGAGCATTGATTCAAATATAAATTTATAACAGACATCAATTTCAAACATATCCACACTCTCCAATATGGATATTATTTATCAAGATGAATTTTCTGTCAAATAGATTTCTTTTGAAAGATATATTGCTTTTATCAATAAGCTTATTCGATCGTTGTCACCTTTCCATTTGTGAAACAATAATCTGTCAATTCATTTCCAATACCAGGAAGATCCGGAACTGCAATATATCCATCAACTGGCTGATAATCATATTTACATAATTTTTTATTGTAGTCATATCGATTATACACATGATGTTCATGTATCGTAAAGTTTGGAATTGCTGCTTCTAACTGCAAAGCAACCGCTGTTGACAATGGGCTTGCACACACATGTGCCTGTACTCCTACATCATAAATGTGAGCTAAATCGCATATTTTTTTTGCTTCCGTTAATCCTCCACAGTTACCGATATCTGGCTGAATCAACTGAATGGAACCATCTTCAAAATATGGTGCATATCCCCATCTTGAATAAATTCTTTCTCCCTGAGCAATTGGGATATTTAATTTATCACAGACAAATTTATTCATCTTCGGATTTGGTGTAGTTGGTTCTTCAAAAAACAGTATATTATATTTTTTCGCCTGCTCTCCCAGTTGCACTGCGACCTGCGCATCTATATAGGAATGATTTTCCATAATAATATCTACATCTGGTCCAACTGCCTCTCTGACGGCTGCAAGGCGGTCAATTACAACATGGACATGATATGGATCAAGCACTCTTGTTGTCTCCTCAGAGCTATAGCGGTATCCTTTCGGATCGAATGTAAAAAAGTCAATTTTTATAGCATCATAGCCTTCCGAAACAGCTTTTTTTGCATTTGCAACATAATCTTCAATCTGATATGCCGGTGTTTTTCTTTCTCCCCAGCCAAATTGGAGCTGACTTGCATAACAGCGAAGCTTATCTCTCATTTTCCCGCCAAGCAACTGATATACTGGAACATTAAAATATTTTCCTTTTATGTCCCATAACGCAATATCTAATGCAGAAATTCCTGCAAATACAATCGGTCCCCCATTTTGTGCCCAGAAAGTCGATTTATATAATTTTTCCCAAATAACTTCTGTATCCAACGGGTTCATACCGATTATCAATTTTGCCAGATCCTGAATCATTCCATATGCCGCTGTAGATCCAACACCATATGCAATTGCAGCTTCCCCATCTCCATATAATCCTGTATCTGTATAAACGCGACACACTATCGGACGCCATCCCGGCTGATCAGCCGGTTTATCCTCAATCTGAATTGCATCTACTTTTGTAATCTTCATATTTATTTGCCTCCTCTGTCTTTCTGTTAATTAATTGTCCATCTTAAAATACGGTTTTTCATTTTTTCGAATATCTGCATAACAATAACCAGAACTACAACCATGAAAATGAAGCCACTCCACGCCTCACTGTAAAGTCCATATTCTGCAAATTTTTTTACATAAAATCCCATACCAAATTTTGCGCCATACATTTCAGCATATACAAGCACTACAAAGGATCCTCTAAGAGATGTAATAAACCCTGACATAATAGACGGCATTGCTGCAGGTAAGATTACCTGAAACATCTTTTCTACCGGATTTAACTCCAAAGTTTTTGCTTTATCAAGATAAACTTTGTCTATCGTCATAATACCATTAATTGTAGCAAAAAATGTAGCCCAAATTGTATTGTAGACCACCAGGAACAAAGAAGCTATTCTAAAACTTGGAGCCATAAGCAGCGCAAATGGGGACATCAAAATAGATGGAATTACACTAATTGAGTAAACCACCGGATGAACCACTTTCCGAATTTTTTTACTCATCCCAAGAATAGTCCCACCAACTATCGCAATTACAACAGCAATAATAATAGCTGGAATCATTAATTGAAATGAATAAAACATATTCATAAATAATGTACCAATATTTTCTTTAAAAGAATTTGCAACTTTGCTTACCGCAGGGAAAAGATATCCACCAAAAAGCTGGTTATCTGCGATATACTTGTACCCCAAAAACATAGCCAGATAAATACAACCTGTTATCCAATAATCCTTTATAAATTTTAAAACTTTTCGCATAGATACCTCCAAAGCATTGCCTTCTTAAAAAACCCAATTCCGCAGTATAAAACGGCGGAATTGAGTTATTTTTTAATTATCTCTTATTACTGATCGTTTTCTTCAAAGAATTTAACTCTTCCATCATAGAAATCTGGATCTTCATCATGATATTCTGTTACACACTCATCAAGAGCTTCTTTGTAAAGTTCTGTGTTAATATGATCTTCAATGTTGATTTTGTCAGCATCTGCCTGATCAATGAATCCCATCTTAATCATAGCCTCCCATGTCTTAACTACTGAATTCTTACACGGATCTACACTGGAAACATAATTATCATTTAACAGATATGCTGCAACATAATCTTCTTCTGCACCGATTTCTTTTGCAAGAATTTTTACACACTCTTCTTTATTTGCAAGATACCACTGCTCTGCACGAATCAGAGATTTCAGAAGAAGTTTTACAGTTGTAGGATTCTTCTTTACAAAATCAGTATTCATGTTCATACGGCAGCATCCATAGTTTGGTACAAGATCATCTAACCATGCTTTAATCTCAATTTGATCATTATTACCTACTGCATATAACTGGTCTCCACTAAGTACTGCATAGTCAGCTTCTCCGGAAACTACTGCTGCAAGACGGTCACTGTTTGTACTATATGTAAGCCATTCAACATCATTATTAGGATCAATTCCTGCATCCAATAATGCCATACCTACTACCGGATGTACCCCTGCATATGCAAATTTAGAACCTTTCAGACTTGTAACATCTTTATACTGAGTATCTTTCTTTCCAATAATATACATACCTTTCAGCATATAGCCACCAACGATTGAAAAATCAGAACCTGTGGAGATAAACTGAAGCGGGTTATTTGTTCCCTGGTTAGATGTTACATCAACCTGTCCTGCCTGAAGTGCCTGAAGTGCTGCTGTTGAAGACTCAACTGGATCTTCAATTACATTGATTCCAACTTCATCAAAATATCCCTGCTGTTTTGCAATTGTAACAAGAATATTTCCACTATTTGCTCTTGCCCAGTGAATTGTATCCACTTCTGGAGTTTCTTTGTTGTCTGTGTTTTCTGTTTTTGTCTCTTCCTTTTTATCATCAGATGAATTTCCACCACATGCTGTAAGGCTGAAAGTCATTGCTGCTGCAAGAAGAAGTGAGATAATTCTCTTTTTCATTTGTTCTCTCCTTTTTAATTAAATATTTTTATTTGCAAATAGATTTCTCTATTATTGCACGGTTTGTACATGTGCTTCCACATCTTGATTAATTTGACGAAGCAGTTCATTTCTAAGTTTAATTGACTCTGGATCTTCAAATCTGGAATCTCTCGTAGTACGTTTCTCATCTGGTATCTTTACATCAAAAATTATATTACTCGGTGATTGTCCAAGCACAATAATCCGATTAGCCAAAATCATTGCTTCATCTACATCGTGTGTTACAAAGAAGACCGTCTTTTTATCTTCCTGTTTTTCCCAAAGTTTTAATACCATATCCTGAAGCATAGAACGGGTTACAGCATCAAGTGCACCAAACGGTTCATCCATAAGAAGAATTGGTGGGTCAATTCCAAATGCACTGGCAATCGCACATCTTTGTTTCATGCCACCGGACAATTCTTTAGGGTATTTACGGTAAACTGATTCATCTAATCCTACCGCTTTTAATAGCTCAATCGTTCTTTCTTTCAGATGATTTTTATCCCAGTCCGGAAATTTCTTTTTTAATGCCAACGTTATATTGGCTCCGGCTGTTTTCCAAGGGAACAAGCCATAATCCTGAAATACTACTCCTCGATTCAAACTTGCACCATGTATTTTTTCTCCATCGACTAGAATTTCACCTGTTGTACAATCTTCCAACCCAGCAATCAGGCGCAACAAAGTACTCTTTCCACAACCAGATTGTCCAAGAATACAAACGAATTCTCCACCTTCTACATCCACATTAATGTCTTTCAAAACTAACTTATCACTGCCTGCATAAGAAAATGAAACATCATGAATTTTTATATCATGCATTTAGTTTCCTCCTTTTTCATTGAATTCCCGATAGGTACTTATAACATTTATGTCAATCAAAAATATTTTCCTACATCATGTCTATCACAGTTGTTTATTATAAATATGCTTTTTTTATTTTTCAGCGTTTAATTTCTACAATTCACATTTTCTTTTTGTACACATCGCACATTTTCTATAACTAACATTATTTTATTTGTTTTATCTATAATCAAACCACTATTTTATCGCATTTCCAAACCTATGTTTATATGTTCCCACATAATCTCCTGCACCATCCTGCAACATTTTGTTGCACCTATTGCGTATGCACCTCATCTGTGCTACACTACACCTACATCAAATTTCGGGCACGATATTTTCATTATGTTTCAACGCCCATGGAAATCCCCAGCCAGGATTTCATTTCTGAATTTCATTGCTTTTTCAGCAAAGAATTCACTCAGATTTTTGATGATGTTACTCATTCACCGCAACTTTAAGTGCCCCTGCACTTGCATAAGTTGCATGCACACCGGGCAAATGTTACGATACTTCTGAATTTTTGACAAATCCATTTCGTATAGAATTCATTTTAGGGAATTTATTTTCATTCAATTTCTATATTGTCTTTTTATACTTACAATGTTAAAATATATTCAGAAAGTTTTTAGTTTACATTTGCTCAGAGAGGAGCGTTATGGAAACTACCAACAAGACAACTGAACATGGAGTACACAATTCAAAGATTCATGACAATGCCGCCAAGATTGTATTCGGAGATTCGACACTCTGTGCCCAATTTTTAAAAGGATACACGGATATTCCTTTTTTCACGAACATAAAGCCAGAGGATATCGAAGATGTTTCTTCACATTTTATTCCTTTATTTCAGGAATCCCGTGATTCTGACATTGTGAAGAAAATTCAGATTGATAACACAGAGCTTTATCTGATTGCACTTATTGAACACCAGTCAGAAGCAGATGCTGACATGTCTTTCAGATTACTCAGATACATGGTTTATGTCTGGACTGATTACGCTGCCACACAGGAAAAACTGAAGCCTGGCATTACGAAATCCAAAGATTTTTTATATCCGCCAATCTTGCCAATTATTTATTATGAAGGCACGGGACAATGGACTTCTGCATTACATTTTAAAGACCGGGTATTCATGAGTGATATCTTTGAAGAATTTATTCCAGATTATAAATATCTGGTCATTCCTTTGAATAAGTATTCTCAGGAAGATTTAATTGAAAAAGGTGATGAACTCTCAGCTATTTTCATTCTTAACAAGCTCAAGAGTTCCTCTGATTTCAAGCATTTAAAAGAGATTCCAGAAGACTACTGGAACCACTTGACACAAAATACACCACCACACATTTTAAAGCTTATGAGCTCTGTATTTTCAGCATTTCTTCATACAATCAATGTCCCTGCTGAAGAAATCAATGATCTTACAGACCATATTACAAGGAGGCAGTTTAATATGATGTTTGATTCTTTTGAAGCATATGATGTACAGGAGACCAGACGCGTCAGTCGAGAGGAAGGACGTATCGAAGGCGAACGTGCTGGACGTATCGAAGGTGAACGTGCTGGACGTATCGAAGGTGAACAACTCTACCTTATCAAACAGATTATTAAAAGAATAATTAAAAACTCCCCTGTTTCTCAGATAGCTACCGATTTGATGGAACCACTTGACACTATCCAACCGGTCTATGACCTTGCCATGAAGCAGGCACCTGATTTTGATGCTGAGAAAATTTTGAATCAACTGACTTCACTCAATACTTCTACTGTAACTAAATAGGTAAAAATCCATCAAGTTCTCTACTATCAGAACTTGATGGATTTTCCATGATACTATATTAATTTTCACTATACGGCCACTTTTTCCAATACTTCAATATTCTTTTCTTTCTCGCCACTACCATTCGTTTTAAATCTCAATAGAGGAATTCCATACATTTCCATTATATGATTTTTCAACAAATCTCTTGAAGCCCGCATCCTGCATCGTATCTTTTTTGTGGAATTCATATCCATAATATCTGGTATTCATGCGTTCCTCATTGCTTTTTATTTACTGTATTTTTTCATATATGGCTGTCTATATTTTACCAGTTCTTTATCCACTTGTGTATATAATATCCAATTCCTATAAAAATGCATTTTCCTGCTATACCAAAAATTTCTCCAGCTCCTTTTTTCGTATGTCTGGCAACATAAAATCACCACATTCATCAAAAAAGGAATGTGGTGACTTCGCTATTCGATATGCATTTTTATAACTTTTTAATTCTTCACGATATTTGAATTTCTATACACGGACAACAATATTCCCATATAAAAGTAAGTAATCATCATGGTCATATTTCCATGAGATAAAAATGGCATATAATTTCCGCTAATCGGATAAAGTCCTGCATTTACTCCAATATAGAACAGTGACTGTAAAATCAAAAATATTACACAGCCGATGCTGAGCATATATCCCAGGCGATTCTTCTGTTTTACCGCCATTCGAAGCAATAGTGCCATAAATACCGCAAATACTACAACTAGAAAAACTCCTTTTACATTTCCAAAATAATGGAACAGGTATGTCCAGATATAATCATTTCTTGCATAATTATAAAGCGTGACAGCTTCTACTTCTGTGGCACCATTATATGGATCCGTTACTTCTATTTTTCCGGAAGATTGCGACTCATGCCATTTACTTGAATTTGAATCTTTTGCAGCATTTGCTACGTCTGCAACCGCACCTCTTGTATAATCCCAGTGTTCTCCGGTAATTAAAGCTTCCAGTCGATGTACCTGATAATCTGTAATGAAACGTCCATTACCCCAAAATGTTATTCCGGACATCAGTATCAGGCAGATTCCAATCACACCCCACATTCTAATCAAAAATTTCTTTTTATTTTCTCCAAACCAGCCCTTACAGACCGCCACATGCAGTAAGACCAGCCCTGTAATTCCTGTAACAACTGCAGATGACATAAATGGTATCATCAAATCGGTAAGTACTGATATTCCAAGACACACGGTACTAATGAGCAGTCCTTTCGTTCCTTTTCTGCGGAAATGATAAATTGTCCCTGCGTAAAAGGGAATGACCAGATAGGACAATAACATCTGAACTATACTTCTGCCATTGACCATCGGTCCAATCCACATTGTTTCATCAAAAAAGATCTTACTAACTATGGAAAAGACTGCCGGTATCTGCATGACTGCCCAAATTGGAAATGACCACTTTACTAATATAGAATAATCCAGATAACAGATTCCCAACATGACCGCTATTCCTATTAACATTGCACTCCAAATTCCGCCATACAAAAAGTTATCTTTAAAGGCTTCCAGCGTACTCATATCCATTGTTGGAAAAGATGAAGTGACTACTGCCTGTAAGATCAGTCCCATAATACTAATAATTAAAATCGCCATCAGAACTGTCCATTCCATCTTCGGGCGGTGCACCCGGTCAAGCTTCACGCCTGCCTCCACTGGATCTCCCATCTCCACTACAGCCATCGACTCGGCTTCTTCTTCACCTAATCCATGAGCCATGAAATCCTGTTTCTGGTCTTCAATATGTGCTTCTACTTCCTCCGCAACCATGGTCCGCGCACGCTTTGTACGAATCTGTTCCGTCAAAGATTTCAAATATTCCTGTCTATCCAAAGCATACACCTCCCAGAACATTTCTCACTGCTCCGGCGTATTCTTTCCATTCATTTTCTTTTGCACGGAGTTGCTTCTTTCCTTCTCTTGTTATGGAATAATACTTTCTTGTCTTTCCACCCGCTTCCTGCTCGTAAGACTTTACAAACTCCTTTTCCTCCAGTCCATGAAGGAGCGGATATAATGTTCCTGCTTTTAACTCAAATACATTCTCTGACTTCTCCCTCAAAGTCTCGATCATCTCATAACCATACATGTCTTTCTCTTCCAGAAGCTTAAGAATCAACATCATCGTGCTTCCGGACACCAGGCTTTTATCTACTGCCATTTTATACCTCCCCTTTCTTTTTCAATTCAGAATCTTTTTAATCAGTTCTGATTTTTGCATTCATATCTACCCTGCCGACACATCTTATCCGATATAACTGATATAAATTGACTTTCATCATTAAAACAATGTTTTATATCGGCAATCGATATATCGGTTATCTATATAGTATATCGACAATCGATATATGTCAAGCATTTTCTGTAGCTATGTGCGAGATATGTGCAAGATATATGCAAGATATGTGCAAAGATATATGCAAAGAAGCAGCCGTTTTCACGACTGCTCCTGAACTTCCATATGCGTCTGATGCCTAAATCAGGAAATCTTATTCAATGACGATTTCAAACTCGTCCCCAACTTCCTTTGATGTTGGTTTCTTTCCCTGACTCTTTGCATATTTTTCAACATTTTCTTTCTGTACCGGCTCACTTACCAATACTTTAATTGGACCTTTTTCATTCTTCAGAGCCTCTGCTGTCAGCATGATCGGCTCTGGGCAGGAAAGTCCTCTTGCATCTACTTCTACCATATCTATATACTCCTTTCAGACATTATTTTCAGCTATTCTGTTGTAATTATTTCATCTGAATTTCTTTCTGTTCTTATTTCTTAGCTGTCTCTCTCTTGCATGTAAATGCTATGATGAACAGAACTACGATGCAAAGAATACATGCAACTTTTCCGTTAGTTGGAACTGCTCCGGCTACAACAGCTTTTGTCTCCGGGTTAAGTGCTGTTCCACTTGCTGCAAGTCCGAAGTTGTGGCAAATTGCTGCTCCTACGAACATTCCGATTACAGTGACTCCTGAATCAGAAGATCCCTGTCCTGCAAGGATTAACTGACGAAGCGGGCATCCACCTGCAAGAACTGCTGCAAATCCAACTGTATACATACCAAGGATATTCCACAAGTGTTCGGAATGTGCAATAACTCCTGGTGTGTTAAATCCTACTACAAATTTTCCTGTTGCAATATTGAAGATCAGCATTACAACGAAAAGTCCGCCAATAACAGATAATAAATCAAAGTTCTTCATAATAATGACATCACGGATTCCACCTGCAAAGCACATTCTTGATTTCTGGGCCATAGCTCCGAAGATCAGGCCTCCTACAAGAGACATAATGATTGGTGCGTGTAAGCTTCCCGGACCAGCCGCACTTACTTTCAAAAGTGATGTGCATGTTGCAAGAATCAGAATTCCAACAACGATAACCGGAAGTACTGCTCCACTTGCTTTTGTTGTTGCCTGTGCTCTTCCAAGGCTGAATCCCTGTTTCAGAGCAAATACACCAGTTGCTACTCCAAGAATAAATCCGATAAGTGCTACCCATGCATTTAAATCACCGGCTGACATACGAAGTACCATACGAAGTGGGCATCCCAGGAATACGAGTGCTCCGATCATAATGATCACGCCAAGTACAAAACGAATCATCGGTGAAGATCCACCTGTAGAGCGGAATTCTTTTGTCGCAATTGAAATAATAAATGCACCAAGAACCAGACCGATAATCTCTGGTCTTGCATACATTACTGCTTCAGCCTGATGCATCCCCATTGCACCAGCTGTATCACGGATAAAGCATGCGATACAGAATGCCATATTTGCCGGGTTACCAAAATATGCAAGACATGCTGCTACAAGTCCGCATATCACACCTGCCAACGCAAGTGTTTTCTTTGAGCCTGTTAAATTCATATTTTTTCCTCCTCCAATAACATAACTCTCGTCTTTAGATTACAACTTCTATTTTAGTTTCTTTTTTTCGACACGTCCAATTGATAAATGCATTAAATCCCTTATATTTATTGTTAATGTTTATACATATTGCATATCATATTAATAGGATTAGTGCTTATATTTTTTCTGTATTTTCTTTATTTTTCTTGTATTTACTATTTTCTTCCTGTTTCTTCATTTATACAGCTCTCCGTTTTTATACATTTCCAATGCATATTTTGCATATTAAAAAGATTTTTCCATTTTTTTCTTGCATATTTATGAATTTAGGTGTATAGTATGATTTGCGATTGCAAATAAGATATTTTCTTATTAGAATAGAAAGTAAATGATACATTAGGAGGATTTCGAAAATGAAAGAAAAAGTCGTATTAGCATATTCAGGCGGACTGGACACAACTGCTGTTATTCCGTGGTTAAAAGAGACATTTGGCTATGATGTAATCTGCTGCTGCATTAACTGTGGACAGGGCGAGGAGTTAGATGGTCTGGAAGAAAGAGCAAAGATGGCTGGTGCTTCCAAATTATACATCGAGGATATCATTGATGATTTCTGCGACAACTACATCATGCCTTGTGTAAAGGCTCATGCAGTATATGAGAATAAATATTTACTCGGAACAGCTATGGCTCGTCCGGCAATTGCTAAGAAATTAGTTGAAATTGCAAGAAAAGAAGGTGCTGTAGCAATCTGCCACGGTGCTACTGGTAAAGGAAATGACCAGATTCGTTTCGAGCTTGGTATCACAGCACTTGCTCCAGACATCAAGATCATTGCTCCTTGGAGAATGACAGATCTCTGGAAGATGGAATCCCGTGAGGATGAGATTGCTTACTGTAAAGCACATGGTATCGACCTTCCATTTGATGCCAGCCACAGCTACAGCCGTGACCGTAACTTATGGCACATCAGCCATGAAGGTCTTGAGCTTGAGGATCCTTCCTGCGAGCCAAACTATGAGCATCTGCTCGTACTTGGTGTTACACCAGAAAAAGCTCCAGATGCAGGTGAATATGTAACCATGACATTTGAAAAAGGTGTACCAACAAGTATAAACGGACAGCAGATGAAGGTATCTGAGATTATCATGAAGCTTAATGAGCTCGGTGCTAAGCACGGAATCGGTATCTGCGACATCGTAGAGAACCGTGTTGTAGGTATGAAATCCCGTGGTGTATATGAGACACCTGGCGGAACAATCCTTTACGAGGCACATCAGCAGTTAGAGGAGTTAGTTCTTGACCGTGCTACGACAGAAGTTAAGAAAGATATGGGAAATAAACTTTCTCAGGTTGTTTATGAAGGAAAATGGTTTACACCACTTCGCGAGGCAATCCAGGCATTTGTTGAGTCAACTCAGGAGTACGTAACAGGAGAAGTGAAATTCAAACTTTACAAAGGTAACATCATCAAAGCCGGAACAACTTCACCGTACTCACTTTACAATGAGTCTCTTGCAAGCTTCACAACTGGTGACCTTTATGACCACCACGACGCTGACGGATTTATCAATCTGTTCGGACTGCCGCTTAAGGTTCGCGCTATGAAGCTTCAGGAAATAAAGAGCAATAAGAAATAATTCTTGAAACCATAATTAAAATAATCATAAAAAATAGTGTGTAGATTATCTTTGCAATGACCTACACACTATTTTTATTTAAGAATGCTTTTTCTATCTTCGGAATATCTTCGCTACGCCTGTCACTGCTGCCCCAATTACTACATACACATCTGCCAGGTTCGCGGTGAGTCTTCGAAATCTGCTGTTTTTCCACTGGATTCCGATATAATCAATGACTTTTCCACGAATCAGTCTGTCATAGGTATTACTGATTGCACCGGCTGTCAAAAATACCATGCCGAATTTTCTGAGCCATTTTCCTTTTTTGAGAAAGAGCCATGCATCATAAATTGCAAGCCCGGCACACAAGATACCAGATGTCTTTCTCACCAGCTCCGGCTTCTTATCCAGTGTATTAAAACAGAAGCCTTTATTATAAACCTTCCGGAGCACAACTTTGTCCAGAATTGTCTCCCGTTCTTCCTCTTCTTCAAAATTCTCCTCAATGTACTGCTTAATGCCCATGTCCACGCACACCAGCACAACGAGAAGTCCTCCTGCTGCCATCAATAACATCTGTTATACCTCCTGAATTTTTCGTATCTCCTCCTGGCACTGTGCTGCTTCTTCCTCTCTTTTTTCAATTGATTCGCACAGAGAAATATATTCCAGATCTGCTACATCTGAAATTTTCTTTCCTAACTGCTCAAAAAAGTCTGCCATATTGTACCTCTCCCATCTGTTATAATCTTCTCAATCTGTCCAGCGATTGATACAGGTCCATCGTTCCATATCCCCACTGTCGGTTCGGGAATTCTGAAAATGTGTTCTGCTGTGCTCCTAATATGATAATATTTGCCACCTGACTTGTTGTAACTCTTGCCGGAATCGGCTGGTTCAAAATCCATTCCATGATCATCGCACAGGCTCCGGCTGTGATTCCCGTTGCCACACTGGAACCGCTTCGCCTTACAAATGTTCCATTTACCCCTGCTCCCAAAACCTGGACTCCTGGAACTGCAAAATCAGGTTTTATTCTCTTGTCTCTAGTATAACCTCTGCCAGAATTAATATCAACACTCTTATCTGCTCCCCTGTAATAAGCAACCGTGATCGGATCATCGGTATTCGCAGGCTCTGTCAATGTCACATCCGGACTTGCCTCCAAAAAATATACATTTCCATCGAGAAACTCCCGCACAGGAAGCCAGATGTGAAACTCTCCATCTGCACGCCCCAGCGACTGTACTCCTATCTTCCAGATACCCTGTGCCGGATGATCGAATTTCAAAAACAAAAGCTGGGATCTTCCATCCCGCAAAAACAACTGGTATTCCACATCCACAACCGTCTGCTCAAAGGGAAATGTAAGCTGATAGCGACTTCCCTGCCGAATGGAAATCACCGGACTTCTCTCCCCAGACGGAGATATAAGATACGCTGTCACAATATTGGGAATGGTCCCCCATAATTCTGCTACAAATCCCGTATTTCCACTTTCGACACGCATTTCCACTTCCTGAACCTCTCCTACCTGATTCAGTTTTCCCTGAAAATGATGTCGTTCATTTGCCTCATTTCCTCCTCCGATAACCACGCACCGATCTACCAGTCTGGAATAGCTTCCGAGAATCCGCGACAAACTGGACATTCCATTATGTCCGCCAAGATTCGTTCCAAGAGCCACACACATAACAAGGGGCTTCTGTTTTTTCAGTGCCAGAAGATGCAGATACCGAAGTCCCTGCACAATATCTGTCTCCTGATAACACACTGCCTTCTGTCGTATTCCATAAAATTTTCGCAGATAATCTTTCGCTTCTTTTAACTTCACTACTGCAATTTCAGCCTCTGATGCCGCCCCGGTAAAACCTTCCTGGATATTTTCTCCACCTGCTGCCACACTTGCTAAAAATGTACCATGTCCATTTTCATCGCTTACTGGCACAATTTCCTTTGGATTGTCACTTTTCAGTGCCTGATTAATCTGATTATTCGTATACTCACTTCCATATGTAAATGTATCCGGTGGCTGACCGTTCTGGTCAGTCTGATCCCATATCGCCGTGATTCGACTGCTTCCATCTATGTTTCGAAAGATTTCATTTTCATAGTCTATTCCTGTATCCAAAAATCCAATCATAATTCCTTTTCCTCGAAGATTAAGACCCGGGTAATTCTGAAGCACACTGATTCCTGTCTCATTCATAGCTTCCATATCCAACAGTGCATAGCAATTTGGAATACTGTTATAACCATAAGCCGCAATGCTTAGTTCTTCCCCTAGACTTTGATCCACATATGCTACACGATAGCCAAAGCCAAGGCTCTGCACACAAATCTGGCTCTTGGGATAGACCAGTTCCTGATCTAACCGGTAATTCGGGATAATAAAATCCCGAAAATCCTGAGAGAGAATTTTTTCACGGCATGAAGTATCTCCTGTCTCTTCCTCCTTCTGCTGTGTTGCTATCACTCTCTCCTTCAAAACATTGCTTTTTTCATTTTTTTGTGTCTTTAGCAACGTATTTATTTCTCTATAACTATCATTCATAAAAAAGAAAACACCTCGTATACTTTTCATATGTATATGAGATGTTTTCTTATTTTATTATTGGGCATTATCTTCTATATTTTTATAACTGCCTTACTATCTATGCCTGACTTTCTAATCTCGGCACTTCCTGCCCTCTCAGTGTAATAATCGGACCACCAGTATTTTCTATGTACTCCTGTGTAATCGTCACTTGACCGATGCTGTCATCTTTCGGGATTTCATACATGATATCCAGCATAAATTCTTCGATAATCGCACGAAGGGCTCTCGCTCCTGTATCCTTCTCCATTGCCTTTTTCGCAATTGCACGTAATGCACCTTCTGTGAAATCGAGCTTCACTTCATCCAGTGCAAGAAGTTTCTGATACTGCTTCAGAATTGCATTCTTTGGCTCCTCCAGGATCTTCACATACATATCTTCTGTGAGTCCCTGTAATGTAAAGACTACCGGAAGTCGTCCCAGGAACTCCGGGATCATGCCAAAGTTTCTAAGATCTTCTGTTGTTACCTTCTCAAGAATCTTCTTATCATGATCATATTTATCTTTCAGATCTGCGCCAAATCCAATTGCAGACTGCTTTGTAAGTCTCTCTTTGATGATGCCGTCCAGATCCGGAAATGCTCCTCCACAGATAAATAAAATGTTCTTTGTATTGACTGTTGTGAGCGGAACCATCGCATTTTTACTGTTAGCTCCAACCGGAACTTCCACTTCGCTTCCTTCTAAAAGCTTCAGCATTCCCTGCTGTACGGACTCTCCACTGACATCACGCTGACTCGCATTTTTCTTTTTTGCAATCTTATCAATCTCATCAATAAAAATGATTCCCTGTTCTGCTTTTTCCACATCGTTATCCGCTGCTGCCAGAAGCTTCGATACGACGCTTTCGATATCATCTCCAATATAACCTGCTTCCGTCAGAGATGTAGCATCTGTAATCGCAAGCGGCACATCCAGAATTCTTGCCAGCGTCTTGACAAGATAAGTCTTACCGGAACCTGTAGGTCCAATCATCAGCATGTTAGATTTCTCAATCTCAATGTCGTCCATAGAATCCGTTGCCACACGCTTGTAATGGTTGTATACAGCAACAGACATCACTTTCTTGGCATATTCCTGTCCGACTACATACTCGTCCAGGCTCGCCTTGATCTTATGCGGTGCCGGAAGGTTATGAATGTCAACGAGCGGCGTTGCCTTCTCGCCTTCTTTTTTCTTCTTCACGCGCTGCTGCTTTGGAATCTGCTGGCTCATATCATCAATATTTAAGAACTGAACTCCCGGCATATTCATAAGCTGGCTATAATCAATCGCACCACCGAAGTTCATATTATTCATAGCATCAAAACTCTTTTGCATACAGTCATTGCACACACACATATTGTTCGGAAGATTGATCATCTTTCCAGCCACACTCTCTGGTCTGTGGCAGACAAAGCAGACTTTCTCATATTCATCATCGTTATGATTGTCATTGCTATTATTATCGTTGTTATCAATTGTATCTACATAATCCTGTTCAGACATGGTTCTTTCCCTTCTTTCCTACTTTTGTTCCTCTACCATCTTAATGAACTGCTCCTCCGAAATAATCGGAACTCCCAGTTCGTTTGCTTTTTTATTCTTTGATGAAGTTGATGTCACATCATTATTGATTAGGTAATTTGTTTTGGAAGTGACAGATCCCGTAACTTTTCCTCCCAGGCTCTCAATCAGTTCCTTGACCTCTCCCCTGTTTGCAAAGTGTTCCACACTTCCGGTGATAACAAAGTTCACTCCGGCAAAAATCTGTTGACTCTCTGATTCTTCTTCCTTTGGAATCTCAAGCTCTTTAAGCAGTCGCTTTAAGCTTTCTACATGCTTCTCATCCTGAAAATAAGTTACAAATGCGCCGGCAAGTACTTCGCCTACTCCCTGAATCTCTGCAAGTTCTTCTGCAGTAGCATGAATCATACGATCCACATCACCGGAAAATTCTCTGCAGATGACCTTCGCATTTGCAAGACCAATTCCCGGAATTCCAAGTGCATAGATAACTTTCGGAAGTGTCGTCACTTTTGCTTTCTCCACATTTGCAATCAGGTTCTTGTAGGATTTTTCTCCAAAACCTTCCATCGTCTGAATCTCTTCCTGCCATTTATCCAAATGGAAAATGTCTGTGAATTCCTTTATAAATCCACGGTCAATGAACTTCTCCAGCGTTGCCTCTGACAAACCTTCAATATTCAAAGCATCACGGCTCGCAAAGAGTGCAAATGCTTTGACATGCTTTGCCTGACATTCCGGATTGGTACAATACAGTGCTTTTGCATTGCTGACCTGGCGAATCTCTGTCTTGCCGCCACAGACCGGACAGACTTTTGGAATATCTTTCACACCACTTCTTGTCAGATTCTGTGCAATCTGCGGAATGATCATATTGGCCTTATAAACTTCAATCTCATCCCCCACACCAAGTTCCAGTTCTTCCATAATACTGATGTTATGGACACTAGCACGGCTCACTGTCGTTCCCTCCAGCTCCACCGGTTCAAAGATAGCGACCGGATTGATGAGTCCTGTTCTAGATGGACTCCACTCAATCTCCAGAAGCTTTGTCTGGCGGATCTCATCAGCCCATTTAAATGCAAATGAATCTCGTGGAAACTTAGACGTCCGCCCCAGTGATCTTCCATACGCTATATCATCATATACTAACACAAGTCCGTCGGACGGGAAATCGTTCTCGGCAATTTTTTCTGAAAATTTAATAACTTCCGCCTCTACTGTGTCTCTTATTACTTCGTGGTATTCTACTACTTCAAATCCCTGCTCTTTCAGCCATTCCATCTGACAGGCTCTGGAATTATGGAAATCCACATCTTTTGCACTGACCAGTGTAAATGCATAGAATTTTACATTTCTTTTTGCTGTAATCTCACTGTTCAGCTGACGTACAGAACCACTGCAGAGATTACGCGGATTTTTATATTTTGCTTCTGCTTCCTGGATCTTTTCATTAATCTTCTCAAAATCTTTATAACCGATCACTGCTTCGCCGCGCAGTATCAGCTCACCTTGATAGCTGATCTGAAGCGGTACATTTTTAAAGACTTTTGCATTGTTTGTGATGACCTCGCCTACTTCTCCATTTCCACGGGTGACTGCCTTAAAAAGATGTCCGTCCCGGTAAGTCAGAACAATGGTAAGTCCGTCCATTTTCCAGGACATCAGTGCCTTCTGATCTCCCACAAAATTCTTTAATTCCTCTACATCTTTCGTCTTGTCCAAAGAAAGCATTGGGCTTTCATGCCGTTCTTTTGGGAGTTCACTGACCACTTCATATCCGACTCGCACCGTCGGACTGTTGGAAAGTGTGATCCCAAGCTCACGCTCCAATTCCTGAAGTTCATCATAAAGCTTGTCGTACTCATAGTTGCTCATGATTTCTTCTGCGTCTTGATAATATGCTTTTGATGCTTTATTTAAAAGCTCCACCAGTTCCTTCATGCGTTCCTGCCTGTTCATATAGCTTCTTTAACTCCTGTCCTTCTATTTTTCGCACTGCTCCACTCTTTAAGCTTCCCAATTCTACATTCATAATTCTTATTCTCACAAGCTTTGTCACTTTATATCCAAGTGCTTCGCACATTCTCCGGATTTGACGGTTCAGCCCCTGTGTCAGAATAATGGAAAATGTGTACTTTCCAATCTGCTTTACCTCACATGGTCTTGTTACCGCATCCAGATTCTTTTCCACGTCCTGTATATGCACACCCTCTGACATCTGCCGCACAAATTCTGAAGTGATTTCTTTATCCACGCGAACATGATATTCCTTTTCATGATGATATCTCGCCCGCATCATACTGTTGATCAGTTCTCCGTCATTTGTCATAATAAGGAGGCCTTCCGAATCTTTATCCAGTCTTCCTGCATAGGTCACCCGCACCGGATAATGCAGGAAACGTATGATATTATTTTTCACTTTCATATCCCCGGTACACACGATACCTGCCGGTTTGTTGACTGCCAGAACAACCTTCTGTTCTGCACCCTGGATCACTTTTTTCCCGACACAGATTTTCTGCTCCTCTGACACTTTCATGCCCGGTACAGCCCGTACGCCATCCACCGTCACACGTCCCGCCTCTATGAGACGGTCTGCCTCTCTTCTGGAGCAGATACCTGCCTCACTGAGGTATTTATTTAATCTTATCATTTACTAACACTCCAATTACTTTACAGTTCCTATTCTGCCTTATCCGTTGTCAAAATACTGCTCAGCTTGTCATCCTGTACAAAATTATTGCAATCGTACAAAAACAGCACACTTGTAATTTTATTCTTATCTAACAGATCCGACACATGCTTCTGATAATAATCTGCATCTACCACGATGATCTCCCTGTAATATGGAATTAAAAATGGAATCATACAGTCTGCAAAGGAATCCTTCACCAGAAGCAGCCGGTCCGTGCTGTCTGCTGTCGTGCGGATATCTATTTTATCATAATCTCCACCGAGAAATACTTCATACGCATCAGGTTCGTCCAGTTTTGTACGGTCATAAAGCTCTGCTGTCTTTATGCCCTCAGACTCATAGCTTGCCACCATCTGCGTGTTATCGGAAGCATTTTCCGTTAAATATGCGTATATCGGTTCACGGTATCCGCTTTCAAATCCACTTGTTCGGGAAAGATTTCCACTGAAATCACCGGTCACTACATAAGGTTTTAAAGCCGGTGCTTTCGAAGTGTCAAGCCCCAGATCTGAAGCAATCTGCTGCCATACAAGACTAGCTCCAAGCGTTGTCCAGCGGGAATCTGTGTGGTAATAAATTTCCTTATCTTTATTCGCATTTAGAACACCTTGTGCATCAATCCAGTTCACACTGTCTCCAAGCATGCTCTGAATCTGTGCAATCTGCACTGTCTGATCTTCCACCGGAGCATAAGAAGGAAGCTTATCTGCCCATACATTTGCAGCATCCGGAATCAGTGCCATATACATCGGCACATCGGAATAATCCTCGGCAAGCGCTGTAATCGCGTCCACATTTGCCTGAACCTTCTTTTCGTCCAGCTTATTGATATCCGCCAGAAGATACTGGTTCTTTCCTCGGTACACACCGTTCACGTCCCGTCTTCCAAGAACTGTATCCAGTTTCGCCTGGGTATCTTTCACCGTCTCTTTGAAAAACGTCCTTCCTGCTCCTGTCACATTCACAAGACACAGGATCATGATCACGGCTGCGAATACAAATACTGCACTTCTGCCTCGCTCCAAACGTTTTTTATTTTTTTCTTTTTTATCTTTCTTTCCAAATACCAGAATCTTCTTCCAGATAAGATTCGGAAGTGGTGTACTTGCAAGAAATGCCACTACAAGAACGAACACATTTCCAAGGAAAAGATATCTTCCCATGATACCAACCACATCGCCTCCGCCAAATCCAAACATCACTTTCAGATAACCAAATGACGCTGCTGGTGTTTTACCGAAGAAAAATACCCAGCCAAGTGCTGTAAAAAACCATGTATAAATCTGTCCAAGCACAGGTGGTAATCTCTTTAAAAATGGCAGTGCATAACGCTCCACGATCTGCCAGAATGCAAGGTAGATACCCCAGAGCAATCCACCTGTGACCGTTACCTGCCACGGTGCATTCTTCCACATACCTGCATACCAAAGTCCCATCAGAATTCCGGATACAAGTGTTCCAAGCCAGCCGCCCCAGAGTGGTTCACAGATGTAATCCCAGAACCATGCAAAAACAGAGCTGTTAAAACGGCGTACAAATGTTGTTATGTTACGTGCTACATATGGATAGCGGAAATTTTTCTTCACATCAAATCCAAGCATTCTGCAAAGTCCCACCGCCATATCACAGTATCCGCTGAACGCAAAGTAAATCTGGAACATGAAGGTTGCACATCCCAGCCATGCACCAAACACAGACAACTCGCCTGCCTTCAAAGACATGATCTTGGTGAATGAATCTGCCAGATAATCTGCAATGATAACTTTCTTTGCAAAACCACATACAAATAAAGTAATTCCTTCGCCGGCCTTTGCCCAGGACAATTTGCGAGTCTTTAATTCCTTTCGGATCTGCGGATATTTTACGACCGGTCCTGCCAGGAACAACGGAAACATTGCTATGTAAACTGCAAAATCCAGAATACTTTTCTGAGCCTTTACATTTCCCCGGTGAATCTCAATCAGATAAGAAAGCACCTGTAAGATGCAGATTCCTATTCCGACCGGCACTTCCGAAATAAAGCCCACGCGTTGTCCGATAAATGCAAAGAACACATATACTATAATATTGATCAGTATGCTTCCAGCAAATAACTGCTCCGTACTCCTTCTTCTTCGCATGTAGCCTTCCATCTGAATTCCTACAGCATAATTAAACAATATAAAAAATGCCAGAACGACCAGATTGACCGGGGCTCCCCATGCAAAAAAAACTGCTCCCCCCGCAACCAGGGCAATGTCTTTTATCTTTCCCGGAAGCAGATAATACAATATGAAAATAACTGGTAAAAATACACATATAAATGCGATACTATTGAATAACATAATTTCTAAACGCTGCCTCCAGAATTTTATTAATACAAGCCTCATAATAGGCTTTTGTCATTGTACTTCCGTCCTCCCCATAATAAGAAGCGTCCGTAAGATCTGTTGTGTCTACATATTTCACTTTTTCTTCCTTACAAAGAGCCTTCAAAGCTTCATTGTATGAAGTTACATCCAGCGCGGTACTCATCTTGGACAAACTACTATCATCTGATGATGTATCACTATCACTATTGCTCTTAGAATCTGTGCTGCTCTTAGAATCTGTACTGCTCTTAAAATCCGAGTTGTCAGTTGTATCTTTAGCATCTGAATCTGAATCAGTATCTGAATCGGCTGAACCTGTCGCATCACCTGTACTTGTCAGTGACAGGTATGCCGGGATACTGCATACATAAACTTTCGTATCCGGCAATGCTGCTTTCACCTGCTCAACAAAGCTTTTGTAATTCGCTGCAAATGCATCCGCTGTCTCTCCACTGACTGCTACATCTCCTCTTCCGATACAGAGGATAAGCTTCTGTGGTGCAGTCTCTGCTTCTGTTACGGCTGTCAAAAGCTCATTTAATCCGGAACCTTCCGCATCGCTGACCGTTGCTCCATCCTTTGACTTCACCTGTGACTTACTCAAGATGTCATTCTGTCTGAAGCCAAGTGCAGTACTGTCACCAAGCACAATACAGCCATCCATTTTTTCTTTTGCAGACTTTGCTTTCCACGCTGCCGCCTCATCTGCTTCTGTCTGCTCTAATTCCTGAATCTTGGCATCAATCTTCTGAACATTGGCATCTTCCAGTTCTGTCAGTTTCTTTACTCCTTCTGTCGCATCCACTCGCGGATTCATCATTCGCGTTCCAATAATCAGCGCACCGATCAAAAACAAGAGGATTACTGCAACAATCGCAAAACGAAGCACTTTATCCGGCTCCATTTTTTCCTTCATTTTTTCTTTATTCTTTTCAAACATTTTCATTCTCCAATAAACAAATAAACTATGTACATCTTTAAAAAGACATACATAGTTTATTTTACTTTGTATAAGAATAAAAGTCAAATTTTATAACTGTTTTATCAGATTCACCATCTCAATTGCTGATAACGCACAATCATAACCTTTATTGCCAGCTTTACTTCCGGCACGTGCAATTGCCTGTTCAATATTTTCTGTTGTAATGATTCCAAATAAAACAGGAATACCTGTTGCAAGCTCAATCTGTGCAATTCCTTTTGCTGATTCGTTACACACCAGATCATAATGAGATGTATCTCCACGAATAACTGCACCTACGCAGATGACTGCATCGTACTTTCCTGACTGCGCCATTTTCTGCGCTGTGATTGGTATTTCAAATGCTCCCGGCACCCATGCTGCTGTAATATTTTCTTCTTCTACACCATGTCTCACAAGTCCGTCAACAGCTCCGCCTAATAACTTATTGACAATAATTTCATTAAATCTGGCTGCTACGATTCCGACTTTCATTCCCTCTGGTGCTACTACTTTTCCTTCAATTACCTGAATCTGTTTCATGTTCTTCTTCCTCCTGCATTCTTTTTTATAATTGTATTTCTTTGAAAATGTGTCCCATTTTTTCCTGTTTTGTTTTCATATAATTCAGATCATATTTTTGTGGCTGGATCTCTAATGGTACTCTTTCCTTAATTTCCAGTCCGAAATCCTGAAGCCCATAGACTTTATCCGGGTTATTGGTAAGAAGTCTTAAGGATTTCACGCCCAGGTCTGATAAAATCTGAGCTCCGACCCAGTACTCTCTGAGATCTGGGGCAAATCCCAGTTGAACATTCGCCTCGACTGTATCATATCCACGTTCCTGAAGTTCATATGCTTTGATCTTATTGATCAGTCCGATTCCTCTTCCCTCCTGTCTCATGTAGAGAATGATTCCTCTTCCCTCTTCCTCCACCTGGCGCATTGCCGTCTGAAGCTGCAATCCGCAGTCACAGCGAAGAGAACCAAAAGCATCTCCGGTCAGGCATTCTGAATGGACTCTGCAAAGTACATTTTCTCCCTCCCCGATTTCTCCTTTTACCAAAGCAAGATGATGCTCTCCTGTAATGTCATTAACATATCCATGAATCTTAAATTCTCCATACTGTGTTGGAAGATCTGCCACCGCCTCTTCTTTTACATGCTTTTCATGAATTCTTAAATAATCCTGCAAATCTTTGATTGTGATAAAGGTAAGATGATACTTACGAGCCAGCTCCCAGAGTTCTGATGTACGCATCATCGTTCCGTCTTCTTTCATGATCTCACAACATACGCCACATTCTTTCAGTCCCGCCAGTCTTACAAGATCTGTCGTTGCCTCTGTGTGACCGTTACGCACAAGTACACCGCCTTTTTTTGCCACCAACGGGAATACATGGCCCGGTCTTCTGAAATCTTCTGGTCTTGATGTATCATCCACACATTTCATCATCGTATATGCACGTTCTGCTGCCGATATACCGGTTGTTGTATCTACGTGATCAATCGATACCGTAAATGCTGTTTCATGATTATCGGTATTTTCTGAAACCATCTGTGGAAAATTAAGCTTTGCTGCCAGTTCTGCGCTCATCGGCGTACAGATCAGCCCCTTTGCATGCGTTGCCATAAAATTAATATTTTCCTGGGTCGCAAACTGAGCAGCACAGATCATGTCTCCTTCATTTTCTCTGTCCGGGTCATCTGTAACAAGAATGATCTTTCCATCTTGTAAATCCCGGATTGCCTCTTCTACTGTATTATATTGATACTTTTGTTCCATCTGTTCTTCCTCCGTTATTCTTTTTCTGTTGCTGTATATTTAAAATCCAAATTCTTCCAGAAACTCCATTGTAATTCCTGTCTTTTTCTCATGTTCCAATTTGAACTCTTCTTTTTTTCCAATCCCCATTAATTTTTCTACATATTTTCCGATTATGTCATTTTCCAGATTCACAAGATCTCCGGATGCTTTTTTCAGAAGTATCGTCTCTTCCCCTGTATGTGGAATGACTGATACCTGAAACCCTTCATCGTCTACCTTCGCAACCGTCAGGCTGATTCCATCGATACAGACAGACCCCTTTTCCACGATCAGATCTAATATCCGCTGTGAAGTTTTAATGGATACCCAGACTGCATTTTCCTCTTGGATCATTGACCTGATAACTCCTGTTCCGTCAATATGGCCGCTCACAATATGGCCTCCGAATCTTCCATCCGCTGCCATTGCCCGTTCAAGATTTACATAACTTCCAATCTTACAATTTCCAAGACTGCTCCTTCTGATCGTCTCTGCCATGACATCTGCCGTAAATCCGTCAGGCTGCAGGGAAGTGACTGTCAGACATACTCCATTTACCGCAATACTGTCTCCGATTTTCGTACCTTCCAGTACTTTTGCTGCCTTCACCGCCAATACCCCTGAATTCCCATTCAACTGAATATAACGGACTTTTCCCACTTCTTCTACAATTCCTGTAAACATAATTCCTCCTGTTCTTTTCTTAAGACCTGACAGGTAATTTTTAGGTCTTCTCCAATCTGGCAGATATCCTTGAACTTTAGTACCGCTGCCTGAGACGGAAGCTCTATCCCAATTCCATCCACCGGAGTCCGGCTTCCTGCTCCGCCAAAGATTTTTGGTGCAATAAATGCCTGCACCTCCTGGACAACTCCGGCCCGTAATGCACTGTCATTTAAAGTTCCTCCACCTTCCAGTAAAATGCTGTCGATATTTTCTTTTCCCAGATACTCCATCAAATGCTTCAGATTAACATGTTTTTTCATATCCGGACAAAATATGGTTTCCACTCCCATTGTCTGCAAAATTTCTTTTTTCTTCTCTACATTCTCCAGATCTGCATAGGCTACAATCGTCCGGTACTCCCTCGCACTTTTTACAATCTGGCTGTCCAGTGGAATTCTTAACTTACTGTCACAGATAATCCTGACCGGACTTTTAAGCCCTTCTACCCGGACATTCAGCATTGGATCATCAGCAAGTACCGTTCCTATCCCGACCATGATTCCCATATACCGATGACGCATATACTGTACTTCTCTGCGTGCGGCTTCTTGGGTGATCCATTTTGAAGCTCCTGTCTTTGTTGCAATTTTCCCATCCAGCGTCATTGCATACTTCATAACTACATACGGTGTTTTGGTCGTTATATAATGAAAAAATATTGGATTTAATTCATCGCATTTGTCCTTCATAAAATCTTCCACAACCGCTACACCGGCATCTCTTAGTATCTTCGCTCCCTTTCCTGCCACTTTTGGATTTGGGTCTCTGGATCCAATCACTACTTTTTTTATCTTCTGCTCTAAAATTGCTTCCGTACACGGCGGCGTCTTTCCATAATGACAACATGGTTCCAATGTAACGTACAGCGTTGCCCCTTCGGCTGATTCAGTGAGAGAAGCAATTGCATTTCGTTCCGCATGCAACTCTCCGCATCTGGCATGATAGCCTTCGCCGATAATACGTCCATCCTTTACGATGACCGCTCCGACCATCGGATTAGGATTCGTCCATCCTTCTCCTTTTTTTGCAAGTTCTATTGCACGTTTCATATAATCCTGGTCTGTCACATACATTCCTTCTTTCTTTTTATCTTAGAACAAAACCCCTGCAGATGATCTACAGGGGTTTTGTTCACTGGTACTTTAATCACAACTTCATGACTAATTATCTGCGAAAGTAAATAAGCTCTGAAATGGTCTACCATCTCAGAGCCTCGATACCGCATTCATAACTAAAACTATATGTACCGTCTTCTTCTCTCATCCAGACTATACTGTCGGCTTCGGAATCTCACCGAATCATGCCTCTCGGCTCGCGGGCTTTACCGCCGGTAGGGAATCTCACCCTGCCCTGAAGATTTCTATCTTTTTTTGTATAATAATACTTTATTGCTTATTTGTAAAGAATTTTTTGACTTTTGAGAATTATTTCGCAAAAATCCATAAATTTCGCTTTATTTTTCACTGCATATTTTGTTGAAACACTTTTTCTTCTTCCAGAAATAATACGGTATTACGAATAGAAGTGTTCCTCCCCATGCAATAGGATAACTGATCAGCAAAATCTCCACCTTATGATAAATCGGAGTCAGAATCATAACCCACGGGAGTCGTATTAAAAACAATCCTCCAAATGTAAATATCGTAGGCCACAATACATCTCCGACTCCGCGAAGTCCACCGTCCAGGTTTTCAAGCAGAATGCTGAGCAGATAACTCGGCACCAGAAACCGGAGCATATACACACCTATGTCGATCACCTTCGGATCCGTTGTGAACATGTGATACATTGGCTCACAAAATGCATACAATGTAAAGATAATCATACCTGTAAATACATAAGAAATACCAATATTTACCCGGATACTCTTGTATACCCGGTCCCACTTACCTGCGCCATAATTCTGTCCGACAAATGTTGTGACCGCAGCTCCCAGTGCACTGGATACTGTCCAGAAAATCAAATCTAATTTTCCATAAGCCGCCCATCCTGCTGCAGTATCCGTTCCAAAGCTATTGATTGATGCCTGAATGACTACATTGGTCACTCCATAAGCGCATGCCTGCAGAGCTCCCGGTATACCGATTTTCAACTCTCTTTTTAGAACACATGCTTCCATGCGAAGTTCTCTGAATTGTAGTTTCATAGAATCATAGTCTTTTGTCAAAGACCAGGTCACAAGAAATGCGCTGACACACTGGGAAAATACGGTTGCCAGTGCTGCTCCTGCAATTCCCATTTTTAATATAACTACCATGAATATATCCAGACCTATATTCAGTACGCAACAGACCACCAGATAAAGAAGCGGTCTTTTGGAATCTCCGACTGCTCTCATGATCGCCGCTCCCATATTATAGACCAGCGTAAATAAGATTCCCATAAAATAAATGCGTAAATATGTAGTTGATGATGCCATCATATCCTGTGGAGTGTTCATAATCTTAAGCAGCCATGGTGTCAGCACTGCTCCCACTACAGATATTACGAGGCTGACCACAATGGAAAATAAATATGCAGTATGAAGTCCTGTATGCAGTCTTCCTTTGTCTTTCGCTCCGTAATACTGCGCAATGACAACTGCCGCTCCATTTGCCAGTCCATTAAAAAATGTAACAACAATCGTTGATAAAACAGCCGCCGGACCACCTACGCTAGCTAATGCCGCCTTCCCCACAAAGCGTCCGACGATAATCGTATCCACGGTTGTATATAATTGTTGGATTAAAGTTCCTAGCATGATCGGGAAGAAAAATATCAGAAGCTGCTTCCAGATAATCCCCTCCGTGATCGTATTTTCTTCTATTGTCTTTTTCCCCAAGTTTTTTCCTCTCTTACCTCATTATTTCTGTATATCTTTTGCAAATCTGCGCTTATTTTCAGCCAGCACATATCCGCAAACGGCATTATGCCTTCCCCAAGTCTATGTCATATAGAAATATATTATACTCGATTTAAAATTTATTGAAAGGCTTTTTTAAAAATTAGAATTATAATGCTACAAAAATTATGCTATAATATCTCTAATAATTATCCAGAGAGGTTTTCACTATGATCGTTCTTAATCTGAAAGCAAAGGTCTGTATGTCCCACCTGCTTTTAAAACCAACATTTGATACTTTTTCCCTGATCGAGGGAGAAGTAACTACTTTTAACCGCTTCCAGGTAGATGGTAGAATCCATAAAGACTTTTTTGATGAAGCTATTGAAAAGGAGTATTCCACCTGGGGAGAAGTGCGCGATTTTTTCTTCCAGGTAATCCGTGGAAAGAAAACTCCGTTAAATTTCAAATTCATATTATCTCTAGCAAAAGATCAGTTCGAATCCTTTCTCACTGAGCATGATCTGACCTACCGCCCTGCGGAAATCCAGGGACTGTATCTTAATTTCCGCTATGACGGACTGGCACTTCAATGCATCACCGGGACTTCCATGAATACATTTACCATGGATAAAAGCGTAGAAAAAGCCTGGGACGAATATGTCCAGAAATTCTTTGCCAGTCAGGAGCTTGATTTTGATATGGAATAGTTTTGATATATGATTATAAAAACTCCTTCCACAGTTTATCCATGGAAGGAGTTTTTCTTACATCTTGGCTTCAATTCCATTTATTCAATACTCTTGAGTGATTCTACCATATCAATCTTCTTCAATTTAAAATACATAATTCCATTTACGATCAATGAAAACAGAATTGTAAATAGCAGACTGTACATGTAACTTGAAAAGTTAATATTTCTTCCGAACATGGCTGTGTCTACTTCCACCGTATCAATGATAAAGGCATGCAGGAATTTTCCAAGCACCACTCCTACCGCCGCTCCGATGAATGTCAAAAGTACATTTTCACGATATACGTGTTCTGCCACTTCCAGATCATAAAATCCTAGCACTTTCAAGGTCGCCAGTTCCCTCTGCCGCTCCGTGATATTAACAGTATTAAGGTTATATAGTACGACAAATGCAAGCATTCCTGCAGAAATGATCAGTACTACAATAACCAGATTCAGACTTTTTAGCATATCGTCCAACTGTTTTTCAATATCACGCATATAGCTGACGCTAAGCGCTCCGTCCTGAGTCAGAATGTCTTCACCAATCTTGTTATAGTCTTCCTGCGTATCTCCTTTTTGTCCTGCAAAGAAAATACTGTTATATTCCGAATTCTCACCATACACTTTTTCATAATAAGAAGGAGTGAAGAAAATATAGTGTCCCATATAGTTCTCGCAAATATGAGCAATTTTTACTTTCTTGTTACCATTCTCTTCGTCTTTAATTTCAATGGTATCCCCTGCTTTTGCATTCAAAAGTTTTCCGGTTTTCTCAGAAATAATGACACCTTCATCATCAAGCGTATATTCCTCTTTTGATTTCCGGTCGTGGAAATCAAAATAATCTTTTACGTCTTTCGGTTCCGAAAATACGACCTGATAAGTATCACGTTTATTCTTTCCATTGACAAGTGTTACATTCTTCATGCTGGTCTGCATATAATGACTGATGTCCGAATCGTCCTTCATATAATCCAGGAGATTCTGTCTTGTCTCATCTGAAATGTCTTCTTTCAGGTAGACACTTCCATCATACATCTGAATATCCCGGAACTGTAGTTCTGCAATTTCATAACAGGAATCTTTGATTCCATATCCAACCAGCATCAATCCCATACAACCGCCAATCCCAAAAACTGTCATAAAGAATCGTTTCTTATATCTGGTTAAGTTACGGATACAAGACTTCCATGTGAAACTTAAATGTTTCCAAATAAATTTTATTCTTTCTAAGAAAACTCTTTGTCCATTTTTAGGTGCCGGTGGGCGCATCAGTACTGCCGGCTGTGCTACAAGTTCTTTGTAACATGCAAAAAATGTTGCTGCCATTGTACATACAATTGCTGCCGCCGCTGCCATCCAGGCATAGATCCATTGGTATGGGACCAGAATATGTGTAATATGCTGATATAATATTCCATATGCATAGACAATGATATATGGCAATATCTTTTCACCGATCAGCACACCTAACACACTGCCGCCTGCTGTCGCGATCAACGCATATCCAAGATATTTCTTCGCGATGGACATCTTGCTATATCCAAGTGCTTTCATGGTTCCGATTGCGGTTCTTTGCTCTTCTACCATTCGCGTCATGCTGGTCAGACTAATCAGCGCCGCAACAAGAAAGAATAATACCGGGAAGACACGGCCAATCGCACCTAGACGCTCCGCGTTTTCTCCGTACCCGGAATACTCAGTCAAAGTATCACGGTCATAGACATACCAGGTTGGTTTTTCGATATCCTGAACCTTTGCCTCTGCGTCCGCAATTTTCTGTTCGCCTTCTGCAATCTTCTGGGCAGCCTCCTCTTCACCATTGGCATACTCAATTTTTGCCTCTGCAACTTTCGCTTCATTTTCCGCGATTTCTGCCGCTCCCTCTTCCAGCTTCTTCTCCTGCTTTCGAATTTCAGCCCATCCGGACTGAATCTGGGATTTTCCACTTGCAAGCTGCTTCGGAACACCATTTAAAGAAGCCTTCGCAGCGTCAAGCTCTGACTTCGTCTGAGCCAGAGTTGCTGCAGTGTCATCAAGCTGCTTCTGGGCAGCATCCAGTTCAGCTTTACTCTCATCATATTTCTGCTGTTCAATGGAAATCTTCTGCTGCATGCCAGCTTCGTTTTTCTTAAGCTCGGTAAGCTGTTGTTCAGATTGTTCTTTTTGCGCTTTCTGCTCGTCTGTAAGCTGATCCTCAGGTATTTGGTCAAATGCTGACAATGCAGAATTTACTGCCTCGATCCTCTGCTGAATTTCCGTCAATGTCTGCTGGTCTGCCTGAATCATCTGCTGAAGCGCTGCAAGTCCTTCTCTTCCAGACTGAATCTTTGCTTCTGCTTCCGGCTTCGCAGCCTCATATTGTGCAAGTCCGGCTTCATATTGCGCCTCACCTTCCTGAAGCTGTGCAAGTCCGGCATTATATTGATTCTGTGCCTGTTCCAGTTCGCTTTCTTTTTTGCTCAATGTATTCTTAGCACTGGCAATCTGCTTTTTACCACTGGTGATCTGTGCTTTTCCACTCGTCAACTGCTCCTCGGCGTCTGTTATCTTAGCCGCCGCATCCGCAAGTTCCGAAGCTGCGTCCGCTCTGCCCTGCTCCAGTTCTTCTCTCGCCTCGTCGATCTTCTCTTGTGCTTCATTTACCAGCTCCTGCTTTCGAATTTCGGCTCGTTCGTCCGTAATATCTTCGATCTGATCCAGGACTTTCTCTACTTTCTTATCATATCCGTCCGTAAATGCTACTTCATTTTTTGCACCTTTGACCTGTACATATACTTCCGTGTATACGTCCATATCAAACGTCTCTTCCGGCACCATGACAAATGCACTGATAGTTCCGGTACCAATCGTTGCACTTCCACGTCCATAAGAAATGTACATCGGACTGCTGCAAAGGCCGACAACTTTCAGCGTATCTGTCGTCAGAGTATCTGTAACCTCATCAGACGTTCCGGAACGCAATTTAATTGTATCTCCAACCTTATATCCTGCATCCTGGTCTGCCAGACATTCACCTGCTTTTTGGGGCATCCGTCCGTCACTCAACTTCACCTGATTCATCTCATCCTGTAAAGATATCACATGCAGGACTTTTTGTTTCTTATCTACGATCTGCATGAAGTCCGCGCTGTACGCCCCCTCTGCATGTTCTACTCCGTCGATTTTCGAAATCGCGTCCACATCGTCCTGTGTCACGCCATATGTACTGAGCGCTTTAATATCCATAAGATTGCTTTCATCAAAATATGTATCTCCCGTCAGTCTCATATCCGGCTCCGATGCACGAATTCCTGAGAAAAATGCAACACCCAGTGCCACAATAAATAAAATAGACAGGAAACGCCCCGGACTCTTTCGGATCTCCATATAAAAATCTTTGCTCGTTGGTTTCATTTTCATATGTAATGCCTCTCTTTACCACTCAATCGTCTCGACTGGAACTGGGTGTTCGTTCACTGTCATCTCTGATACCATACCATTCTTTATCTTAATGACACGGTCCGCCATTGGCGCAATTGCAGAGTTGTGTGTGATCAGAATTACAGTCATCCCCTTTTCCCTGCAAGTATCCTGCAAAAGTTTCAAAATCGCCTTACCTGTATTATAATCCAGTGCTCCTGTCGGCTCGTCACACAGCAAAAGCTTCGGATTCTTTGCAAGCGCTCTTGCAATGGAAACCCTCTGCTGTTCTCCACCAGATAGCTGCGCCGGAAAATTATCCAGACGCTCACCAAGTCCTACATCTTCCATAACCTCCTGGGCATCCATAGGATTCTTACAGATCTGAAGAGCTAATTCTACATTTTCAAGAGCAGTCAGATTCGGGATCAGATTATAAAACTGAAATACAAAACCAATGTCATCTCTTCTATATGCTGTCAATTGTCTCGGTGAATACTGTGCAATATCTTTTCCGTCCACGATCACACGCCCGGAGCTTGCCGTATCCATACCTCCAAGAATATTCAATACTGTCGTCTTTCCGGCACCACTTGGGCCTACCACAACCGCAAATTCTCCCTTCTCAATCTGGAAATCAATACCGGCCGCGGCCATAATCTGCACCTCGCCCATCTGATATATTTTCTTCACATCCTCAAGGGATACAAAACTACTCATAATCTTCCTCCACTTCCTCCGTTGACACCCAATCCTCTTCCCTTACCGTTTTTTCACCTTTCCCTGATTCAGCCATCAATGCTAATTCTGCTTTCATTCTATCATAATCTTTCATATCCAAAATCACGTACTCACCTCTGCCATTTTTAGTCAAAAATACCGGAGCACCTTCACTTGTTTCTTTTAAAACTTCTGTATAATTTCTCAAATCAGAAATTGGTTTTATATTTGGCATTTTCACCGCTTCCTTTCAGTTCTTTTTCTTAGTATAACAATTCTTTTTCTTCTTTACAATTAAATTCACACGTTAATTTTACAGCAGTAAAAAATCATAATGCATTTCAGCTCCAAGTACTTTATACTATTATTAAGAACTACTAATGTCATTTTCTATAAATTATAAAGATTGGAGTTTGCCATGGAATTACTTATGAACACTCAGAAAGAATGTCAGCAACTGGAAGTATACGGGGAATATTTGAAGAAAATACCAGAACTGCTGAAACAATTAGAAACTGTTGAGAAAATGTATCAGAAAGCTGTGTTAGAAGAAGCCATGCTGAAAGACAAGCCTCTTGATAATCACAGTGTCCAGCTCTATGCAGAACGCCTGCACAGAATCAAAGAACAATGCGAGATTCGCTCCGCAGACATCCGTCAGCAATGCACACTTATCCTCGAACTCAAAAGCCAGATAGAAGCCGAAAGTAGTGTATTGAAAGCGTTGCAACCTTAATAAGCAGCTTCGTGTCAGCATGTAAGTTTTATTGATTATATACTACCGGAAACTGCAGAACAGAAAATCCACCTGATTTTTCTGACTGAATGCATTATTTTTCCACTTCTTTCGGCGCATAAATTGTGAAAAGTTCCAGTTCGCCAATAAATATAAAAAATCCAGACTATTTTTTCGACTTCAGAGCGATGTAAATGAGACTGTAGGAAAAGTGAAAGTCTTTACTTGCACTTTTCCTGCTTTATCAGGCTCATTGGAATGCCCCGCTCTGCGGAGGATAAAATAGTCTGGATTTTTATTATGTTATATAATTTCAACTGAACTTTTCAAAAATTACTCCCGCCCATCGAAGCAATACGTACATACCTGACTTGGATCAATTCCAATAGACTCTAAAAGATCGTCCAGTCTATGGTATCTTAGTGACGTAAAGTTCTGGATTCTTCGAATTTCTTCGATCATATTTGCATAGCGGTCGGAGCATGGATCTGAATACTCTTTTAATACCTCTGCAGATACTTCTCCGCCTTCCTGCTCCTGAATGACTCTTCTCGTGATCAGATCCATCTCGGATTTCGATCTTGAGAAGTTCAGGTATTTACATCCATAAAGAAGCGGTGGACATGCCGGGCGGATATGCACTTCCTTCGCTCCGCTTCTATATAAAAACTCTGTTGTCTCACGAAGCTGTGTTCCACGGACGATCGAGTCATCGATCAAGAGTAATTTCTTGTCTTCGATCAGAGCCTGTACAGGGATCAGCTTCATTCTCGCGATCAGGTCACGCTGACTTTGGTTGGTCGGCATAAATGATCTCGGCCATGTCGGTGTGTATTTGATAAATGGTCTTGCATACGGAATTCCTGATTCATTTGCATATCCGATTGCATGAGCAATACCTGAATCCGGCACACCTGCTACAATATCCGGATGCACACTATCTCCATCACGCTTTGCCAGCATACTTCCGCAACGGTAACGCATTTCCTCAACATTTACCCCTTCATACGCAGAAGTCGGATATCCATAGTATACCCACAGGAAAGAACAGATCTTCATCTTGCCAGTTCTTGCCGGGCGGATTTCTTCTACTCCCTCCGATGTCACATAGACGACCTCGCAAGGTCCCAGTTCCTTATAATCGGTATAGCCCAAGTTAATATAAGCATGACTTTCAAATGAAAGACAGTAAGAATCATCCTTCTTACCTATCACAAGAGGTGTTCGCCCATACCTGTCCCTTGCACCATAGATTCCTTCTTTTGTCATGACAAGCATCGTCATAGAACCATCTACAACGTCCTGTACATATTTGATTCCTTCTACTATGGATTCTTTCTCACAGATTAGCGCCGCCACAAGCTCTGTCACATTGATCTGCCCGTTAGTCATTTCCTGAAAATGTGAATGATCCTTCTCAAACAGACCTTTTAACAGTTCCTCATAGTTATTAACTTTTCCGACTGTTGTGATTGCAAAGCTTCCAAGGTGTGACTGAATCAAAAGTGGCTGCGGATCATAATCGGAAATACAGCCAATTCCAAGATATCCTTTCATTTCTGACACATCATGATCAAACTTTGTACGGAATGGAGAATTCTCTATATTATGAATGGCACGGTAAAATCCATCCTCTCCATAAACTGCCATTCCTCCTCGTCTTGTGCCAAGATGTGAGTGATAGTCTACTCCGTAAAATAATTCCAGGACACAGTCCTGCTTTGATGCTACACCAAAAAATCCTCCCATGGCGACCTCCTTATATACTCTTTTGTTTTTATAACTATTTATTCCATGCAAAAAAGTAACCCGGCAAAAGCCAGGCCACTCTTTTTACTTTAACATCTCACGAAGCTTCTGGTTGACCAGTCCGGGATTTGCTTTCCCCTTCATTGCTTTCATCGTCTGACCTACCAGTGCTCCAAGTGCCTTCTCTTTTCCACCCTTATAGTCTACTACAGCCTGTGGATTATCTGCAATAACTTTTTCGAGAACTTCTATAAGTGCTCCTGCGTCATTGACCGTTTTAAGCCCGTGTTCTTCAACATACTTTTCTGGATCTACATTTTCCTCGAACACATGATCAAAAACTTCTTTCGCCACCGAGCTGTTGATTGTTCCTGCATCTGCAAGCTCGATTAGTTTCGCAAGGTTCTCCGGTGTAAATGTAATATCTTCTGATTCCATGTTATGTTCTTTTAAGAGCCGCATCGTCTCCACCATGAGCCAGTTGGAAACTTTCTTAGGTTTTCCACATAAAGCGGTTGTTTCTTCAAAGATATCCGCCATATGTTTAGATTCTGTGAGGATTTCTGCATCATATTGTGGAATATCGAACTCTTTCTTGTAACGCTTTAATTTTTTCTCACGGAATTCCGGCTGTCGTTTCTTAACCCGGTCAATCCATTCCTGGCTGATAACAATCGGGACAAGATCCGGTTCCGGGAAGTAACGGTAATCCTGTGCATCTTCTTTGGAACGCATTGCATGTGATGATTCTTTGTTGTCATCCCAGCGTCTCGTCTCCTGAACAACTTTCTTTCCGGCTTCCAGAAGCTCAATCTGACGCTCCCGTTCTCCTTCGATGGCTCTTGCAATTGCCTTAAAGGAGTTCAGGTTCTTCATCTCCGTTCTTGTTCCGAATTCACTGGTTCCCATTTCACGAACGGACAGGTTCACGTCCGCTCTCATAGAGCCCTCCTGCAATTTGCAGTCAGAAGCACCAAGATATTGAATAGTTGTACGAAGTTTTTCCAGATATGCAATAACTTCCTCAGAAGAGCGCATATCCGGCTCCGATACAATCTCCACAAGCGGTACACCGCTTCGGTTGTAATCTACCAGTGATGTATCGTCCCACTCGTCATGGATCAGCTTACCGGCATCTTCCTCCATATGCATTTCATGGATCCGTATTTTTTTCTTCGTATCGCCAACTTCGATCTCTACATAACCATTTCTTGCGATTGGTAAATATAACTGGGAAATCTGATAGTTCTGTGGGTTATCCGGATAGAAGTAATTCTTACGGTCGAATTTGCATACTCTTGTAATATCACAATGTGTCGCAAGTCCGATTCCCATTGCATACTCTACTACCTGTCTGTTCAGTACCGGAAGGGAACCTGGCATACCAGTACATACCGGACATGTGTGGGTATTTGGCTCACCTCCGAACTGAGTGCTGCAACCACAGAAAATCTTTGTCTTTGTCGCAAGTTCTACGTGAACCTCAAGTCCAATGACTGTCTCATACTGCTTTGCCATAACTATCTTCCCTCCTTCACAAACTGTGGTGCTTCATAAGTTCTTGTCTGTTCAAATGTGTAGGCTGCCTGGATAATTTTTTTCTCCTGGAAGCAGTCTCCGATAAGCTGCATGCCGACCGGAAGACCTTTGGAATCTTTTCCTACCGGAATACTGATTCCAGGAAGTCCTGCCAGGTTCACGGAGATTGTGTAAATGTCACTCAAATACATTTTCATCGGATCACTTAAGCTCTTTCCAAGCTCTGGTGCCGTTGTCGGAGCCGCCGGAGCCACGATCATATCATATTTTGCAAATGCTTTGTCAAATGCCTGTTTAATCAGTGCCTTTGTACGAAGTGCTTTCAGATAGTAAGCATCATAATATCCAGAGCTTAATACAAAAGATCCAAGCATGATCCTGCGCTTTACTTCTGCTCCGAATCCTTCGGAACGTGTCTTTTTGTACATGTTGTGAAGTCCTTCGTATTCTTCTGTTCGGTAACCATATTTTACGCCATCAAAACGTGCCAGGTTGGAACTTGCCTCAGCATCTGCAATAATGTAGTATGCCGGAATCGCATATTTCACAAGACTTAAGTCAAATTCTTCTACAACTGCGCCTTTTTCTTCCAGGACCTTCACTGCATTTAAAATCTGCTCTTTTACGTCTGCGCTTAATCCATCCCCAAAGTAATCTCTCGGAATACCAATCTTCATACCTTTCACGTCGTCTGTCAATGCCGAAGTAAAGTCATATTCCCGCTCCACGGAAGTACTGTCTTTTACATCATGAGAAGCGATTGTCTCAAGGATAGTCGCACAATCTGTCACATCTTTCGCAATTGGTCCAATCTGATCCAGCGAAGAACCGTAAGCAATCAGTCCGTACCTGGATACCGTTCCATAAGTCGGTTTAATCCCCGTTACACCACAAAATGAACTCGGCTGACGGATAGATCCACCTGTATCAGAACCAAGTGCATAAGCGCACTCACCTGCTGCCACTGCTGCGCAGGAGCCACCTGAAGAACCGCCTGGCACATGTCCCAGATTCCATGGATTTCTTGTCACTCCATAATAAGAAGTCTCGGTTGTACTTCCCATGGCGAATTCATCCATATTAGTCTTTCCGATTATGACTGCACCGGCTTTTTCCAAGTTCAAAACTGCCTCTGAAGTAAAGGTTGGAACAAAATTTTCCAGAATTTTGGAACTGCAAGTTGTTCTCGTCCCTTTCGTGCACATATTATCCTTGATTGCCACCGGAACACCTGCAAGAGGACTCAGAAGTGTTCCGTCATCGATCATCTTCTGAACTTCTTCGGCACGCTTTAATGCACCCTCTTTATCAATGGTCACATAGCTGTGCACATCATTCTCTACCTTTTCAATCTGATCTAGATATGCCTGCGTGGCTTCCGTAACTGAAATTTCTTTTGCTTTTATTTTCTTTCCGAGTTCCACTGCTGTCAGACTCATAATATCCATAACTCGTCTCCTCCTATCCGATTGTCTTCGGCACCTTGAAGCTCTGATCCTTCATAAGTGGTGCATTCGCCAATGTATCACTGCTGCCATCACCATTTGTCACAACGTCTTCGCGAAATACATTATTCACCGGAAATACATGAGACATCGGTTCAATTCCATCCGTGTCGAGTTCATTTAATACATCAATGTAGTCCAACATTTTTTCCATATCTGCCTTGGCTTCTTCTTTCTCTTTCTCTGAAAGTTCCAGCTTCGCCAGAATACCCACATACTCAATGGTCTCGTCTGAGATTTTGTTTGCCATTTTAAGCACCCTCCTGTCTGCCAGTTATCTTACATCTTAATTCTTATCTCTAATAATTGTAATATTCATAATAATCCGTCGTTGATATATGCTCGCTTGGAGTCAGTCGGAGTTCCATATTGTCATCTAATGTAATCTGCGCATTTTTCGGAAGAACAAGATTCTTATATTCCTTTCCGTCTGTGCAATTCTCGCCCAGATACAGATCTTTTGTCTCCATAGATTCACCATATTCTGTATAAATATCAACGTCCACACTGCCTTCTCCACTGACCAGTATGAGATCATACACCCCTGCCTGAAGGTCAGGACCTACGGTCAGGTCTTTTTTTACTACCAAAGGCTCTTGTCCTGCCAGTGGATTATTTTCATAAAGAATGTTTTCTGTCTGCGCATTATCTGAATAAAGTGTAATCGTTGTCTGTGAAGAAATGTGAACAATCGCTCCATTGTATAATCTTAAGTCATCCAGATAATCACCGTCTGTCCGCCCTGCATATTCATAAAGGTAAAATCCGCTGTCCCAGTCATCAACCTGGACCGTATCGTAATCATAAGATACATCCGCCTGATAATTTCCTTCCGGAATGTGCACACCGACCACATAGTCACCACTGGTCAGCTCAAAACTTACACTCTCACCATCTGCCGGAAGTTCTTTTGTCACATTTTCATACGGGTCACTTCTTGTATAGTCTTGTGTATTCTCCTGGTATCCGCTGATTACATCATCTAAAATATCACTGACCATCGGTTGGAAAATACCAAAAAATACATTGAAGATGACAATGACTGCTATAATCTTACTGATGATCCTTCCCGGCTTTTTCTTCTTACCGACTTTCTTACGCCCTGTACTTCCTGTATTTCCAGAGTAAGTAGTTGTACTCCCCTGCCAGGACTGATCCTGCTGCCTGTTGTTATCTTTTTGACTCCCCTGCCAGGACTGTCTCGGTTTATTTGGCTTCGGCTGTTTCTCCGGCTTCTCATTCTTGCCATAATGCACATGAGTCAATGGTTCATGATCACATTCACTTTGGTTTATTCGATAATTTTTATCGGATTTGTTATTGTCTAATCCACACTCCGTACAGATTCCATTACTATTCAGTTTTCCTCCACATAAAGAACATCTCTTTCCAAACATAGCTTCTTCCATCCTCTCTGCTCATTTCGCTCCCGGGTGGTTAAGCAGGTACATTTCCACTTTTATGGGGGAGCATAGATGAGAAGAACTGTCTGGGAATTCTCTATGGCTCCAGTCTGCTTAAGTCTCTTGGGAATAATGTTGTTTCTCTTACATTATCCTCCCCAAGCAGCTGCATCGTCAAGCGTTCCAGTCCAATTCCCAGTCCTCCGTGTGGCGGCATGCCATGTTTAAATGTAGCAAGATACTGATCCATACCTTCTGTCGTCATGCCTCTTGCTTCAATCTTCTTTAGAAGTGTCTGATAATCGTGGATTCTCTGACCTCCGGTCGTAATCTCAAGGCCACGGAAGAGAAGATCAAAGCTCAGTGTATATTTCGGATCCTCCGGATCGTCCATCGCGTAAAATGGACGCTTCTTTGACGGATAGTGCGTAACAAATACAAAATCGCTGCCCCACTCTTCTTTTGCATATTTTCCGATCAGTACTTCTTCTTCCGGCTCCAGATCAAATGGGTTACGCATCTTGTGATTATATTTCTCAGCTACCAGCTCTTTGATCTCACTGAATTTTACTGCCGGAATCTGATCTACTTTCGGAAGTTCCACATTCAGAATCTTCAGTTCTCTGGCATAATCTTTTTTTAAAAGTTCCATGGCATACTGGAGAAATCCTGTCTCCATTCCCATAATATCCTCAAATCCATCAATATAGCCCATCTCGAAGTCCAGACTCGTATATTCGTTCAAATGTCTCTTCGTATTATGCTTCTCAGCACGGAACACCGGCGCCGTTTCAAATACCCGGTCAAACACACCGACCATCATCTGTTTGTAGAACTGAGGACTTTGCTGGAGCACTGCCGGGCGGTGGAAATATTCCAGTTTAAATAAGTTTGCACCACCTTCTGCACTTTTGGCTCCAATCTTCGGTGTATGAATTTCAGTAAATTCCTGACTATATAGGAAATCACGAAATGCTCTTGTCAGTCCTTCCTGAATCCGGAATTTTGCACGCTCCCTGATATTTCTAAGAGAAATGGAACGATAATTTAACTTTGCCTCCAGAGAAGTGTTTAATTTCCACTTGGAAATTGCAAGCGGCATCATCTCATCTTCCGGCTGACTTAAGATTTTAACTTTTTTCATGCGGATTTCAATGCCATTCGGCGCTTTTTCATTCTGCTCAAGCACCCCTTCGACTTCAAGCGTTGATGCTTCTTTGATTTCTTTCAGATCAAATGTGGCACTGCCTTCTTCGTATACACACTGGAGCAGGCCTTCTCTTTTTCTTAAGATTACAAATGCAACTGTCCCCATATCACGGATTGTATGCACTGCACCATTGACTTTTACTGCCTCGCCGGTCTTTGCATTTAAAAGTTCTGTAATCTCCAATGTATCTTTTTTCTTTACGCCTGTCTGGTATTCCATGACTGTTTCCCTCCTGTTAAATTTTGTTCCATTTTATTACTCTTTTAATATTTTTCTTTCAAAAAGTATCTTTCTTAATGCAAAAAGTCCCGGAATACATAATCGTATTCCGGGACGGATTATCTTAATATCCGCGGTACCACCCGCTTTTGAACTCGTCTTTGAATTCACCTCTCGCACATAACGCGTGCCAGCGTACTGCTCTACTTGCAATTGCTGTAAATTTAAACCTGAATTGCTTTCGCTCAGTCTGCTCCAGAGTGTTCCCTATTGTTCCTTTTCCTCAAATGACGCTCTCAGTCGGTGGCATCATATTCCTGTCAAGTTATCACGAACAGAGTCTCTTTCTTTGCATTTTCTATACTGTCTCTAAAAAGATGCTCTTATGTTAGCACATGTTTTTTTTCTTTGCAAGACATTTTTTCAACTTTTTTATGTTCTTTTTTTGTTCTTTTCCTTTCTTTCAATCTTCTCTTAGACAATTCCTCTCAAAGCTGGCTGTGGATTACTGTTGAGTTTCAAGAATGCCTCGGCATTCTTGCTGCGAGGTGTGAGTCATCTTCCAGTTGATATAATACACAAGTGCATCAATAAACTGCGCGCTTCCAGGACATTTCTTCGCACCAAATCCCATGATCTCCACCATATATTCCCGGTTGTTCTGCCACCCCACTTCTACAACCTTCCGGATTGCCCGCTCTACTTTTCTTGGCGATTCGTCATAGATCTGTCCAATAACAGGATAAATATCAGCCATAATGCACAGCGGCTCTCTCATGTACTGATCCGCCAGTCTGACCGCCACTGGTAAATATGTATACCCTTTATATTTTGGCGTAATATTGCATTTCGATAAAACTTGTAGTGTTGCATTCTCCATGTTACGTCCCCCCTGATTCTGTAGTTGATTTAAAAAAATGCACTTGTTATAATACTTACATAAAGTATTATATCCAACTACTAAGCTAATTACTTAACCGAAATTTACGACTTTTTTTCAACATCATTTTATAAATGGTCAGTTTTTTGTCCATTATTCCAGCAAACAAAAAAGGGGAAATCGAGACAAATATGACGAAAAATGTATTATTGGACTGTTTTGTCCAGAATTTGGAAAAGGAACGTTTAAATCTTGGAATGACACAGGCAGAATTTGCATCCAAACTGGAAATTTCAGTGTCTACTTACAAAAATATCATTTCTCGGAGGACTGACAAAATTGATATCATGATCGCCATGCAAATCTACAAACTGACAGGGCATTTTCTTTATGAGTTATTTGGAAATGATAATCCGGAAATGGAATGTCTGAAAAAGTTTCGTCTGTTAAATAATCGCCAGAAGGCATACATCAGTGGCAAGATTGATTTCGAACTGGAAATGATGAGTCACGAGCAGGATTCAGAAAATATGCTGGATGTTCTTGTACTGACCGGCAACATGGAAGATGGTATGGTACTGGATTCTGCGAATGAAGAACGTATCTACTGTCCGGAATATATTAAGAAATATGGTGAACGCCTGCATTGTGGCATTCGCATTACTTCCAACCACCTTAATCCTGTGTATGTCAGAAATGATATCCTGGGAATTTCAAAGAAACCTCCGCGTGACGGTGACACCTGTATCCTGATCCACAAGCCGACCGGCCGCGCATTTATCCGCAAGCTGCAACAGGGAAATCCTTGTCAGCTGCTCCCGATCAACGGTTATGGCGATATTATCACAGTTGACCCGAACAATCATACCGATATGGTACAATGGCTAAAATTCGGAGTCGTGATTGCAGTCCTGCGACGCTAACTAATTTCAATTGATTGTTTTTTTAGCAAAAGCGCCACACAGATTCAAGGCTTTCTTTCGTCACCTGTCTGTGTGGCATTTTTATTATTTTAAGAGGTCGTATTCCTATCTATGTATTTATTTTCCGTCTTGGAGTACACAATCTTCTGTGCTTTATAAAGGCTCTGATATCCGGACAGCAGATAACTGACTGCTATTACGGTACAGAAATACGGCATGCCTGCAAATCCAAACAGCTCAAATGCGATCAGAAGGGAACTGATCGGACTGTTTGTCACAGCACAGAACACGCCTACCATGCCACACGCTGCACAGATATCTACCGGCAAGCCAAATATCGGTGCCAGTGCGGAGCCGAATGTCGCCCCAATAAACAGTGACGGGACTATCTCACCGCCTTTAAAACCAGAACAAAGTGTGATACATGTAAATAACATTTTCAACAGAAATACCCACAATTTCTGAGATTCTGCAAAGCTCTTCGCAATCGTACCTCCACCAAGCCCCAGGTAGGTATCTGTTCCCGTAATCTTCCACAAAAGAACGACTGTCACACCTCCAACAAACACACGAAGGTACGGATTCTGAAACCATTTTTTCAACTGCTTTTCAAAAATATGTAACATCACGCAAAACAGCGCTCCGGCAAATGCAAAACAGATTGCCAGAAGAATCGCTTTTCCCCACGCGATTCCATAAAAATTCGGTACTTTTTCTACGGGATACGGCGCAGTCAGTGTCCGAACTCCCATAAAGATCGAAATCCGCTCTCCGATAAATGCGGAGAACACGCACGGAACAAGCGCTGCATAATACATAATCCCGACGCTGATAACCTCCATCGGGAACAATGCTGCTGCCATCGGCGTTCCAAATAGTGCTGCAAAAGCTGCGCTCATACCCGCCAGCGTCATAATACGTTTATCACTCTCATTCAAATGTATCTTACGTCCTAGCCAGTTTCCGAGGCTTGCCCCAAACTGAAGTGCCGCACCTTCCCGGCCGGCAGAACCTCCAAACAAATGCGTCAAAGCTGTCGCAATCAAAATCAATGGTGCCACTCTTCCCGGCATCGTATTCTGATCTGACCGTACTACCATAAGCACCATATCTGTTCCGGCATTCTTCTCTTGCCCCGTAACATGATAAAGAAAAACAATCATGAGACCTGCAAAAGGCAGCAGATATACCATCCACATATGCCCCATACGAAAGTCCGTTGCCCACGTGATTAGATTCGCAAATGCACTGGCGATGACACCGATCACACCGCCAATCACAATCGATAATAGAATCCATTTCACCAGACTCCCTAACAATATTCTCCACGCATGAAACATATGCATGAGCTCCTTCTTCACCTTCTCCATTTCCATCTCACTTCCTCTATTCCTGTATTGTTAAAATTATAAACGCACGGATTCAAAACTTGGCTATATGCAAATTTGAATTGCACCTATAATAACCAGTTTTTTATCCGTGCGCCTTATAAATACCTCACCTTATGAGCCTGACGGAATATATGGTCTGAGTGCCCCGGCAACATTACTGATCGGCATTGTCTGAAGCCATACCCTTCCCGGTCCTGTAATCACGGTATTAAACAGCCCTTCGCCTCCAAAAAGCATATTCTTCACGCCCGGCACAGTCTGAATATCCATCTGACAACTGGCTGTCATTGCTGCAAGATGTCCCGTATCAATCACAATCTGCTGTCCCGGCTGCAGTTCATATTCCACTACATGTCCGTCAAATTCCGCAAATGCAACTCCCTGTCCACTGACTTTCTGAAGAACAAATCCTTCTCCTCCAAATAATCCGGAAGCCACTTTCTTATGGAAATGTACAGACAACTGTACTCCCGCTTCACTTGCCAGAAATGCACTCTTCTGGAAGATCATTTCCTGCCCCGGTCTGATGTTAAATGCACGAATCGATCCTGGAAAGCAAGAAGCAAATGCGATCATTCCGTTGCCTCCCTGTGCAGTGTAAATATTCTGGAACATCTTCTCTCCTGAGAACATTCTTCCTACAGCTTTCCCAATCCCTCCATTGGTCGTTGTCTCCATCTTCATGTTCGGAGACATCCAGGACATACCGCCTCCTTCCGTAATCATCCGCTCACCCGCTTCAAGCTGGCAGATCACAACCGGAAGAGTATCTCCCTGAATCTGATACCTCATATTTGTCATCCTCCTTTATATGGGATTTTATATAAGTGCCATTCGGTCTAACTGACACATATATTTGTCAATACGTATCTGGTCTGCCGCTGAAATCTGCTTACCAGAAAAATAATATGTAACCCGATCAGTTTTTGAAAATTCCTCTGCATCATTAGCCCCATTCTTCACACTGATCGTATCACACTCTTTTTCCATTCTACGGATTAATTCCCGAAGTGCTCCTTCATTTCCATCTACAAATTCTATCTTATTCGGGAAAATCTCCTGATAGCTCTCTTTGAAATAATTAAAATGCGTACAGCCAAGGACAAATGCTTTATATTCCTCTAATGGATAATCCTTCAGCGCCTCCTTAAGATACGGCACAACCTGATCCTGATCAAATATTTCCTGCTCTGCAAATCTAACCAGCTTTGGAAGCGCAACCAGATCTACCATATCACGCTTATCCACCCGGTCCACCAAGTGATGAAGCTTGTCTCCTTGAATTGTGATTGGTGTTGCTGCCACCAGGATTCTTCCCGGTCTGTCAGCATATTCTTCTACTGCTTTTTTCACTGCAGGTTCCATGCCCACAATCGGCAGTGGAAACTGACTTCTGTATTCTTTTGTGGCCACACTCGTAGCTGTATTGCAGGCAATCACAATCGCATCTACCTGCTTCTTTATCATAAATGCTATAATTTCGTCAATATATCCCCGGACTTGCTCTCTTGTTTTTTCCCCATATGGGACGTGCTCCTCGTCCGCATAATAGAGAAAATCTGCTTCTGGTATCATGCGAAGTGCACGGTGCAGAACAGACAACCCACCCATGCCCGAGTCAAAAATACCTATTTTCATGATGTCACTCCTAGAACAATGAATGTGCCTTGGCACAATCAAGCTGTTTCTTTATTATAGCACAGAATTAAGTTGTCTCAAAGAATATTTAATTGCCACTGCAAAACGTAGCATAGAAAATATTTAAACTACAACTTTACAAAAAAAGAAAAGCCACAAAACTAACCATATATCAGCTTTGCGACCAATCATAGTCGGAGTGACAAGATTTGAACTTGCGACCTCTACGTCCCGAACGTAGCGCTCTACCAAGCTGAGCCACACTCCGATACATTCTTTAATTAAGTAACCGGATACTCATTCAAGTATCCGGCGCCCCTGCCAAGGAACTACGGATAGAGGACTCGAACCTCTACTAACAGAGTCAGAGTCTGCTGTGCTGCCATTACACCAATCCGCATTAGTGTGATGTTCTGCGTTATCAGCGAACAAATATTATTATACTTAATTCTGAAAAAAAGTCAATACCCTTTTTTTTATTTTTTCGCAATTTTTCACCAAATTTATATCTCTCATTTTCTAGCTGAAATATATTAGAAAATCTGCATCTACTGTGTGAAAGTAAAAAGTGTCAATATTTACTCTTTCACCCTCTACGTCCCGAACGCAGCGCCCGTATACGCAAAATGCTGAGTATCTCTTACGAAATACTCAGCATCAATAACTACGGATAGAGGACTCGAACCTCTACTAACAGAGTCAGAGTCTGCTGTGCTGCCATTACACCAATCCGCATTAGTGTGACTTACTCTGCTGTTTTATTTGTCCAGCGAATATTAATTATACACATATTCAAGAGAATGTCAATAGATTTTTTACATTTTCACCAGACATTTTTCAAATCGCTGATGGGGACGTAGCATTTTAACAAAATGCTACGTCCCCATCTACAATTTTACTACAATTTACATTTCTTTGATTCTCTTGATTGCTGCTACTGTGTTTTCGTATGTTCCAAATGCTGTCAGGCGGAAATATCCTTCTCCGCTTGGTCCGAATCCTGAACCTGGTGTTCCGACTACGTTTGCTTTTTCAAGCAGATAATCGAAGAAATCCCAGGATGTCATTCCTTTTGGTACTTCTAACCAGATATATGGTGCATTCACGCCGCCGGATACGTTGTATCCTGCGTCTTTCAGTCCTTGTTTGATTGTTTTTGCATTGTTCATGTAATAAGCGACCTGATCTTTTAACTGAGCCTTTCCTGCTTCACTGTATACCGCTTCTCCGGCGCGCTGTACGATATAAGGAGCACCATTATATTTTGTTCCGTGACGTCTTGCCCACAGGGAATGAAGCATCACGTCTCCGGATTTCAGATCTTTTGGAATAACGGTTGCTCCAAGACGTACTCCTGTAAATCCTGCATTCTTAGAGAAGCTTCGAAGCTCTATTGCGCATGTTCTTGCTCCTTCGCACTCGTAAATGGTGTGTGGTACGTCTGACTCGGAGATATATGCTTCATATGCAGAGTCGTAGATGATGACTGCTCCGACTCTATTAGCGTAATCTACCCACTCCTGAAGCTGTGCTTTTGTGATTGTGGATCCTGTCGGGTTATTCGGGAAACACAGATAAATGATGTCCGGTGTCTCTTCCGGCAATGCCGGTGCAAAGTTTGTTTCTTTTGTACAAGGCATGTAGATCACATTGCTCCATGTCTCTGTCTTTGCATCGTAAGTTCCGGTACGTCCTGCCATTACATTTGTATCAACGTACACAGGGTAAACCGGATCACACACTGCGATCTTACTGTCTGCCGCAAAAATTTCCTGAATATTTCCTGAATCACATTTTGCACCATCAGAAATAAAGATCTCGTCTGCTTGAATGTCGCAGCCTTTATCCTGATAATCGTTCTTTGCCATGGCGCTTCTTAAAAATTCATATCCAAGATCTGGTGCATATCCGTGAAATGTCTCGGCATGGCCCATCTCATCAACAGCCTTGTGCATAGCCTCGATGATTGCTGGTGCAAGTGGCTGTGTTACATCACCGATTCCAAGGCGGATAATCTGCTTGTCCGGATTAGCTGCCTGATATGCTGATACTTTCTTTCCAATCGTTGAAAAAAGGTAACTTCCTGGTAATTTCAGATAATTTTCGTTTACTTTAAACATCTTTCTGGTCTCCTTTATTTATTCATTATGTGATATCTTCTTACAGTTCTATCTCCCCGTCAAATACAACGGTCGCCGGACCTGTCATATAGACATGATTATCTTCTTCATTCCATTCAATCTGAAGATTTCCTCCCAGAAGACGGATTTCTACTTCTCGCTCTGTATATCCGTTTAAAATGCTCGCGACTGCTACAGCACATGCTCCGGTTCCACATGCAAGTGTCTCGCCGGATCCTCTCTCCCACACACGCATTTCCACGGTCTTTCTGTCGATAACTCTTGCGAATTCTGTATTAATCCGCTGTGGAAATCTCTCATGGTTCTCGAACTTCGGTCCGATTTTTTCAATGTCAAGTCCCTGTACATCATCAATGTAGACAACGTCGTGAGGGTTTCCCATTGATACACCAGTCATATGATACTCTTTCCCGTCTACTTTAATCTGAGCATTTAATACCCTATCAGTTTCATCGGAATACCCTTTCATTATAATCGGAATTTTCTCCGGGTCAAGCTCCGGTTCTCCCATATCAACACGTACCAGTGCAACTTTTCCATCTTTCACCGTCAGATCCAGATATTTAATTCCTCCAAGTGTCTCCACGGAAATGTGTGTCTTATCAGTCAGTCCGTAATCATAGACATACTTTGCAACACAACGGATTCCATTTCCACACATTTCTCCTCTGGAACCATCTGCATTATACATCTCCATTTCAAAATCAGCCACCTTAGACGGATTGATCATGATCAGACCGTCTGACCCGATTCCGAAATGTCTGTCACTGACAATCTTTGCCACCTCAGGTGGATTGTCGATTTTTTCTTTGAAACAATTTACATAAACGTAATCGTTCCCCAGACCTTGCATTTTTGTGAATTTCATTTTTATTATTTCTCCCATCTTTATTCATTCATAATACTAAGTACCATCTCCGCTGTCTCTACGATATTCGTTCCGCTGTCCATACTGTTCTTCTGAAGATACCGGTGCGCCTCTTCTTCTGTCATATTATTTCGCGCCATCAGCAATTCTTTTGCTTTTCGGATCAATGCTTCCTGTTCAGGAGTCCTGCTCTTAATCGTTTTCTTACGTTTTCTGCGCCGCCGGTCCATATTTTGAAGCATCATCTGAAGGGTATTCATAAGATCATACGCTTTGATCGGCATATTCAGTCCCATGACACCACTTGCCAGCCCTTCTTCCCATTTCCCTTGTGACGCAATCAAAAGCATCTCAAAGCGATCCGGCAAATATTCTCTTAATTCTGAATACATCATATCTTTTAGTTTGTATCCACACACGATAATTCCTTCATCAACAGAATCTGCGTAGTTCATCGCCTGCGCTCCTGTCGTGCACACTCCAGTAACATTAAGCCCTGCACGCACTAACAGATTTCGGATATTGGTCGCATTATCCTTGTTCGGAAATACAACTATAATACCTACCAATTTGCCACCTCCTGCTGTGTATCACTGATAAAACTGACCTTCTGTCCGCTTTTAGCAGCTTCCTGAATCTTTTCTTCTCCCTGATAAGAAATATTTCACACAACAGCAGGCTTAGATTCGATGTAAATATTTATTAAGCTCCCATTCTGTGACCTGGGTTACATATTCCTCGTATTCCTTTTTCTTAGCTTGTGTATACTTCTGCACCAGATCATTTCCAAGCACATTTTTAATATACTCGTCTTTTTCAAATTCCTGACACGCTTCCATCAGATTCATTGGAAGCTTTTCTACTCCTGCCTCTTTGAGTTCTTCCTCGCTCATCTCAAATAAGTTGCGGTCGATGCTGTCCGATGGCATGATTTTACTACGGATACCGTCCAGTCCTGCTGCCAGACATACTGCCAGTGCCAGATAAGGGTTTGCTGCAGTATCCGGACTACGAAGTTCGATTCTGACGTTCCCCCCACGGTCTGCCGGAATTCGGATAAGTGGCGTCCGATTCTTTCTGGACCATGCGATATGCACCGGTGCCTCAAATCCCGGCACAAACCGTTTATAAGAATTTACAATAGGATTCGTGATAAATGTCATGGCTTTAATGTGCTTCATCAAACCGCCAATAAAATAGTATGCCTCTTTACTCATACCATTCGGGTCATTCTTGTCATTGAATACATTTTCCCCCGCTTCATTATGAAGGGACATATTCATATGCATACCAGAGCCATTTTCATTGTACTTCGGTTTCGGCATAAATGTAGCATGAAGCCCGTGACGCTTGGCAATAGTCTTTACGACTAGTTTAAATGTCATAATATTATCCGCAGTTAAAAGTGCCTCATCATATTTAAAATCCACTTCATGCTGTGCCGGTGCAAATTCATGGTGAGATTCTTCTACTTCAAATCCCATATCCTCCAGTGTCAGAACAATATCACGCCTTGCATTTTCTCCTAAATCTAACGGTCCCAGATCAAAATAGCTTGCCTTCTCATGAGAAAATGTAGTCGGGAGTCCGTCTTCGTCCGTATGGAATAAGAAGAACTCACACTCTGGTCCCACGTCAAATGTATATCCCATCTCTTTTGCTTCGGCAATCACTTTCTTTAACACATATCTTGGATCACTTTCAAACATACTGCCATCCGCTTTCTGTACATCACAGAGCAGCCTTGCTACTTTCCCCTGCTGCGGTCTCCACGGAAAGATTTCAAATGTATTCAGATCCGGGCGAAGATACATATCCGAATCTTCCATTCTCGCAAAACCTTCAATGGCAGAACCATCGAACATGCACTCATTATCCAGCGCCTTCTCAAGCTGGCTGCTGGTGATTGCTACATTTTTCAAAGTTCCATACATATCTGTGAACTGAAGACGAATGAAACCAACGTCCTCCTCTTCAACCATCCTCAAAATATCCTCGCGTGTGTAATTGTTCATAAGAAACCTCCCGCTTGTTTTATTTTTTACTATCTGACTCTCTAAAAGCCAGATGCTCCGTGCTTTGCACTCCCGCATCTGCTGCCACATTCACAATCCGGGCTTTCGCCCTTCTTGTTCATGCAGCTCAGATTATCTAATAGATAGCCTGTAATGCATGTAAACATGCCTCCAAGCTATCTATTGATAATACTTTTATAGCAAAAAAGGGCGCTCTCATACAAGGATGAAAACGCCGTTGTCTCACATGTTTATGATTATAAAAAGAAAATGATGCTTTGTCAATCCTGACAAAACACCATTTTTCTCAATTTTAGTAATAGTTTTTAGTAATACTTGTATATTATTCTACATGTTCATTCAATGACCAAAACAAGATTTTATGTTTAATACACTCAAATCCATATTTTATCACCACCACTACTACTGCTGTAAATAATAATCCTCCAATCACTCTGGCGTAATCTGAAAAATCAGCATAATATTGTACAAAATATCCCATTCCAGAACTTGTCGCAAACATTTCGGCTATTACTAAAAGAATGAAAGAAAAATTCAACGCTGTCGCTGCTCCTGATAAAATATGTGGCGCAGCCGCTGGAAGAATTACATACAACATTTTCTTTACACCCTTAAACTCAACTACATTCGCATTGTCTAAATATCCCTGCTCTATCAATATAATTCCATTGATTGTTCCAGATAAAACTGGCCAAAAACATCCTATGAATATGACCGCAACTGAAGATAAAAAGAATGTTGGTAATATAGCAATCAGGTACGGAGTCAACATTGATGGTGGAATTGGGGTTAACGCAAATATAATTGGTTTTAAATTTTTATTTACCTTTGGATGGGTTCCAATAATTATTCCTAACACAATTCCACAAAAAAGAGCTGAAAAATATCCAGGAATCAGAAGTTTCATGGAACTTATGAAGCTCTCTCCTAATTTGGTTCGTGATTCATACATTTTAGGCAATATTCTTGAAAAACCTGGAAAAAACATAGAATCTAATGTTCCAGTCACATCTGTTGCCACTTCATATAAAGTAAAAACACATATTAAAATTACAATAGTTCCACCATGATCTTTCAAAAAAGATTTCTTTTTTGCTTCTGTGCTTCTTTTCATCTTATTTACCTAACATCTCACTGTTGTTACTTTCATATCTTTCTACAAGTGTTTTGCTGAAATACTCATCATCTGGATATTCTTTGATAAGTTCATCTAATGCTTTCTTATATATATCAATATTAATATGATCCTGTACATTAATTTCTGAACCATCAATATATCCTAACTGATTCATAGAATCCCACATAGCCTGTACACCATTACTCTTTGGATCTGTCCAAAGTTCCTGATTTGTTTCTAGCAAAAGAGTTCTTGCTGAATCCTCGTCCAAGCTCATATTTTTAGCAAATACTGATACTGCATAATCTGGATCATTTACAAGTACTTCTTCTGCTCGAATTAATGACTTCAAGTATGCAATCGCAAGATCTTCATTATCGTTAATCCAGCTTGTATTTGCAACCTGTCTGCAACATACAGCTTCCGGATCCAAATCATTTGTCCAAGTTACAATCTGAAGTCCAGACTCTACAGCTCCCAAATATGTAGAATTTGTTCCAATTCCTACATCTACCTGTCCTGCCTTCACTGCTGCCAATACCTCTGATGGCTTTTTAAACTCCATAATTTCGACATCTTTATCTAAATCGTATCCAGCATTCATCATAACTCCACGCCAAATAATATCCGGTGTGTACATTCTTGCTGTACCGACTTTTTTCCCTACAAATGACTCAAGTCCAGTATATTTAAAGTCTGCGCTTGCATATACTGGCATACCTCCTGATACATATCCGCCAAAAATTGTAAAATCCGCTCCTTGTGTTACGAATGTAAGAGGTGCTCCTGTACCAAAGTTAACTCCTACATCAATTTTATCAGACTGTAATGCATTCAGGGCATCTGTAGAATTGTCAAAATTCACAAACTCTGCTTTATACCCTTCTTCTTGATCAAATCCTTTATCTTCGGCTATAAATCCAAATATATTTCCTGTACCAGGATTTGTTCCGATTCTTATTGTCTGAATTTCCTTTTTTTCTTCACTTTTTTTACCATCTGTACTCTCTTTTTTAGAACTTGAGCATGCTGCAAGTGAAAATACCATACTACACGCCAGCAATACTGCTAAGACTCTCTTTTTCATTTTCTTTCGCCTTCCTTTCTATATCGTGATTTAATATATTCATTAATGACTTTCTCAAATTTACATACTCGGGTTGATCAAACAATTCTGCCCTTTCCCCCAAACATATTTGTTTGTTCTGAAATTCATAAGAATAAATTACCTTACTTGGCTTCATTCCCAATACAAATATTTTGTTTGCTAAATACATAGCTTCCTCAACATCATGTGTTATGAACACAACTGTTTTGGGATCTTCTTTTTCCTTTGTACAAAGTTCCAGTACCATATCCTGAAGCCGGTACCGGGTTACTGCATCCAATGCACCAAATGGCTCGTCCATTAACAAAATCGAAGTATTCAATGCAAACGCTCTACAAATTGCACATCTTTGCCGCATACCTCCCGATAATTCAAACGGATACTTATCATATACCGAAGATTCCAAGCCAACTTGATTTAAATAATATAATATTTCTTCTTTTAATTCTGCTTTTTTCTTCTTGGGATATCTTTGTTTCATCGTTATAAGAATATTTTTTCCCGTTGTCATCCACGGATATAAACTATAATCTTGAAAAACAACACCCCTATCTAATCCAGGTCTTGTTACTTGTTTTCCTCCAACCAATATTTCTCCTTCGTCAGGAAATTGAAGTCCGGCAAGTAATCTCAGTAATGTACTTTTCCCACACCCGGATTCTCCTAAAATACATGCAAAATCTCCTTTATTAATCGTCAACGACAAATCTTTTAAAGTTTGCTCCTTCGCATTTGCATATGAAAAATTCACATTGTTTACTACTATTTGTTCCACTTCACCTCATCCATTCTGTACATATGTTCGCTTATAGGTTATTTGCGCAAAACCATGTGCATATAATACAACTATTTATTTTTCTTTTCAATATGTCTGACTATTTTACTTATTGTTTATATATATATATATATATATTATAATTATTTTCTATATATTTTTATTCAATTCATATTGACAGATTATTTACTCGTCTTATAATGCAAATTATTAAGCAAATTATGAGGAGGTATTCAAATTGAAGAAAATTAGAATTGGATGCGGATCTGGAGGGTGCAGTTATGAGCGTCTTGAACCTGCACTTGAACTTGTTGAAAAGGGAAATATTGATTATCTAATCTTCGAGTGCTTAGCTGAAAGAACAATTGCAGAAGCTCAAAGAAAAAAATTTGAAAACCATGATGCTGGATATAATCCTATGTTAGAAGATCGCATGGAATTATTTCTTCCATTAATAAAAAAATATTCTTTTAAAATTGTTTCAAATATGGGTGGCGCCAATACTCCTGCTGCTGTAAAAAAAATTTTAGAAATTGCAGACAACCTGCATATAACAGGATTAAAAATTGCTTACATAACCGGAGATGATATCACCGATCACATACATAACTATGATAATTTTTCTTTATGGGATTCAAATCAGTCTCTCAATTCCTTAGAACACATTATCTCTGCAAATGCCTATCTTGGCGCCGATACTATTTGCCAGGCACTGGATATGGGGGCAGATATTGTTATTACCGGCAGAATCGCAGATCCTTCTCTATTTGTCGGACCAATTATGCATGAGTTTCATTGGAATTCAACTGATTATGATCGCATCGGACAGGCAATGTTAACTGGTCATTTAATGGAATGTTGTGCACAGTTAACTGGCGGGTATTATGCTGACCCTGGATATAAAGATATTCCTGACATGCATCGTCTTGGACATCCAATTGCTGAAATTGACGAAAAAGCCAATTTATTTTTTACAAAACCTGAAGGATCTGGTGGTGCTGTTACTGTAGATATTTGCAAAGAACAGCTTCTTTATGAGATAGGTAACCCTTCTCAATATATCACCCCTGATGGCATTGCTGATTTTTCCCATGTCAAATTTGTTCAAGATGGACCGAACAAGGTAATTGCTTCTGGAGCAACCTCACACCCGGCAACCGATACTTATAAAGTTAATATTGGTTATATGGACGGTTATATCGGATTAGGTGAAATCAGCTATGGAGGAACTAATTCTCTGAACCGCGCAAAATTAGCTGCAGATATTATACAAAAACGTTGGAAAATCATAGGTATCACTCCTGTAGAAAAACGGATTGATTATATTGGATACAATTCTCTATATAAGGATTCTATTTCCAATTCTATCCATGAAGGAAATTTTTCAGAAATTCGTTTACGTATTGCAGTCCGCACCAAAGAACGTAGTGATGCAGTTCGCCTTATCAGGGAATTACAATGCATGTATATAAACGGACCCGCTGGTGGTGCTGGAATTGCTTCTGATATTCAATCGGTACTCTCTGTAGAAAATATACTTGTACCTAAATCTGAAATTCCATATCAAATACATATAAAGGAGATTTAGTTTTATGAAATTAAAAGAAATTGCTCATATACGAACCGGCGATAAAGGTAACTCATGTAATATCTGTGTAATACCTTATGATGAATCTGATTATGATTATATAAAAAATACCCTAACGGCATCCCGCGTTGCTGAATACTATAAAGAAATATGTCTGGGTACAGTAACTCGTTACGAGGTTGAATCCATTCACGCTTTTAACTTTGTATTGACGAACTCTCTCGGAGGAGGCGTTACAAGAAGTCTTTGTCAGGACCGACATGGAAAATCATTAGGAATGGCACTTGCAGAATTAAACATTTAATATTCAATTGCTATTTTAATAAATTTAAAATATATAGGATTTAATATGAACACAATAAGAACTAATAAACGTACACTTTTACATTTTAATATGAGTTTCATTGGTGGTTTTATCGGTGCCTACGCGATTCTCATTCGCAATGGAAATTTGGGGGCTGCTCAAACAATGAATTTAATAGAACTCTTTTTAAATTTTGCAGACTTAAATTTCACAAATGCTATTATACGATTAGGATTATTTATTTCATACGGAATCTCTTTTGTTACCGCTTATATATGTTCGCTTTATTTGCCAAATTATAAGTATATAAATGCGATTATTATTGAATCTATATGTATTTTTATCACAGGATTACTTCCTTTGGCATGTAATCCACTTGTTGCACTTTTTCCAGTATTTATTTTAAGTGCATACCAATGGCAAACTTTTACGGATTCTGATTGCTATAACAGTTCCACTGTCTTTTCAACAAATAATTATAAACAAGCGTTACTATCCTGGACAAATTTTATCAGAGACAAAAATCCAGCCGATAAAAAGAGAGCTTTATTTTTTACATACACCTTAGCGATTTTTCATATTGGTGTTTTTATTGGATTTTTCACTGTAAAATATTTTTCTGTAAAAGCAATTTGGATAACTATGTTTCCTATTTTCTTAGCCCTTTTCCTTATTCCCAATTCCAATTAATATCCTAAAAAAATTGATAGCTATTATTATCTTACAAACAAGGTAACAATAGCTATCAATTAATCTATAAACAAGATAACTCTGAATGTTGTAAATTGTCCTACATATTTATATCTAATAACCATTTCCAAATTGGAACTACATCAATATCAATGCCCTCACACTTCAAAGTTGCTTCCTCACTATTGGTAACAAGAATACATTTTGAATCAGGTATAAAATTATTCAGTTTTACAAATGCTCTGGTTTCCCGTTCCTTTGTATCCATATTATCAAGCACTTGCATACTGACCTGAATTGCAAGTTTTTCAGACGGAACAAAAAAGTCTATTTCAACATTATTTTCAAAGAAGTAGACATTTTCTGTTCCATAACGTCTTATCAATTCGATAGCAACAAGATTTTCCAACTGAGCAGACTTACAGTCTAACAAAACAAGTCCAAGAAGTCCCGTATCCATAAAATAATATTTCGGAGAGGTTTCTTTTTCAACAAGTTTTGCAGCATAATTTTGCAGAGTAAAAAGAAGATATGAATTAGTCATGTATCCTACATAGTTAATCACAGTCTGCTTGCTAATAGAAGTTCCAGCACTTTTTAAAATATTGGTCAATCTGCTAAACGATAATGGTTTTGTAACAGATTCAGCAATTTTCTTTAAAATGAGTCTTATTGCAAAATCATTGGTAATCTTATTTCTTGTTATAATATCACCGAGATATACCGTTTGATAGATGCTGTTTAAAAATGCTCTTTTATTTCTAATTTCAACTAATTCGGGAAATGCTCCGTAAGTTACATATTCATTATATTTACTCAGGACATCAGCCCGGTCTTTCGTACTGATTACATCCAGATAATCCTTTTCCATATGATTGGCATTTAAATATTCCGAGAAAGAATATGGATAAATATTCATAATTACAAATCTTCCACCTAATGTAGAAGCTATTTCACTGCTCAACATTTTACTGTTGCTTCCTGTAATATTAATCCGATATTTCATATCAGCAATTCTACGTACAAACTTCTCCCAGCCATTGACATTCTGGATTTCATCTAAAAACAAATATGGCTTTACATCTGTCCCGGAAATCTCCAGGCCAATCTCTAAAATAGTATTCAGATCATCTGATGTCATTTCCAGAAGACGTTCATCTTCAAAATTCACATATACAATCTGGGACATTGGAACTCCATCTGCTTCTAATTGCTTAATCTGTTGATACATCATATAGGATTTTCCTGTTCTTCTGATGCCGACAAAACAGTAATTGACATTATTCTCCAGTGGATATTCTCTTGTTATCAAAGGATTATTAAAATAAATTTCTTTTTGATCAATCATTATTTGTTTTAAAGTATCTCTATTCATAACGTCTCCTTTTCACTATAAGACAATTATATATTATTTTCGTCTTATATACAAGACAATATTATGTGTACATTGTCTATTCACAGTAGACAGTATGACATATATTTACCTGAAAAAGATTTTGCTTATACATAAATCTATTTTGCAATAGCAGATATCGAAAAGTTCATCTTTTTACATCTGTAAAAATTTTTATAAAAAATGAAGACCTCCTGTCCAACACAGAAAATCCTCATTTGTTTAAGTTACCTCATAAAATATGTCCAAATTTTCAGGCACATATCACTCTGATCCGGCATCAATATTTCTTACTTTTTATTCTACTCTTCGTCATCTAACCAGTAATCATCTGCAAATTCATTATAATTATTTCCATTGTTATTACCAAAAGAAATTCCTTTTTTAATTGGAGAAATTAAAAATCCATAAATCACTCCTAAAAGAACACAACAAAGCATAATCAGAACTTTCTCTTCACCTGACCATTCACGGTCAAAAACTTCCTTCACCTTATCTAAAAAATCACGCATACCGCTACCTCCTGTTCTTAGCACTCACGCACAAATATTCTAAATCAAGTATACACACAAACTCTTTCAAGCGCAAGCTATCTATTCTGCCGATCTAAGAATATCGGTTTCGAACCGTCATCTATTTCAAAACTCTTTCCATCAATTCTTATTTCTTATTAAGATTAAAAAGTTCCATGATCATAAATTTCTTCGAATATTTCTTATAATCCTACCATACTCTGATCTTTTTGTACATTTCTTATATTTCCAATTCTATATTCAGCAATTGTCGCAAAATTTGCGATAGTTGACTCATAATGGTTGTCGCATTTTTTGCACCTACCAGTTTTCGCTTACGTACCGCTACCAGCGGAGGGTAGCGCAAGCGTGCCTCCTTGCCCGAATCCAGGACTTAAAAGTATAAAATAAGGCACAAGAATAGTCCATAAAGGTACTCTGACACGGTCGGTACTTAGGCGGTGTTTTTTAGCGCCTTACGTACCGCTACCAGCGGAAGGTAGCACAAGCGTGTCTCCCAGACTGAATCCAAGATATAGAATATTGTATATAACAAAAAATCCTCCACTACAAGGTACTCTGGAGCGGTCGGTACTTAGCGACCGTCTTTTGGTCGCTTACGTACCGCTACCAGCGGAGGGTAGCGCAAGCGTGCCTCCTTGCCCGAATCCAGGACTTAAAAGTATAAAATAAGGCACAAGAATAGTCCGTAAAGGTACTCTGGAGCGGTCGGTACTTAGCGACCGTATTGAGGTCGCTTACGTACCGCTACCAGCGGAAGGTAGCGCGAGCGTGCCTTATAGGACTATTCTTGTGCCTGTATTATATAATTTTATATCCGATGAATACCACTCTGAATCTCATCTGCCCATCTTTGTAGTTCTTCGGATTTTCCTCCGAAGAGCTTGAGCAGTGTTCCTGTCGGGTTCTCGGTTCCTGCGAATGCATTTGCCTCGTCTGTATCTACGTGCATTGCAAGTGCGAACTGCGGACTGACGCGAACGATGACATCTGCGAATATCAGTGCCCGTTCAAAGCTCTGTGTAATGACAAATACAGAGTCGTTATCTTTTACATTTAACTGATATGCCTGTACCGGTGTCATGTGTATATGGCGTTTTGCCACAATCACACCGTGGTCTAATTCCACGCTTCCACACGGTCCCACCAGTGTACATCCAGGTGTCCCTGCAGTGTCTCCGGACTGACGTATCATTCCTGGAATTCCCAGTTTTCTGGAATCTGTCATAGAGATTTCCACCTGAGTCTCTCCACGGAAAGGTCCAAGAACTGCAACCCTCTCGAATGCTCCTTTTGGTCCGCGGACCTCCAGGCGCTCTTCACAGGCAAACTGTCCCGGCTGGCTGAGCTCTGACTTAAATGTCAGCTCTTTTCCTTCTCCGAATAATATTTCAAAATCTTCCCGGCACAGATGAATGTGCCTTGCACTTGTCTCGATTGGTATTGCAAGTCCCATGCCTTTACCTCATTTCCCTAATTCATAAATCCTACTATATTCTTGCTGTGAGATGCTCATCATGCAATGCATAGCATATTCTTCTGTGCATCTCTACAAGCTTAACCCGAATCTTTCATTTCTTACTATTTACAGATTCAAAATAAATCTGTCTCTTATCTTGAACATCTGAACAGAAGGTCTTCCCATCTTCTGTCTACTTCTTTCTGGAATGCCTCAAGAAGATCTTCATTGCCTTTCTTGAATAAATGTTTGAATCTACCCTGTGGTCTTAAGAAGTCCTCGATTGGAAGTTTCTTCTTTGGCTCATAGTTCAGGATCCATTTTCCTTCTACGACCTCGAACAGCGGCCAGTAACATGTCTCTACACCAAGTTTACAGATTTCCATAATGTCTGGTGTGTTGTATCTCCATCCACGCGGGCATGGTGCCATAATGTTCAGAAATGCTGCACCCGGTGTATAGATAGCTTTTTCGGATTTGATGTGCAGATCTTTAAAGTTCTGTACAAATGTAGTCTGTGCAACGTACGGAATATCGTGTGCCGCAATTACAGATGCCAGATCTTTTCTGTTCTGCGGTTTACCATTGCTCTCGCTTCCAACTGGTGTTGTTGTTGTATCTGCATACATTGGTGTTGCAGAAGAACGCTGGATACCTGTGTTCATATAAGCTCCGTTATCGTAGCACACATATACAAGATCCTGATTACGCTCCATTGCCCCGGATAATGACTGCAGTCCGATATCGTATGTACCGCCGTCTCCACCAAATGTAATAAATTTGTAGTTTGTATCCTGTAATTTTCCTTTTCTCTTTAACGCTTTGTAAGCTCCTTCAACACCGCTGAGTGTTGCCCCTGCATTTTCAAATGCATTGTGAATGTAGCTGTCTTCCCATGCTGTGTATGGATATGTAAATGTAGAAACTTCCAGACATCCTGTTGCATTTCCGATGACTGCTTTGTCCCCTTCATGAAGACCACGAAGGACGTTTCTTACTGCGATTGTTCCGCCGCATCCGGCGCACATTCTATGTCCAGGAGCAAGACGCTCTGGTTTGTTCATTGTCTCTTTAAAATTATAACTCATCTTCTTCGCGCCTCCTTATTCTCTGATTCCCATGTAACGATACATTTCTCCGGCATCACCATCTGCAATGACCTGTTTCAGTGTTTCGTATACATTTTCCATATCTTCGACACGCACATCACGTCCACCAAGTCCATATACATAGTTAATTGCGAGTGCCTGGCTTCTTGCACGGAATAATGCAGACATCACATCTGCTCCAAGTGGACCACCGTGATTTGTATAACTCTCTGCACGGTCCATGATCGCGATTGCCTTGACATTTTTCAATGCTTCTGCAATCTCATCAGCCGGGAATGGACGGAACAGACGAATCTTAATCAGTCCGACTTTCTCTCCCTGCTCGCGAAGTCTGTCTACTGCATCTTTTGTTGTTCCTGCTGCGGAACCAATGATAACAACTGCACGTTCAGCATCTTCCATACGATACTCCTCGAAAAGTCCGTATTTTCTGCCGGAAAGCTTCTCAAAATCCTCAGCCACTTCTTTTACGACACGACTGACATTTCTTGTTCCCTCTGCCTGATTACGCTTTGCCTCCATATAATAATCTGTGATAGAGTAAGGGCCGACTGCCATCGGGCACTCTGGATTCAGAAGATAATCTTCCGGCTCATACTCACCAACAAAATTCTTGACGTCTGCATCTTCCAGAAGTTCAATGTTCTCTACGGCGTGGCTTGTGATAAATCCATCCTGACAGATCATGATTGGAAGGCGTACATCTTTATGCTCGGAAATGCGGAAAGCCTGAACCATGTTGTCATAAGCTTCCTGATTATTCTCTGCGTAAATCTGGATCCAGCCTGCATCTCTTGCTCCCATACTGTCAGAATGATCACAGTTGATATTGATCGGACCGGACAGTGCCCGGTTTACAAGTGCAAGTGCAAGCGGAAGTCTGTTAGAAGCTGCAATGTAAAGTTCCTCCCACATATAAGCAAGTCCACAAGAAGAAGTTGCTGTAAGGCTTCGTGCTCCTGCAGCGGATGCTCCGATTGCTGCTGACATAGAACTATGCTCACTCTCGACTGGGATAAATTCTGTATCCACCTGTCCATTTGCTACAAATGAAGCGAAATACTGTGGAATCTCCGTAGATGGTGTAATTGGGAATGCCGGAAATACGTCCGGATTAATCTGTCTTAAAGCGATTGCTATTGCTTCATTTCCTGATAAACGATCTCTTTTTCCTGCCATCTTATTTCACTCCTTCCATCGTAATTGCACCGAACGGACATGCTTTTACACAAATACCGCATCCTTTGCAATGGTCATAATCAAATGCGCCTCTTTTCATATCCTTAACCGGGATACAACTGTCCGGACAGACAGGTACACATAACAGGCACTGTTTACATTTGTCTTCAATAAATTCCGGCTTTACACTTGTCCACTCACCGGTGTGGAAATCCTTTGAAGTTCCTGCTCCGGCAACGATCATTCCTTCAGTCAGATCCTGCCATTTTGTCTTAACTCCTAATTTGCTGATATCTGTAGCCATTATTTTACCTCCTTCAGTGCCATCTCAAGAGCCTTCATGTTACCGTCGATAACCTCTGGCTTGCTGGCGAATTTATGTTTGAAAGAAGCCTGCATCTCTCTTAAAAATGTCTCTTCGTCCATGATATTTGCAACTTTTACGATTGCTGCAAGAAGCGGTGTATTCGGGAAATATTTTCCCATAGCTTCCATAGATACTTTGTGTGCATCAATCGTGTAAAGTTTTCCTTCGTATCCTTTCAGATGTGGAATAATCTCTTCTTTCGGGCGGGCTGTATTTACAAGGATCGCCCCCTCTTTTTTCAGTCCTGCTGTTACATCTACAGTCTCAAGAAGTGACTCGTCTACAACAACTACGAACTCTGGATCATAAATGTTAGAATGTACACGGATCACCTCATCGCTGATTCTGTTGTACGCTGTGATCGGCGCACCCATACGCTCCGGACCATACTCCGGAAATCCCTGTACGTATTTTCCTGTCTTAAATGCAACATCAGCTAACAGTAATGCTGCTGTCTTGGCACCCTGACCGCCACGGCCATGCCATCTGATCTCTGTGTGATTACTCATGCATCTTCTCCTTTCTCTTGTTGTGTATAAGTATGATGCCTACAGATTACTCCACGCTTTAACTCTTCTACATCTATGCTTCTATTAGTGCAAAGCTTGTGTCACTGGCATCATATATACAAAAAGTCCGCCCCTGAAATAGGGACGGACATATTATCAGTTCCGCAACCACCCTGTTCTTCTAAAACAAGTGATATTCACTACGTACAATCATACGTGATTTCTATAACGGGAAATCCCCGTGAAAACTTACCTGATGTGATTCTTTCAGCTTTCCTTCTCAGAGATGATTTTCGAAATAAGCCTCCCACTGTCTTTCAGCACCGACAGCTCTCTGTAAGGAAATCTCTTATCTCTACTCTTTCTCTTCACAGAATTTAAATTATAGAGTGCAATCTGTTTTTGCGTTACATAAATATTACTCTATATTCAGAGAAAGGTCAATAGGTTTTTGAAAAATTATAACCACTACATTTTTGTTACACATCTGTAACTTCTTTATTCGTCCTCCAAGTGGCATGCCACGTAGTGGTCTTCCCCAATCAGGCGAAGTGCTGGTTCTTCCTCTCGGCATCTTTCTGTTGCGTATTTGCAGCGATTCTGGAAACGGCATCCCTTTGGTGGGTCTACCGGACTTGGGATTTCTCCACCCATCTTAATTCGCTCTTTCTTCGCCTCTACGTGTGGATCTGGAATCGGAATCGCAGACAGAAGTGCCTGTGTATATGGATGTGCCGGCTGCTCATACAAGCGGTCAGCGGCTGTAATCTCCACTACTTTTCCAAGGTACATGACCATAACACGGTCGGAAATGTATTTTACCATAGAAAGGTCATGGGCGATAAACATATAAGTCAGACCCTTTTCTTCCTGCAATTTATCGAGCAGATTTACAATCTGAGCCTGAATAGACACGTCAAGAGCAGAAATCGGCTCATCACACACGATAAATTCTGGTTCTACTGCCAGTGCTCTGGCAATTCCGATACGCTGCCGTTGTCCACCTGAAAACTCGTGGATATAACGCTCTCCATACTGTGCATCCAGACCGACTGTTACGAGAAGTTCATTGACCCTCTCTTTAATCTCTTTCTCGCTCTTTGCCAGTCCATGTGCTCGGATTCCTTCTGCGATGATGTCCTGAACTTTCATCTTCGGGTCCAGGGACGCATACGGATCCTGGAAAATAATCTGCGCGTGCTTCGTGAACTGCTTGCGCTCCTCACCTTTCAGTTTGTGTACATCTTTTCCTCGGTAGAGAACTTCTCCATCTGTTCTGTCATACAGACCAAGAACTGTTCTTCCACATGTTGTCTTTCCGCAGCCGGATTCTCCTACGACGCCAAGTGTCTCACCCGGACGAATGTAGAACGAGACATCGTCAACGGCTTTTAAAGTTCCTTTTCCGACTTTGAAATATTTTTTCAGTCCTTTTACTTCTAACAAATATTCGTTCTTCTCCACTATCGTCCCTCCTTCTGAAGCCAGCAGCATACTTCGTGACATTCACTCAGCTTACTTTCTTCCGGAAATGCTGTTTCACAGATGTCCATTCTTTCTTTACATCTCTGTGCGAATGGACACCCCTTCGGCGGATTGATCATGTTCGGCGGTGCGCCTTCGATTGTCTCCAGTTTCTCGCCTTCCATATCCAGACGCGGAACTGCACGCAGCAGTGCCTTTGTATAAGGATGTGTCGGATGATAGAAAATATCTTCTGACGTGCCACGCTCCACGATTTTTCCTGCATACATAACAATAATATCTGTAGCAAAATTTGCAACAATTCCAAGATCATGTGTAATCAGGATAATACTCATCGGGTGCTCTTTCTGAATCTCTTTCATCATATCCAGAATGTCCGCCTGAACTGTTACATCAAGTGCAGTTGTCGGCTCATCGGCAATAAGAAGATCCGGATTCAGTGTCATTGCAATAGCAATCATAACACGCTGGCGCATTCCACCGGAAAACTCATGCGGATACTGCTTCATACGCAGCTCTGAATTCGGGATTCCTACTCTCTCCAGCATCTGAACTGCTTCTGCCCACGCTTCCTGTTTGCTCACTTTCTTATGAACTCGGATTTTTTCCATAATCTGTTTTCCAACAGTCATAGTCGGATTCAACGCTGTCAGCGCATCCTGGAAGCAAATGGAACATTTCGGTCCCCGGTAAGCTTCCCACTGTTTTCTATTATATTCCTGAATATTTTCCCCCTGGAAAATTATCTGACTGTCTTTGCTTACATATCCAGGCTTTTTAATCAATCCCATAATCGACTTTGATGTAACAGATTTTCCACAGCCGGACTCTCCTACGATAGCTGTCACACTACCTTTTTCTATATCAAATGATACATCCCGTACAGCCTGTACTTCCCCTTTTAATGTCCGGAATGATACAGATAAATTTCTCACTTCTAATACTTTACTCATTTTCTGTTCTCCTTCCTGACTATTTCACTAATTTCGGATCTAACATCTGCTGTAACATATCTCCTAATACATTAAAACATAAAACTGTTACAAGAATCATCACTCCAGGTGCCACTGCCATAATTGGGTTATGTAAAATAAATTTCTGAGCTGTCTGCAACATACTTCCCCAGGAAGCCATCGGAAGCTGAACTCCGTAACCTAAGAAACTAAGTGTAGACTCATCCAGAATCGCATTTGCGATACTAAGGCTTGCTGACACGATGATCTGCGGCATCAGATTCGGAATGATATGCTTACGAATAATAGTTCCCTGGCTTACACCCAGAGCTTTTGCAGCAATCACAAAATCTCGCTCTTTGAGCGTCAGGGTCTGTGCACGCACAACTCTGGCTACCTTGGTCCATGAAAAAAAGGCCAGCATTCCTACCAATGTTACAAGGTTACGTGGCATAAATGCATATACAACAATAATAAACAGCAAGCTTGGGACAGACATAAATACATCAACGATACGCATCATAAATGCATCAACTGCACCACCCATGTATCCACTGATGGTTCCAAACAGTGTACCTACTATAACTGCCACGCACATTGCTGCAAATCCAACAAGCAATGAGATACGTCCCCCATATAAAGTTCTTGTAAATGTATCTCGTCCGATATCATCAGTTCCAAGAATATGTGTACTGCTGATTCCCTGCATTTTTTCTGCTACGTTGGATGCATCTGGATCATACGGAGAAAGAGGAGCCATTAAAGAGGCAATTACAATAATCAAAATCAGAACTGTACAGACAACAGCCATTTTGTTTGAAAGAAACATTTTCTTCATTGCTTTTCTATCCATTACTCTTCTCCTTTCCCTGTTTTATTCTCGGATCCGCAAATCCATATAAAATGTCTGCCAGGAAGTTACCAATTAAAAGTACGACACAGGCAAGCATCGTGATTCCCATAATCATCGTATAGTCACGGCTGTTGATTGCACTCATACAAAGAGTTCCAAGTCCCGGCCACCCAAAGACAGACTCTACAACGAATGAACCTGTAATCAATGTTCCAAAGTTCATTCCAACCATTGTAATAATTGGGAGCAGACAGTTCTTCAGTACATGTCCTTTCATGACCTGGAACTGTGGCACACCCTTTGAAACTGCAGTCATAACATAATCTTCTTCCATCTGCTCGATGGTATTTGCACGGATATATCGTACAAATACTGCTGTATTATTTACACTCAATACAAGTGTCGGAAGGATTGCATGCTTAATCAGATCTCCAGTAGATGTATTTCCAATTGCGTGCATACCTGAACTTGGAAGCCAGCCCAGATTCAGGGAAAATAAAATGATCATCATAATTCCGAACCAAAAAGCTGGCAGGGAAATTCCAAGGTACGAAATTCCACTGACGATATTATCAATCCATTTATTCTTATAATATCCTGCTAAAAGTCCAAGTGGTATAGATAACAGGATTGACAGTACCAACGCTGCTCCCATAAGTCCGATTGTATTCGGAAGTTTATCCATAATCTGTTTCTTAACCGGCTGGTGGTTACTGACAGACAGTCCCCAGTCACCTTGTAACATTTTTCCTGCCCAGCTCACATAACGCTCTGCTACATTTCCATTCAGCCCCAAAGATTCACGCATGGCATCTAACTGTTCATCCGACATCTTATATGATGAAACTGCCGGTGAAGTATACAGATACAGTGGATCTCCAGGAGAGAAATAAATAATAGAAAACGCAAACATGGATACTGCAACAAATACAACGAGCATCTGTGCAAGCCGCTTTGCAATAAATTTTTTCATTCTGATTTTTCTCCTATATTCAGAAATAGATTCTGCATAAAACAGAATCTATTTCGGCTTTTCGTTATCTTGTTACATTTATCTTATTTGAAAGACAGTTTTGTATAATCCTCAAATACTGGTGTTGTTGAATATGTCTCTGCTCCCTCAAGGTTGTCGCTTGTAGCAAAGCAGTAGTTAGGGTAAGCGATTGGGTATGTCAGATAAGACTCCATTGCTTTCTCCTGTAACTCTTTGTAGATCTCCGTTCTCTTCTCTACATCTGTATTATTATATCAAGCTAACATTTCATTTGTCCAATCAAGATTTTAAATAAAAGAGACAGCAAATATTAAACTATTCTATATGTGTTCTTTAAATAGAGTGTACTCTAGTTTTTCGCCCATTTTACGGGCTTTCCTGGGATTTAAAACTAATGCATTTTCCCTTAAAATATGCTACGATATATAATATAAATCACACACAAGGAGAGCTCTATGAAAGCTTATGAACGTTTATTAAAATATGTCGCAATCAACACTCCATGCGATGAAACCAGTAACACAACACCTTCTTCGAAATGTCAATTTGACCTGGCTAATCTTCTGAAAGATGAAATGCAGGTCCTCGGTGTTTCTGACATTCACCTCACCGAACATTGTTTTCTCTATGGAAAACTTCCAGCCACGAAAGGATATGAAAATGCTCCTGCACTTGGTTTTATTGCTCATATAGATACTGTATCTGATTATTGCGAACATGCAATTCATCCAGTCATAACTGAAAATTATAATGGCAAAGATCTGCCCCTTGGAAGCAGTGGTCTTATTCTTAGTCCTGATATGTTTGAACATCTCAAAGCTCTAACCGGCCACACACTGATCACGACCGACGGCACAACCATTCTGGGAGCTGACGATAAAGCCGGAATTGCTGAGATTATGACACTGGTTGAACACTTGCAGTCCCAGCAGATACCTCACGGTCCGATTTGTATTGCTTTTACGCCTGATGAAGAGATTGGAACCGGTATCTCCCTTTTTGATATAGATTTGTTTGATGCCGATTTTGCATATACACTTGACGGCTCTACGGAGGGGAACTTACAATATGAAAACTTTAATGCTGCCAGCGCCTCTTTTGACATTCATGGCGTGAGCGTCCACCCTGGTTCTGCTAAAGATACTATGATCAATGCCTGTCTGCTCGCTATGGAAATTAATAACCAACTTCCCAAGCACGAAACACCACGTGATACTGCAGGTTATGAAGGCTTCTATCATTTAGTTCATATAGCTGGAGACTGTGGTTCTGCTCATATGGATTATATTATTCGGGATCATGACAACACTGAGTTTCAAAATCGCAAAAATCACCTTCTTTCCATTGCTGAACAATTAAATGCAAAATGGGGCGCAGGAACCGTAGAACTTTGTATAACCGACCAGTATTATAATATGAAAGATATCATTGAACAAAATATCCACTTAATTGAAAATGCAAAATCTGCGTGTGAAAGAGTTGGACTAATTCCTAATGTTTCTCCAATCCGTGGAGGGACTGATGGTTGTCATCTTAGTTTTCGCGGACTTCCATGCCCTGATATCGGAACTGGGGCACACGCTTATCACGGTCCTTATGAACACATTTCTGTCCAAAGCATGGATAAAGTTGTAGACATGGTCATAGAACTGGTAAAAATATATTCTACATTTTCAAAATAATCTGCCCAAAAGATAATTACGACTAAATACTTTCAGCAACACCATATCAAAAAAAGCGCCGCTCATACAAAATATAAGTGACGCTTTTCTGATTTATTATGCTAATTTAAAAGGCTTATACTAGTCATTATCATATCTGTGACAGGCTACTTTATGTCCCGGTTTCACTTCTCTAAGTTCCGGTCTTTCTGCCTTACAACGATCTGTTGCATATGGGCATCTTGTATAGAACGCACAACCTTTAAAATCTTCTGTTCGAACCGGCTGTTCTCCACTTAATCCTTTTAATTCCTTACGTTTGATATACGGATCAGGAACCGCCTCAAACAATGCTTCCGTATATGGATGCAATGGATGCTCAAAAAGTTCTTCTGTCTCTGTCTCTTCCATCAGAGTTCCAAGATACATAACTCCGATTCTGTCTGAAATAAAACGTACTACACCGATATCATGAGAAATAAACAAAAGACTCAGTCCCAATTCTTTTTGAAGTTCCACAAGCATGTTCAAAATCTGAGCCTGAATAGATACATCCAGCGCAGATACCGGCTCATCGCAGACAATCAGCTTCGGCTGGATAATCAAAGCTCCGGCAATTCCAAGTCTCTGAACCTGTCCGCCTGATAATTCATGTGGAAACCTGAAATAATGCTCTTCGGAAAGTCCTACTTTTTTCAGAATTTCAACTACGGCTTCTCTTCTCTTCTCATTATCTGTCATTCCGTGGATTTTTAAAGTCTCACTTAAACTATCTCCGATTCTCTGTCTCGGATTAAGCGCTGATAAAGTGTCTTGAAATACCATCTGAATGTCTTTACGCAGTGGGCGAAATTCTTTATCACTTAATTTACATAAGTCCTTTCCATCGTATAAAATCTCTCCACTATCTGCATGATTCAGACCAACAATTGTTCTTCCTGTCGTAGATTTTCCGCATCCAGATTCTCCTACCAGTCCGTAAGTTTCTCCTTTTTCAATAAAGAAAGACATATCATCGACCGCACACATATGTTTCTTCTTTGCAAATAATTTTCCAGAATTATCATATACCGGATATGATTTTTTTAAATGTTTTACTTCAAGCAAATGTTCACTCATCTTTACACCTCCTGCTTTCCGGATTCGGCATATTTCCAACATTTCACTACATGCCCCGGAGCAACTTCACAGGCTGGCGGCTCATGTTCCATGCAGTGCTGATCTGCCATCTTACATCTGGTACAGAAATGACACCCTACCGGTACTTTAGATAACGGAGGCACTGATCCTTCAATCACTGGCAGCGGTTCTCCTTTTTTCACTCCAAGGTGCGGAATACATGACAGTAGTCCCTGTGTATATGGATGCAGCGGATTCTGGAACAATTCTTCTGTAGATGCTTCTTCAACCACCTGACCAAGATACATAACTTTTACATTATGGCATAAATTTGCAACTGCTCCCATGTCATGGGTAATAAACAATACAGACATTCCAAGCTTTTCGTTCAATTCACGGATCAGCTGCAGAATCTGTTCCTGAATTGTTACATCAAGTGCTGTTGTTGGCTCATCCGCAATCAAAAGCTTTGGCTCGCAGGATAATGCCATTGCAATCATAACACGTTGCTGCATACCACCAGAAAGTTCATATGGATACTGTTTAAAACAGTTCTCCGGATTTGGGATTCCTGTCAATTTTAACATTTCAATTGCTTTTTCTTTTGCCTGTTCTTTATTTAACCCTTTATGCAAAGTCAGTACTTCACTCAACTGACTGCCTACAGTATGAACCGGACTCAATGAAGTCAATGGATCCTGAAAAATAACCGAAATACGGTCTCCTCTGATATCACGGATTTTATTTAAAGGCTGCTTTAACAAATCTTCACCTTCGAATAAAATTTCACCTTCATAGCGGACATTTGTATCATGATCACGAAGTCTTAGAATTGTCTGGGACATAACACTTTTTCCGGAACCAGATTCACCAACTACTCCTGTAATCTCCCCTTTTTCAATCTTCAAATTCACGCCATCTACTGCCGGAAGCCACTTTTTATGTACCGGGAACAGAACGTGTAAATCTTTAATCTCTAATATTGTATCGCTCATTATTTTTTCACACCTCCTTTTGTTCTCGGATCCATAAAGTCACGAAGTCCATCTCCAAAAAGATTTAGACTCAGTACACATATAATAACTGCTGCTCCTGGTACAATCATTGTCCAAGGTGCCTTTGAAAGTACTGCTTTACTTGCTTCCAGCATATTTCCCCAACTGGCTGCCGGTGCCGGAACACCCGCTCCAAGGAAGCTAAGAGATGCTTCTGAAATAATTGCCTGTGAAAAAATGTAAGAAGCCTGAACTGTCAGTGGTGAAATAACGCCCGGAAGAATCAGTTTCCATAGGATTCTGAAATTTCCGCTTCCCTGTACTTTTGCAGCTTCTACATAAGTCTGCTCACGAATAACCATAGCGCTGGCACGTACTGTACGCGCTACGTTTGGAGTATATACAATTGTAAGTGCTACAACTACATTCCAGCTTGATGTTCCAAGTGCCGCAATCAATGCAATCGCAAGTAAGATTCCCGGAATTGCAATCAATCCATCACAGATTCTCATAAGAATCTGATCAAGCACTTTGAAATAACTTGCATAAAGTCCGATAATTGTTCCCAAAACACAGGAAAAGATTGCGACACAACCGCCAACCCAAAGAGAAACTCTTGCTCCGTACATTACACGTATAAATAAGTCTCTTCCTAATTCATCTGTTCCAAAAATATGTGCAGCACTTGGTGCTTTCAGACGATCCATGACCACCATTGCATTTGGATCCTGCGTGTTGAGAATCGGAACTAATATTGCAGTAACCAGAATTAATAAAAATCCAATTGTTCCGATAATCAGTCCCGGACTTGCGAGTAATTTTTCTCTTGTGATCTGTCGTTGTTCTTTTATAATTGCCTCACTGGAGGCAGAAATTCCTTTTCTTGTTAATACCATTTTCCGCCCTCCCGTTATTTATTTCTGCCTGGCTGCAGTCTTGGATCTACAAATCCATATAAAATATCAACCACAAGATTTACCAGTACATACAATAATGTTACAAATAATACAACTCCCTGAATTACATATACATCTCTTCGATTAATAGAACCCATTGTCAACATTCCAAGCCCCGGAATATTAAACAACGTCTCCGTTACAATCGTTCCTGTAATCAGACTTCCAAATGACTGTCCGACTGCTGTAAGAATTGCAGGCGCCGCATTTTTAAGTGCATAGCGAAGAACTACTTTTCTTTCTTTTAATCCTTTTGCTCTTGCTGTACGAATATAATTTTTATATAACACCTCGAGAAGTGATGATCTTGTCATTCGTGTAATATAAGCAGCTTGTACAATTCCAAGTGAGAGTGCTGGAACAAACAGATATTTCCAATGTTCCAACAGTCCATTTGCCAATGGTGCATACCCTGCTACCGGGAACCAGTGATGATACACACTAAAAAATAACATTAAAAACATACTTAAAAGGAACCCTGGAATTGCAATACCAAGTAATGACACAGATACTGCTGCTACATCAGTCGCGCTTCCTCTCTTATATGCTGCAAGAATCCCAAGTGGTACAGAAAGAACTAATGCAATTAACTGCGCAAGAATTGCAAGGCTGATTGTTGGTCCAAAATATTCAGCAATTGCTTCTGTTACAGACTCATGTAAAAAGAATGAATCCCCCCAGTTCCCCTGAAATACATTGACGATCCAGTCACCATACTGCACAAGAAATGGTCTGTCAAAACCAAGCTGCGCATTCAAAGCATTTATCTGATCTGCTGATGCTTCCAGTCCTAAAATTGCTGTCGCAGGTCCTCCCGGTATCATATATACAACCAGAAAAACAACAAATGACACAACAAAGAGTACAGGAATCAATGACAGAATACGTTTTCCAATATAAGATAACATATAGTTTCCTCCTCCATGATTTTCAAGTTCAATGAAAATATTCCTAAAATTCGCAAAAGCGGCGGTTGCTTTCGCATTCCGCCGCTGTGTTTACTATTCAAGACTCACCTAGATGTAAGTAAACTCTTCCATCTATTACTCTGCAAAAGTGATATTCCAGTAAATTGGGAATCTCAGGTACTGATAATTCTCAACTTTGCTGTTCATAGCTGTAATGTTTGTGAAATGTCCGATAACACTTGCTGCACCATATTCATAAATGAATGACTGGAGGTCTTCCCATGCAGCTTTTGCTTCCTCGTTAGAAGATGCTGAACGGATTGCTTTGATTCCGTCTGTTACTTCCGGACGATCCAGTCCTGCCCATCCTTTATCCAGTACTGATAACTGAATTGGAAGCATGTTGTAGCTGTTACTTGTAATATACATACTAAACTGTTTCGGATCTGCACGGTGCTCCATGAATGTGCTGAAGTCGTAACTTTCAACTTCTGCATTGAATCCTGCTGCTTTTAACTGTTCCTGAACAACTAATGTTGCGTTGTACATCTCATTGTATTCTGGTGTTGTAACTAATACGATTTTTTCATTGTTGTAGCTTGACTCAGAAAGAAGCTTTTTCGCTTTCTCTACATCGTTCTGATTGTAATATTCAGAGCCTGCCTCTGTTCCCCACTGAGCATCATCTGGATTACACCAACCTGCATTCAGCTTATAAAGATCAGCATCTCCATAACTTGCCATCAGAATATCATCACAGTTAAGTGCTGCAAGAGCTGCCTGACGTACTTTTTCATCAGCCATAACACCCTCTGTTGTATTCAGGAACAGGTTCAATGTACCACCACTACGAACATCCATAGTCAGATTCTTGTCTGCTGCAAGATCTTTGTACTGATCTGCCGGGATGTCCTCAGCAATGTCATACTGACCATTCTGTACACCTGCGATACGAGTCGCTGTATCTGTTACAATATTAAATGTGATTGTGTCAGCCTGTGCATTTTTTGCTCCTGCAAGACCACTGGATTCTCCTTCAGCCGGCTGATAATCCTCATATTTTTCAAGTTTTACATACTGATCCTGCTTCCACTCTGCTACTTTGTACGGACCAGTTCCAATATATTCCTTTACACCCTCATCACTTGCTGAATCAACAACTGACTTTGGATAGATTGCTGCAAACTGAATAGGGCTTGCAAGAACCATGATGATATCAGAAGATGGCTCATTTACAGTAAGCTTCACTGTATAATCATCTACTTTTTCAAACACTGAACCGCCAATGAGTGTTTTAGCCTTTGGTGAAAGCTCCATCCAACGATTCATAGATGCTACTACATCATCTGCCTTCATCTCATCTCCGTTGTGGAATTTTACTCCCTGACGAAGTTTGATTGTGTACTCTTTTCCATCATCGCTCATCTCATAAGACTCTGCAAGTACTGGCTGTGGTTCATAATTCTCATCCATCTGGAACAGAGCTTCATAAATATGAATTCCAATTGCACCTGTAACATTAGCATTTACAGTGTGTGGATCAAGTGCAGGTGGATTTGCTGCAATTGCTGCATTAATCTCAAACTGCTTAGCTGTAGAATCTGCATTTCCAGATGTAGAACTGGATTTGCTTCCACCACAACCCGTTACCATAGTTGCGATCATTGCGACACATAAAAGTGCGCTTACGATTTTCTTTTTCATTAAGTTCTCCTTTTCTTTTTCCCCAGTTGTATCACTGCTTCATTGAGCAATAATTATCAACATTAACAAGTACGCATTTAATGTTACCACAATTACTTTTCCATTGTCCAATCAAGAATTTAAATAAAAGAGACAGCAAATATTAAACTATTCTATATATGTTCTTTAATTGATGTGTATGTTCTGATTTTCCGCCCATTTTACGGGCTTTTCTAGGTATCTACTTCGCGTCCGGAATTTGTCTTCCGGTCACGTCCATATGGTAATTTTCTTTATAAATCAGTTGCGATATCGGCACTACCTGATAACCTTTTTCTTTCAATCCGTCCAGCAATGCATCCAGAGCATCTGCCGTATATTTCGCCCCATTGTGGCACAAGATAATCGAACCATTTCCAAGTGCCTTATGATTTAGCACCGTATTTAAAATACTATCAACCCCGTAGTCTTTCCAATCCAGACTATCCACGTCCCACTGAATCGGATAATATCCATTTTCCCTGGCATTTAAAACAACAGCGTCATCATAATCTCCATATGGCGGGCGAAACAACTGCATCTCGACTCCTGTCAACTCCTTCACTTTTTCATGAACACTCATTAACTCTTGCGTCTTCTCCTCATCAGAAAGCTGAGACATATTCTTATGATTCTGACTGTGATTTCCAAGGTCATGGCCTGCCTCATAGATTGCTTTCACATCGTCAGGATAACTTTCGACCCACCCGCCAGTCATGAAAAATGTGACATGTACATCATGTTCCTTTAAAATGTCCAGGATTCTCTGGGTATCATCATTCCCCCATGCCGCATCAAATGAGAGCGCAACCTTCTTTTCATCAGTCTGGACACAGTAAATCGGAAGTTCTTTCCCATTGACATTGCTTGAAACCTTGACAATTCCTGATATGTACCTACATGAACCTATCAATGCTATTGCAACCACACATGTAAAAATCCCACGAGTCAACCATTTCTTATTCCATTTCTTTTGAATACGCTTGCAATTGGTACTTATTTTCTCAAGTTTTATAAACTTTCTCATAAAAAACTCCGGAACATCTGCCTTTATAACAGTATATGTTCCGGAGTAAATCATATATTCTACACTTAGTTCTAAATGTTCGATAATTTTATTTATTTCTCAGCGTTTCTGTATACTTCCATAGCTGCTGCCACACCTTCGCCTGTAGCAATCTTAACATGATTCTGAAGCATAACTGCTTCAAGAGCACCAAGAAGGATCAGGATATTTCTCTTCTGGCTTGAATATCCCATGTTACCAATTCTTAAAATCTTGCCGTCCAGTGGTCCGAATGATGTCGCAATTTCGATTCCGAACTCGTTGAGAAGTGTTCCACGGATTACCTTTCCGTCTACTCCTTCCGGAATATTGATTGCTGTTACAACTGGCATCTTGTGCTCGATATCTCCGAAAATGCTAAGACCCATTGCGTTCAGGCCAGCACACAGAGCCTTGTCATTGAGGCTGTGTCTTGCCCATCTTGCTTCCAGAGTCTCGTCCACGATACAGCGGAGTGCTTCATGTACTGCATACTGCATACTTGTAGCCTCTGTATGATGGTTCAGACGTCTTGGGCTCCAGTAATCCTCAAGCTGTGCAAGATCCAGATAGTTGCTTGGGATTCCTGCAAGTGAACCGTTTACATCATCTGCTGTACGGATTCCTTTCTCTACTTTCTTTCTCTTCTTAACAATCTCTTCAATCTGCTCATTGTATGTGATCAGTGCAGAACCTGAAGGTGCTGAAATACATTTCTGTGTACCGGAGATACATGCGGATAACTTCCAGTCGTCAACGTGTACTTCTGCTCCACCAAGTGTTGCAACTGCATCTACAATCAGAAGTGCACCATATTTCTCACAGATTTCACCAATCTCTTTCAATGGCTGCATCATAGATGTAGAAGTCTCACCGTGGATAAATGCAACGGCTTTGTAGCTGTCTTTCTTTAATGCCTCTTCAATCTCTTCCGGCTCAAATACAGTTCCCCATTCTCTCTCAAGAAGTGTGATATCTGCTCCACATCTCTCCAGAATCTCTGCAAGCAGATATCCAAAACGTCCGAATGCAGGAATCAAAACTTTATCTCCCGGACAGATTGCTCCTGTCAGAACTGTCTCAAGACCTCCTCTTGATGTGGTATCTACAAGATATGTCATTTTATTTTGTGTCTGGAACACATAGCGCTCCATCTCCATTGTCTCATTCATAAGTGCTGTAAATTCCGGATCGAACTGTCCGAGAATGTGTGCGCCCATTGCGCGAAGTACGCGAGGATCTGCTTCAACTGGTCCCGGTGTCATAAGTGTACGTGGTGATGGATTAATCTCTTTAAATTTCATGTCTGTCATCCTCTCTTTTCATGTGTTATTTCTGTTATTTTTTCCTGTTTTTTTCTTAGAAATCCATTGGAAAGATGCTTTTATACATTCTTCCGGAAGCATCTGATATTGGAAATTTTATTCCTGATATCGAAAAAAGAGGTGCAAAAAACCAATAAGCTTGTTCCCCCATTGGATTTTTCAACCTCTTTTTAATGACATTATTATACCCACAAATTCCCTATATTTCAAGAGAAAATGCGATTTTGAGAGTTAAAACCCAAAACCGCATTTTAAAATTTAAAGTTACTTTATATCCAATTCCACCGGGCAATGATCTGATCCCATAATATCTGTCAGTATCTTCGCGTCTTCCAATCTGTCTTTCAGACTCTCGGATACGCAGAAATAGTCAATTCTCCAACCTGCATTCTTGGCTCTTGCACTAAATCTATAAGACCACCAGGAGTAGATACCTGTCTGCTCCGGATAAAAATACCGGAATGTATCTACAAATCCGGCATTCAGAAGCTCTGTGAATTTCTGACGCTCTTCATCGGTAAATCCGGCATTTTTCCGATTCGTCTTTGGATTCTTCAGATCAATCTCTGTATGCGCTACATTCAGATCACCGCAGAAAATAATCGGCTTTGTCTCTTCCAGCTTTTTCAAGTATGTAAGAAAATCTTCCTCCCATTTCATACGATAATCCAGTCTTGCAAGCTCGCTCTGGGAGTTTGGTGTATACACGGTAATAAAGTAAAAATCTTCAAACTCCAATGTGATCACACGCCCTTCCTGGTCGTGCTCCTCGATTCCAAGTCCGTAGCTTACGCTGATTGGTTCCTGCTTGGTAAATATTGCTGTCCCCGAATAACCTTTTTTCTTCGCATAATTCCAGTACTGATGATATCCCGGTGTGTCCAGTTCAAGCTGTCCTTCCTGCATCTTCGTCTCCTGAATGCAGAAAATGTCTGCGTCCGTCTCCTGAAAAAAATCCATAAATCCTTTTCCGGCACATGCACGAATACCATTTACATTCCATGATATAAATTTCATTTTAGTCTCCTGTGTTCTTGTCTTCTATTTTTGCCTTCCATTTTCAAAATTGACAGTAACGGCATTAGTAATACACTTTTCTTAAAAACAGACCCCTTGCCGGTGCCAGAAATCCTGCCAGGCTTCTGTCTTCTGCTGCAATGACGACCGGAATCATAGAGGCTTCACGCTCTCCTGTTCCGACCTCCAGAAGTGTGCCTGTCATAATCCGGACCATATGATACATAAACCCGGTTCCATAATAAGTAATACGGAGCTTTTCTCCATTACTTACAATTTTAATATTGGTAACCCTGCGGACTGGATCCTTATTCTCACTGTCATCCGTAAAGCTTGTAAAATTCTTCGGTCCGATCATATAATCTGCTGCCTCGCGCATTGCTTCGATATCCAGCTTATGTGGATAATGATAGCAATATCTTCTGGAAAATACATCTGGTTTTTCTCTGCAGTCAATATAATATTCGTACTTCTTGCCTTTTGCACTTTTTCTCGCATGGAACCCATTTTTCATCAGTTCCACTTTCATGATCCGGATATCTTCCGGTAAATATCTGTTAATGGAATCCTTCAATTCCTTTACATCGTAAAGCTTGGAGAGCTGTACGCTTGCAACCTGTCCACGTGCGTGAACCCCTGCGTCAGTTCTCCCGGAGCCATCTACACGGACTCTGTATCCGACCAGTTTTCCAATGCTCCACTCTAATATATGCTGAATTGTATTATCTGTCGTCGCCTGTCTCTGCCACCCCTGATAGCGGGTGCCATCATAAGAAATTGTTAATTTGTATGTTCTCATTTTTCTTCCTTATCTAATATCTTCTTTAGCTCGTCCATAAAAGTATTCACATCTTTAAATTCACGGTATACAGATGCAAATCTTACATATGCTACTTCATCCAGGTCTTTCAGTTCATCCATGACAAGTTCGCCGACCACACTGCTCGGAATTTCCTTTTCTTCCAGACTGAATACCTTTGTCTCTATATTGTTCACCGCCTGCTGGATCTTCTCTGTCGGCACCGGACGCTTATAGCATGCCCGGATAATTCCGTTTTCAATCTTCTGACGGCTGTACTGTTCTCTGTTGTTATCTTTTTTTATAATTATAAGAGGGATTGTCTCTATCTTTTCATAAGTTGTAAAACGCTTCCCACATATATCGCAGGCACGTCTTCTTCGAATGGAGCTTCCGTCCTCTGCAGGTCTGGAATCAATTACTTTTGTGTCAGGATTTCCACAATATGGACATTTCATATTCTTTCGCGCTCCTTTTCCTAATCTTTCCTTATTAGTATATCTTGTGGCGTACGAGAAGTCAAACCACTATTACTCCCATTTCCCGGACTTTTTCTTAAATTTTTCTTATTTTTTCTCATGCATTTCTACCAGTATGACATCTGGTCCGATTTTGCAAATGCATTTGTAAGGAATGATATATTCGGAGCCGTCACAGAAGAAGTTACAGAACTTTGATGTCTTTGGAATAATGATTGCTTCAATCTGTCCACATTTTTCGTCAAAGACAAAATCTACAATGTAGCCTAATTTTTTACCGTCACAAGCGTTGATGACTTCTTTTCCTTGAAAATCGTTCAGGCGCATATTCATCCTCCACATACATTTTTAATATAATATATGCAGTAAGAATGTCGAGGTCCTTCATGGATTTATGCATTGTTTTTTCTTCTATAAACATATTTTGTCAGATTTTTTCTTCAAGAATCACTTAAAATCTTGCCAATTTTAACCCACTCATGTATGATTAAAGGTAGAATACTTTTAGCAGGAGGCTATACTATGAAGAAACGAGTTGTTGTCGCTCTGGGACACCGGGCACTTGGAACAACATTGCCGGAACAGTTAGAGGCAGTGAAAAAATCAGCGAAAGTAATTGCCGATCTTATCCAGAACGGATATCAGGTAGCTATTACACACAGTAATGCACCTCAGGTCGGAATGATACATACCGCATTGAATGAGTTTGCAAAGCAGCATGAAGATTATACAGCAGCACCTATGTGTATCTGTTCAGCCATGAGTCAGGGATATATCGGTTATGATCTCCAGAACAACATTCGCGAAGAGCTTTTAGACCGCGGGATTTTCCGCACAGTCAGTACCGTTCTTACCAGTGTTGTTGTGGATCCTTATGATGAGGCATTCTATACACCAACCAAAGTTCTCGGCCGTTATCTGAATGCAGAAGAAGCTAATCTGGAGCGGAAAAAGGGAAATTATATCGTGGAAGAGCCGGGAAAGGGATTCCGTCGAATCGTATCTGCACCGAATCCAGTCAGCATTGTCGAGATTGATGCGATCAAAGCCCTGTTAGATGCAGATCAGGTTGTTATCGCATGTGGCGGTGGGGGAATTCCGGTACTTGAGCAGGACAATCATCTCAAAGGAGCCAGCGCTGTTATTGAAAAAGATCTGACTGCCGGTAAGATGGCAGAAGAGACAGATGCTGATATGTTGATCATTCTGACAAGTGTTGAGAAAGTTAAGATCCATATGGGACGTGCCGACGAAAAAGATCTTGGCGAAATTACAGTCGATCAGGCTAAAAAATATATGGAAGAAGGACATTTTGGAGTTTACAACATGCTCCCAAAATTCAATGCTTCCGTAAACTTTGTAGAAGGCAGAGAAGGCAGAAGTGCACTCATCACTTCTTACGATAAATTAAACGAGGCGCTGGAAGGAAAGACCGGAACAGTGATTCGTTAGATTCCATCTTGAATTTAAAAATGTTTTTAAAAGAAAAGTATGGTTGATAACAAAAATCTCTCTCAATTGTTATCAACCATACTTTTTTGTCTATTCCTTTAATCCATATCCTGGGATTCCATCATTTCGAGACATTCCACTGCCTCTGCGATGTTCATCTGTTCAATCGCCTTTTTTTCTTCAATCCTCATAAGTTCCAGACGCTTTACACGCTTGTCCAGTTCATTTTCTGTCAGATAATGATACACACTTTTGGGAACAAACTGTTTCCACTCCTGATCTGTGGCGATAAGCTCTCGTACTTTTGATCCAGTAATTCCTTTCTCTTCTTCCGTTTTTCTCCAAAGAATATTCACATCCAGGTCAAGGCTTCGTAAAATCTTGTACTTTTCCTCATCCCAGGCATCAAACATTCCTACATAGTATACTGCTTCTTTTGGTGTATACTGTGCGATATACTCCGGCATGCTGATCGGGAATGGAATAAAATCATACTCTTTCGCAGGCACATTAAATTCTTCCATTGCACCGCGGATCATTTCACACCGCTCAAAATAGGTCAATGGATTCCCTGCTTTCGTTCCTCTGTTCTCATCATGCACCGTATCCCGCGTGTGAGCTCCATCCGGATTCGTGATTCCGATATATAATTTGTCGCAGCGCATCTTTGCTGCAAGAATATACTCCATATGTTTCAGGTGAAGCACCTGAAATCTTCCATTTACAATTCCCGTTCTTGTCATTTGTATACCCGTTTCCTTTTTATTTCCCAATTAAATGTAATACTTCTTCTTTACTGATCAGTCCAAGCTGCTTTCCTGTCACTTCTCCGTTTTCAAATACAACAAGCATCGGAATGGACACAACCTTATACTGTCTTGCAAGATCCATGCACTGGTCTACGTCCACTTTGCAGATCTTTACGTCATCTACTTCTGCTGCCACTTCTTCAATAACCGGTCCAAGCATCTGACACGGTCCGCACCAGCCGGCCCAGAAATCAACCAGTACCTTTCCTTCTGCTTTCAATACTTCTTGTTCAAATGTATCTCCTGTTACATGTACAACTGCCATATATGCTTACCTTCCTTTCATCTATTCATTATCTGCACAGATTCATTTTTTATAACTGCATCTTTGTGCAGCCTGTCTGTACTATATTTCTCTGACTTCATCTTAACGGCCAACACTTACTCTGTCAAGGTATTCCCCGACCATCCGAAATTCATCTTCGTAAATACAGTTCGGCATCGTGCCGTCATGAACTTTCTGCCTGCACTCCTCGTAATCCATCCAGCGAACCGCTTCCACTTCTTCTTTCTGTAATTTGAGGTTTTCAATCTCCACCGGTTCTGTGTATACATAGACTGAACTAAGTTCTCTGTCCCGGAACATTTTCCCATAAAATTCTGCCTCAAATGCTCCGTAATGTACACCTATGTAATGAAGTTCTTCCGGTTTTGCCTCAATACCAAGTTCTTCTTTCAGCTCGCGAATGGCTGACTCAAGGATCTCATCTCCGGCGTCCACATGTCCTGCGGAGGATATATCATAGCTGCCTGGATTGGAATCTTTTGTCTGGCTGCGCTTCTGTAAAAGGACGTCATAACCACTCTTCTCATTCGGACGCACAATCCACATATGCACTGTCGCATGCAGACTTCCTTCACGGTGCGCAACCACTCGCTCTCTCACAATTCCGGTTTTACTGCCGTCTGGATTTAAAATATCGAAAAGCTCCATTGGTTCTCCATTCAACACTGCTGACACCAGTGTATCATGACCATCATAGACAAGCTTCAGTGAGAAGAATGGCTCTTCATCTGCAAGAAGCCGTAAAAATATCCGGTCGCCTTCCCAGATATTTAGTTTCAACACGTCCTCTTTTTTCACCCATTCCAGTTCACCTTCATCGCATGCTATGGATTTTCCTTCGAATTCATCAGCAGTAAACAGATGCATATACTCTGTCACACCATTTCCGGATACAAATGTCACAATCCCACGGAACCGATAAGAAGTCAACGTATATCCTGTCTCCTCTTTCACTTCACGAAGCACACACTCTTCCGGACTTTCATCTGCTTCAAAATGTCCGCCCACACCGATCCATTTATCCTTATTCACATCATTTTTCTTCACTGTACGGTGAAGCATTAGATATTGCCCATCTTTTTCTATATAACATAAAGTACTAAGTGATGTCATTATTGGTTTCCTCTTTTCTTATAAATAATGGCTGATAAATAATGTAATTCACTGGATTTCCATTACACTGAAAAATGTGCTATACTAGCACTAATCGCCAGATTACTTTTTATTATAGACATTATATGGGAGAAATGCAATGAATCGAAATATCGATTATATCATAGATGAAGACAGTGCCGGCCTTAGAGTTGAGCAATTCTTACGCCGAAAGCGCTACTCCGGGCAGAATCTATCGGAGATTAAAAGAATGCCGAAAAGTATCCTTGTAAATGGAGTACATTATTATATGCGTCAGGAACTTTCTACAGGAGACCATCTGCAAGTGCGGATCTGTGAGACACAAAATTCTGAGAAAATCCCACCGACGAAACTTCCACTCGATATCATTTATGAAGATGAAGATCTTCTTGTGCTGAACAAGCCTGCCGGCATGCCGATTCACCCGTCTTTAAATAACTATACAAATTCCATGGCAAATGCTCTGGCTTATTATTTTCAGTCTCAGGGAAAGCCTTTCATTTTCCGGTGTTGCAACCGTCTGGACCGGGATACTTCGGGACTTACCATTGTGTCCAAGCATCTGGTCAGTGGCAGTATTCTCTCGGACATGACAAAATACCGGGAAGTCCACCGGGAATATCTCGCGATTGCACGAGGTTCTGTCACACCTTCCGAAGGAACCATCCAAGCTCCGCTCGGGCGCAAGGAAGGAACCATCATTGAACGGACCGTAGACTGGGAACATGGAGAAGATGCAGTCACCCATTATAAAGTGGTAAAAGAAGCAAATGGGCACAGCCTTGTCTCTCTTCGTCTTGAGACCGGCCGCACCCACCAGATCCGTATTCATATGAAATATCTCGGTTATCCACTGATTGGTGACTACCTGTACAACCCAGACATGGAGTACATGACACGTCAAGCTCTGCACTCCCACCACATGGAATTCACCCACCCGATTACCGGGGAACATATGAGTTTCACTGCACCGCTGCCAGAAGATATGGCGCGTGTTATGCAGGAATAATTCAAGAATTTTATCAGAAATATTTCTTCAATTCATTTTGACGATTTTCACAACTTGTGATCATTACATTTTCAATGCTCTTTTCTTTTAACAAGGAGCGGATCTTCTCGGCCCGCTCCTTGCGGATTTCATCGTCACATTTATTCAGAACGACACAATATTTCCGGTCTTCCACGCCTTTTCGTGCACCTTGCACTGATGAAAGGATTTTTGCAATATCCTCTTCTGCCATCAGATGTTTATAACTCGTATTTAAAAACTGAACTGCAAGGTCTTTTCGAAAGCAGACTTCTTCTAATGGCTTTCCTAATGCGTCCATTCCCACAACCGCAATGACATCTGTACACTCCGGAATAATGACTGGTTCTTTCTCAATTGGCACCTTACAAGGAAGATGCTTTGCTCCATCCGCTTCAATTAGTACAACCTCCGCTTCCTGCAAAACCTCCTGTAAAAATGAACCATCTGGCATACGCATCTTTTTCACAGATTTCTTATTTTCCATCTGATTTACTGCTGCCTGATCTCCTGCTGCAAGATTCTTATTACTTTCACAATCTGTACCGATGACCGCAATCTGGTCAGATTTCCAGAGACTTCTCACTTCTTCAATATTCCACGCACGGATTTCTTCTGGCGGGGTCTGCAAATGTGTACTTGTCGTCACAATTACTTTTTTCCCTTCTTCTCTGAAAATTTCAGCCAGCGCATACATGGTCGTTGTCTTGCCACCACCGCCGACCAGCGAAATGACTCTTCTTTCTCTCTCAGCCAATTTTTCATCTCCTCGCGTTTTTCTAGTTCACCTTTTACAAGTCTTCTCCCGTTTCAGTCGATGCTGGCTATAGCAGATGCGCTTCCACCCACGCCAGTATATCCTCGTAAACGGTCTGACGATCCAGCTCGTTTAATATCTCATGACGGTCTTTCTCATAGAGCTTAAGTGACACATCTTTAATTCCACATTCCCGATACGTTTTTGCAACATTTTCCACACCTTTTCCGAAGTTTCCAACAGGATCGTCTGATCCTGCCACCAGATACAACGGCAAATCTTTTGGGATCTTTTCAATATTCTCTTTTTTCTGTGCATACTCAATGCCACAGAACATATGATAATATGCATTGACTGTAAAGCGGAATGTACACCACGGATTTGCCAGATAGGCGTCCACCTCTTTTTCATCACGCGTCAGCCAGTCCTTATCTGTTCTGGCAGGCTCAAACCGTTTATTATATCCACCAAATGCCATGTTATCCACAAATGTACTCCGGTAATCATCACCTTTAAATGCGGCAATGACTTTGCACAGTAATTTTCCAAAAAATAACGCGGCTCCAGGCTGCGCTCCGGTTCCCATGACTATGACTCCGGAAAGCCCTGATCCGTACATTTCCATATACTGACGGATCAGGAAAGACCCCATACTATGCCCAAGCATAAAATACGGCTTATCCGGATATTTTTTCTGCGTCATTTCCCGAAGTTTGTGAATGTCACCGATTACATATTCATTTCCATTCGTTTTATGAAAATATCCATGATATTCTTCATTTTGCACAGATTTTCCATGTCCCAGATGGTCATGTCCGACCACGTAAATTCCATGTTCGTTCAGATATTTTGCAAATGCATCATATCGGTCGATAAATTCGACCATACCATGACATAACTGCATAACCGCATGGATCTCCCCCTCCGGCTCCCATTCGATTGCATGAATCTGTGTCACTCCGTCCCGCGACGGATATTGAAATTCCCGCTTCATAATCTAGTCCTCCACCCACTCAAATGCACGACCGACTGCTTTCTTCCAGCCTTTTAACAAATGTTGTCTCTTTTCGTCTGTCATGTCTGCATGGAATGTTCGGGACAGTGCCCAGTTTGCGCGCACGTCCTCTACATCTTCCCAGTAACCCACTGCAATTCCTGCAAGATATGCCGCTCCGAGAGCTGTTGTCTCCACACACTGTGGCCTGAGCACATCAACACCAAGAATGTCGGACTGGAACTGCATCAGAAAATTATTATTTGATGCACCACCATCTACTTTGAGCGTCCGGATCTGTACACCAGATTCTTCTTCCATCACTTTCAAAATGTCATTGGTCTGGTACGCCATAGATTCCAGTGCCGCCCGGATAAAATGTTCTTTTTTGCAGCCTCTTGTGATGCCCACGACCGTACCTCTTGCATATGGATCCCAGTACGGCGCTCCGATTCCGGTAAATGCCGGAACAAGATAAACGCCTGCAGTATCTTCGACCGCAGTTGCATAACGCTCCGTATCTGCTGCTTTGCGGATCATACGCATCTCATCACGCAGCCACTGGATTGCCGCTCCTGCCACAAAAATACTTCCTTCTAATGCATACTGGACGGTTCCGTCTGCGCTGGCTGCAATAGTCGTAAGCAGTCCATTTTCTGAAGTCACAGCCTTTTCTCCTGTATTCATAAGCAGGAAACAGCCGGTTCCATATGTATTCTTTACTTCTCCGGCATCAAAACAGCACTGGCCGAACAATGCTGACTGCTGGTCACCTGCTGCCCCGGCGATTGGAATACTCTCGCCAAACATACCGACTTCTGTATATCCGAAAATTCCACTGGACGGTTTTACTTTTGGCAGCATGTTCTTTGGAATCTTGAAATAATCCAGAATCTTCTGATCCCAGTCTAATTTATGAATATCGAACATCATCGTTCTGGAGGCATTGGTGTAGTCTGTCGCATGTACTTCCCCACGGGTCAGATTCCAGATCAACCATGTATCAATTGTTCCAAAAGCAAGGTCTCCATTTTCTGCCTGCTTTCTGGCTCCCTCTACATGATCCAAGATCCATGCCACTTTTGACGCTGAAAAATATGCATCAGGTATCAGTCCTGTCGTCTCTTTCACATAGTCCGTCAGACCATCTTCTTTTAATTGATCGATCCGTTCTGCAGTTCTGCGGCACTGCCACACGATTGCATTGTAAATCGGCATACCCGTCTCACGGTTCCACACAACCGTCGTCTCTCTCTGATTCGTAATTCCAATGGACGCAATCTCATCAGCACTTGCACCGATTTTACTGATTGCTTCGGTCGCAACAGATAACTGAGATGCCCAAATCTCCATCGGATCATGCTCAACCCAGCCCGGTTTTGGATAAATCTGCTCAAACTCTTTTTGCGCTACACTGCAAATATTTCCTTTTTTGTCAAATAAAATACATCTGGAACTGGTTGTCCCCTGATCCAGAGCCATTACATATTTTTTCATACACGTTCTCCCATCTTCTTTGTAGCGATCACCGGTACATTTGTCCCCGCAATATCCTGCACAATTATCTGCCCTGTTTCCACTGGCGCTTCTACGACAACATGTTTTAATTCTCGCACGCATTCTAATACTTTCGCCTTAGGAATATCCGTCTTCGTGCGCACCGGAAGCATGCGCCCGTCACTCATTTTCACCGTACTTGTCACGGTACGCTCCGGACTTACCAGTTCCTTTCTGGCATAAGCATCTCCGCGCTTGCAAGTATTTCCTGTAACACTTATAACCTCTCCACGTTCCAATACTGCACATAATTCACATCCAAGAGGGCAGCCGATACAGATTAGTTTCTTCTCCTCCATAGTCTATCCCTCCTTCACTGTGATGATAAGCTGTTGTAAATCCGGATATTTTAAAAGTTCTTCCCTGCCAAGCAAAATCTCTTCCATCTCCCCAGGTGCTACGACTGGACGTTTCTTTGTCTTAATCCGTTTCTCGCTATTCTCTTCATTACAGTATACATCGACTGCACAGTTTTTTACAACTTTTCCGACACGAAACCGCACTTTCAATTTATCCGGCATCTTGGACAAATGAATGGCAGATGGAACGGTATAGCGGACACAGCCAAGAGTAATGAGTGGAATCACTGGATCATTATTATCATTCATCTTGGAAGCCTTACCTATATCCGAATCACTATACTGACTCTCTTGGTCTATGCCAGGATTACTGCTTTGATTCTCTTGTAAAATGTATCTCGCCGCACATGTTCCTGCTCTGTCCGCTTCCTCTGATACAAAATCCACAAGATCATGAACATGAAGCACATTTCCACAGGCAAATACTCCCGGCACATTTGTCTCCAGGCTCTCGTCTACAACCGGTCCGCTGGTCACTGGATTTAATTTCACGCCCAGTTCCCGTGACAATTCATTTTCCGGAATCAATCCACAGGATAACAACAGAGTATCACATGCATATTCTTCTTCCGTTCCCGGAATTGACTTTCCTTTCTCATCGACCTTGGCAAGTGTAATTCCTGTCACCCGTTCTTTTCCATGAATATCAACGACTGTATGGCTTAACTTCAGTGGAATATCATAGTCATTCAGACACTGCACAATATTTCTCTTTAGTCCACCGGAATAAGGCATCAGTTCCGCAACTACTTTTACATGTGCCCCTTCCAGTGTCATACGTCTTGCCATGATCAGTCCGATATCACCAGAACCTAAAATCACGACTTCACGTCCTGGCAGATAACCTTCCATATTTACAAGTCTTTGTGCCGTTCCGGCACTGTAGATTCCAGCCGGGCGATATCCCGGAATATTAAGCGCTCCTCTTGGACGCTCCCGGCAACCCATGGCAAGTATTACTGCCTTTGCCTGAATCTGAATGATACCTTCCGTACGACTAACCATAGTGATAATTTTATCTGTATATTTCTTCTTGCTATATTTATCTTGATCTGCTTCTGAATATTTTTCTTTGTTATATTCACACTGATCTGCTTGAAGACTACTCTTATACTGGCTCATGCTTTGAATGCTCAGCACCATGCTATCGACCACATATGGAATCCCGGCGTCTTTTACCTGCTCAATATAACGTCCTGCATATTCCGGTCCAGTCAGCTCTTCTTTAAATGTGTGAAGTCCGAAACCATTGTGAATACACTGGTTTAGAATTCCGCCAAGTTCTTTGTCTCTTTCTACGATTAAAATGTCCTTTATTCCCTGTTTTCTTGCTCCAAGCGCTGCTGCAAGTCCTGCAGGACCGCCTCCGATAATGACTAAATCACAAGTTTTCATTCCTGCACCTCCCTACAGCCTGTCCTTATTTGTTCCTACAATGATTCGGGAATCCGGATTATTTTTACAGATTTCTTCCAACGGAATTCCACACTCTCTGGACAGTATCTCCATAATCCTCGGTGTACAGAAACCTCCCTGGCATCGTCCCATGCCTGCCCGGACTCTTCGCTTTACTCCATCCAGCGTCCGCGCTCCAAGCGGTCTTCGGATTGCATCCAGAATCTCTCCCTCAGTCACGGTTTCACAGCGACAGATGACCTGTCCATACGCTGGATTTTTCTGAATCAGTTCCTTTTGTTCTTCCAGACTTAGTTCTGCAAAATGTACGATTCCTTTACGCGTCTCTATGAAATTTTCTTTTTCCTGTAATCTGCCTGAACTTTTTTGTTTATCAGCTACTTCGAAACTTCTTAAATTCCCCGAATCTCCTGGATTTATTTGCCGATCTGTATCTTCCATCATTTTTTTTACTAAATCACAGACATACACTCCGATTGCCGGGGCACTGGTAAGTCCTGGTGATTCGATTCCAGCCACATCGATAAATCCTGGCACATCAGTTAATTCTTCTATCTGGAAATCTCCACCATCTTCATGTGCACGAAGTCCCGCAAATGATGTAATGACCTGGCGTGTCGGAATGCCTTTTACGGATTTCGCAGAATCATTTAACACCTTATCAAGCCCTGCTCTCGTCGTCGCATCATCTTCTTTATCTGGAACATCATCGGCAGTTGGCCCGATCATCAGATTGCCATGTATGGTCGGAGTTACAAGAACACCTTTCCCCATTTCCCCTGGCACTTGAAAAATAGTATGACTGACCAGAGTTCCCGCATTTTTATCAAGGAGACAATATTCACCCCTTCGCGGTGTAATGTGAAGTTTCTTCTCACTGACCATGTTGTGGATTTCGTCCGCATAAACTCCGGCAGCATTGATTACATATTTTGAATATAATGTTCCCTGATTTGTAATGACTTCAAATCCACTTACTTGATGGCATCTCTGTATATCCTGCACACACGTTCTAAATTGGAACTTTACACCATTGATTGCTGCATTTTCTGCATAAGCAATATTCATAAGAAATGGACAGACAATTCCTCCGGTTGGTGCATAAAGCGCCGCATACACAGAATCTGCAAGTGCCGGTTCCAGTTCAAGCGCCTCTTCCCTTGTCAGGATTCTTAACCCTTCCACTCCATTTTCTTTGCCTCGCTCTTTCAGTTCTTCTAGTTTTGAAAGTTCTTCCTCGTTCTGGCAGACAACTAGTGAACCATTTCTTTTAAACGGAAAATCCAGCTTTTTTGCCATCTCTTCCATCATAAGATTTCCCTGAACATTCAGTTTTGCTTTCAATGTATCTGGCTTTGCATCATGTCCTGCATGAACAATTCCACTGTTCGCCTTACTCGTCCCCTCACAGACATCACTTTCCTTATCCAGTACACAGATTTTCAAATCATAACGTGATAATTCCCGTGCCACAGCACAACCTGAAACACCCGCACCGATAATGATGATGTCATATTTCAAATCCGACATACCACGACCTCCTTGTTTTCTTCATAACAGAAGTTCAAGAATGCCTCGGCATTCTTGCTGCGAGGTGCGCGTCATGCAATTGCATGACATACTTCTACTGCGCACCTCTGCAATCCTGCCGGAGGCTATATCAGCTGGGGGATTGACTCCCACCACTGATACAAGCTTGTTTCTCACCACCTATAGAGGTGGGAGTCATCTCCCAGCTGATATAACTTTATTGTAACGGATTCTGAATTGTGCGACAATACACAATGCGAAAGAAATGTATTATTCAAAATCGAAATAGCACCCCGCTGGTCAGACGGGGTGCCGAGGTTTGGGTATGGTTAGCTTACTAACCAAAATCTTTAAGAGGTTTTCACAAATTGGCTTATTTAATAAATTTTACGTGTTTGCAGATTTCTTCAATTGCTTTGTCTTTTCTCTGATTGAAAATGACTTTGTTCTCTTCGAAGAGATTACGTCCGTCTGTATCAATAGATACGATCAGAGGTCCTAATTCTTTTACGTGGCAGTGCCAGAGTGTCTCAGGCATTCCAAGGTCTCTCCACTGAGCATCCACAATTTCTTCTACTTCTGTAGCTGCTACAACTGCATTTCCTGCTGGAAATACACAATGAAGTGCTTTAAAGTTCTTACATGCATACTCTGTATTTGGTCCCATTCCACCTTTTCCAATGATAATCTTCACACCAGTTTTTTCAACGAATTCCTTCTCGAATTTTTCCATTCTCATACTGGTTGTTGGTCCAATGGATACCATCTCAAATTTATCATTTTCCAATGGGCGGATAATCGGTCCTGCATGGAAAATTGCTGCATTTCTTACATCAACCGGAAGCTCTCGTCCTTCTTCAACAAGACGTCTGTGAGCTACGTCACGACAAGTTGTCATGCTTCCATTTAAGTAAATAATATCTCCTACATGGATATCTGCCAGATCTTCATCTGTAATTGGCGTTGTTAATATTTTCTTTCCGTCTTTCATCTCGATCATTATAACGTCACCCCCGAATGTGTTGTGATTGTGTAGTTCAGGTCTTTATCAAAGATAATATGTCCACGTCTGTGAGACCAGCAGCCTACGTTTACGGCAACTCCGATTGCAGATGGATGTCTTGCTGTATTCTCAATATGTACGCCCATAACAGAATACTTACCGCCCATTCCCTGTGGTCCAAGGCCAATTTCATTAATTCCGTCCTCAAGAAGTTTTTCCATAGATGCTGCTCTTTCGTTCTCGTTATGGCTTCCAAGTGGACGCATCAGTGCTTTCTTAGAAAGAAGTGCTGCAGTCTCAACAGATGTTGCAACTCCTACACCGACTAACAGCGGTGGACATGCGTTGATTCCGTAGGATGTCATAACATCCATAACGAATTTTGTTACACCTTCATATCCTGCCCCTGGCATCAGAACCATAGCTTTTCCTGGAAGTGTACATCCGCCACCTGCCATGTATGCATAGATTTCGCACTGATCACTGTCCGGAACGATGTCCCAGAATACAGTCGGTGTTCCTTTTCCAACATTTTTTCCTGTATTGTACTCGTCAAATGTCTCAACACTGTTATGGCGAAGTGGTGCTTCAAATGTTGCTTTTACAACCGCATCCTTTAACAATGCTTCCAATTCACCGATCAGCGGGAACTTTGTTCCACATTTTACCCAAAACTGTAATACTCCTGTGTCCTGGCAGCTTGGACGATTCAAATCTTTCGCGAGCTTCTGATTCAGTTTCATTGTCTGATAGATTGTCTTTGACAGTGGACTGTCCTCTTTCTCTGCCAGCTCATCTAATTTTGCAATGATATCGTCCGGCAGTACTTTCCCGATATATGACACGAAGTTCGCCATATAATTCGTAAGTTTTTCTACCTGTTCTGTCTTACTCATGGTAATCCTCCTTATAAATGTGTTATCTTGTACTTTTAAATACATTTTAAAATTTATATATACAACTCTTATAAAGAAGTGTATATGTCTCATTCAGATCATTTCCTATGAAAACTATCTTTTTCCTTACGGGAAAAAAGGAAATGCAATTGGTAAGATAATCATGCTCACGACTGTAGCAATGATAATCAACGGGAATCCAGCTTTTACATAATCCATAAATGTATATCCTCCCGCTCCTACGACCATTGTGTTTGCTGGCATACCAATCGGTGTTGCATATGCGCAGGAACCTCCGATTACACACGCCATCAGAACTGCCCTCGGGTCTGCACCCATGCCCTGTGCAATGGACATACAGATTGGAGCCATCAACGCTGTCGTCGCTGTATTTGACATGAAGTTCGTAAGCAGACAGCAAAGTACAAATACGACAAATGTCAATACATATGGTGACGGATTATCTCCAAGCATTGCGATTACTTTTCCTGCAATCATCTCTCCTGCTCCAGTCTCTCCAAGAGCTGATGCCAGTGAAAGTGTTCCACCAAACAGGAAGATTGTTTTCAGGTCAATGGATTTCAAAGCATCTTTTTCTGAAATAACACCTGTCAGAATTAATACCAGTGCTCCGATGCAGCCTGTCACACAAAGCTTAATTCCAATCTGCTCCTCAAAAATCATTCCAAGAAGAGTCAGAACCAGAACAACTAATGATACAATTTGTTTCCACTTCGGTACATCATCAAAATTCTTGGTCGTATCAAATGCACCATCATCGGTCGGCTCTCTGTCCGGCAGAAGTCTGTGTCCAATCGTTGCGTAGAACAAAATTCCACAGATCAGAATCGGTACACCTACGATTGCATACTCAAAAAATCCGAATGATAATCCGTTTTTCTGAAGTTCGCTCTGTGCAATCAGATTGCCCGGTGCTCCGATCAGGGAAAGGTTTCCACCCATAGCTGCTGCAAATACAAGTGGCATTAGAAGTCTTGATCTGGAATATCCAGATTTTGCTGCAATTCCGATTACTACCGGAATCAGTACCGCTGCTGTACCTGTGTTGGAAAGCACACCGCTCATCACGCCTACAATCACCATGATTGCAACGATCAGTGTTCGTTCGGAACTGGCAAATTTGGTTACGATTCCACCGATTTTATTTGCCATTCCGGTTTCAAAGAGTGCACCGCCTACAATGAACATAGCCACAAATAAGATGACGTTACTGTCGATGAATCCGGCAAATGCTGTTTTCACATCTAACACCCTGGTTACAACCAGACCACAACAGACAATCATCGATGTTACTCCTAGCGGAATCTTTTCTAGCACGAACATGATCACCGCAAACAGGAGAAACAAGAGGGTAATTGTTGAAGAACTCATTTGTTTTCCTCCCAGTCTTTTGTTATTATTTTGTATTCCCTTCTTTATGCCCTCATTATATCGGTGATTTTTAAAATTGTACATTTATTAATACATATGAGAGCATAAAAAAAGATTATAGTGAAATACATTTTTGGCATTTTCAACAGAATCATGGTATAATGAATTATCATTTAACGAGGTGCTTCGTAACATTTTCACAAGAAGACCAGCACATTGCACAAAAAGCAGGAGGAACTTTTATGAAAATCACCCAGTTAGAATATTTCTGTGCCACTTGCAGGCATCACAGTATTACTCAGGCAGCAAGAGAACTTTACGTCACTCAGCCAGCCATTTCCAGCGCAATCCGAGAATTAGAAAAGGAATTTTCCATCAATCTTTTCGTCCGCTCGAAAAACCATGTTACACTCACAAAAGAAGGAGAATTATTTTATCAGAAAGCCCAGGACATGCTGCGTTATATTAAAGAAAGCTCTTCGGAACTCCACGATCTTGGCAAACAGACTCCGCCGGTCCGCATTGGAATCCCGCCGCTTTTAAGTACAGTTTATTTTCCGGATATTTACGTAGAATTTTCCAAAATACACCCGGAAATTCACCTGGAATTATTTGAATACGGCTCTATTCGTGCTGCCTCTCTTGTAAATGAAGAAACTCTGGATGTTTCACTTGTAAATATGGATTTTTATGATATTGATAAAATGAATTCCTATACGATTGATTCAGATTCTTTTGTGTTCTGTGTATCACCGGAACATCCACTGGCAAGAGAAAAAGAACTTACAGTCGAAATGATTAAAAATGAGCCAATTATGATGTACAATACTGATTCAGTACAGACGAATACATTAATGGGACTGTTTGAACGACATGGTATCAAGCCTAATATCATCATGCATGCCAGTCAGCTACATACCATTCGACAGTTCATTGCCCAGAGACTGGGCGGCGCTTTTCTATATAAATCTGTCATACGCAATCTACCGGATATCGTCGGGATTCCAATGAATCCTTCGATAGAACAGCAGATTGGTCTAGTGTGGAAAAAGGGAATTTACATTAATAGTAGTGTGGAAAAGTTTATTACATATATTCAGAATCACTGCTAACTAAGAGAAACACAGTATCAACAGCGATACGACATTATTATCTCAACAGAAATAAACGATAAAACATTATTTTAATCTGCAAAAGCTTTGTTGTTTAAGCGACAAGGCTTTTTTGTATAATAGGAAATGCAACTTTCTATATACAAAAAAGTGACTGGCTTTTACCAATCACTTCTTATTATAAAATATATACCTTCAAAATCGCATATAAGAAACTTTTTAACATCTTACCTATCCACCTTACTTGGTTATGCCCTCGACCTATTAGTAACAGTCAGCTCCATGTGTTACCACACTTCCACCTCTGTCCTATCTACCTCGTCGTCTTCAAGGGGTCTTACAACTTTCGTTGGGATATCTCATCTTGAGGGGGGCTTCACGCTTAGATGCCTTCAGCGTTTATCC